>TARA_R110001606_G_scaffold85099_1_pt1 | contig 24868 bp, 48 predicted proteins | sample TARA_R110001606 | Tara Oceans TARA_R110001606 (sample SAMEA4398315) | marine metagenome | biome: Polar Biome; feature: [SRF] surface water layer (ENVO:00010504); material: water (ENVO:00002006), including particulate matter (ENVO:01000060) such as... | depth 5 m
AACACTGTTGCTGTATCACAAAGTCCATTTACTTATGAACAGCAAGTTCATTCCTACGATGGTCAAATGTGGGAAGTAGACGTATCATTACCACCCATGAATAGAGCAAATGCAGAGGAATGGATTGCATTTCTAGTTGCCTTAAGAGGTAGGGCTGGCTCTTTCCTACTGGGGGACCCTGCATCAGTAGCCCCGCAAGGAACAGCTACATCAGCTGTTGTAACAGGTGCTTTAGGTGACAGTACTGTAACGGTAGCAATGACCGGAAGTCTAGTAGCTGGTGACTATATACAACTGGGTGTGGGAGCAGATGCTACACTACACAAAGTACTACTAACTAGAACTGGCAATGGTAGTCTTGAGATCTGGCCCAAGTTAAGGAAAGCAAGATCTAGTGTAACAGCTATACTCACTAATGCAAAAGGTGTATTTAGGTTAATAGATAATACAGCTGATTGGAATATAAACAGTGCAAATTTCTATGGGGTTGCATTTAGTGCCAATGAGGTAATATCGTGAGTAGAGCAATATCAGCAAACTTATTAACCGCTATATCTCAACCAGAGATACGACCTTACTATGCAGTAGAGTTACTGTTCGATACTGCACCACTAAGGTTATGGACTGGATTAGGGGTTAGGTCGATTAACATACTTGGAACTGCCCAAGACTTTACTGGCACAGGTCAGCTACTTTCTATCTCAGGGTTAGATGAGGTTGCAGACCTTTCTGCCAAAGGTATAACTCTGCTATTGAGTGGTATTGATAGCACTATTGTATCTCTAGCTTTGCAGGAGCCTTACCAGAGAAGGCAATGCCGTGTTTACTTTGGAGAGCAAAGTGCAACAGGTGGCTCTGATATAGTTCAAGTCTTTGCTGGTAAGATGAATACAATGTCTATAACTGACACAGGTGAAGATAGTGAAATATCACTAACGGTAGAAAGTAACCTAATAGAGTTAGAGAGATCAAGTAACTGGCGTTACACTAACGACAACCATCAATCCCGATACAGTGGAGATAGTTTTTTCTCCTTTGTACAGTCAATACAGGATCAGCAAATAGCATGGGGAAGAACGCAAACTTAAACGCATACCTTGAGAACATAGAGGATATACCATTTGAGTGGGGAGTACACGACTGCTTCACATTTACTAACAATGCTTTTAGGGCAATGTATGGTGTAGGATATGCAGACGAATGGATGGGTAGGTACATGAGTAAAGATGGTACACAACCCAAGACCGCCAATAGCCTGAGGAGAGAATTTAAAGTTAGTGATATAATGCAGGGGTTATCTTCTGTGATGACTAAAATAGAGCAACCTGTATTTGGTAGCTTAGTCACTACTGCTAAGAACCAGCGTTGGATTACTGGCATATCACTTGGGATTTCTATCGGGTCTAGGGCGATCTTTCTTTCCACCGAAGGCTTAATAAGATTAAACATTGAAGATGTAGAAAGTGCGTGGACGTTATGCTGAGAACACCTTTTAATGCACTAAAGAATATTAATAACTGGGATGTGGCTCCAAGGGACCCTGTAACAGCTTATACAGCTACTAAGGCGTTTTTAATTACATCAGGATATACAGCCACTACAGCAACAGTAGTTGGTGCTATGGCCTATGTGGGTACTGTTGTGGCTGTATCTGTTGTTACATCAGCTGTACTATCAGCCCTTTCACCAGAGCCAGAGCTACCAGACTTAAATAACTCAGGCGCACTTCTAACTAATCGTAAAAATGCTTTGGAGCCAGCTGAGTTTGTGTACGGGGAAGTAAGAAAAGGTGGTGCAGTAACCTACCTTGAATCCACCGGAGATAATAATAAGATACTACACCAGATAATAGTTCTGGCTGGACATGAGTGTGAAGGTATAGGTGATATATACTTCAACGACCAAAAAGTTAATATGACAAACGAGAATGTCACTACACACCCTTACTCTGGTTTTGCTAAGATATATAAAATGTCTGGTGGTCAGACCTCACAGAATGATGCCTTTGACAACTCAACTGATTCACTAGCTAGTACTCTAGGTGTAGATAATGTTGACATAGAGGGTGGAGTTAGGTTTAACTTTATAGGTAAAGGGATTACTTATTTATACTGTAGGTTTACATTTGATCAGGATGCTTGGGCAGAAGGTTTACCTACTATAACTGCACAGGTTTACGGAAAGAAGGTACAAAAGACTGTTAGTGGCACCATTCAGACAGCGGCTTATAGTAACAACTCTGCTTGGTGTGTAAGGGACTTTCTTACTTCCGAATACGGTTTAAACGATAGTTCTATAGACTATGCTACATTTGAGGCGGCGGCTGTTGTATGTGACGATCAATCTGTAGTTTCAGATGGCTCAAAGCAGTATCAAATGAATGGGGTAATAAAAGCCAATCAACCCATAGGTAAAGTACTTGGTCAGATGATGACTACTTGCGGTGGAACTCTTTTCTGGGGTGGTGGTAAGTGGCGTCTTACCGCTGGGCAATTTGTAACCCCAACAAAGACACTAGACTTAGGTGACTTTAGAAGTGGCATTTCCCTTGGTACTAAAGTATCAATGAGAGATAACTTTAATTCCGTAAGTGGTACTTTTATGGATGCTTCAAGTAGGTACATAAGCGCAGACTACCCACAAGTATCATCAGCCGCTTTTCTATCGGACGATAACGGGTTCTCTTCTACCTTACAGCTTCCTTTACCTTATACAACAAATGGACTTATAGCTCAACGACTTGCTAAACAGACCCTGTATAGGGCGAGAGAACAGCTTACTATGTCGGCTGACTTTGGCATGAACGCTTTTGATATAGAGGTTGGAGACTTTATAAAGGTAAAGAATGATAGGTATGGCTGGGGTGACGGTAAGATATTCGAGACTATAGGTTGGACACTAAAACCCAACGAAAGTGAGGGTGACTTAAGAGTTACACTTACCCTAAGAGAAAGCAGTGAAGCCGCATTTGGTTTTACAGCCTCTGACGAACAGACTATTCTATCTAATAATACTAACCTACTAAAGTACTATGAAGTACCAAGTATAGGCATAACTATTAGCCAAGAGTATCGTGTGGTAAATGAGAATGTTGTTAATGTTCTTGTGGCAACAGTTGTTAGTAGTGCCATAGAGAGAGTTGACTCAATCATACTGAAGTACAAAAAGACATCTGATACTAACTTTACTTCTGTTGGTCAGACTATACTTTTGAATGAAGGTAATAATGCTGGTAGGTTTGAGATAGTAGGAATAGATGCACCTCAGATCAGTGAGGGTGCAGTAAACTACACAGTAGTAGCTACACCTGTAAATGCCTTCGGGTTTAAGGGTTTACCTGTAACAGCAACTTACAACTTAACGCCGGATACCACTCCACCTTTAGCTCCAGCTAGTCTGGATCATGCACTATCGGGTGGTACTCTATTCTTTAGTTGGCCTTCCGTAACAGCTTTAGATCTGTCACACTATAAAGTATACTACAATACCTCTACAACATCTAGCTACTCAGATCAAAGTACAACTCTTGTTATAAGTAAAATAGCAAGGCCAGCAACTTCTATTACCTACCCAGCTGTATCTGGTCGTTTCTTTATTACAGCTGTAGATAAAACAGGTAACGAGAGTACAACCGTTTCATTTACAACTGTAGCGGCAACTGAACTCCCATCTTTAGGTAATACTGATACCTTAGATGAAGGTGCAGGGGTATTTACTAACGGCGTTGGTTTTAATCTAGCATATGGTACTAACTTTATACAGCTTAATGACTATAACGATGCTACAGATTTTGGTAGATACTTTGTAGGTACTGTATCCAGTGGGGAAAGAATAGCTTTTGATGTAGGAACATCAAGGACCCTAAGGACTAGTGCCACATTTGGTTACGTAAGGAATGACTTCTTTGAAGGAGGAGGCGGCGGTACTGATACTCCAGTCCCACCAGCTGGCGAAATAAACTGGGATAGAATACCGTTTAACTGGGACACATGGCCCCTTAACTGGGACGATTGGGATCAGGGGTCAACTAACCACGGTGATGTTTCCATTTCCGTATTCGGAAGAGCCTCAGATAGCATAGGTGGACTTTCTAATGAAACATACGGACCTTGGGGTGGTCAGCTTGTAGGGAGATACGTACAAGTATTTGTTCAGTTAGATACAGAGACAGCTTTTGTCACACCCCGACTAGTGAACTTAACAATATCAGTGGAGTACTAATATGTCACAACACGACATGAATATAGCAAATCAGACAGCTTCTAGCGCGAGAGCCGACATAAATAATGCGCTAGGAGCTTTAACTACACTTCAGAGTGGAACTTCGGCCCCTACGACAACCTTTGCTAATCAACTTTGGTTAGATACTAACCTAGTTGGCGCTGGTCAAACTGGCAACACAAGTGGATTATATATACTAAAGAGGAGGAATGGGGCAAACAGTGGTTGGCAAGATATGTTCTACTTAGACCCTGATGGCAGTAAAGGTATGTCATTAGAGCTAGGAACAGACGTATTTAGTAGTGCCGGAGCAAAAGTAGGCTCTATTATTAGTAACTCCCAGAATGTTTGGGTTACAGGTACTAACACTGAACTCAGGATGATAACTGCGGCTGATTTAAAAGGTATTATGCAATTAGCAACACCATCCTATGCACCATTTAAAGGTAGCCTTTCTGTAGTGGATCAGAAAACGGCTGGCACAGGGCCACAGACAGCGGCGGCTGGGTGGAATGATAGGAACTTAAACACTATATTATTAAACACAATAACTGGTGCAAGCCTATCTAGCAACATAGTTACCTTACCGTCTGGAAAATATACTTGGTCAGCTTCTGCTTTTGCCTTCCTAGTTCAAGGTCATGTATTACAGTTGTATAACTCAACTGATGGGGTTTCTCTAGGTCAAAGTCCAAACTGTACTATGACAAGTGGGTACAATGGTTCAACTGCCATTAGTGCAGAAGGTGGTTTTACATTAAGTGCCTCTAAATCTATCAAGCTAAGACACTGGCTTGCGGCGGTGGGTAATGGTTTTGGTTCTACTCTTGCCACAGGTTTTCCTAACACTTACGCAACCCTCAAAATAGACAAAGTTGATAACTAATTGTATAGGATAGAAAATGTATAAACTAGGAAACCGTAGCTTGCAGAGTCTATCGGGGGTTAATCCTGATATGGTCGCTGTTGTAGAGAGAGCTATAGAATTATCAGAAGTAGATTTCTCTGTCATAGAGGGTATCAGGAATATTGACCGACAAAGGCAACTGGTTAAAGAGGGTAAGTCTACAACACTAAAGTCTAGGCACATAACTGGACACGCTGTAGATATGGTCCCTTACCCTGTAGACTGGGAAGACCTAAAGAGGTTCGAACAGATGGCAGAGGCTATGAAGACAGCCGCAAAGGAACTAAAGATAAAGATAGTATGGGGTGGAGACTGGAAGAACTTCTATGACGCACCTCATTTTCAGCTGGACCATAAGGCTTACCCTGCATGAAACAAGAGAATTGGCACCTATCTAAATCAGTACCAGCCACCTTCGTACTAGCAATAATAATACAGACGCTTGGTCTTGTATGGTATATGTCCTCTCTTGACGCAAATGTAACTACTAATGCCCGTGAGATAGCTAGGCATGAGATACGAATAAATGAGGTCGAGAAAACTGCACAACTACAAGCAATAATGTTAGGTCGTATAGACGAAAACATAAAGGCCATAAGAGATGCTGTTGAACAAATGAGAAGTATTAATAATTCCGCTAGGTAATATAGGAGTGTTACTATGGACCCCTTTACTATTATGGCGGGTGCTACAAGTGCCTACCAAGGAATTAAGAAGGCTGTTGAGGTTGGCAGGGATATAAGCTCTATGGGCAAGACTTTAGGCCAGTGGTCTAAGGCAGTTAGTGACCTAGACTTCCTTGAACAACAAGCTAAGAAGCCACCTATCTATAAGTACTTTAGTGACACCCAGAGTAATGCTTTAGAAATCTGGACCCAAAAGCAGAAGATGTCAGAGATGCGTGAAGAGCTTAAAACCCATATATCGTGGACTTATGGGCCATCTGCATGGCGAGAGATTGTAAAGATAGAGGCAGAGCAACGTAAGGCCCAACGGGATGCTGTGTACGCTAAGAAAGAGTTTGTTGATGGTATTATAAACTTTGTGATAATATCTATTATAACCCTTATTGGTTTAGGTCTTGGTGGTGGTATTATTTACTACATAGGTCATGTTCAAGGAAAGTGGTAATGTTTATATCTGTACTATTAATTTGCACATCTCTTCATGTATCAAGTTGTGATATTGTAGCTAATACGCAAGACCTATATTTTTCCCACGAACAATGTCAAATACAAACCGCTATAGTTTCTGCTAAACTTGTGAGTAGTGGTGTAGCCGTTAAACCAAAGTGCTTTAAGGTAGGTGATAGCGCATAGCGCAAGGGGTGGTGATGTACGTGATGAAACACAAAGATAGGTACGTCATATACGATGCCAAAGGAAGGGTAATAATAATAAGCAGGAACAGGTCTATTGCTATTAAATACTCAGGAGTAAATAGATGAATGAATTTAATGTAGCAGATAAAGACTCCAGTGGACACATCGACAAAGAAGAATGGGATGCCCTGTTACTGGATGATAAACGAAGGAAGATTGAGGATGAGGATGCCCATAGAGATCAGACTAGAAAAATGGCTTGGTTCTCTCTTTGGGGGATGTTACTTTACCCTTTCGGAGTGGTGCTTACAAGTCTACTTGGGCTTGATAATGCTTCTTCAATCATTGGGAGCATGGCTAGTATTTATTTCGTGTCTGTTGCTGGTGTCGTATCTGTCTTCATGGGTGTAGCTCAGATAGCTAAGAACAGGGGCGAAAGTAAATGATACTAGGACAGATATTCGGTGCAGTAGGTAATCTTGCTAGTACTTACCTAGATGGTAAAGTAGCAGTACAGAAAGCTAACGCTGAGATTAAAGTTAAGCAAGCTACAGGTGAGATCGACTGGGACATAGAAGCAATAAAGGCTACTCAGAATAGTTGGAAGGACGAGTGGATAACTCTACTTTTTAGTATTCCATTAATTTTAGCCTTCTGTGGGGACTGGGGAAATGAGATAGTACAGCGTGGTTTCCTAGCACTAGAGGTTATGCCAGCATGGTATCAATATTCCCTTGGGGGTATCGTGAGTGCAAGTATAGGAATAAGATCAGTATCTAAGTTCTTCGGCAAGAAGTAAAAACAAAAGGAAACAACAAACGATGAAAACACTAACTATAGCACTTGGCCTTATGGGTCTTGTAACTACAGCTTCGGCTCACGAAATAAATAATAATCATTCTCACGTAGGCTTACCTGTAATGGGTCAGATACTATCTATTGGCGCACAGTCAGATACTAGCTACACAACAGGTGTAGAAACATGGGCTTGGGATGTAACTCCCTATGCAGGGGCAACTGTAATGGGTGTAAGCCTATTAGCAGAAACAAAAGTTGATGTACTAACACTAGATGAAGGTGATATATTTACTGGTGTAGATCTCACGGTTGGGTATTCAGTACCTGATTTAAATGTAAGTCTATATACAGAAGTATCCTCAGATAAAGATTTCACGTTTGGTGATATTACAATGGGTGCAAAGATTAAGTTTTAATGTGGGTTCTAGTCTGGTTACAACTAACCTCTGGTATGCCACTTGATTACTTTCAACTAGGGACTTATGACAGTCGGAAAGTATGTGAACAACAAAGAGACAAAGCAAAGGTTATGGTTATTCATAATGGGATCTCTGTACAGTGCATAGGAATAGAAAACAAAGATACTAACGAAGGTTAGTACAATACAAACGTAAAAAAGCCGTAGGTATCCTTGAGTGGACGCCTACGGCTTTTCTGATTCTAGTAGTATGGAAAGTGTTCCATTGGCCCTTCGTATAAGGTAGCTTCATCACTGGTTATTAGGGTTATGATTGCCTCTAGCACCTTGTCTTCAAACCCATCCCTAAAGTGAGCCGACAATATATCATGTCTTGACTGGCCTTGGGTAAAGGATGCACTGCCCCTCATGTCCCACAAAGTCTTGTCTATAATATTAACTAGACCGTCAATAATAGTTGCTAGTTGATCAGGATTACTCACTGTTATTAACAGGCAGTTCACTCTTACTAAACAGGTCTAAGTGCCTCTGGTCTATCCCGTTAGTCACTGTGAGCCTGTTTAAGTACCACTGAGCCTTGTTTAGGTCCTCTATGCCGTTCTTGTACCTCCACCTGTGTAAGTACTTAGCTATATTCCCACGTAGATACCCTATGTATTCCTCTGGAGTTAAGAAGTCTTCTATGTAGTCTATACACTCTATCTTACCTGTACCGTAGTGAGGTGGGTTGTTTACCTTATCTACACCAGCAAGGTATCTAGGTGCTTCTTGCTTTTGTGCTTTGTTTAAGTCCCATTTAGCCATGATCAATCTCCTATGTTAAAAGCAGTTTAGTCACTTACTTAGGTGATTCGGGTTATACTAAGTCTACTATTTCGCACGAATCCCCAGAACAAGCAAGGGTTTGACTACCAGAAGTATTGTCCTCTTTCTCATAGTCAGATAGATCCCCCCAAGGTAAAGACACTGGCATAGAATCTAGGAGATCTTCGTAGTCCTCTTTACTACACTCTTGGTAGGGTGCTTGTTGGTAGATGTGTTCATCATATGGCAGGAAAGAAACACCCGACATTTCATCGAAGTTCTTATAGACAAACATCCCCACTTCCATCCATTCGTCCTTTCGAACATTTATAGTAACACTAGGTTTGTGTTCTGCCCAGTGTCTCTGATACATAAGCCACATTTCAAGTTGTTCAATAGCAGTCATGTCAGATGTAACTGTAGCACCCTCTGGAGCTTTCTGAGGGAAACTAAATACCACTGTAGTAGCTGGCTGTGATGCAGATGGTTCATTTGGTATGCCTTGCTCTATCATAAACTGTGTTAATGGGTCTTTAACATCACCACGAACAGTACGAATATAATAGGCTGAGTGACGAGCGTGTATTCCACTAGAACTGTCAACCAGTTGCGATACTGTTCCTGAAGGCTTACAACAAGTGATAGCGACAGACACAGGAATATCAAGGCGTTCAGCCCACTCAGCGTTAGTAGAAATTGCAACATTTTTGAGGTGCTCCAGTGTTTTAGCTAGACCCTTATTATTATTGGTGGTTAGCTGATTATCCATAATGCCTGTTAAAGATACTCCCAACAAGCGTTCTTTCTCTGTGTTAACCTTCCAGTCTTTTGTTAGGTAAGGGAAGTTAGTGTAGGTGCTTTGTATAGTCCCAAGTATAGTAGCTATCTTAACCTTCCTCTCTAAATCCTCTACACTATCTGTTGCCCTAACTACTACTTCGGTAAGGTTACAAAATTGTGAATCCAATAATATTATCTCAGAACATGGATTCGTCCCGAAGTCTTGATCTGCATCTCTCCTGCCATTCTTAGCGGCCTGTTTCTTACTTGCCTCACGATTAAAGATACCTCTCTCACCGGAATAGCTTTCCACTAGGGCGTTCCATTCACGCAAGAAGGATATAGAGTCTGGCTTCTCAGTATAACAGATAGAGTTATTTGCTAATGCTCTGTGACCATTGTGCTTACTCCAGTCACCTGACTTAGCATAACGCATCTTATCATCATCTAAATCTGACAGTGAGATCATAGCACTGCGCCTTACTCCACCTACGACAACTACTTCTCCTATTTTACACATTATGTCGTGACACTCTATAGAGGATAGCTTACGTCCTTGTGCTTCCTTGAAGGTTTGTACCACAAAGTTAAACAGGTCTATTAAAGGGGCTGGACCGGAGGCTCTTCCCCCAAAGGTTTTTAACCTTGCGCCAGCTGGTCTAACCTTACTAGTATCCCATGTAGGTATCTCACCCATATACAATAGAGCAATCAACTGTCGTAAAGATTTAGCCCAACCTTCTTTACTGTCTTTAACTACTATACTAGTTTCACTTACCTCCAGATTAGGAACTTTTTCTAGTTGTTCTATATACTGTTTTTCCACTGAGAACCCAACACCAGTGCCACAAAGCAAGATGAACATAGCATGGTCAAAACTCTTGATGTTCTTAACGGCAAGATAAGAGCAATTATACATACAAGTATTGTCGCGTGAGCTTGCTTTGCCAGCGGTCATTAGTGACCTCATACTGGGCATAACATCTAAAGATAATATGGCCTTTTCTATCCCACCCACAAAGCTATCATCACCAGCTAATGGTTTAACTATGTTATCCATATACCTAGATACAGTCTCTTGCCAACTCTCTCTACGACCCTCTTTATCTAGCCAACGTGCATAACGTGATTTGTGTATGAAGTGTTGATAGTCCGTTGCAAAAAAGTTATCCATTAACCTTGACCTCTCATTTTTTTATCTTCTTTTAGCCACACTAGTTGATCAATGTCACTACGACTTAAACCTATGTCTTTTAGTTGCTCATCACTTAGTCTGTTGAGTTGTTTTATGGTGTCTCTATGCGCCCTCCAAGTCTGGTGATACTTTACCCATCTCCAAGCCCAGTTGCTAGAGAATAGACCCATTATTATTTTCTTCATCTATCGTCCCCATTACCGCTTAGAACACCACGTAACTGCCTATCGTCTAATTTTCTCTGGTTCATCTCAGCTACATACTGTAGAGAACCACCGTAGAAGTTAGCTAGTGCCGCAACATAAAACAATACGTCACCTAGCTCTCTCATAGTAGCTTCCTTGTCGAACACAGAGTAGTCCCTAATAGCTTTCTTCAGCTTCTCTGCTACCTCTCCAGCCTCACCTAATAGTCCAAGGGTATTTTCTATTTGTCTATCTCTACCCTTTGTCAGTATCTTACCCTCTACCCATTGACTGTAGGCCGCTAGGTCGTTCTTGGGAGTTCCGTCCTTGTTGAAAACCTCAAGGTATGCTTTATCCACATCCGCAAAGGGTTTAATATCTTCAATATTCATCATTCCACTTCTCTCCCATAAAAATTAGTTTCACCTGTTTTATTCCTATCGAATAAGTACCAAGCACAATTATCTTTCCCTTGGCTCTTACTACCCTCTATCCACTTAACTCTGCCCACCGACACAACCTTAGAACACCAAGTCATATACAATGCCGACTGTTTAGTGTGCATCCAGTCTGCATCAAACAATAGCCAAGTAGGACACATATTCATCCAGTGGTCTATAAATTGATGTAGGAACTTTCTTTCCCATGGCGGGTTTGTTATGCAGTAATCAGTAACACCATAGCCACCCATATCCACAGTTAGTGCATCGTTCTTGTGTATGCCCACTTCTCTTGGCTCTATGTCAGACTTAAACAAGCACTGACCATGACCCTCTGTTAGAGTAAATATATGTCTCTCTAATCTACCATCTCCGGCGCAAGGTTCTACGTAGTCAAACGAATAAGGTAGGTGGTCTATAAGTGGCTTAACTGCCTCTATAGGTGTAGGGTAGTAATCCCTTGGTACTCTTTCAAAGTCACTACGCTTACCCATATAACTGCTTAAGTCTCTTGAGCGAAACAAACTCTGGTTCATAAGTACCATTACTAATCTCCCTCTTTATGACTACTCCTTTCCACCAGTCTAAATTAGCTTGACCAGCCCAAGCCTCTTCTGCACCCTTGAAGCACCCTGCGACAAGACCTATAGCCCCTGCACCGTCCTTAAACTTAATATCTCTCTTGTGGCTATGACCACAGGTAGAGCTTTTATATCGGTGGCCCAGCAAGCTATTAGCGTGGTGTAGTCCTGACATAGCAGATCCAAAGTTACCACTACTAAAGAAATGAGCATACGATATATTGTCGTAATCAGCTATAGAGGGTGCGCTATTATAGTACTCATGGTATTCATCAAACCAGTAGTCAGTCTGTAAGTGACCAAAGGATATTCCATACTTAGATCCCTCCAGTCTAGGGTCATGTTTTAAGGCCCTTCTGATGCGGTTCTCATGGTTACCCTCAAAGCCAAACCAAGATGGCTTCTTGTACTTCCTAGTGCTAGGTTTCTTTCTTATCCTATCCATAGACTCATTATAGTTATCTATGTCTTTCTCATAGCTCTGACTAACAATAGCTTCTGGAGACTTGGTGTCAAAAGAGTTGAGTGACCTCATGTCTGCGCCATCACCAAGGTCAATAATGTAATTAGGGTTAACCTCATATATTAACTCACCTAGCCAGTCGAACCTTTCATTGTTTGTATCGGGATCACTATGAGCGCAACTGTAAACTATCGCTGTTTTAGGCATGGTTCATGTCTCCAAAGAATCTGGTTGCGGGTACTTCAAACTCTATAGCATCTATAGACTTATCAAACCTCCTACAGAACTCATAGGCTGACTTAAAGTCTGCGAAAGGTACATCATCAGTAAACATATCACCTTGAGCAACATCCTCTACCCTACAGCTGACCCACCAATCATCATTTTCGTCCTCAAAGGGTTCATTAAATACCCTGTGTACTCTATATTTAGTCACTCTATCCATTCGTCAGGTATCCTTTTATCTGCGTACATAAAGCCATTGTTCTCTGCCCACATACCTAGAGTAGTCTTGGACTTCTTACTTATCTTAGCATTGCTGTTGCTAAAGACAAATCGAATATCGAGGTTAGGATGTTGTCGCTTTATCTCTAAGTGCCTCATTCTATCATCGACCATGAAACGACCCTTGGATTCTACTATAACACCGTTTGGTAATATGAAGTCTGGGGTGTAAGTCTTATTCTTATGTAACACCCACTTTATCTTCATAGTCTCATACTTAAAGTCCACTCCCTTTTGCCTTAGTTCCTCTGATATTTGCTCCTCAAGTCCAGAGCGATAACCATTCTTTATTGCTCTCTGTCGAGCCTTTCTGTCGGTGGTAGCCATATCTCTCCCTCTTTCCTACGGAGCCAGAGAAGTCTGGCATTTTCCACTACACGCTCTTCATCACCATCGTATGCTTTTACGACACGATCCCATAGCTCATCTTCTTTAACGGCACCATCTAATAGTAAAGATGCCTTTACCGGACCAACTTTCCATAGGCCCTTTATGTTATCAGCTGAATCTCCAGTTAAGATCTGAGTGTAGAAAAACTTATTGCCCTTTTCTGGGCTAACCTTAGTAAAGTCTCCCCTAGTAATGTTGAAGTGCCAACAAGGTATCTGAAGCATATCTTTATCTACACTAGCCACGCAAACATTATAGTTATTCTTAGCGGCTTCCATAGCAATAAGATCATCCGCTTCTTCGCCCTCACTAATAATCGCATGATACTCGCTAACAAGATAATTCCTAATCTGCTTTAAGTGCTTTGGCTTTGATTTGTCTTTTCTATTTCCCTTGTAAGGAAAGGACTTGGCAATCTCATGTCTGAAGTTGCCCTGCCCAGTTAAGTAAACAAAGTAGTCTATTAGTGGTATGGGAAACACTGTGGTCTTCTCCAGTACAAACTCAATGAGTTCCTGTGCCTTACTTTCGGCATAACTAGAACTCATTGAATCTGCGGAGAAAGCCGCGCGATAAGCTATTATATCACCATCAATTAAGACTTTCCCCTTTTCCACTAGTGGTCACCCCATACCATGTCACCATTTGTACACTCATAACAAGCAGTCTTTACCCAAGTATAACCGACAGCTGTTGCACAGTCCCCACTATGTACTGCTAGGTCATGTAGATCAGAAACATCTTTCCGAACCACTGTTACTGAACCGTCATACCCATCTTCTTCCTTATTAAACTCTGCTACAAAAGTGACTTTCATCTTTATCTCCCTGTTAAACTACGAAGAGTTCATCATGCTCTTCATTAGATGTAGCTTCCTGTAAAGGAACGTGATCAGTAACTGCTATGTTTAGTAGCCGTACACCTACACCCTCCCTGTACAATTCAAACTCCACTTTTGCCTTAGTGCCGTTTCCAAGAGGTCCATCCTCAGAGAAGGACCACATCCTCTTGTTCTCTGGACCCTTAGTGTGGTCAATCACGTTGGGTGTGCCACCATAATCTATTTCCACTGGGTTACCATCACGGTTAGTAAATGTCTTAACGTCAGAGATTAGACGCTTCAACTTCATATACTTACCAATACCATACTCATTGTTGCCATCTAAAACCCTATTAGAGTTCATAGGATGGAAGTCCATTCCAGCTTCCCGAAGTAGGTCTAGCTGTTCATCTGAAGTGAAGTAGGCGTTTACTATGTACTGCCCACCCTTCTGATATACTGCCTTGGATGCGGCTGGTCCCTCAGGACTTCCAGTATCAGGATTCTCCTTGAATACCTTTGCCCATTCCAAAACCATATCCATTATATGTACGTTTTTCTTAGCCATGTCGAGTTTCCTTTCGGCTGTTGGTATTTATATATAAGCCCCAATTTGGGCGGTGTGTAAACCTAGAGTAAAAATAAACTTTAGTGTATATCTGCGTAAGTCTTTCCAAACTGAGCATCTACTCCAAGGGGTACATTTAGCTTTAGGTTGTCGTTCAGTTGGTCAATGGCTTTTACCATTTTGACCTTAGTTTCTTGCTCCTTTCCCTTTTCCACTACAGCTATAACTTCATCGTGGAATTGTCCGACAGTATGTATTCCCTGTTCAACGCAGAGCTTAACCCAACTGTCAAAACAGAAGACCCCTGTACCCTGATTTAGTGTAGAGAACCTATCCTTTTCACTACGTAGGCTATACCAGAATTTAGACACAGGGTTCTGCAACCACATACCATCGAAGGCTTGCTTGGTCTTGACCTTACTAGCCACTTCCTCCACTGACCAGTTGCGTGACCAGAAGGCATCTAGGAGCTTCTGTGCGTCCTTTCTAGGCATACCAGTGTTGCGAGATAGAGTAGGAGCGCCTACACCATAAGTCGCACTGTAGTTAACTACTTTGTAGTTCTTACGGAGGGACTTTAGTGACCTAACACCTGAGTTGTGATTATCAATATCTTCTTGGCTGATAACCCCAGCGTGTTTTGCTAAGTCTAAGTGAGGATCAAACCCCTCTTTTGACATTTCCTCTACGTAGTCGGGATCAAGTGGCTTCATGTAGTGTCTTTTAGTGGTATCCTCTAGCGAGGTCATATCCGCACCGCACAATATCATATCGTCAGGGCAAGTAAGGCAACCCCTTATCTCAGACCCGTAGGGCTTATCGACAGAAGGTAGGTTTACCAATGGCTTTGCGTGTTTAAACCTCAGTGTATTTGTCAGCCCAGCTATACTAGCCTTAACGTAGCCATCCTTTTGCTTGTCTATCATCCCTGATATAACACCTATCCTGTGTGTTAGAACGCTAAGACCATCCAGTAGGTTTATAGCTGGCTCTACACCTGACAACTCTTTCACTGAATCGCATAGATCACTATCTTTTCTGACCTGTTCAAGTTCTCTTGTTTCTCCGGTTGCCTTATCTCTAAGAAACTTAAACGTCCTTGGCGTCCACCCAAGAGAAAACAACCAGTCCTTAACCTGATCTACGCTATTGGGGTTAGCTCTTTCGTAACCAGTTATAACAGTAAGGCTCTTGGTAGTTGCTGGTTGCTTTTGTTCACGACAAAGATCTTCCCACTCTTGTCCCTTGGAAGATATGCTACCATCTTTCTTGTGGTAAACCTTAGGTTGATTACGAACAGTGGTTAGTACTTTCTTTGGCATAGCGTCAGCTAATAGCTCTATCTTATTTGACTTTAGCTCTAGCCATTCATCCCTGTAATCTACAGCTTTAGCTACATCCAATTTCCATTGTAGGTATTCCTGTGTTGCGGCACACTTTAGCTTAAAGGATAAGTAGTCAATCAACCTGTCTTTATCTTCTGTCTCTTTGTATAGCTTAGATAGTTTGTAGTCTAGGTTCTTCCACAGTACTTGGTTGATACGAACATCCTGTTCACACCTGTTCCTATACTCTTCTTTATCTAGGTTCTCCCAATCGTCAATCTTAGGTTTAGGTACACCATACTCCACTCCATACTCTGCTAGACCATGCTTTGGCTTCCAGTAGTTTAAGTACCAAGACAAACCTAGAGTATCTATAAGCCTAGACTTTACCTCTATACCAAGGATCTTTTCCACTGCGGGTATATCATAACGTATGATGTTGTGTCCACACAGGGTTACACCGTCTGTAAACAACGACCTCATTTCTTCATAGTCGTGAGTAGACTTGGGTTGACCCATATCATCTGACCAAGAAACAACGTGTATTAAAGTCGGGTCTAAACCATCAGTCTCTATGTCAAATACTCTTATCACTAGCATGACTCCATTTTGTTAGTACTTAAGTTACGGTATTTAATATCAGTACAACCATAGCTAGAGCCCCAAGTATCAAGGGGCTGGAATAGCTCTTCGTTTTGATTGTCGTTAGAATAACCACGCGCATATAAAACATTATCATCATCGTATAATTCAAAATAATGAGGGTAGTCTGTTTTTTCGGAGGTAGTTCTTTCCCTTGAGGGTTCTTCCTCAATAACATTGTGGGTAATAATAAAATTAGACACTATAGCACCTCTCTTAACATGAATGTTTCTGTACTGAACATTAACTTGCCAGCCTTACCTTCTTCTGAGCATGGTCGGTTCTTCTCTATACTCAGGTAAGTTGTGTTACGTTCTTGTATGTCTTCTGCTTCCTTATCCCTCTTAAGATCTATAATGACTGACGCACGTTGTCCTATCATACGACAGTACTTCATTTGACCATCATCATTTGTGTGTGCAATCGTAACAATACCCACGTTTAGTTCAGCTGATAACTTAGACAACCTTACTGATAGGTCAGCCAGCATTTGCTCTTTGCTCTCTTCTGAGGAACCTACAACAACATCTTGGATAGGCTCAAAGAATATAAACTTACAGTCACAGGCTTGGCTGAAGAACCTAATCTGATCTATTAATTCATCTGCACCCTGACCATCACCTAAGTAAAACTGGTAGAAGTTTTCATCCTTGGTTATGTTTGCAATGGCATCTCTCACAACCTTGTCTGCACCCTTTTCATCTATCAGGTCACGCCTAGTTAGATTGTCTTTGGCTTCATACGACACTAAGCCAAGTAGTGATCTTAGTTTTGTTTCCTCTAGGTGCCAAGCGGCAATAGGTATACCCTGCTTTAGCATACTGTATTCCATGTACCGCATAAGCTCAGTCTTACCTATTCCGGTTGGTGCCTTGAACACAGTGAAGTGTCCTTGCATTAAACCAAGTATCTTATCGTCAAGTGCCTGTATGCCAGTTGGGTAGTATGTATGCTCTGGTGTGTCCTCATACAGCTTTAGGAATTGCTCAGATGTATTTAGTATGTTCTCTGGCGTGTGCTTTGTAGGCTTCCACCACAGGTTCTTAAAGTCAGCCTCTTTACCAGAAGTTAAGAAGTCGTTTGCGTCCTTTAACTCTCCATGCTGTATCCGATACACACGGTTAGGAAATAACCTAGCCATACGATCCGCTAGGGCATCACCAGCTTGATCAGTATCAACACTTAGTATGATCTTGTCAAAACTATCTAGCCACTCCTTACAGTTCTCCCAGAGCTTCTTAGAGGGCGTTGCAGAAGGTAACGACACAACAGGGTTTGTGTACTGACTACGCATCATTTGAGCTACAGAAAGTGCATCTAATTCCCCCTCAGTTATAGTTACAAACTTAGAGCAACCAGCTGGGAATAGGTTCATGCCAAATAGTTCATCACCCTTAAACCCTGACTTAGCATAGAAAGCCTTCTCACTCAGCTTCCTTACCTTAATTCCCCCGCTGGGGTATATGTATTCTTGCCTATCTTCATAAGTAAGTACATTGTAGTCCTTCATGGTTGTCTCATTAATACCACGTAGTGGCAGGAAACTACCATCCGACTCAACTTCTTTTCTCGCGTGTATTGTATCCATGATGTACGACACTACCCTTTCCTCTTTACCGACATAATCCTTAGTAGGATATTTATCTTTAGCCCAATCGAACATAGGCTCTTTAGATGGGTAACCCCTATCACATGAGTGACAATTACCCATACCTTGGTCGTTATAAGAAAAGGCATCTGATGATCCACACGACACATAAGGACATGGACCTTTACCTAACTCTGACATACTTATGTTCCTTACTTATGTTATGTTAATATACGTTGTGATCAAAACTAATGTCTTAACTAAAGTACCATGTTAGACTATAAGCCCCGATTTTAGGTAAGTGTAAGATCACAAATTGTTACAACCTTGTCACGAATGGAGTTTCTTATCATAGTTACAGTAACTCTCGACAATCCAAGTATACTAGACGTTTCTTTCAAGTCGTTGTTATTGATGTACAAACAGTACAGTACCTTCTTCTCCCTTGGTTCTAACAGTTGTAATAACTTTCTTAGGCAGTTTCTTAGCTCAAAGGATTCCTCTAGGCTCTCTGCCTTGATAACTTCGTTCTGGTGGTCGGTGTATTCGTAGTTGTCCTTCTTAGATTCTGCTATACCCCTAGCTCCACGGGAATAGCTTATCTTTTGTGTCTGTTGGTTCATGTAATCGTTCATAAACCTTCTTGCCTTGTAGTACAACTTACTGGGGTCATTTTCCCCTAGAGCCTTCAACTCCAAACAAGCAATTACACCTGTAGAAACTAGATCATCATACTCTGAGTAGTTGGAGTACTTGTTAGCCAGTCTCTTGCACATCTCTAGTATCTCTCTATTTCCCACGGAGCGCACCCCAAGATACTGGAAACCAATTACTCATGCTGTCACAGATTCCATTAGCTACCAACCTAGTCTCTAGCTGTGTGTCACCTGCACACCTAAGGTTACACATATTAGCGAAGGCATCAAGGCTACCTGACCAATACCATTCTGTCATAGTAGACTGAGGTAATACCATACGGGCTTGCTCTGGGCATACTCCCTGTTTAATCATACCAGTGTACAGCAACAATGTATCTCTAGCCTCTTGGCTAACAAGGGAATCCCAAAGTTTACTTCCATCAATCAAGGCTCCATGACTTCCCTGTTTTTTATCATCACTTCTTTTACGCCATTCACTAGGCTCATAGAACTCAGGCTCACTGTCTACATAGCGGCGGCTGATCTCATTCCAGCGTAGGAACTTATGCTTGACCAACTGTCTAGCTACAAACACTGGTGCTTTAACGTGAAAGGATGCAAAGCAATGTCCAAAGGGGCTGTAGTGACCATGTTCAGCTAAGTAATGTACCAGCTTGCGGTCTTTGTCCTTCAAGACATACTGTTCTGTTTCACTGTTGTAATCATCCCATGTGGATTCTTTAGCAAAGCTAACCCTAGCGGCATTAACCACTGTCATGTCATTACCCATGTGATTTACGTATGTTACTTCAATCATTAGAATGATACCTCTCCATTTGAGTTTCGTGGGTCATTAAAGTAACCCTTCTCTAAGTATACGTGTCTAGTGTCAGGTACTCTATCCAGATCATCTAGTAACTTAGATAATACGCCTATTTCCTCTAAGTGCTTTATAAGTTCCTGTGTCATTATTTCCCTTCCGGTGCGGTGTAAAATACGTGACTACCTACCCGCATATCTAAGTTGTAAGAATCAGCCCATGATGGTGAAACATAAGTTGCATGATAGTGAGTGCTAGTCAAGTTAACTACGTCACCCTTAAGCACAGACATAGAAACTGTCTGAGCTATGTCTATTGCTTGTCTGTCACCTACGTTAGTATTATAGATCCAGTACTTATCACTTTTTCCATCGTGGGTAAAAGAGAACTGTTTGTTCTGGAAAACTACGTCACAGATATTATCAGGCCACCTGTTAGATTCAACACGGTTTATTACTGTCTTAGCTACAGCATACTGACCAGCTAGGGGTTCGCTACGGCTCTCAAAGAAGACAGCCGCAACTAAACACATGAAAGGGGTCATTATATTTCTGATCCCTTAACGCTAATCTTAAAGCCACCAGCCTTAAGAGCTAGTACACGGTCAGGTTTAAAACACTTGTAACCGTCAGATGTTTTAAGGGTGATGATACCCTGCTTCCTAAACGCTTCTGTAACTATACGTCCACGCTCATTTCCCTTGAGGCCCTTCAGTACGTTCATACGTCCGTTATAAGTGCGCTCTTCATTAGCATTAGTAAGAAACTTAACAGTAATAAACTGGTTCTGGTTCTCAGCTAATGCGTCAGTAACTATGTTTTTGTCGAGTGTCATTTTATATACTTCCTTGTATGTTTCTATTCTCTATCTGATACACTGATTCGATCTCTTGGTCAATAGCATACTGCCACTCTATTTCCATATCAATATAGTATGGGGGTAACATAAGTAGTGCAGTGGTATTGAAAGCGACAAATAGTGTTATTCCAAGTACACCTCTTTCGACCATGTAAGTGTCATTAAAGTACTTAGCTCTTAACTCAGCTTCTTCTAATGTATACCTAGTTGGAGTGTCTAATTTTACTGGACCGTTCTTAGGGTGAACGCCAGCTACAATGTAAACTCTATTCTCTTCCCAGTTATAGATCATCTATAGTATTCCTAGCCTCTACTCTGTTCCTAAGTTCAGTGGAGGAATAATAGTGCTTCCTTTGGTTAAAGTGTACTTCCATCTCACCACTTATACACAGATCCTTACCTGTATAATCCCTATCAAAATACTCTTCTCCAATTATACGTATATCAATAGCATTTCTAGGGTCAGTGAGGATATGCTTTAAGTCTCCCTCAGTCTCATAGATAATGATTTCATCGACATGAATACAAGCCTCTAGTTGTATCTTCCTTTCGTACACAGTCTGTACAGGCTCACTCTTAGTAAAGTTTTCCACTGAGGGGTTTACATGAAGCGCGCAAATTAACCAGTCACACTTCCCAGCCGCTTCCTCTAACATGAGGATGTGACCAGTATGGAACAGGTCAAATGCAGATGCGGTTATTCCAATTACATTTTCATGTCTATCCATTGATACTATCCCATTCTTCTCTAGTGATACCAGTTTTAATGTACTCTCTTTCATCAGTTGTCAACAATGGCATGGCGTTCTGAATTAGAGTGCCATCCTCCCAGTCTTTAATTTGTTCTTCGGTTACATCAATCTCTTGTACGTTTATACGATTAGAGACTGGACTCTTTCTGTACACCAGCATTATGACTTCCTCCTGTAGATAGCTTCGTTCCAATCAAGTGAACCATTAGCCATGTAGATGTTTAAGTTATCAATGCGACCATTGAACAGTTCTTTCTGACCATGAGCGAGTGCCAACTTCTTGTTCTTAAACTTACTAGACAACTGTAGATCACTGCTATCAGTCTGAGTGGTAAACCACCAAGAACTCTTATCTTTGTACACTGAACCAAACGTAAAACTCATATTACTTACTCCTATCATACTGGGCCTGTAGACCCTTGGTTAACATAGCCTTCGATTCGTTTATATCACCCCTATTCAAAGTGTCAAGCGCCCATGCAACCCAACTAGTAGCAATCGTATTTAAATTTTCGTCCCCATTACTAGAGGAAATAGGAATTGCGCCATCATTTCCACTGGGGGGTGTCTTATTTCCATTGGGGGGCGCTTGAAGGTTCGACCCTACCTTGTTACGGTTAAGGAAGGCCATGAGGTTTGGCTTATCAGTAGGTACTTCTACTGTAGTCCTATCCTTCTTGAACTGCTTCCTAGCATCCGACTGAGTACCAGCCCAGTCACCTTTATTGTTAGTATATAGTTTCATCCGATAATATACCCCAGATCCCATCGTAGATGGTTACAAAACTTTCTTCTATCATCATCCAGTACTAGCTTAAGTAACCGTATCATTTCTTCTGCTCTTTCTATACGAAAGGTATATAATGCTACTGCCATGTTATTCTCCTTTGTTAAAGCCAACCTTCATCTTGGAATATTACAGTTCTATTCTCATTGTAAACAAGACTATCCCTAGTCTCTTGGTACATACACTCTTCCTTACATGAATCAACTGCATCACGGTAACTTTCATAAGTCTCCAGCTGTGTCTCATTATTTTTATAGATTGTTAATACTTTATACATTGTTATTCTCCTCTATACGAATCACTAAATCATATTCCCACGTAGGGGTCAAGTATATTAATTCCCACGTAGGCACTTTCCCACGGAGGGGGGTCATTTTCCCACGGAGGGGGTCATTTTTAGGTGAGTGTGACATATTTGCAACGTGATATATTTGCCACTTGACAAAACATATTTGTAACAGTGTGACAAAATAGACACAGTGACATTTCTGCAACTGATTCGTTTTACCTGACATTGACCCTTGACAGTGACATTTCTGCAACGTGATATATTTGCAACGATTCGGTAAAAGGTTTAACTTGACACGATAAAGACTTGACGAATCAACGTAATTAAATAACGCGACCCGCAACTGATTCGTTTTATGTCCGACTCTTTTCATAGGTGATTCGTAACAGGCGAGTCAGGAATCGTGTCCAATGCTAATATTGCATACCACCCATGCGCTCAGTGCATAGCTATGTTTTGATTCGGCATCCCCCATTTTATATCAGAGAATCAGGGTAAATGTAAATAGACTTGTTATGTTAGTTTTGCATACCTGTTATGATCTGAGTGCATAGGTAAGTTTTGATTCGGCATCCCCCATTAGTTACATCCTTTCCTCTAAAATGTAAATAGCAATTATAAGGCGATTTTAGCCTGTTTCAGTGGGGTATTTTAGTTTTGCCCATGGCAACCCAAAAAAGTGATTCCCTAGCTTGTGCGTGTAATAGTCTGAATCGGCCCTAAAATGTCCGTTAATTTTGCCTATTGTATATAGTGCATAAATTGTTATTATAATGACATATTAAATGTAACCCTTAGGAGTGATTCGAATGATCAATAAAATACTTAACTTGCTGGAAGGCTCTTTGGTAATAGAGCTTATTCTTTGCACTATCGTTTTTTTACTACCTTTAACCCTGTTATTTTGTGGAGCCATATAAATGTATTTTGATGAACTACCGAAAGCCGATAGAATCGCGCTTGTTACTTGTTTTGTATGTATCGCCCTAACTGGTGGTATCCTAGGCCTAGCAGTCGCATTGAGTGGAGCTTAAGACAATGAAAACGTATAAAGTATTAATGAATATTCGCGATTATAACACGGGTAAAATTGACTCTATTGTGTACGGTTTTGACCGTGACTCAGCTGACTCCATACCCTTCGAGTCTTTGGTTACCGATTGGAAAGAAGCCTCAAAAGAGGTTCTAGGCTGGGAGACTTTTGAGCAAGTTGAGCTTCGCAAGCTAAAGCTAGGCGATAGGTTCAAGCGCAAGCCTAACGGTAAAATGACTTTAGAGCGCAACCACTACAACCCCAAGGATTCATTTGGTCCAGCGACCTTTTCCTGTAGTGATGAGAACCTACCTTGGGGAGGCCATGAGGTATTCCTAAAGCCTTCAACTATTGTTTACAGGGAGTCAGTATAATGACTTATGACCTTACCGAAAATAACGATGATCTAGCTTTTCATTTAGTCCATAACTTACTCAATGAAATAAAGGTGGATTTCAACTCTAAAGGCTACTCTAAAGCCTATCACAACTTACCATTTGAAAAGAGGTATCACATGATTCAAAGGGCAATAGAAACCCACGTTAAAAACGCGATTGATATTGATTGCAACGCAAGTCTAAGACTTAACGCGACCTCAGACTTTATGAATAAACTTACAATGGATATAGAACAGGAACACCTTGACGTTGCGAACGGTTACAAGGGTCCAAAATACTCAGAAGGGGAGTTAATGGAATGATGATAGCTTTTTACCCGTCAAAGAAGGCTTGCAAGGAGTCTATAGGGCAACCCCTGCAATATATGGAGACAAGCCTCTTTGGTAATGAGTACCTTGCGAATGGTACTTTTGTTGTAGCTAATAGGCCACATATCACTAGCCTTGGCCGTGAATGGTTCGGGCAAATCACTATGGAAAACGGACTAATAAAGGGAGTCAAATAATGAGCTATATACTAGGTGATATGTATATTATGCAGATTAAAATACCCGTTAAGGGTTGCGCCTATCCTCAGTGGGTAAGTGTTAGACCTAGCCATAGCGAAAAGCCCTATATCTACGATAGTGAAATAGAAGCCTATCAGATGTTAAATCTGTGCTATGGCGGCTCAAGTTATCCGACTAGAGTCGGCAAATGGTATGCCTCAAAGAAACCCTATTTGAAGGAGTCAGTATAATGAAATCTATACTTAAAAACGCTTGCGAGAACCTCAGAAACCTTAGAACAGACTTGTTGTTCAATGCAGAACTTGAGGACCTAACCGGAGAGAATCAAGAGGTATTAATGCAAGCTATATCTCAATTAGCTATTGCGCGTAGTACCTTAACAATATTGCAGATTAGAACAAGGGAGTCGATTAAATGAGGTTTAACAACATAGTGGTAAATTTTGGCAGTAGAAAGCTATCTATTGCACAACATCATTTCAGCGATGGTTTAAGCACTAACGAAGTTGCAATAATTGACTCAGTTGGAGTGGGTGACCCTATCGAATTTAAGCCCGACCTAGAAAGCCTTTTGAGTGCAATAGGCCGAGTCTTAAGTGAACCACAAAGGGAGTCGATTAAATGAGACTTAAGTTAATTAATAAAGTTGCGGGTATAACTCAGCGCGAGATTTGGCCCCAAATGTTTAACGGGTACAAGTCTAAAGCTGAATGTTTACGGGCAATTCGCAAGGCTGGATTCAACTTTACCTCAGCTTTTGGCAAGCCGGAGTCTAATCCAAAGGTAGCTAAGAACATGAAACTTGACGTTCTAACGATACCTCACAACTTGAGTCC
>TARA_R110001606_G_scaffold4636_1_pt1 | contig 24831 bp, 24 predicted proteins | sample TARA_R110001606 | Tara Oceans TARA_R110001606 (sample SAMEA4398315) | marine metagenome | biome: Polar Biome; feature: [SRF] surface water layer (ENVO:00010504); material: water (ENVO:00002006), including particulate matter (ENVO:01000060) such as... | depth 5 m
TTTTTTTGCCCACGACACACCGAAAGGCTGGATTGCCGGCCAGAAGACGTCGCTGGCGCGGCCTCTCGTCACACCACGCCCTCCCCCGTGCTGTTCCCTGTCCCCTGTTCCGTCCGTGTTAGCCCTGATAAACCGTGGGGTCGGTGACGCCGGCCTGGTCAAAACCCTGGCGGCGCAGGCGGCAGCTGTCGCAGCGGCCGCAGGCGCGGCCTTCGCTGTCGGCCTGATAGCAAGAGACGGTGAGGGCGTAATCCACGCCCAGCGCGACGCCCTGGGCGATGATCTGCGCCTTGGAGAGGTGCATCAACGGTGTGGCGATGCGCATCGGGTGGCCTTCGACGCCGGCTTTGGTGGCCAGGTTGGCCAGGGTTTGGAAGGCATCGATAAAGGCCGGCCGGCAGTCCGGATAGCCCGAATAATCCACCGCGTTCACACCGATAAAGAGGGCGCTGGCGTCCACCACCTCGGCCAGACCCAGGGCCAGCGACAGAAACACGGTGTTGCGGGCCGGCACGTAGGTCACCGGAATCCCTTCGCCGCCGTCTTCGGGCACGTCGATGCTGTGGTCGGTCAGGGCGGAGCCGCCGATGGTGCCCAGGCCCAGTTCGATCACCCGGTGCGATTGCGCGCCGAGCTCAACGGACAGACGCTCGGCGGCTTTCAGTTCGGCGCGCGTGCGCTGGCCGTAATCAAAGGCGATGGTGTGGCAGCGGTAACCCTGATCGCGGGCCATGGCCAGGCAGGTGGCGGAGTCCAGCCCGCCGGAGAGCAGTACCACGGCGGTGGTCATGATCCGACCCCCGTTTTGTTCGATTCCTTCATCGGATTTCTCCGTTTCTCAGCGCCCTCTGGCGTCGTTCCAGAGGAGCTTGTGCAGTTGCAGTTGAAAGCGTACCGGCAAGCGATCCTGAAGAATCCAGGCGGCTAGATCCCCAGGCTCGAGCTGGCCATGCACCGGCGAGAACAAAACGTCGGACACCCGGCCGGCCAGCTGGTGCTGGTCAAGCATAAAGCGGGCCCAGTCGTAATCGCGCCGGTCGGCGAGCACGAACTTGACCTGATGATGAGGCCGCAGGTGCGGTATGTTCTCCAACCGATTGTTGTGTTGCTCGCCAGAACCGGGCGCTTTCAAATCCATCACCACCGACACCCGTTCGTCGACTCCGGCGATGTCCATGGCGCCACCGGTCTCCAGACTCACCTGATACCCCTGGTCGCACAGGGCCACCAGCAATGGCAGGCAGTTGGGCTGGGCGAGCGGTTCGCCACCGGTGACGGTGACATAATCGGCGCCGTGACCGGCCACTTCCTCGAGGATCGCCGCCAGGGCGCGCTTTTCGCCACCCTGGAAAGCGTACTCGGTGTCACACCAGACGCACCGCTGTGGGCAGCCGGTCAGGCGCACGAACACGGTCGGGCGGCCCACGGATCGGGCTTCCCCCTGCAGGGAGTGGAAGATTTCTGTGATGCGCAGTTCCACGGTCTCTCCTGGCGAACGGCCGGGTACGGCACGACGCCGATCAGCTCGGTGGCGGTTGAGGTGGCGCGGATTCTATCACTTTTCGCGGCCGGATAGGCCAGAGGGGGCAACAGTGCAACGGCGGCCGATCAGCCGCCGTTCAACTGCTTGAGCATGGATTTGGCCAGTTCCGCTTCGGAAGAGTCGGGAAACTGTTTCACCAGCTGGTTCAACGCCACTTTGGCTTGTGCGGTGTTGCCAGCGCGGGCATCCAGGCTGGCCAGCTTGTACAGGCTGGTCGGCGCTTTACCGTGATTGGGGTATTTATCCAACACGGCCTGGAACTGCTGCCGGGCTTTGCTCAACTGAGGCTGTTTCTGATTGCTGTACACCTCGCCCAACCAGAAGTGGGCGTGGGCACGAAACTGCCCCTGGGGGTAATCCTTGAGGTAACTCTCGAACGCACTGGCGGCGGCGTCGAAATCCCGCTCCAGCAGTTTGCCCTTGGCGGCGCTGTAAGCGGCGCGGTCGGCTTCCGGGTCGGCCGGACCGTCGGTGCTGCCACCATCGTCACCGGCTTCGGCATCGGTCTTGGGCGCATCCTGAATCTGTTCGACCAGCGAATTAATGCGCGTATCCAGATCCAGATAGCGTTCCCGCTCACCCGCTTTCAGGGTGTCGACCTGGTGACGCAACTCTTCGATCTGGCCTTGCAGTTTCGCGATCCGCTCATCGTATTGCTGCATCTGCTGCATCAGCATATAGATGCCGTCCTGGCTGGTGCCATTGGCTCCGCCGGACGAAGACGAGGCCTGGCCGTCGTCGAAGCTGCGCTCCTCGACGGCCAGGGGGCCGGTGCTCTGCGCCTGCGCGCCGAACACCGCCCCGCCAAGCAGGACGCCTGCAACCAGACGTTGTAAGGCCTGCTTATAACGCATCGGTTACGGACGGCCTGCCAGGTAGTCGATCACTACGCGGCGGTTCTTGGCCCAATCCATTTCGGAGTGACCATAGGCGGCCGGCTTCTCTTCACCGTAGGCAACCACTTCGATCTGGGAAGAAGACACGCCCTGAACGCGCAGGAACTTCTGAACGGACTCGGAACGACGCTCGGACAGAGCCACGTTGTACTCGCGGGTACCGCGCTCATCGGCGTGGCCACCGAGACGAACCTTGGCGTTCGGGTTGTTCTTCAGGTAGGTGGCGTGGGCGCGCAGGGTTTCAAACGCGGCCGCCGGCACGGTGTTGCTGTCGAAAGCGAAGTAAATCACCTTGGTGTTGGTGGTGCCGTCATAGTTGGACGGGTGGTTGTGGAAGTTCTCAGCGGTCAGCGGAATGTTGCTGCTGTCCGGCTTCGGCGTGGGCCGTTGCATCGGCTGAGTGGAGCTGGTGTCGGTCTGCTGCGGCATGGTGTCCGTGGCAGAGCTATCGTCCTCGGTCGGAGTACTGGAACAAGCAGCCAGAATGCCGGCAAGGAACACGGCGAGTAACGGGTTAAGAACAGAACGCATAAGAAAACTCCTATTAATTTCCTGATTGGAACTCTGAGATCCGTTCAGAGGAACGGCGACCAGGCCGGTTCCCTGACTTCCCCTTCCTTCGATGGAAGCTCTACTTTGACTCTCCCATCAATGGAGACGGCTTCAAGGACCCCCGTACCCCTATGTTGCGTCCCGTAAATTATCATACTTCCATTAGGCGCAACACTGGGCGATTCATCCATATCGGTCTTGGTCACAATATCGAACGTACCGCGTTGGAGGTCCTGAACACCGACGTTGAAGCTGCCTCCACGCCGGTGAACATAAACCAGATAACGACCGTCCGGCGTGACCGCGGGACGGGCGTTGTAATTGCCTTCGAACGACACCCGGCGCACCGAGCCATCGTTGATATTAAGTTTATAGATTTGCGGTCCGCCGGAGCGGCTGGAGGTAAACACCAGGCTGTCGCCATCGGGCATCCAGCGCGCCTCGGTGTCAATGCCGTAATCGTTGGTCAGGCGGGTCAGGCCGCTGCCGTCGATGTTGATCGAATAGATCTCCGGATTGCCATCCCGCGACAAGGTAATCGCCAGTTTCTGGCCATCCGGCGACCAGGACGGCGCGCCGTTGATGCCAGAGAAGCTGGTCACCACGCGGCGGCTGCCGCTGCGCAGATCATGGATATAAATGTTCGGCCGACCCTGGTTCTCGAAAGAGACGTAAGCAATACGGGTGCCATCCGGTGACCAGGACGGGCTCATGATCGGTTCCCCGCTGCGCAGAATGGTCTGCGCGCGGGCGCCGTCGGCGTCGGCGTATTGCAACTGGTAGGGCTGCTTGGCCCGGCGGTTGTGGGTCACGTAAACGATCTTGGTGGAGAACGCACCCTGGATCCCGGTCAGTTGCTCGTAGATACGGTCCGAGATGGCGTGCGCCACGTCACGCAACTGCGCCTCCGGCGGCTGGTAGCTCTCGGAGATCAGCCGTTTCTGGGCGGCCACGTCATAGAGCCCGTAACTGACTTGATAGCCCCCGGCGCCATTGGGTTTGACCTGGCCGGTGACCAGATATTCCTGGTTCAGCACCCGGAAGTCGCGGTAGATGATCTGGTCTTCGCGGGTCGGCCGGCTCAACATCTGCTCGGGCGCCAGGGGTTTGAACTGGCCGCTGCGGTGCAGATCGGCGCGCACGATGTCGGAGATGTTTTCCGAAGCGTCGGACGCACCAGCAAAGGGCACGATGGCGATGGGCACCGCGTCCACCCGGCCTTCGGTAATCTGGATCATCAGTTCCGCTCTGGCGCTGATCGCCAGCAGGGTAAGCACGATAGCGGTTACAACTCGCATCATCTTGCGTCTCCGGGTTGGAATGCGATGGTGAAGGTACGGAACTTCTCGAACAGGCTGCCCTCCGGTACCGGCAACGGGCTGGCCAGTTTCACCGCGTTCATCAGGGATTCGTCGAAATTGGGATAGCCGCTGGATTTCGCCACGCTGACCCCGGACACCTCGCCACCGGGTATCACCTGGATGCGCACTTGCACGCTCAAGTCATTACGGTTGCGATAATTGCCGGGAATACGCCAGCGCCGGGAAATCGCCGCGCGGACCGCATCCTCGTAGCTGGCGGTCTCTTCGCTGACATCGCTGCTTTCGTCACCGCTGCCCGGGGCCTCATTCTCGGTTTTGGCGTCGTCCTTGCGCGCCATCTCCAGTGCCTCTTCCGCCATCAATTCCTCCATGCTGGGCTGCTTGAAGTCCGGCGTCTTCGGCTCGGGCTTCTTGGGCTCCGGTTTGCTTTCCGGCTTGGGCTTGGGCTCGGGCTTTTTCTCCGGTTTCGGCTCGGGCTTGGGCTCAGGCTTGGGCTCAGGCTTGGGCTCAGGCTTGGGCTGCGGTTTGGGTTCCGGCTTCGGCTTCGGCTTGGGTTCGGGCTTGGGTTCGGGTTTCGGCTCGGGCTTTGGCTTGGGCTCCGGTTTCTTCTCCACCTTCGGTTCTGGCTGGGGCTCGGGTTTCGGCTGCGGCTTGGGCTCGGGCTTTTTTTCCTCGACCGTCTTCGGTTGATCCTTCTCGGCGTTCTTCTCGCTGCTCTGTTGGGGGGCACGCTGGGTTTCTTCCATGACCCGCGCCATCACATGCGGCGGAATCTTTGGAGGGCGGCGCAGCTCCGGGTCCGAGGACCAGTTAAACAGCATCGCGCCCAACACCAACAGATGCAGGGCAACGGAAACGCCGATGGCAACGCCACGATCACTCATGAACGCCCCGGCGGCTCCGTGACCAGGCCCACGTTTTCAACGCCGGCGCTTTGCAGTTCGGACATCAGCGTGACCACTCTGCCATAAGGCACTTTCTGGTCGCCCTGGACAAGAAACAGCGTGTTGGGCTTCTGTTCACGGATGGTGAGGACTCGCTCCTTGACGGTCTCCAGCGCGGTGGCGCTGTTGCTGTCCTCGCCCACGTTAATAAAATAGCTGCCATCGGCGCGCACGGTGATCATCACCGGCTCTTCCTTGATGGCGATCGGCGCGCTGCTGGTTTGCGGCAGATCCACCGACACGCCCTGGGTCATCATCGGCGCGGTGGCCATGAAGATCACCAGCAGCACTAGCATCACGTCGATGTAGGGCACCACGTTGATCTCGGCCATCACCTTGCGCGGCGTGCGCACTTTCAAACCACTCATCGCCAGTCTCCGGTTCAGGCGTCACGACCATGGGCCTGGCGATGCAACACCGAGGAAAACTCCTCGGCGAACATCTCACACTCGCCCACCAGCTCGTCCGACAGCGCCGCGTAACGGTTGTAGGCCATCACCGCCGGGATCGCGGCGAACAGGCCCATGGCCGTGGCCACCAGCGCCTCGGCGATACCCGGCGCCACCGAACTCAGGGTCGCCTGGGTTACGTTGGCCAGGGCGCGAAATGAATTCATGATGCCCCACACGGTGCCAAACAGACCGATGTAAGGGCTGGTGGAACCGACCGTGGCCAGAAAAGGCAGGTGTTTAGTCAGGCGGTTTTGCTCGCGCTGCAGCGCCACGCGCATGGCGCGCTGGGCGCCTTCCATGATCGCTTCCGGGCCGCGCGTGGATTTGGACAACCGCACGAACTCCTGGAAACCGGCGCGGAACACCGTCTCGCAGGACGAATCCGCGTTGGGGCTGCGACGCACCTGGTTATACAGGCTCGACAGATCATCACCAGACCAGAACTTTTCCTGGAACGCCCGATCAGCGCGCTGGGTGCGGCTGAGCACCAGATAGCGGGAGACAATCATGTACCAGGAGATCAGCGACGCGATCAGCAACAGCAGCATCACCGCCTTGACCACCAGCGTGGCCTCGCCTACCAGTACGAGTATCGACATACTCGATGAAGCTTCACCCATTGACCCCGACTCCTTTTCCTTCGTATTCCGCCTTGAACCGTTCGTATAAAGGCGTTGGCAGCGGCCGTGGCCGAATGCCATCGGCGCTGACGCAAGCCACCTTGACCTGCGCCTCGCAAAGCAACTCGCCACCCCGCTTCACGCTCTGCGTGAACACCAGGGTGGCCCGGCCCAGATGCGTCAACCGGGCGCTGACCTCAAGCGCATCGTCAATGCGCGCCGGCCGGCGGTAGCTGATCTGGCAGGAATGCACCACGAACTGAAAGTTCTCTTCGGCCAGCGCGTAGTGCTGGTATTCCAGTGAGCGCATGTACTCGGTCCGGGCGCGCTCCATGAACTTCAGATAATTCACGTAGTACACGATGCCACCGGCGTCAGTGTCTTCGATGTAGACGCGCACCGGTAGGACAAATTCCGAACTCTGAGAAGATTTTTCACGCATTAAACAAATCACCCTCTTTTCCCGGGGGACGCAGGCCAAAATGACGCCAGGCGTGGTTGGTGATCTGGCGTCCACGCGAGGTGCGCTGAATAAAGCCCTGCTGGATCAGATACGGTTCGACCACTTCCTCAAGGGTGCCGGCGTCTTCATTGAGCGCCGCCGCCAACGAGTCCAGCCCCACCGGGCCGCCGTCGAATTTATCCATCATCATGCTCAACAGGCGCCGGTCGGTGCCATCCAGCCCATGGCTGTCCACCTCCAACATGTCCAGGGCGCCCCGCGCCACCGGCCCGGTGATACGGCCGTCGCTCTTCACCTGGGCGAAATCACGCACCCGCCGCAGCAGGCGGTTGGCAATGCGCGGCGTGCCCCGGGCGCGGCGTGCCACTTCTTCGGCGCCTTCTTCGTCCACCGGAATCGCCAGAATGTCGCAGGATCGAAACACAATGCCGGCGAGGTCCTCCACGCTGTAAAACTCCAGACGCTGAACAATACCGAAGCGATCGCGCAACGGCGCGGTCAGCAGCCCGGCACGGGTGGTGGCGCCGACCAGGGTAAAGGGAGGCAAATCCAGTTTGATCGAGCGAGCAGCCGGGCCTTCGCCAATCATGATGTCGAGCTGGTAATCCTCCATGGCCGGATAGAGGATTTCTTCCACCACCGCGGAAAGACGGTGGATCTCGTCCACGAACAGAACATCGCCTTCCTCGAGGTTGGTGAGAATGGCGGCCAGATCACCGGCCTTTTCCAGCACCGGCCCTGAAGTGGACTTGAGTTCCGAGCCCATTTCCCGGGCAATAATGTGCGCCAGAGTGGTTTTACCCAGCCCTGGCGGCCCGAAAATCAAGGTGTGATCCAGCGCCTCGCCACGCCCGCGGGCGGCATCGATGAAAATTTCCAGCCGCTCGCTGACCTTCGGCTGGCCGCGATAATCGGCCAGGCTGGCCGGGCGAATCGCGCGATCCTGTTGTTCTTCGCGGTGATCACCGGTGCTGGCGGAAATAAGACGCTCGTTGTCCATCAATCAAGCCGGCCTCTTAGGGGTTGGATACCGTGGGCGACCGCAATCGGCGCGGGCCGTGCTCGCCCCGGAACGATCCGGTCACCTTGCCAGACTGCGCAGCGCCCGGCGAATCAGCTCTTCACTGCTGTCATGGTCGCCCTCGCCGGCTTTGCTCACCGCCGCGCTGGCGTCCTTATATCGGTAACCCAGTGCTTCCAGCGCGGCGATCGCGTCGGCGCGCGCGTCCGGCGGCCCGTCCACCACCACCGGCCCGGGCAACGTGGCGGGGGCGCCATCCAGTTTATCCAAACGGTCGGACATTTCGATCACCAGCCGTTCGGCGGTCTTTTTGCCGATGCCGGGCACCTTCACCAGAGAGGTGGTGTCCTGATCGCGGATGCACGCCGCCAGCCGGTCCGCCTCGATGCCGGAGAGAATCGCCAGCCCCATCTTCGGGCCCACGCCGTTGACCCTGATCAGGCTGCGAAACAGCTCCCGCTCATAGCGGCTGGCGAAGCCATACAGCAACTGGGCGTCTTCACGCACCACGAAATGGGTGTGCAGGGTCAGCTCCGCGCCCACCTCCGGCAGGGAATAGAACACCGTCATCGGCGCTTCCACTTCGTAACCGACACCGCCCACCTCCAGCAACAGGCGGGGCGGGCGCTTCTCGATCAGGGTGCCTCTGAGTTGTCCAATCATCGTATCCGTCCTCCTCTCACCGCCGTGGCCCCGGCAATGCGCGCCAGGGAAACGCGCATGTGCGCGTGGCACAGCGCGATCGCCAGCGCGTCGGCGGCGTCCTCTTGGGGACGCTGATCCAGTTTCAGCAAGTGGCGCACCATTTCTCCAACCTGCACTTTTTCCGCGCCACCGCGCCCCACCACCGCCTGCTTGACCTGACGGGCGGAATATTCGAACACCGGCACCCCGGTCTGCACCACGGCGGTCAAGGCCGCGCCGCGGGCCTGGCCGAGCTTCAAGGCGGAATCTGGGTTACGCGCCAGAAACACCTTCTCGATGCTGATTTCCACCGGCCGATGGGCCGAGATGACGTCGCACAGACCGGCAAAAATCTGACCCAGACGCGGGGCCATGTCCTTGCCGGTGGTATTGATGGTGCCGAACGCGATCACCGAGGTGCGATTGCCCACCTGTTCGATCACCCCGTAACCGGTATGGCGAGAACCCGGGTCGATGCCCATCAGAATGGTCATAGTGCGCCTGTGGCCGCTATAAAAAAGGCAGGTTACATCTAACCTGCCTGCTGTTCTTATGTCCAGTAGAAGTGTGATGACGCTGGACGCTGGACGCTGGACGCCGGACGCCGGACGCTCAAGCCGAGACTGGAATCATTGCCGTGTTTCCTGTTTGTTCATCGACAGACTGACAGGAAACACGCCGCGCCTGTCAGGCTCGGATTTTAGCGTCCAGCGTCAGGCGTCAGGCGTCAGGCGTCGGGCGTCCAGCGTCAGACCCCTTCCGGCCACTCCGCATTGGTATACACATTCTGAACATCGTCCAGATCTTCCAGGTGGTCGATCATCTTGCCCACGGTCTCGGCGGTGTCGGCGTCCAGTTCGGCGCGGGTGGCGGGGTTCATGGTGACTTCGGCGTCCGCCGGTTCCAACCCGGCGGCTTTGAGGGCATCGACCACCTCGCCAAAGCTGCGGTCCGGCCGGGTGATCACCAGGAAGCTGCCGTCGTCGTTTTCTTCCACGTCCTCGGCGCCGGCTTCCAGGGCCTGCTCCATGAGCTTCTCTTCATCGATGCCGGGTTCGAAAAAAATCTCGCCGCGCTTGGTGAACATGAACGCCACCGAGCCGCTGGTGCCCAGGTTGCCACCGAACTTGGAGAACGCGTGGCGCACCTCCGCCACGGTGCGGTTGACGTTGTCGGTCATGGTCTCCACCAGCACCGCCACGCCGTTCTTGCCGTAGCCCTCGTAGGTGATTTCCTCCATGTTGGAGTCGTCATCACCGCCGACACCGCGCTTGATGGCGCGGTCGATGGTGTCGCGGGTCATGTTGTTGCCCAGCGCCTTGTCCACCGCCGCGCGCAGGCGCGGGTTATCATTGATCTCGCCACCGCCCATGCGCGCCGACACGGTGATCTCGCGAATCAGTTTGGTGAATATCTTGCCCCGCTTGGCGTCCTGAGCCGCCTTGCGGTGTTTGATATTGGCCCACTTGCTGTGACCGGCCATTGGTAACCTCCGCTTACACGCATCACGCTTACACGCTGGCACGCCGTTCGTCGAGACCGCCGGCTGTAGCGTGCCGGCGTGCTGCGTGCAAGCGTGTCAGCGCCTTAATTATTGTCCTTACGAACCTGAACACCCACTTCCCGCAACTGCTGATTGTCCACCGGCGAGGGCGCGTTGGTCATCAGGCAGGCGGCGGTCTGGGTTTTCGGGAATGCGATCACGTCGCGGATCGACTCGCCACCGGTCATCAGCATCACCATGCGGTCCAGGCCAAAGGCCAGGCCGCCGTGGGGCGGCGCGCCGTATTTGAGGCCGTCCAGCAGGAAGCCGAATTTTTCATCCGCTTCCTGATCGCTGATCCCCAGCGCCTCGAACACCGCGCGTTGCATGTCCGGCCGGTGAATACGGATCGAACCGCCACCCAGCTCGGTGCCGTTGAGCACCATGTCATAAGCACGGGAGAGCGCCCCTTCCGGGTTGCTCTTGAGCTCGGCGGGGTCGCCCTTGGGCATGGTAAAGGGATGATGCAGCGCGTAGTAACGGCCCTCATCCTCTTCGAACATGGGGAAATCCACCACCCACAACGGCGCCCAGTCGCCTTTCGCCAGGCCGCGCTCATGGCCCACCTTGACGCGCAACGCGCCAATCGCCTCATTGACGATCTTGGCCTTGTCGGCGCCGAAGAAAATCAGGTCGCCGCTGGCGGCGCCGGTGCGCTCAAGAATGCCCTTGATCGCCGCATCGGTGAGGAACTTGAGAATCGGCGACTGCAGCCCTTCGGCGCCGGCGTCCAGGTCATTCACCTTGACGTAAGCCAGGCCCCGGGCGCCATAGATGCCAACAAACTTCGTGTACTCATCGATTTCCTTGCGGCTCAGGCTGGCGCCGCCGGGCACGTTCATCGCCACCACCCGGCCTTTCGGGTCCTGAGCCGGGCCGGAAAACACCTTGAACTCGACGCCGTCCATCAGATCAGCGATGTCCACCAGCTCCATCGGCACGCGCAAATCCGGCTTGTCGGAGCCGTAGCGACGCATTGCTTCTTCGAAGGTCATGCGCGGGAAGGCCGGCAAATCAACGTCCAGCATGTCCTTGAACAGTTTGCGAGCCATCGATTCCGCCACCGCCATGATGTCCTCTTCGTCCACGAAAGAGGCTTCCAGATCGATCTGCGTGAACTCCGGCTGGCGGTCGGCGCGCAGGTCCTCGTCACGGAAACATTTGGCGATCTGGTAGTAGCGGTCAAAGCCCGCCACCATCAGCAATTGCTTAAACAGCTGCGGAGACTGCGGCAGAGCAAAGAAGCTGCCGGCATGGGTGCGGCTGGGCACCAGATAGTCGCGGGCGCCTTCCGGCGTGGCGCGGGTCAGGATCGGCGTTTCCACGTCCATGAACCCTTCGCCTTCCAGGAAGGCGCGCACCGCGTGGGTGAGCCGCGAGCGGAACTGGAAGCGCTTGAGCGCTTCCGGACGGCGCAGATCCAGATAGCGGTACTTCAAACGCACCTCTTCACCGGCGGCGGAAAACTCATCCAGCTCGAACGGCGGCGTTTGCGCCTCATTGAGAATGGTCAGGGATTTGCCCAGCACTTCGATGTCGCCAGTGGGCATGCGCGAGTTACGCACGGCATCGGCGCGCAGCCGGACACGGCCTTCCAACTGCAGCACGTACTCGCCGCGTGCCTTGTCGGCCAGGGCGAACGCTTCCTCGGTATCCGGATCGAACACCACCTGCACCAGCCCGTTGCGATCGCGCAGGTCGAGGAAAATCACCCCGCCGTGGTCGCGGCGGCGGTGTACCCAACCGCACAGCTTTACCGTTTCCCCGTCGTGGGAGGCTCGCAGATCACCGCAATAATGGCTTCGCATTTCCACTGTCCGTTTTTGAGTCCGTTTGGCTCGGGAGCCCGTCGCACCCGCCCGCCGGCGGTTCCGGTGATGCCGGCGAGGGGAAAAACAGGCTCCCACTAAAATGGCGGCACAGTATAGCGATTCGCATCGGCCCGGGCCATGCCAACACCAGCCCATCGGCGCCCGCTGGCAACATCGAGTGCCCCCGGCAAGGCGCTCTGGCGACGCTTCCATCGCATCGGACACTCTAATTCGTGCCGAACACCACAAAAAATAGGGCCGAGACGCCTTGTACCCCGGGAAACCTTGGCATATAACAGGATGCGATCAGTCGTACCTCTGAGTGCGCGCAGTCCAGGGGTGCCCTGACAGGGAAGCAACCAACTCACAGCAATCAGGAAGTCACCAACCAAGGGGTAAGCGATCCTATGGCTGCAAAGAAAAAAGCGGCAAAGAAGGCCGTCAAGGCGGCACCCGCCACGAACCGGGTTAAAGCCATCGCCGAGCCGATGACCAAAACCCAGATCATTTCGCAAATCAGCGAGAACTCCGGCCTGACCAAGAAAGACGTGGGCAAGGTGTTCGATGAACTCACCGACATCATGGAAGGCCACCTGAAAAAGCGCGGCGTCGGCCACTTCACCCTGCCGGGCATCATGAAAGTCGTCACCCAGAAGAAACCCGCCACCAAGGCGCGCAAGGGCACCAATCCTTTCACCGGCCAGGAAACCACGTTCGCCGCGAAACCGGCGCGCACCGTGGTCAAAATCCGTCCTCTGAAGAAACTGAAAGACTTCGCACAGTAGTACCCTGGCCGGGCCGGCAGCCGCCGGTCCGGTCTCCTTCCCCGATTGTGTTGTTCCCCTCACCGGCGAGCCCACCACGACGTGGGTGCGAGTCGGGCGCTCAAGTCCTATAATCCCCCGCCCAACGCAGGGCCACCCAGCGCCCCCCGACGCGAGGTTTGTAATGGCAGAGCGCAAAGACAAGCAAAAGGTGATCGGCGAGCCGATGACCGACGAGCAGATCAAGGTCTTCCTGGACTTTCCCAGCGAAGAAGGCGAAAACGGCGATTTCCACGTTCTGATGAAAGCCTACCGGGCCTTCCGCGCCGAGGATTTCGAGCGCTTCGTGGCGTTTTTCCAGGAACAGGGCCGCGACATCAACGCCACCGACCCGCAGGGCCGCACCCTGCTGCAGATTGTTCGCGGCCATGGCAAAAGCGAACCGTTCGTGGCGATTCTGGAGCGCGCCGGCTAACGAACCGGGGAGGCAAAGCATGGGGTTCTACAGCGAGCACCTGTTTCCACCGCTGCTGGATTGGGCCACCCGCCCTTTTTATCGGGACCGCCAGCGTCTTATCGCGCGGGCACACGGGCGCGTTCTGGAAATCGGCGCGGGCAGCGGCGCCAATTTGCCTTTATACGGCCCCCAGGCCACCGAGGTGCACGCCCTCGAACCGGACCCGGCCCTGATGCGCCGGGCGCGCGGCCCGGCCCGCGACGGCGACGCGCCGCACCGCTTCCGCCTGGTGCGCGGCGACGCCCAGCGGCTGCCTTATCCGGATGGCCACTTCGACACCGTGGTCGCCTGCCTGGTGTTGTGCACCATTGCCGACGCGGATCGTGCCGCCCGCGAAATGCGCCGGGTGCTGGCCGATGACGGCGAACTGCTGATCCTTGAACACGTGCTCGCCGAGCGCCCCGGTGCACAGCGCTGGCAGCGGCGTTTGAACCCGCTCTGGCACCGTCTCGCCTGCGGCTGTCAGTTAACCCGCGCCACCGACACCACCCTGGCCGAGGCCGGTTTCGACCTCACCGGCGTGCGTCGCTTTCGCCATCGGAAGGTCCCGGGCTTCATCGGCGACATGCTGGAAGGCAGCGCCACGGTCCGTATACCGTGACAAATTGCCGCGTTGCCGTCGCCCCCGGCACCGCTACAATCACCACCATGACCCGTTCCTCTTTTCCCCATGTGTGGCGCCGCCGGCTGATCTGGCTGCGAGGCCTTCTGGTGTTGTGCCTGTCGCTGGCGCTGTTGATGCTGCGCCGCCTGTCGCCGGTGGACATGCCGCCGCTGGAGCCGGTGCTGTGGCTGGCGGCGCTGTTGCTGCCCAGCGTGCTGACGCTGGCCACCCTGAACCGTGATGCCCAGCAACGCCTGCTGACCCTGGAGCTGATTCTCGACGCCCTGCTGTTTCTGGGCCTGATGCAGATATTCGGTGGCACCAGCAATCCGCTCACGTTCTATCTATTGATTCCCCTGCTGCTCGGCGGCCTCACCCTGACGCCCCTCGGCGCCGGCCTGATGCTCGCCGCCACCCTGGCCGGTTACCTGCTGGTGGGCCAATGGCACCACATGCCCGCCCCCCACTCCACGCTGCACGCGCTCACCCGCGAACTCAGCGGCGTGCACAGCCTGGGCATGACCGTGGTGTTCATCGCCATGGCGACGCTGCTGACCCTGCTCGGGCAGGTGATCCAGCGCCTCAGCCGGGCGCAACAACGTCAGCAGGAACAGCTGATCGAACTGGCCGGGCGCCGCGAGCGCATGTATCAGGTAGCGGCGACGCTCGCCAATCAGGCCCACGAGCTGAACACCCCCCTGAGCACCCTGGTGATGCTGGCCGACAACGCACGCCGCGAGCCGGGCCTGCCCGACATCACCCGCCAGGATCTCGAGCAGATCGAAGCGCTGGCCCGGCGCGTGGCCGGGCAATTGCGCCAGTCCGATCAGCCGCCGTTCCCCGAGCAACTCAGCTATCAGCAACTCGCCGAGCAGGTGCGCCGGCAGTTGCGGCACCTGCACCCGACCTTGAAAATCAGTGTGGAAGGCCCCGGCGAGCGACTGTTCCGCAACGCCCCGGACTGGTTCCGGGTGCTCAGCAATCTGGGCTACAACGCCATCGACGCTGGCGCCGATCACCTTGCCCTGCACCTGGCCGGCGGCCCGGATCATTGGGTGTTGCAGGTCAGCGACAACGGTCCGGACCACCCGCAAAAGTCCACCCGCGAAGGGCTCGGCATCGGCCTGGCGCTGGTGGAGAGCACCCTGGACGATCTGGGCGCGCGGCTGCAGCTTGGTTTTCACCACCAGTGGAGCCAGGCACGCATTGAATGGAGCGACCATGGCGACGCCTGAATCCCTGCTGCTGCTGGAAGACGACGAGGCGCTCGCCCGCCAGACCCGCCGCGCCCTGGAATACCACGGTGTGCAAGTGCACTGGGCGGCGCATCTGAAAGCCGCCGATCAACTGCTCGCCGGGTTGACGCACCTGGACGCGGCGGTGCTGGATCAAAATCTGGAACCGGACAATGGGCTCGATTTGATCTCTCCATTGCTGGCGCGCTTTCCTCAATGCCGCGTTATTGTGCTAACCGGCTACGGCAGCATCGCCGCCGCCGTCGCCGCCACCCGGCGCGGCGCCCACAACTATCTGACCAAGCCAGCCACCGCCGACGATATTCTGCTGGCCCTGGACAACGACCCCGCCGACCTGGCCACCCTGCCCGGCACCCCGCCCTCCCTGCAACGCCTCGAATGGGAGCACATTCAGCGCGTCCTGGACGCCCATGAGGGCAATATTTCCCGCGCCGCCCAGGCTCTGGGCATTCACCGGCGCACCCTGCAACGGCGTCTGAAAAAACGCCCCAGCCCTTCACACTACGAGCGGGATTGACTAGGGCCAGGAACAGGGGACGGGGTGAAGGGAACAGGCGGCGTTCCTTGTTCCCGAGTTATCGGGTGCTGCACAATGCCCGGGCTCTCGATCATTTCAGGGATGAACGCGCAGTTGATGATTCACCGCTATGGGATTCGACCGCTCACGGCCAAGGCCCTGATGCTATGCCTCTCGCTCATGGCGACGCTGGCTTATGGCGCCGACGAAAAGCCGGTGCTCACCCTGCCGGAGGATTTGCCCGCCGGGGTGGAGAACAATCTGCGCGTGTTGATCGACCTGCCGCGCTATCCATGCCGGCCGGGGGCTGGCCAGAAAGCTCTGATCCAGCGCCAGGTGCGCGACAACGGCACCCAGGCCCTGCAGGCACTGGGTTATTACCAGTCCCAGGTGACCCAGCACTGGCAAGCCGCCAGCGAACAGACCTGCTTCGGCATGCGTCTCGACGTTACCCACGGCACGCCCACCGCCATCGAGAGTTTCGATGTGCAAATCCAGGGCGAAGCGTCCCAGGACCCCGCCTTTAAGCGCCTGATCGACAACGCCAGGCTGGCCCCGGGCACGCGCCTGCGCCACGACCGTTACGAGAAGCTGAAAAGCGCCCTGCAGCAAACCCTGATCAATAACGGCTATGTGGAAGGCGATCTCACCGTGCACCGGCTGGAGGTGGACCGCGACCGCCACACCGCGCGCATTGTCATGAAGGTGGAAAGCGGCCCGCGCTACCGCTTCGGCGAGGTCGCCTTGAAAGGCGATGCACGGATTCGCGAATGGCTGCTGCGCGCCTATCTGCAATTCAGCGCCGGCGAACCGTTCAGCAACGACCGCCTGTTGGCCACCCAGCAGGCCTATCTGGGCAGCGGTTATTTCAGCGCGGTGCGGCTGGAGCGCGGTGAGCCGGACCCGCGGCAACATACCGTGCCGATTTCGATCACCTTCACGCCGCGCAACGAATGGGCCCTGCTGGCCGGCGTGGGCGTCAGCACCGACACCGGCCCGCGCTTGCGCCTGGGGGTGGAAAACCGCCGTATTAATGGCGCCGGCCACACCGCCCGCGCCGAGACCGAACTGTCCAGCGTGCGCCAGGGCGTCGGCGCCAGCTATCAGATCCCGCTCAGCGACCCGGTCAACGAAAAGCTCGATCTGCACACCACCTATCAGAACGAGGACACCGATTCCCGCGAGAGCGAAACGCTCAGTGTGGGCGCCGACCACATCGTCAAACTGGAGTCCGGCTGGGTGGCCACCACCTCGCTGGAATATTTGCGTGAAATCTACAACGTGGCCGACCAGGTCGACCAGGCGGATCTGATCATGCCCGGCTTCCAGCTCAGCCGGGTGAAATCCGACGACCCGGTCTATCCGACCCGGGGCTGGCGCCTGGGCGGCAAGGTGCGCGGTGCCAGCCAGGCGATTTCATCGACCAGCTTCGTGCAGTTCGACGGCTGGGGGAAACTGATTCTGCCGGTGTTCCGGGGGCGCCTTTTGACCCGCTTCGAAGTGGGCTACACACAGATCGACAGCATCCGTGACCTGCCTGCCTCGTTGCGTTTTTTCGCCGGCGGCGATTCCAGCGTGCGCGGTTTCGGTTACGAATCCCTGGGCCCGGAAAACGACGACGGCGACGTGATCGGCGGCCGGCATCTGCTGATCGGCAGTGTCGAATACGATCACCCGGTGAGTGAATCCTGGAGCGTGGCGGTGTTTTCCGACGCCGGCAACGCCTTCAACGATTTCAACGACTACGACATGATCCGCAGCGCCGGCTTCGGCGTGCGCTGGCGCTCGCCGCTGGGGCCGATCCGGGTTGATCTGGCCCGTGGTCTGGAAGCCGACAGCGACTGGCGCCTGCACCTGAGCATGGGGCCGGATCTATGATCAAGCGCCTGTTGCTGATTGTTCTTCTGTTGTGTCTGTTACTGCTCGGCGCCGTGCTCGGCCTGCTGGGCACCCGCGCCGGCAACCTGTGGCTGCTGGAGCGCGCCAATGGCGTATTGCCCGGCGAGCTGAGCGTGCACGGCTGGCAGGGGCAATTACTGGGTGGCGTCACCGTGCAACGGCTGACCTACAGCCAGTCGCGGTCGTCATTGAATGTGGAGTTGAACGACCTGGAACTGGCGCTGGCGCCGCGCGACCTGCTGCGCGGCTGGCTGCACGTCACCCGGCTGCGCGCCTCCCGCGTCGCGTTAACCCTGCCCCCCGGCGACGACCACGCCGACAGCACCCCGGCGGAGCCCTTCTCCTTGCCGGACAGCCTGGCCTTGCCACTGGGCGTGCAGGTCGACGAACTGACCCTGGGCCGCTTCACCCTGAACGGCGAAACCCCGCTGCACGTCGACGCGATCGAAGCGCGCCAGGTACGCGCGCGGCGCAATCTGAGCGCCCGGCGGCTGGCGTTGAGCGTCGCCGACACCCGCCTGGAAGGCGCCCTGACGGGCAGTTTGTCCAGCCCCTACGCCCTCAAGGGCGCGCTCACCTGGCAGCGCCCCGGCGCGCCGGACGCCGTCCCGGAAGCCCTCGGCGTGCTCGGCTTCGACGGCAGCGTCGACGATCTGGCGGTCAGCCATACCCTGGCCGCGCCGCTGCAACTGGTCTCCACCGGGCACCTGGGCTACCGGGAAAACACCCTGCATCTGGATCTGCAACATCGCTGGCCGGGTCAATCGGTGCCGGTGGAGCTGCCCGTCCCGGTGGCGCTGGGTGCCGGCCAGCTCAGCACCACCGGCACCCTGGACGCGGTGACCATCGACGGCCAGGCCGACCTGAGCGCGGATGGCACGCCGCTGCATCTGGCGGTGAACGGCCAGGCCGGTTTGCAAGCGCTGCAACTGGACGCTCTCACCGTCACCAGCGGCGCCCAACGCCTGACCCTGAACGGCCACCTGGATTACCAAAACGGTCTGGCCTGGGATCTGAACGCCGAGGGCCGTGCTCTCAACCCGGCCCTGCTGGCACCGGCCTGGCCCGGCAAACTGTCCCTCGACGCCGCCAGCCAGGGCCATTGGAACGGCGACGACTGGGCCCTCACGGTGGCGCCGCTGAAGCTCGCCGGCACCCTGAAAAACGCGCCGCTGTCGCTGACCGGCGAGGCCCGTCAGGACGCCGGCCGTGATCTGGCCATTGACCTCAATGGCCGCTGGGGCGAAGACCGCCTCACCGCCAAAGGGCGGATCGGCGACCAACTGGCCCTTGACGGCCGCCTCTCGGTGACGCGCCTGAGCCGTTGGTACGCCGCCGCCAACGGCCGCCTGCGGGCGGACTGGCGCTTGCGGGGTCCGCTCAAGACGCCGCGCCTGAGCGGCTCCGCCGACGGCCACGACCTGGGCTTCCAGCAATGGCATCTGCGCACCCTGGAGGCGCGCTTTACCGACCTCAACGCCGGGCAGACACCGATGCGCCTGCAGGCGCGCGCGCAAGGCGCCAGCCAGGATCAGATCGAGCGTCTGGACAGCGCCGAGCTCAACCTGGACGGCACCCGCGCCCGGCACCGGCTTTCCATTCAGGCCAATCAGGCCGGTGCCAATACCCGTTTAACCCTCAACGCCGGGCTCAGCAACGCCAATGTCTGGAAAGGCACCTTGGAAAGCTGGACGCTGACCCAGCCACGCCTGGGCCAATGGCAACTCACCGACCCGGCGTCCTTCACCCTGAGCGCCGCCAGCCAGTCGCTGGCGCGCCTGTGTCTGGCCAGCGACGCGGGCGACGGCCATCTTTGCGTGCAGGGCGAACACCGCGCCAACGGCGCCGTCGAGGCCCAGGCGGAGGTCCGCCAGGTACCTTTGGCACTGGCCAACCCCTGGCTTGGCGAGAGCCTGCGCCTGCGTGGCATGGCCCGCGCCGACGCCCGCTTCAGCGGCCGCCTGCCAGCGCCGCAAGGCGAATGGCAACTGACCCTGGACGACGCCGCCGTGCGCGTTATCGGCGCCGACTTGCAACACACCCTGCGTTTGAGCCAGGCGCAACTCAGCGGCGCCCTGGAGGGCGAGCGCCTCAGCAACACCCTGGACCTGGTGGTGCTCGACCAGGGCGAGCTGCACGCCACCGTGCAAAGTGGCCTGACGCCGGATTCGGCGTTGCAGGGGGAGGTCAACCTGTCGTTGCCCAACCTGGGCACCTGGGCGCCGCTGATCCCCCGGGTCGGCGAGGCACGAGGCGAGCTGCGCGGCGACCTGAGCCTGGCCGGCACCCTCGGCCAGCCACGCCTGGCCGGCGACGTACGGCTGGCCGACGGCCAGGCCTCGATACCGGATCTGGGCATCACCGTGGAGCAGATCAACGTGAGCCTGGCCGGCAACCCCGCCGGCGGCCTGGGCCTGGACGGCCAGGCCCGTTTTGGCGAAGGTCTCCTCAACCTGCAAGGCCAGTGGAACCCTTCCCAATCGCCGCTCGCGCTTACCGTCACCGCCCGTGGCGACAATCTGCTGGTGGCCGAACGCACCGACGCCCGGGTCAAGGTATCGCCGGACCTGACCCTGCGCGGCGACGGCGACGGCCTGCATCTGGAAGGCACGCTCACGGTACCCAGCGCCGATCTGACACCCCGCCAATTGCCCGAGAGCGCGGTCACCGTGAGCGGCGATCAGGTGCTGGTGGACGCGCGCGCCCAAGAGACCTCGGCGCTGGCGTTCGCCATGGCGGTGACAGTGGCGCTCGGCGACCAGGTGCACTTCGAGGGCTTCGGCCTCGACGCCACCCTGGCCGGCCAATTGCAGGTCACCCAGGAGCCGGGCAAACCGGCCCAGTTGAACGGCGAACTGATCATTGATGAGGGCCGCTACCGCGCCTACGGCCAGAATCTGGCGATCGACAATGGCCGCCTGTTGTTCCAGGGCGCGCCGGACAACCCCGGCCTGGACATCCGCGCGATACGCAAGATCCCCAGCGAGAATCAGGTGGTCGGCGTGCAGCTCTCGGGCACCCTGCAAGAGCCCAAGGCGAGCATTTTCTCCGACCCGGCCCTGGAAGAAAGCGAGGCCATGTCCTACCTGCTCACCGGCCGCTCACTGAGCAACGGCACCCAGGGCGACTCCGCCAAGGTGGCCCAGGCCCTGGCCCTGTATGGCCTGCAAAAAGGCAGCGGCGTCACCCAGAAAATCGGCGACACCCTGGGCCTGGACGAAGTCTCCATCGGCAGCGACTGGGAAACCTCCGACGCCGCGCTGATGCTCGGCAAGCAGCTCTCAGAACGCCTTTACCTGACCTATTCCGTGGGCCTGTTCGACGCCATCTCCACGGTCATGCTGCGCTACACCCTGACCCGCCAGCTGCACCTGGAAACCCGCTCCAGCAGCAAAGCCCAGGCGATTGATTTGATTTGGGAGAAAGAGTTGGAATAAAGACTGGGAGAAGTTGAAGGTTAAAAGTTAAAAGTTAAAAGCGCGCTCGGGAAGCCTGCCACGCGAAGAGGTCATGCACGCGAACCTGGCAAAACACTCATGGATTTCAGCGACGCCCACCCTATCGACGAAGCCGCCTTTAACTTTCAACTTTTAACTTTTAACCCGTCTTCCCGCCCGGCAACGCATACGTCCCGGTCACATGCGCAACCATCTCATCGCTGCCTTCGCTGTAGATTCGCACTTCCATCACCGCCGAGCGGCGGCCCAGGCGGATGATTTCCGCTTCGCCGATCAGGTCCACCTGGCCGGGCTTGCTGAGGAAGTTGATGTTCAGATTCTGCGTCACCGCCATTTCCAGCCCGCCCAGGCGGCCGAGGATCGCGGCGTACATGGCGGTGTCCGCCAGGCTCATCATGGTCGGTCCGGACACCGTGCCGCCGGGGCGGATCATCGAACCCCGAAAGGGAAAGCGCACCCGCGCCCGATTCCCACCCACCGATTCCACCACCACACCGGCGTCGCCAGCGGCGGGCAGCCCGTTATAGATGATGCCTTCCACGTCTTTGGCGCTGAGCGTCATAGTCGGATTCCCAAACTAAAGGCTTTGAAGGGGGTGAGTATAACCGTGCCGCTGGTGTTGCATAAATGGCTGGACGCTGGACGCTGGACGCCGGACGCCGGACGCTAAACCCGCGTCTGCCAGGCTTGGAGTGTTTTCTGCCAGACGCGCTGCAAACGGATAGGTTCGCGGAGGCATCCCAGGAAACACCCCATCGATCTCCGCACCGGGTTTAGCGTCCGGCGTCTAGCGTCCGGCGTCCGGCGCCACCCCCGGTGCAAACCTTCCAGGGTTTGCATAGAATGCCCCCTTTATCCTTCAGTCTTATCGCCCTGGCCAAGAATCGACTATGCGCACCTCTCAGTATCTGCTCGGCACCGTCAAACAAACCCCCGCGGACGCGGTGGTGATCAGTCATCAGCTTATGCTGCGCGCCGGCATGGTGCGCAAGCTGGCCTCCGGGCTCTACACCTGGATGCCCACCGGCCTGCGCGTGCTGCGCAAGGTGGAGCGCATCGTCCGGGAAGAGATGGACCGCGCCGGCGCGCAGGAAGTGCTGATGCCGGTGGTGCAGCCGATGGAACTGTGGGACGAATCCGGCCGGGCCGCCGCCTACGGCCCGGAACTGCTGCGCATCACTGATCGCCATGACAACCCCTTCTGCCTGGGCCCCACCCACGAAGAGGTGATCACCGATCTGGCGCGCAACGAGATTCACAGCTACAAGCAGCTGCCGATGAATTTCTACCAGGTGCAGACCAAGTTTCGCGACGAAATCCGCCCGCGCTTCGGCATCATGCGCTCGCGGGAATTCATCATGAAGGATGGCTATTCCTTCCATCTGAACGCCGAATCGCTGGAACAGACCTACCAGGTCATGCACCGCGCCTACTGCGCCATCTTCGATCGCCTGGGCCTGGATTACCGCCCGGTGGAAGCGGACACCGGCGCCATCGGCGGCGCCGCCAGCCACGAGTTCCACGTGCTGGCGGAATCCGGCGAGGACGACATCGCCTTCTCCAACGGCTCCGACTACGCCGCCAACGTGGAGAAAGCGGAAGCGCTCGCCCCCGCCGATGGCCCCGCCGCCCCCAGCGCCGATCTGGAACTGGTGGAAACACCCCAGGCACGCACCATCGAACAGTTGGTGGAGCAATTCGACCTGCCGGTGGAAAAGACCGTGAAAACCCTGATCGTGAAAGGCGCGGAAGCGGGCCTGGTAGCGCTGCTGGTGCGCGGCGATCATGAACTCAACACCATCAAGGCGGAGAAACTGGACGCCGTGGCAACGCCGCTGGAAATGGCCACCGAGCAAGAAATCCGCACCGCCCTGGATGCCGGGCCCGGCTCGCTGGGGCCGCTTAATCTACCGATCCCCTGCGTGGTGGATCGCACCGTGGCGGCAATGAGTGACTTCGCCGCCGGCGCCAACCTCGACGGCAAGCACTACTTCAACATCAACTGGGGCCGCGACGTGGCGCTGCCCCAGGTCGCCGACCTGCGCAACGTGGTGGAAGGCGATCCCAGCCCCGATGGCAACGGCACCCTGACCATCAAACGCGGCATCGAAGTGGGCCACATCTTCCAGCTCGGCACCAAGTACTCCCAGGCGCTCAACGCCACCGTGCTGGATGAAAACGGCAAGGCGGTGGTGATGCCCATGGGTTGCTACGGCATCGGCGTCAGCCGGGTGGTGGCCGCCGCCATTGAACAGAACCACGACGACAACGGCATCGTCTGGCCCGCCGCCCTCGCCCCGTTCCAGGTCGCCCTGGTACCGGTGAACATCAAGAAAAGCCCGCGCGAACGGGAACTGGCCGAAACGCTCTACCAGGAGCTCACCGACGCCGGCATCGAAGTGTTGTTCGACGACCGCGAAAAGGAACGTCTGGGCGTGAAACTGGCCGACACCGAACTGCTCGGCATCCCGCACCGCGTGGTCATCGCCGAACGCGGCCTGGACAACGGCACCCTGGAATACAAAGGCCGCCGCGACGCGCAAAACACCGACGTGGCGATGGATGGGATTGTCGGGTTTTTGAAGGAAAAGTTGGGTCGGTAAGAAAACCGGTTAAAAGTTGAAAGTTAAAAGTTAAAGCGCGGGCACGGCCGTGCCGACGGCAACCGCCCACACCGCGTTTCAACTTTTAACTTTTAACTTGCGACGCCACTCCGTGGTCATCGCCGCTGCGCCAGCACCTGATTCATGGTCGCATCCCCCTGGGCGGTGAGTTGCCACAACGGCATGCCACGGCTGTCTTTTTCCAGACTTTTGGCGATCAGGCCGAGCGCTCTCAGGTGCACTTTGATCTGGTTGAACGCATGGCCGGCGAGCACCACGTTGCGCACCGCGTGGGCGCGGGGGAATTCCCGGCGCACATCGTCCAGCGCCTGGCGGGCAATGTAATCTTCCAGCCCCTTTTGCATCACCGTTTCACTGGCCGGGTTGAGCATCATCGGCGCCACGCAAGCGAATACCCGGTCCCAGTCCAGCTGGCAGCGGGTCAGGGTGATCTTGCAGTCGCCGCCTTCGTAAACGTTGCAGGAATATTCCAGCGGCACCTGGTCGGAGCCCCGCGCCAAGCCACGCACCGGCGCACGCAGCCCACCGAGTAACCCCTCGCGTTCCTTTTCCAGCTCCGCGATACGCTGGCGCAAACGCTCATTCTGATCGTCATCGGTGGCCTGCCCGGCCCGCACCCAGCCCGCCGCCGGGTGATCGCGCATTACCTCGGGCATCACCCGTGCCACCAGAGCGCGCAGATCGTTTTCGTCATGCCAGTGGTGGCACAACGCTTTGGTCCGCAGCAACCGCGCGAAATCGTCGCGCCGCACCTGCCCCTCGCGGTTCGGCTCGCGGCCGTCTTCCGGCAGGGTATGCGGCTGGTCATGGATCAGCGCCACCACCGGCTTGCGCTTGGTGGCGGCGAAAATGTATTCACGGTGGGTGTAACTCAGCCCCAATGGCGACAGCGCGCCATAACGACCGCCCAACAGGATCACGAAGTAATCGCTGTCGTCGATCAGACGCTGCACCACCGGCATCAGAGCAGCGCCATCAGCGCCGTGCAGATCCATGCCCACCGGCACCAGACCCAGATCCAACAACGCCGGCATTAAAGCCTGGCGAGCGCCCTGCATGTCCGGATAGGTGGTGCTGATAAACACCTGAAAGCGTTTCCCGACCGTCACCCCGATCTCCGTATCAACCCGTGCCGGTATTAAAACGGCTGGGCGTGACGATCACAAGGTGGCTAGAGGCTGGCACGCTGCACGCACGCGCTTCGCGCTACACGCCAAACCCGGCGCTGAGGTAAGAGTAGTCCCTGACCGCGAACCAGCCCGAAGGCGAGGACCAGCCTGGCAAAGCCCATTCGCGGTCGAGGACCGCTCCCACACCAGGAATCGAACTCTGGCGCGGATT
>TARA_R110001606_G_scaffold399186_2_pt1 | contig 24766 bp, 27 predicted proteins | sample TARA_R110001606 | Tara Oceans TARA_R110001606 (sample SAMEA4398315) | marine metagenome | biome: Polar Biome; feature: [SRF] surface water layer (ENVO:00010504); material: water (ENVO:00002006), including particulate matter (ENVO:01000060) such as... | depth 5 m
TTATCAAATTCTCGACTCCGCTTGAACTTCGTAAATGTATATGATTCTTTATAAATTAATGTTTTTATATGTGTTTAAATTCCCTAGAATGAACCTTAAAACATTAATAAAACTGGTTTTTGAACTTAGTCGAGAAGCACGTAATTCTTAGTAAATTTGATAAGTTCTCGACTCCGCTCGAACACAGTAAATGTATATAATTCGTTATGAGTTAATGTTTTTCTATGTATTCAAACACCCAATAAATATACCTTAAAGCATTGATTGAACTGGTCTTCGAGCGGAGTCGAGAAGCACGCAATTCTGAGCAAACATCATAAGTTTTCGACTCCGCTCGAATGCCGGGTATTTTTTTTATAAAAATTACATAATTTATTGATTTATAATAGTATTGAATCTATTTATATAAAGCATTGCTATAATCTTAAAATATCAGTTTTTTAGAAAAATAGCTCCCGTAAATTTTTAAAAAAAGACATTTTTTTTAAGTGTACTTTCTTTTTTTTAGTGCCTTAAAAAGCAGCATTCCCAAATACTTTAAAAAAAAGATACCTATTTACGGAAAACCGTAAACAAAAGTGAAATGAATTGTTGATATTCGGGAATTATTTCATTGAAATACGCTTTTAAGGATATCCATTAAAAGAGCTACATCAATCCACCGTGGGTAGTATTCTGCTGCCGAAATTCCTTTTTTTAGGTGCATACGAGATGTATCATAGCAATAAAAAAGAACATTGCTATACATAGCTTGGGTAGTGATGTGCTTGTGAAGCTGTCTGTATCAACCATGATTAAATGCTCTGGTTTACGCCATTTTTTGGGTGTAAACATCTAAATAAAAAGGATTATGAAAAAAAAACGACAACAAAAACAAACCTTACAAAACGCTAATTTAAAAATTGGTGCCAGCCAGTTAAAAGACGAAGTATGGCTTACTACTGAAGATGCCATGGAATTGTTAAAGGTGAGTAGAAGTACCTTGTATCGGATGCGAAAAAATAAAGAGGTTCCTTGGGACAAAAGGAGACGTAGTCCTATGTATCCTAAATATTCCTTAAATAAAGTGCTTATAACCCGGGCGATGCGCAATGTAGAAGAATAGTGCCATACCCTTAGGTAAAACGACGCTGTACGTACAAAAGGCAAAAACGTATTCCGTTAAAAAAAAGCGTGCTTGTGTATCCTATTCATTAGGGTAGGTACAAACACGCTTTTAATTAGGGGTGTATGCATTGTGTTATGACAATGCAGGCTGTTACAATACGGTAACCGCGCCCATATAGGTACTAATTGCTGCATAATTGGTTTCTGGGATACTAAAAGAAGCCCAAACTTGTACCTCAAAGCCAGCCATAAAATTAGGTACGGTAACCGCGGCAGTGGTGGCATCTCTAGTGGCTACCGCCAAATCGGTATAGTACATGTCTAAATCTGGGGCATAGATCACCACCATTAAGGTATCTGTTGCGGTAGCTTTTCCTTGGCCGCTATTGTCTAACCAGCCAAAATTTAATACTTGGTTGGCTGCTGCTGCCAGGGTACCGCCATCAATACCTCTTAAATCGCCCTTGCTTATCAATACTTTGGGGTAATCCATCACCATACCATCTGGGCCGCTTACTACTGCGTTTTTAAGATGGTAGGAGGTTGCCATGTTAGAACGCGATTTATCGCCCTTCGGACTTCCAAAATAGAGACTTAAAACATCCATAAACGGACTTATAAAACCCATAACGGTTCTAAATCTATCGCGTTGCTCTTCTTGTTTTGTAGAGGGGGTATAGGATCCGCGCTGTGGTAAACTGCGCATTACATTTTTACCTCTCCATCTTGTTCCTACTACGTTGCCTACTTTGCCAGAAAATCCGCCAAGTATGCCTTTTTCAAATGTTGCCATAATTTTTATGATTTATAATTAATATGCTACAAACATAAAGACTAAAACACTACTAACCAACACCTTGACACGTATAGACACGTATTGACCTCGAGTGACCCAAATTGACCTGTTTTGACACGCTGTGACACACTGTGACACATCAGGACACATCAGGACACATCAGGACACATGATGACACGTACTGACACAATTTGACACATCAGGACACAAAAACCCCATTTTTAGGGGGTTTTGTTCGGGTTTCGTTCGGGGATCCTTCGGGTGTGCTAGGGGTGTATTTTTGAAAAATGGACGTTTTTGAGAGAAAACTGGGAGGAAACTAAAACGAGGTTCGAAGAATTGCGAGTAAATTGTTGTAAAATTACCTGTTTTTGCTGTTGCTCTTGTGTGGTTTTGCACGCGAAACATAGAAAGTCCAGCAATACCATGGAAAGAATGGGCGCTAACAATTAATGGTTTGCTTCGGGTGAAAAAGCTTTACAAAAATGGTTGGCGAGCAACGAAAAACGAATAACGAAAAACGAACAACGCAGGTAAAAAGCCTCTCAATAAAAAAGTTGAAAAGTATTTAACGTAATTACGGAAAACCGTATTATTTTGTGAAATTATATTGCTATTTTTAGGTTTTACAATACTGTTAGCTTAAAAAAACAACAATTAAAGAGCGCGTTGCAAAATAAGATTGGGTATTTTAGTTTACTTTTTGTAGCTATTTTATATATCAGGCACGATTTTAGAAATGTGGTTTTAAAATTAGAAGAATTAGTTTGGATAGAAAGAGTTGGCAAACATATAATGGAACAATATAAATTAGAAATAATACTGAACGAATTAATAAGCAAATCGGAAGGAGTAAAAGATGGCTTATTTGCACCTGAAATTTTTGAAATTCCTTTAAAAGAAATTGAAAATTATGACTTTTTTATCTTCAAAGAATTACAGAAAATTGAACGAGAATTGTGGAGTAGTGAAAGTACTTACTCTGGTATTACGGTAAAGAAAAAAGCACTGATACTTCAAATAACAAACGAAGAAAAAGTAAAATTTATACCAAAAATTGTAAAAAATTATTTAAAAGAAATAAAAAATGTGTAGAGTTTTAATATTACTATTTATTGTATTTAATGTAAACCTAACATTTTCTCAAACGAATTGGCAAAAGGGATTTGATCAAGGATTTCAAGAAGGTTATTGTTATAACGATATTGGTTGCGTAAGTCCACCTGTACCAACTTCAATACCAAATATTGGCTCTGAATATAATAGTTACAAAGATGGTTATAACCAAGGTTTTGCAGAAGGACAGAGTAGAAAAAATAAAGATGCTTCTGATCGTTCAAACGATTCAAATAGAACTCGATACAAAACTTCTTCGCCTAAATTTATAGATTATGTTTATAAACCGAATTATGAATTCGCTTTTAAATTGGTTCATAATGTACAGAAAGGTTTGGATGAAGCTCAAACAGAAATGCTGAAGGGTAATGATGATAACGCAATATATATCTGTAAAGAAATATTAAGAATACTTCCAGGACAAGTATCAGCCAATCAACTTTTGAGTTTATGTTATCTTCAAAAATACAAAAATGAAGAAAAAGAATCTTTAGCAAATTTGGCTAGATATCACGCTCGTGAAGCTGCAAAAACTAAAAAATATGAATTTATGGTGAGTATGATAGAAAATAAATTAGAAGAATATGCTATTGATTATGCAAAAAAATCAAAAAATTATGATTTAGAGGTAAATAATCTAAATGAGAAAATAGAGGAAACAGAAAAATCAATTTTAAATTATAAAAAAAATAGTATTACAACTAGTTATGATATTAATCTTCTTATTAAAGATGTTGAATTAGATTTTGAAATTGGTCTACATAATAGAGTTATTAGCTCGTTAAAGCCAATTCTAAACAAAATTGAAGATGGAACTATTAAAGAAAAAAAGACAATTTTTTTTACTTATTCCACTTTAGCATCTTCATACTCCTCTAAACATAAAGTAAAAGAATGTATAAAGTATGCAACTGAAGCAATTAACAACAAAATTAACGATGAAATTGGAGAATTATTTTTTATTAGAGGTTTATCTAAATCTTATTTAAATGATTATTACGGTTCTAATTCAGATTATAAGTATTTAATTAAAAACTATAAAAAAATGAATTATAACACTAATAATCTACCCACCGTTTATAATAATCTAGCTTACAATTTAATTTTACAAAATAAAATCAAAGATGCAAAACCTTTTATAGAAAAAGCAATACACTTAGACACCAGCAAAAATTATATTTGGGCTACAAAAGGAGAATTAGAATTCCACTTAGGGAATTATAGCGATGCTATCAATGCAATGTCTAAGTCAATAGTCATTAAGCCAACATCAAACTCATACTACTACAGAGGTTTAGCGGAAATTGAATTAGGGAACAAAGCAAAAGGGTGTTCTGACTTGTCAAAAGCAGGAGAAATGGGTGAAACAAAGGCATACACCGAAATCAAAAACAAATGTAATAAATAAAAAATGTGTCTGAATTCCGATATTATGGATAAACTATTTTATATTATTATAAACATAGTAATAGTTGCTTTTTTGAATTTCTACTTTAACAGAAAGCTGAAAAAGCAAACAGTCCGATTTTCTTTGTATAGTGAAATTCAAATTGAATCTTTAAGAAAGGTATATAAACTATTGACATCTTTTAGGTTCATAACTCTTGAGATAAAAGAAAATGATAAAAAGAATTTTGAATTTTACAAAAAAATATCGGACAAATGGCTATTGTCATTTTTACAATTAAGCGATAGTTTATCACAAGAAAAATACATTTTTCCAAAGCAAATTAAATCATCATATAACATTACAATTGCTGAATTAAAATCTTTAAGAGATTACATAATTGACAACACAAAGTTAAAAAGCAATTTTGAAACCCATTTTGATGGTCTGGAATACAATCAAACAATAAAAACTTATACAGATGAAAACTTTGTTAAAGAGTTATTGGAGAAAATTAATAAAGCTGAATGTGATAAATTATTTAACTCTATAATTAACAAAGTTGAGACTTTAAGAAATGAAATTGAATTAGAATTTGAAAAAATGAAGTAAATAAGTTTGCTAACATCTTGTATTAAAAATTGCTATATTTGGTTTAAACTAAAACTTGTTGCTCTTTTGCAAACTTCTGGATTTCCGCTGGAAATTCCTTGTTCACAAAATCGCAACGTACCATACAAAACAAGGTTGTGCCCAATTAAAAAAGGACTTTAGAAATACATAATAAGGAAAAAAGATAGTATCTTTGATAGTATCAAATGATAGTATCACTATGAAGCCACCTTATGACATTACATCAAATATTATAAAGTTAATTTCATCGATATCAGAAAAAATTGGAGAAATTAATGCTAATTATTTAAATAAACCTTCCACGACATTGAGAAAAGAGAATAGAATTAAAACTATTCATTCTTCATTGAAAATTGAAGGAAATACATTAACTGAGGAACAAATAACTGCTTTATTAGAAAACAAAAGAGTAATAGGACCTCAAAAAGATATTAAAGAAGTACTTAATGCAATTGAAATTTACGAAAACTTAGAAAAATTCAATCCATATAAAGAAAAATCATTCTTAGAAGCACATGCTAGTTTAATGAATAATCTTGTTGAAAATGCAGGAAAGTACAGAAAACAAGGAGTTGGAATTGTTAAAGGGTCTAAAGTTGAACACTTAGCTCCACCATATGAAAACGTTCCCTACTTAATGAAAGATTTATTTCAATATCTAAAAAAATCAGAGGAAATTGAATTAATCAAAAGTTGTGTTTTTCATTACGAAATGGAATTTATTCACCCTTTTCTTGATGGAAATGGTAGGATGGGCAGATTATGGCAAACTTTAATACTAATGAGAAAATATCCAATTTTTGAGTTTATCCCTTTTGAGACACTTATCAGTAAAGACCAAGAAAAATATTATAGGGCATTATCTGAAAGTGATAAAACTGGAAAATCAACAAAATTCATTGAGTATATGTTAAATGTCATTGACACTTCAATTAGTGATTTGTTAAAATATAATAATAGAACACTGAATGAAAAAGATAGACTTGAATATTTTATTTCATTGAATAAGTCCGAGTTTACTCGGAAAGATTATATGGATATTTTCAAAGACATTTCTTCTGCTACCGCAAGTAGAGATTTAAAAAAAGGTCTTGAAATTGAGATATTTGATAAAATAGGACAAAGAAATAAAACAAAATACAGATTAAAAAATGGGTACAATAACTCATAAAATTTATGCTCACATTTAAAACTTAATAACAAACCAACAAACATTCAACAAACGATTTGCTACGTCTGAAAAATCTTCTATTTTCCAATCACACAAATCTTATAAAAGCCCTTGTGTGCAATGCAAAAACACTCGAACATGAAAGAAAAAAAGACGAAAACTTTTTAGTTTTCGTCTTCAGGCTTGATAAATTCTGACTGATATTTTTCTAAAAACTTCTTCTGTCTTGCAATCATTTTTTGCCTTAATTTATCTATGTCCATAAAGTCTTTACCAAAATTACTTCCAAAAAAATCATCATTAAAGAAATGTTTACTGAAAAGTGAATCTTGAGAAAAAACGTTATCAAATCCTTGATTTTCAAACCCTGAATAGTTTGAGAAAAATCGTGATTTAAAAGATTGCATCAAACTATCTTTATCAGACAATGAGAGATTATTATACTTATCATTAGAAGACCAAGAATAAATACTGTCATATCTAATTAAATTTCCGTTTTCATCAAATTCTTTATCAACTTTCCAAGAGCCTTTAGGCGCTTCAATTATATTAGTTTTATTGTCTTCTTTTTCAACTTTTTTAGTTTCCTTTTCTTGTCCTTTGCAACTAACACTTAACAAGCTAACCAGAAATAATAAAATATACTTTTTCATCACTTTATACATTAAGTTAAACTTAATTTTGGTTTTTTTTTGAATCAACTACCTGTTTCTATCAATTTATTTTGGTAAAACACTTCTGAATTTCGTTCACCATTTATATATCAAACACTTTCCAACTATTTGTTATTATTGACCAAACCAACTATTGTATCTTCTTATGGATCCTATTTAAACACTTTCATTTTTGGGGATGTACGTTTTCCTTTAACTGTTGCCCATTCCGCAGATTTAAATTTTCTTGGCATAACATTATAATTTTAAAGAATTAAACGTATTATGAAGAGGATGCTGAAAAAAATCAGCATCCTTCTTACTATTTTACTCTAAAATTTAGTGAAACAATTATGAAATTGTAATGCTTCTGGCAGGTTTTTGTTTTGCCTCTTCTTTTTTTGGTAAAAGAATACTTAAAATACCATTTTCATAATTTGCATTAATCTTTTCATCGTTTACACTTTCTGGTAAATTAAAGGTTCTTTTGAACGAGGAATAACCAAACTCTCTTCGAGTATAATTTTCTTCCTTGTGTTCACTTTCTTCCTTCGTTTCTGTAGAAATAGATAATATTTCATTATCTAGGTTTATATGGAAATCTGATTTTTTTAGACCTGGAACCGCCATTTCTACCATAAAGGCATCGCCATTTTCCTTGATATTTACTTTGGGTAAAGTGATGCCAGTATTAAAATTTGAGGTAAATACTGAAGGTAAGTCTCTGTTGAAGATGTCTTCTAACCAGTTTGACACATTTGGGAAGTTTTGATTTGAGTTCCTGTTTGCTAAACTTCCATTTTTAGGAACACTAACTAAATTGCTCATAATTATAAAATTTTAAATTAAACATTATTTCAAATTTGAAATCTTTACGACTTCACTAACCTTTAAACAAATTAAATACCAAAATCAATTTATTTGCATTTATCGCAATTATTACGCATTATTCTATGGAATTTTGTCATAATTCTGAAAAATTGTCATATTTACTCACAATAAAATGACATAATTACATTTGGACTTTCTGTTGAAACTGAAAATGAATGATGGAAAATTAAAACTGTCAACTAAAAGCTTGAAATAAGCACTATACACAAAAAAGCCGTATAAATAGCCCTTAATTAAAGTAAGTTGCTCTTTTGCTAATAATTCCACGCAAAGATTGGGCGCTAACAAGTAACGGATTGCTTCGGGTGAAAAAGCCTTGCAAAAAAGGAGTGGGGGTAACGAACATCACACAAGATGCAGTGAGTTTTGAATGGCGTACATAAAACATCGAGCAAAAAGCATTGAATAACGAAAACGAAAAAACGTATCTAATTGCGGAAAACTTTAGTTTTAAGTGAAATTATATTCCTATTTTTAGGGTTTACAATACGGTTAGCTTAAAAAAACATCTAACTAGTAATTATAAAACGATTTGCAAAATAAGATCTGGTATTTTAGTTTACTTTTTGTAGCTATTTTATATATCCTGCATGATTTTAGGAATGTGGTATTAAAATTTAAAATAATTAGTTTGGATATTAAGGAGTTAGCAACTATTAGAGCGACGAACTAAAAATGAAATATTTTATAACATTAATATTACTTATTACAATTTTTACTTACGGACAAGTAGTTGAAAATGAATTTCCTCTTGTAATAAATATTGCATTAATAATATTAATTATATTGACACCTGTTCTGTGGGAATATTCTATTATAACTCAAAGTTACGATGCTCAATTTAAAATGAAAAGTCAGAGAAAAGCATTCGGAATATTTGAATTAATTTACGCTATAGCTTGGACTTTAATGTTGAGTTTTGGAAGTGAGAATTATAAAAATATCGTATTTCTGATATTGATAGCTTGGACTTTTCCAATAGTTGACTTGATTATGTGGTTTGTTTACAAACATAAAAAACCATTTACACTTTTTATAAAAGAAAATGAACTCATTTTGAACAGACGTTGGAAAACAAAAAGGAATCTAACTGAACTTACTCAAATCCAATTTGACAGATTTAGTAAAAATTTAAAATTAGATTTTAAATCAAAATCAGAAATATCAATAAAAACAACGGAATACAAAACTGAAGAAATTGAAAAACTATTAGAAATTCTAATTGAAAAATCAGAAAACAATGTCTTTATTCCACAAAATTACGAACGAAAAATAAAAAACAGTTGCTAACACCGTGTATAAAAAATTGCTATATTTAGCATAAACTAAAACTTGTTGCTCTTTTGCAAACTTCTGAATTTCCGCTGGAAATTCATCGTTCACAAAATCGCAACTTTCCATAACACAACAACGTTGTGCTTAATGCGCAAAAAAACCAAAAAAAAGGAATTGATTCCTAAGTTTATTAAAAAATAATGCAAAAGAAAACTCAAAAAAAAATTATTATAATTTCGAGTTTATTAATGTTTATTATTTCATTTACCCAAAATGCAATAATTGCAAATGGTTATGACGGAATTAAAGACTACTCTTCACTTGCGACATTTCTAAGTGGTGGATTTGCTGTTTTAGGAGGAGCATTTTATGAATGGTTGATTTGGTTAGCGAATCCTATTTTTTTCGTTGCAATCTATCTATTTGTAAAAGATAAAAAAAAATCAAAAAATCTGAGTTTACTAGCTGTGTTAATCGGGCTTATTTTTACTCAATGGCAAGAAATTCTGGTTAATGAAGGCGGAACTAAAATACCAATTGTTTCTTTAGATGTCGGATATTGGATGTGGATACTTAGCTTTATGATTTTTTACATAGGAACAATTATTTATTTTTATAAAGGTAAAGCGGAACTGAAAAAATAAACCCTAAGCACAACACCGTATAAAAATAATTGCGGTTTAGTACTTAACCAAAGGTCGTTGCGTGTCTGTAACATCTGAATTTCCTTCGGAAATTCCTCGTTTACAAACCCGTAACTTTCCATAACACAACAACGTTGGCATTCATAAAAAAAAGATAGACTAAACGATTAAAAATTATTTGAAATTGAGTATTCTAGAAATTATTATTATAAACATGAAAAAGACAGATTATCCAGGAGTATTTATAAGAGTTAAAGCTGCGACTATCGATTCTATTGTAATAATTCTATTAATGGTTGTTACGACCGATATTTTTTCAAGTTTTGAAAATGTCCCGAATTATGCCAGAATGATTGCTTTCACATTTATATTTCTATTATATGACCCTTTAATGGTTTCAATTTTTGGTTCAACTATTGGCCACAGAATGAGTAAAATAAAAGTTCAACGAGACGATACTGGAAAAAGAATAAATTTAATAATGGCAATATTAAGATTCTTGATAAAAGCATTTCTTGGCTGGATCTCATTCTTTACAGTATCAACAAATAATGACAGGAAAGCGATTCATGATATGATTGCTAAATCGATTGTTGTATATGACAATGATTAAAAACGAAACGCGAACAACGCACATAAAAAATTGCTTAACTCAGTAAAATAGAATGTTTCTAAAACAAAAATATATGACATTTAAACATCGAAAAATTGCGATTAAAACCCGCAACTTTTCATGTCCAAATCCCGTTGCAATTAACAGCGGATTTCCCGTGGTAAATTCGCAATTTGTGTTTTAAAATTATTAGATTTGAGTACTAAACTTAAACCTTTTATGATTATACAGAACAATAGACTTATCATTATCTTAATCACTTCATTAGTTATATTGTTTATACCATTAATCGCGATGCAATTCACTAATGAAGTAAATTGGACAATTTTCGATTTTGTAATAGCTGGAATTCTACTGATTGGAACTGGTTTAGTGTGTGAGTTTACTTTGAGAAAAATAAAGAAAACAAAGTATCGAATTGCAATTATTCTTGCAATTCTTGTAATTCTTTTTCTTATTTGGGCAGAACTTGCAGTAGGAATTTTCGGATCACCATTTAGCGGAAACTAAGTCAACTAAATGTATGCATAAAAAAATATCTAAAACGAAAAACTCAACAGAATAAAATCTAAAAATGACAAATTGTAACTAAGCAGCATACATTCTAGCTTTTCCAATTAATAGACCTTAGAAATAAAAAACCGCTTTACATTTTAATTCCATATATTTTTGAATATGATGTAATTATAGAACTTGGCTCAAATATTGACGAATTATTTGAGAGAATTTATACAATAGGATTTTTTGAATAGTACAATAGAGTATGAAGATTATATTTGTTTTAATATTTTTTGCCTTTGCAAATTATACGAACGCTCAGAAAATGACGCAACAAAACTATTTAGAAAAAGGAAAATACATTTGGCAAAATTTTGTCCCTACATCTGGACAGTCTGAATTTGTGCAAGGAGAATTATTACGAGCCATAGAAAAACTAAGAGACGAAGCTCAAAGAAATGGGAATGGTAATTTTCATAAAAAATGTCATAGTGCTTTCATAACCTATTTAAAGAAAAAACTATCAGATAATAAGCTTTTCGATGAAGAAACAATTAAAAAAATAAAACGAAATTTAAATAAATTAGACAACGACCAAAAACCGTACTTAGAGGATGATATTTATGATTATATCTGTGATAGAATTGTTGATTGGTATATATTTTATGGCGAAGATGTTAAACATATAAATAACGCTGAATTACCATGTTAGCTAACAACGAAAACAATGAAATTTAACTTTTGGAAGAAAAAAATCAAACTGAACAACTCTGAGGAAAATCAGTTGGTAAAAATCACTTCTTTCTTAGAATCGATTGATCATAGAATGGTCGATGATATCAAAAAAATACTCAACGGAGAATATGGATTAAATAAAAAAAATAGCAATACGACCATTGAATATTTTGATTTTGAATTAAAAGAAGATGGCTTTGGCATAGATTTTTACCCAATGGACAAAGACAATACTCAGCTAGGATATAAAAAAATATTGCCAGAATATCCTAATGGCTTTTTAAGAGATATGGACTTAGATATCGACACAGATAACTATGATTTTGATAACGATTCCGAAATGGAAAGAATGGACGAATTTTATGTACAACTACAAATAAAAGTGATTGATTGGTTTAATCGTTGTTGGATAAAAGCAGGTGGATTAAATGCTAAGGAAAGTTATGTAATCAAAATTCACGATTCAAGCACAATGTTTGACTTAAAACGCCAGAAATGGAGTAAAAATAACAATTGACATACTTGACAAGAAACTTAAAAAAAGATGAAAAATCTAGAAAAGATACTCATATTCTTATCAATCATTTGTTTAACATCTATTGGAATCACTCTAATTTTAATAATAATAGACCGTAAATGGTATGAATTACAAGGGACATTGGTTTGGGTCTTCGCATTATATGCTATTATAATTATAGGAATAATAGCCGTTTTAACAGGGTTTTTATCCAAAAAAATAAATCTACTAATATTGGGAGTACTACTTCTGGGATACGCTTTTGTAACATTTTTTACAAATGGAATTAAGATTAGGTTTGGTACAAACCAATTACTTTCTAATTGGTTACATCTTATAACAACGAGCATTTTAATTTTTATACTTCTAAAGAATGTATCGAATACTAAAAAATTAAATGGAATTGAACGATAAAAATAGGTGTACAACCCCGTATACAATTAATTGCTAGCTTTTTGTTTGCTTGCGAAAAACCTCGCTGATTTTCTTTATCAGTAATTATTTAGTAAATTTAGTGCACAAACCACGCAACGAACTCTGTATACATACGATACAAACAATTAAAAAGAAAACGCAATGAAAAAAAACGTATTTATTGGAATATTAACTATTTTTCCATTCCTATTAATTTCTCAAAATAAAAATATCGATTTTGGAATAAAAGGTGGCATTAACTACACGAACTACATTGATAATATTGATTTAAACTTATTTACTCATATTCCAGCTGATTATAATGGAAAAATAGGTTTCTATATTGGAGCATACTCTACTATTGGAATCAATGAATTAATCTCAATAAAACCTGAATTGTTAATTTCTAAAACTGGTAGTAAAGCAATTATTGAATTTAAAGATTTACGTGGTATTTACACTAATCAAGACATCGTAGTATATCAAGAAACAAAAGCGGTTATAGATGAATATAATGTGTTAATTCCAATTCTATTAAACCTTTATCTAAATAAATGTTTTTTTGAAATTGGACCACAATTTGGATATGCTTTTAGTAGAAAAATAGCTTATAAAGATGGACCCATTAATTCTCATCTAATTTTGAAAAACTCTAACTCTGAAAATTTTGAATTTGCTGGAGCAATTGGTTTTGGATATAGAATATCTGAATTATATCAGATTGATATTCGATATTCGTATGGATTTACAGAAAGACAACATTTGAATAGTTCTATTTTATATTTCGGATTATCCTACAAACTCTAATAGAAAAACTGTTTGTAAAACCGTATCAACTTTATTGCTATTTTTAGCTCACTTGTGAATTTCCATTGGAATTTCTTCATTCGTGATTTATTTAGTAAATTCATTGCTTACACTACGCAACAAAGCATATTCAACAACTTTGGGCAACATACAAAAGTCCACCGCACAACCAGCACATTTGATACCTCAAGACACAAAACCCTATTTTTAAAGGGTTTTGTTCGGGGATTCTTCGGCTGCGCTAGGGGTGTATTTTTGAAAAAAGGACGTTTTTGGGAGCAAACTGGGAGCAAACTAAAACGAGGTTCTAAGCATTGCGTAAAAATTAGGGTAAAATTACTTGTTTTTGCTGTTGCTCTTGTGTGGTTTTGCAAGCGAAACTCGATGGAGTGGGGCAATCCGGCGCAAAGAGTGGGCGCTAACAATTGACAGGTTGCTTCGGCTGATAAGACCACGAAATAACTGTTGGCTAGCAACGAAAAACGAATAGCTAACAAGATACAGTGAGTTCCGAATGATGAGTATAGAACATCAAGCAACCCGTATGGAATAAAGAATAACGAAAAAACGTATCTAATTACGGATAACCCTATTATTAAGTGAAATAATATTGCTATTTTTAGGGTTTACAATACAGTTAATATAAACAACATCTAACTAGTATTTATCAAAGAGCGGGTTGCAAAATAAGATCTGGTATTTTAGTTTGCTTTTTGTAGCTATTTTATATATCCTATACGATTTTAGGGATTTAGTATTAAAATTTAGAAAAAATTGTTTGGATATAAGGAGTTAGCCACAAGCTGAAAAAAAAATCGAGAATGAAATCAAGTCTGAATAATTTAATAAGCAAAACCATTCTTCTTGAGTGCAGTTTGCCCGACTTGACAACAAAAATTGACAAAACTTGTGTTACTACAGCAAATATTGAAGACGATTGTTTTAAGTCAAATAATGATACCGACTTAGCTAAAATAATATATGAAGGTATTTTATATTATGCATATGACGAATTTCAATTAGATGGAAGTGACCATCAAAAGATGTTTCTTAAAGCATTTAACAATAAGTTTAAATATAATTATTCTGCCAACGACCTTGCGAAAAGGAAACTTGGAATTTACGGAGAATCACTACTCTATTGTATTCTAAAACATTTCTATAAAACAGACACTTTAATTTCAAGAGGATATTTTTATGATATTCAAAAGAAAACAGAAGTAACAGGATATGATGCGTTTCATTTAGTTCAAAGAAAAGATGAAATTGAACTCTGGTTTGGAGAAACAAAATTTTATGAAGATTGTAAAAGTGCAATTAATAGTGTATTCAAAAGTATTGAAAAAGCAATTTCTGACGACTATCTAGTAAATACTAATTTTACGACAATACTTCAACATAAAGGTAATATAGTTGATAAAACATCAAAGTTATATTCAATATTAGACAAATGGGATAAATGTATAATTGATTCATTGGAAAAAGAATTGAATGATAATAACATTAGATTAATTTATCCAGTACTAGTAACATACAACTCGATTAGTGAAACTTATAGTGATTCAATAAAACTAGCAGTAGAACATATAAAAGATAAATACAATCATATTAGTTTTGACGATATAAGTATTGACTTTTCTATCTTCTTTATATTCTTACCAATAAATGATGTTAAGAGCACAAAAGAAACAATAATTAAATGGATAGAAACGAAAGAACCCTTAATGTCGTAACAGCTCTCAATTCATTTAACAATGGAGAATTAGAAGACTACAATTTACTAAGCAGTGTTTGTGAATATTTTGATTTCATTAAAAATGAAGCACTTGATGATGCTGACAAAAGATTCCTAATTCATCTTTCAAACAAAGCTGGCATACCTCATTATTACGATATTCTTTCAAATTTCAACAAACAAAATTCATTGCAAATTGATGATGAAAACATAGGTTTAAGTACAATTTCTGCTTTACTTTATGAATCAACTTTGTATACAGATGATAATTCTAAATTACATCAATATCAAAAAGAAATATTAGACCTTTTTGAGCAGAAAAATCGAAATAGATATTTTCTATCTGCATCAACTTCATTTGGTAAAACACATTTGGTTTATGAAGTTATAAAAAAAATAAAATACAAAAACATTGTATTGATTTTCCCAAGTATTGCACTTCTATCAGAAAATTTAGCAAAAATAAAAGAAAGAAAAATCATATTCCCAATAGATTATGAAATACACACATTAAGTGATATTGACAATAATTATGGTGAGTATAATATCTTTATTTTTACTCCTGAACGATTCCTTTCTTTTCTTGATAAAAAAAATGAAAATCTAAATCTTGACTTCATCTTTGTTGACGAAGTTTACAAAATAGACAATGGATATATAATTGATAATGAATCTCGTGAAAATGAAAGAGATATAGCCTATAGAATGTCTATTTTTTATGGTCTTTCTAAGTTTCCGAATATAGATATCCTACTTGCTGGACCATATATTGAAGTTTTAAGTGAAAATTCAGATTTTTACAATCCATCTTTTGACTTGTTTTTAAATGACTTAGGTATAATTAAACTACTTAGAAATGAATATGAAATAGTAAAAGTTAGTCAAACCGATATTGAAAATGTTAATACAGAAATTACTGTAGACGGCATAAACTTCAATCTAAAAGGAAAAAAAACTAAAAAGCAAAAGATTCAAGAACTTCTAGACAGAATACTTGTTCAAAAGGAAAATGCAATAGTCTATTGCAACACAAAAGCAATTACAGAAAATGTAGCTTCAGGATATGAAAGAAGTAAAATAAATACTGACTACATAGCATCCTTTTTAAATCATCTCAAAAATAAATATGATAATGAATGGATTGTAATCAATGCCCTTGAAAAAGGTATTGGAGTACATCACGGAGTTGTTCCAAAATATATCCAAAAAGAAATTGTAAGCCTATTTAATAATCCTAAATCAGGTCTAGATATTCTTTGTTCAACCACAACAATTACAGAAGGAGTAAATACAACTGCAAAGAATATGATTGTGTATAAAAGCCTTAAAGGCTCTGGAAAACACGCAAAACCATTGTTGACGTTTGATGCAAAAAATATTGCAGGAAGAGCTGGAAGATTTATGGAACATTATACAGGTAGAGTAATTTCACTTGATACAGAATTTATAAACAAACTAAATCAACAAGGTGAACCAATCAAACATAAAAATTACGACCCTAGTCAAACAAAAACAGAGATTGATGATGAAATGACACCAAATCAGTTTTTAGATGATAGAAGTCTAGAAAGACTGGAAGAGGTTCGGAAAATGCAAATAGAAAGAGGAATTCCGAATGATATTATTTCACAATTTAAAGTTGTAAGCAAGAGAGATAAAATTAAAATTTACGACAAAATAATAGCACTTGATTCTCTACAACATCTAAAAATAAAAAAATTAATTAGAAGATTAAATTCTCCACTTATAGGAATTGATAAGGATGGTTTTCAAGTAATTCTAGACTTAAGCTTTGATATTATAGAGAATGAGAATCTCAAAAGTATGATTGAACATAAATTTAAAGATAATTTTTCTCCAAATAGCTATTCAATAATTTTTGCTTCGCTTAATAGTTATTTAAGAGGTGGTTTTAATGGTGTTTACAAATTCTATTTAAGTTTAGAAAAGAGAAAAAATAATAAAAATGCTGTAAATAGTGCTATGCGACAAGCATCAAGTATGATTTTTAATACATATAAATATCAATTAGTTAAATACTTAGGTATCTTCAATTTAATGTACAAATATATTGAGTCTAAAAAGCTAGATATTAACATTGATGAAGTTTCTGGCATAGACAAATTACTAATAAAGTTAGAGTACAATGCATTTAGTGAGGAAGCAAGAATTGCAAGTGATTTTGGTGTTCCTCAAAAAATAGTAGATTATTATGATTCAACTAATTCAATTGACAGCAAAAGGATTTTTAATGAATTTGACAATTACGAAAGAACGGTATTTGAAAGAATAAAACGAATAATTGAAGAATAAAGCCAGTGGCTAACAATGTATAAAAATAATAAGGGTTAAGTACCAAACCCAAAGTTGGTGCATATAAACAAAGTCCGCCAAATTTACAATTTGACGGTTTAAAGAAAATTAACGGTAAAATTGTAAATTTGGCTAAGTGCTAAACCGAAAGTAAGCGCGTTTTTAATCCCTTACTATTCTTATACTAACCGTTGGCAATAATAAAACAGACGAACTATGAAAAAAATAATTTTTACCCTAATACTTTCATATACATCATTTTCATACAGTCAAGATATTGGATTTCATTTTGGAGGAAATTTAGCAAATCAACTAAATAAAAACAGAATTCAAAAAAATTCTGAAGAGTTTAATTATAAAAATGTTTTTGGAATTAACATAGGTTTTGATTATAAAAAGAAATTATCAAATAATAGGTATTTATTAACTGGCTTGAGTTTTATACAAAACGGATTTGAAAGTGATAGGAAAAATTTTAGTGATGGTTCAACATATCTTGCTAAATCAGCTAAATTAAACTATTTAAGCATTCCTTTACTTTTATTACTTGACAGTCCAAAAACTAAAATTGGTCCAAATCTAAAACTTGGAGGTTATATTTCTTATTTAGTTGGAGGAGATTATAGTGTGGAAAATTACCCATATGAAACTCCATTAGATGAAAAATTTCAGAAACTTGATTTTGGTTTAACTGGTGGGATAGGAATTAAATATAATAGATTTACTCTAGATTTTATATTTAATTTAGGATTAAATAATATTGCAGAAGATGGAGATAATGACTTTATAGAAACTAATATTAAAAATAGAAGTTTGAATATGAATTTAATATATTGGATAAAATAATTTACTATTGCCAGGTCGTGTATAAAAATTGCTGTATTTAGCATAAACTAAAACTTGTTGCTTCTTTGCAAACTTCTGAATTTCCTCCGGAAATTCCTCGTTCACAAAATCGCAACATACAATACACAACAACGTTGGGCATAATGACTCACTCAAAACTAAAATAGACTTATGAAATTGGAAAAAATACCTCAAAAAATAAAATATCTTGTATTTGGAATTTCAATACTAATTTTTTTCATATTCTATTTTGAGATAATTAGATTTGAGAGTTTTTTGCAAAATATTGGGGAATATTATTTTATTTACTATATTACATTAATAATCTTGACTATTTAATTTTTGCGTCTATCCCTATTTTCGGAATGTTACTAAATTCGAATCGGAAAAAATTTGAAATATTGAAATTGTTTATAGATGTTTTGACAATATTATTTTGCGCAATAATAGTATTTGGAATTGGAATTTATTTTGTTTCAATTGTTGGAAAAAATTCAAACCCTTTGATTCCTGAATATTTAATAACTGAACCATTTTCTTTATTCTCGGTATTAACAATTGGAATTGGTATCGGAATTCCATTCATATTAATAAAACGGAATGAAAAACAAAACGAAATAAATGACATTGGAAATAAAAATTGAAAAACACTGTGCACAACACCTTGTATAAAAATTGCTATATTTAGCTTCATTTAAAACCTGTTACCTACAATAATGAAAAAAACAACATCCATTTTAATTTTAATAATTCTGAGTTTCGTTTCTTGTAGTCAAAAAGACAAATCATTCTATAAAGATTCTTATACTGGAATTATATATACAGAATCTGAATATATAGCATATAAACAAACTAAATCTACGGTATTACAGCATAAAAACTCTTCCCTTAAAGAATATATTATTGAGCAATACAGAAGTACGGACTCTATAATTAATGTATTTAAGTTAAACACAATCACAAAATCTATAGGAGCAATTCAAAAAACTAATCAAGAAAAAATTTATTCTCTTATTGGAACAGAATTTCCAAAAGAAAAATTAAAACGTTTGGATGGGAAATATTATGACTTTGGTATTGATAATGAAAAACCAACATTTATTAATATCTGGTATACAAGTTGTGTACCCTGTGTGGCAGAGATTGATTTTTTAAATGAAATAAAGAAAGAGTATGAGGATAAAATTAATTTTATTGCAATTACATTTGAATCTAAAGAAGTAGTAGAAAAATTCTTAAAAAAGAGGCCATTTAATTTTACACATATTATTGATTCAAGGGAATTTCTTAACGAATTAGGAATAAAAATGTATCCGAAAAGTATATTTATAAATAGCTCAAATGAAGTGGTCGAAGTGAAAGGAGCGTTGATTATGAATCAAGCAAAAACGGAATCTCATAAAATTGAATTTAAAATGTATTTGGATAAATTACTGTAGGTAATACCGTGTATAAAAAAATGTTATATTTAGCTAAACTAAAACTTGTTGCTTTTTTGTAAACATCTTAATTTCCGCTGAAAATTCCTCGTTCATAAAGTAGCAACTTACAATACATAACAACATTGGTAATCATAATGACTCTGTCCTAAATACAAGCCTACATAATTTTTATTATTACGTACAAAAATGACACTAAATTCAAAATGAAAACACAAAATTTATTATTTGATTACTTATCAAAGTATATTGATTTAAAGGAAAACGAAAAGGAAGCGATCGCTTCCTTAGATATTTTTCATACTGTAAAAAAGGGACACCTATTATTAAAACAAGGGGAAATCTCTACTCAAGGATATTTTGTGTTAAAAGGATGTGTTCGTACTTATTATATAATTGAAGGAGAGGAAAAAACGACCGCTTTTCACACGGAACTAGAAGCAATTACACCTCAATGTGTAATAGACACTAAACCGTCTAAGTATTATATAAGCTGTGTTGAAGATTCTATACTACTTATTTCAAATGCCGAGATGGAATCAGAAATGTTTCAGAAATTCCCGAAATTTGAATCATTGTGTCGCATTCTTTCAGAAAACCTCGTTTCGAAACAACAAATTGATTTCGATGACTTTAAAATATCCTCTCCCGAGCAGCGCTATCTTAACTTAGTTGACAAAAGACCGGACCTTATACAACGTATTCCTCAACACCAAATAGCAAGTTTTTTGGGAATAAAACCGCAATCTTTAAGTAGAATAAAGGCAAGAATTATAGAAAAGGCAAAAAAATAACATCCGTTTCTTCACTTAAGTGAACGATTTTTCTTTAAGTACCTGTTTAGTTTTGCATTGTAATTAATCATTAAAATGTATAACAATGTTGAAAAAAACACGTCTTTTAAGTATCATACTATTTGTAAGTTTTCTAAAACTAAATGCGCAATACACCCAGCAAGAAATAGAAAACAAACCTTGTTTTATTGGGAGTTCAGCTTTTATGATTATGAATGTAATCCCGGATGCCGAAAGTCCAGATTTTGTACAACTTAATTTGGGGTATCGAATGAGTCCAAAAGATGCTATTTCATTAGAGATCAAAACGTGGAAATATTTTGAACCACTTGGAATTCCATATGGAAAATCAAAAACAGACCCAAATGAAAATTTTCCTGGGTTTATTAAAGAAAAAGGGTTTGCAGTTGCTTATCAACGTTTTTTATGGAAAGGTTTGTACAGTAGCATTCATGTTATGAATGCGTGGCAAGATTTTATGAATGAAAACGAACAAAAGATTGATACTGGTTTTCAAATATTTAATACCTATCGTTTAGGATATCATAAAAAACTATTTAAGGGGACTTTTTTCATAGAACCTTCATTAGCCATTACTCATCGTCCTTATCATACAAAAATGCCAGAAGATTTTAAACAATTAGATGATAAATGGTCTAAATTGTTCTTTGGAGAACTTGGCTTACATTTTGGCTTTAATTTTTAAAAAATGAAGATATCTATAAATGAATATTATTAATTATCATATTTTTTGTTTATTGTAAAAGCAATCTGTACAAGAAAAAATAGAAATACTCATACAACGGAATACAAAAAAATAGTGGAAGCCAATTGGGAATTAAATAAACCTGTAAAAAGTGCAAATGCAGTTTACTTCTTATTAGAAATTATGGATAAAATAAAGAACCTATTAAACGCGAATTGATTATATCAAAAGATGTTAAAAATGAGGATATCACAATTCTTTATTTAAATTTCAATGAAAAATTTTGGCTTCCCAAAAATGATGAAATAGCGTTGTGCTTAAATTAAAACGAATATGAAAAAAATAATGTTTCTAACAGTAATCTTCATTTTTAAGATCTGTTATTCCCAGAATGAAACAGCAAAATTAGCATCTAATTTGGTTTTCTTTATCGGTAGTGAAGTTGAGAACGCTGAAGATGAACCCGAAAAAGAAATCATTGGATTATGGAAAAGCTATCTAAACGAAGGTACGTTTCAAGATCATCAATCGCAATTTTGGTCCTTTGACACTATGAAAATTCCTGATGAATATTTATGGGCCGTTGGCGTTCAAAATTTGAACTCTCGGGAACATAAAATGCAATGTAAAATTATTGGGGTTTTTCCTGTTGAAAATAATTATTACGCTCTTAAAAGCGCATTTACTCATATAGACAACAATGGAGAAATCCATTTAGATGCAATAACGTCTGTTTATGCTAAAAAGATTGGCGAAAAGTATTTATTAATTAGTAGCGCTGAATATTACAAGAGTGTTTTAGAGCATCATAAAATAGGAAATATTAATTATTATGTGCATCCATTTCACAAATTTGACATTGAAAAAGCTAAAAAGATGAATGAATTCAATATTTTCTTGGCAAATGAATTTAATGTTGCGCCTATGGAATTTGATTATTTTGTTGCTAATAATGCTCGTGATATTGTAGACATTTGGGGATATGAATATATGAATAAAATGTATCAACCTGCACAAACTGGTGGCGTAGCCAGTATTCATAACAAACTCATTTACGCAGGTAATAATTCAGAATACTACCCTCACGAGTTAGTTCATTTATATACTTATGATTTAGTTCCAAAAGAGTATCATTTTTGGATAGGGGAAGGAATAGCCACCTATTATGGAGGTAGTGGAGGAGAGTCTTTAGAATGGCACTTAAATAAGTTACAAGAATTTTTAAAACAAAACCCAAGCTTTGACCTGTCGGATATTGATAAATTAAAACAAATTCCTAATGGAGAACATTTTACTGATTTTAGATATGTAATTGGTGGCTTTCTAATGGGTAAAATTTATGAAAAATATGGTGTTCAAGGTTTTTTGGAAGCGCTTCAAATAGAAGGGGGTAATGTAAAAGAATTTCATAAGTCAGGTTCAAATGATGCTTACTTCGCTTTTCTAAAAGATAAACTTCAAATCGAAAGAAAAGATTTTGATAGTTATATAAAAAGAGCGCTAAAAAACTAAACACAACATGGTAATAACGTTAATTACCTCAAATTTAAAACCTTAAAATAGGATTTATGAAGTATCTTTTTCTATTAAGTTATCTAGTACTGCTAACGAGTTGTAAACACACGGAAGATTCAAAAAATCTTACCGAAAAACCTGAGAAAGAGGTTCTGGTTACACTTAAAGAATCTAATTTTCCTCTTGAGACCAACGTTACTTTTTTAAGCAGTTTAATTCATGCGAATCATAAAAATGTTCTCGCTTACGAATTAAATATTCTCAATAATTACAAAGCAGCTATTACATTAAAAAAAGTTGAAATAGTTGATGTATCATCAACCGAATTACCTATAGCTACTTTTGATGCTAAATACATTGATAAGAATCTTGAACGACCAAAATTAACACACGACAATGACTTAAAAATGATTTCTGCGAATCAATTTGGAGTTCTTAATTTAAACATAGAATTTAAAGACATTAAAAATATTCCTAAAAAAATATTTCACAGACTTCATTTTACTATACATAAAGATAATGGAGCATCTATAGCATACACTTTTGAATCAACAATTTTAGAGATTCCGAATACAACTAAACTCATATTAGGGCTACCATTTCACAAAAAAGGAAAATGGCTATATGAAGCTGAAGGGCATAAAAACAGTAGGTTTTTTTCAAATGGAAACGTTATTTATCCGCAACGTTTTGCTCTTGATTGGATTTATGTAAATGATGATGGGAAATTTGCAAAAGAGGATAGTAGCATCAATAAAAATTGGTATGGATACGGTCTTGAAATAGTATCTGTTGCAGACGGAGTTGTGGTAGATATAAAGGATACTATTATAGAAAACAAACCACTATCAGAAGAAATGGCTGTTCCTATGAACGGAAAAACAATTGCTGGAAACTATGTAATTATTGATATTGGAAATGATTTACATGCACTTTATGGTCATTTAATACCAAATAGCCTTAAAGTAAACATAGGAGATGAAGTTAAAAAAGGACAGGTTATTGGTTTATTAGGCAACAGCGGAAATTCTGACTTGCCACATTTACATTTTCATATAGAATCTAAAAGTAATGTTCTTATGGGCGGAGAAGGTATTCCCTATCACATTAAAGAGTTTAATCAGTTAAAATATTATTCAGCCGAAGAAATATCAAGATTATATCATGATAACAATGTTCCTCTAGATGCTGTAAAATCTGACAAGAAAAATAATGAATTTCCTATTGGATATGGATTAATTGAAATAAAATAACTATTAGTCCTGAAAGGACGACATTTAAAACAGGAGGACAAAGTCCATCCCCTTTAAGAAAAGAACTAAAAGTACAACTAACCAGTCCTGAAAGGACGATATATAAAATGGGTGGACAAAGTCCATCCCTTTAAGAAAAGATATAAAAGTAGCACTAACCAGTCCTGAAAGGACGATATTTAATATGGGTGGACACCGTCCATCCCTTAAAAAAAAAATAAAAACCCTGAAAGGGTGCAATACTATGGGACAGTCATTAGTACAAAATTATATACATATCGTATTCAGCACTAAGTATAGACAAGAATTCATTTTTCCGCCTTACGAGCAAGAACTGCATGCGTATATCGGCGGAATTTGTAATGAGCTTGAATGTACTGTTTTAATAGTGGGTGGTTATACAAATCACATTCACATTTTATGTATGCTTTCCAAAAAAATAGCCTTAATGACCTTGGTACAGAAAATAAAAGCCAATTCGTCTAAATGGATAAAAACCAAAGATAAAAGCCTTGGAAACTTCTTTTGGCAAGATGGTTATGGTGCATTTTCTGTAAATCCAAGTGAGGTAGATGTGGTTATCAATTATATTAAAAATCAGCACCAACATCATCGTAAAAAAGATTTTAAAGAAGAATATCGTCAGTTTTTAGAAAAATACAAGGTTGATTATGATGAGAAACATGTTTGGGAATAAGGAATAAGTATATCGCCCTTTCAGGGCTTTATGATGTATTCTGGGTATGGGGACGGCGTGCTACACTGATGTGTCATCCTCATAGTAGGACTTCGTGCTGCACTGATGTATGCCATCCTCATAAGGACTATGTCCTACCTTAGTATATGTCATCCTCATAATGACCTACCTTAGTGTATGTCATCCTCATAATAGGACTATGTCCTACCTT
>TARA_R110001606_G_scaffold117373_1_pt1 | contig 24669 bp, 21 predicted proteins | sample TARA_R110001606 | Tara Oceans TARA_R110001606 (sample SAMEA4398315) | marine metagenome | biome: Polar Biome; feature: [SRF] surface water layer (ENVO:00010504); material: water (ENVO:00002006), including particulate matter (ENVO:01000060) such as... | depth 5 m
AGTCACGCCAGGGATCTTAATGAAAGGCTGCACGAGAGCCAATCCGCCGCCGCACAACAACGGACGCGACTGGAAACGCTGGAAGAAACGGTTAACCGCCTCCAACAGGAGCTAGATGGCGGCACCCAGCAACGAGAGGGGCTTCAGGCGGATCTGAATCAAGCCGAAAAGAACCTCGCCATCTGCGAGCAGCGGGTCATCCATCTCAATGAGCAATGTGAGATGGCCATCGACCGGAGCCGGTTGCTCGGTAATGAGAACCGCGATTTAATGCAGGAAAAGGCGATGCTCCAGGGGCAGTTAAAACAGCTGCAGAGAAGCCCAACTAAGTAGCGGTCAAAATTAATATGTAAAACAATTGCTTAACCTACTATTTTGAGGATTTCGTCAGAATCGTTGCCGACCCTCAAATAGCGTCATTTGACCTTCCACGGTTTGGGAAGCAAGGTCTCCTCCGGCCGTTTCTGAATGAGCTCTCTCAAATCAAGATTCGGAATTGACCGAGCGTTTGCCAGCATTCTCTCAATCATCCGCAATTGTTCGGCATTGTTTCTGGTGAGAACTTCAATTTCGGCCTCAAGCTTTTCGATCCGCGCCACCAGACTGACCTCAGATGCGGTAATCTTAGTGTAAAGAGCCGGGGTGGCCCCGCGCAGTTGAGCCTTCCGTTTCTTGTAGCATGCAGCGATCCCCGCGTAGCTGGAGAGCGTCTGTCGCGTAGTCTTGAGCCCGATTTCTAATTCCACCAGCGTAGCCAGTGCCTCCCAGGTCAATTTGCCGGCCCACTTTGTCAACATGACCTCGATCCGTCGTTGCTGTTGGGCAGATATCTTCGGGGCGGCCATTTCATTCGGCCCCTTCTGACAACCCAAACGATGCCAGCAGCGATTCAAGTTCGGGGGCGGAGCTATGCCTCTCATCATCGTATTGACCGGCAAGTAGGCCACGCAATTTGCTTTCAAAATCTGGAATAAGGCATTGGTGTTTGATCGTCTTTTTCGTACTCATGTCAGTGATATGAAATTCGCTCGGGTTCGGCGAGTAGCGAATAACAGTGCCAGTCGTTAAGGTCTTCATTAGATTGTGGAGGCTTGCTAGCACATACGTATTACGCGAGTGGATGATGAACCACCGTTGCATCGCGCTTGAATTGTGCAGACGCCGATCGGTTGTTAATTGGCCGAGTCTCGCGATCTGCACCTCGTGATCTTTCTCAAACAGCTGGATCGCTTTGGGGTCGCCCGCAATGTGGCAAGCGGCCGAGCACATGAAGCACTGGGATACGAAATCGTTCAGAAAGTCGCAGGGATTAAGATTGATTTCCTGGGTGCAGATCCCCGAAGACGTAATGGATGCGGGCAAATTGGTTGTTTGTGAGATAGCTTCCCGTGCCACGACCCGAATCTCCCGCCTGTCGTGCTCAGGTTTACCCAACACCGCACGTACACGGTCCGCCTGTTCCTGGTGACTCCTATGAAGGTAGGTTTCCGTCTGTTCCTTATCTTTCCTACCTGACCATGCCGTGATAATTTCGCGTGGAATTTCACTCAGCTCTGCGAGCGTGTTACCGAAGTGACGAAGACTGTGCGGTTTAACGTTTAGACCTGCGAATCCATACTTCTCAAAAATGTGTTCCCTGCCAATCCGTCCTCTGAAACCTTGGGTGATCTTTGAAGCAATAGCGTTTAAAGGCACTACATTATAAAAGGACTTAGCTAGTGGCCTACCACTAGAGCCTGTTTTACCTAGACCGTAAAAATGGGCGCCCAGAATACAGAACAACGCATCAGCCAGTCTGACCTTGCCCTCGCCCGTAGCGTATGAATACGGGAATTCTGGTATAAGTCTTGTCGTGAAGTACCGAATCCAGTTGTCCTGCAGCTCGCCGATGCTGAAGACCGGTTTGGCAACGCTCCTCAGTGGCTGGACTGCATTTCCGACAAGATCTATGTAACCCATCAATTGCGAAAGGCCTGAGGAACCTCTATTTACTGTTGCTGAAATCGCAATACGATCCTCATGATCAAGCGCGTGTATCGGCTTCTCATAGAAGCAGGAACGAAATCTGAAATTCTGAGGCGGTATTTTTGGCACAAGGCGTCCAGGCAAAGCGACTCGTACGCTCGCATTTACTCCGTAGAAACCGAGCGCATAACCCAGAACGAAAAGGTTGGGCGTCTTATCGAATTGCAAATGCTTCCGTCTATCACTCGATACCTTGAAGTCGCCAAGCAATGCCACAAGAGTTTCCTTTGGGTTCTCATAGAAACGACACAATATTCGAGCTGGCTCGCAGGCTACGCAGAAGAAATTGACGGCGCGATCCACCTCGTCGGCCAAGACTGCAAGTATGTGGTTATGGTTGTCCTTAAACCCCTTACTGCCCGGCCAGTCGAGATAATGAACTGGGTTCTTCCCGCCCTCGCTGTATTTCTTTAGCTTTTGTTTGGGCACAAGAGGCACCTCGGCAGCGATGCGACTGGGAGACGCCAACCCTAACAAACCAGCCGTGGAAGTCACCGCATCCATTATCTTGATTTGAACATCCATGCTCACCGAACCACTTTGGCTGACCGGCCGAAATATCTCTTGGTGGATTGCGCCGAGGGCCATAATTGCCTCGACATCCGGCAGTTTTTCGACTCTCGCATCAAATTGCGCATGTCCGGTTCTATCACGGTCATCCATCCTGTTCGGGACTCTAATGCGAGGCATCAAACCGTTTTCAGCACAAAATTCAAAGAAATGGTTTATGTATTCTGGGTGAGTATTACTACGCGCAAATTCAACCAAGCCCTCAGGGGTTTGGGAATAGAGCTCCCCCTGCATCTTGGAAAACAATCTCCTGGCGGCAAGGACTAATGTTTGCCTGGATTGAGCAGACACAGGCTTGTTATTGACTTCAATTATCCAAACCTTGATTAGTTGGTCATAGGGATAGCGCAGCGCGCACTCTGGCCTGTTGCCCGCACTCCCCTTGCCTTTCAATCCCAGTTTGCCACACAGAAACCTGACTTTACGGCCCGTGTTTGGATCAATGTGATACCAGATAAGGTCGTTCCACTGAGCCTCCTTATTATCCGGACCACAAAACTGGGACAGCTCCTGTTTTCGATACTCATCGACCAATATCACAAGTCGCTCAAGATATTTATTTAACATCGATAGCCTTCTGTTTGAGCAGGAGTTCGTCACAGATGGCAATCGTCAACTTGACCCACTCGATCTGAATTTCGAGTTTTCTAATGGAGCCGGTTTCGAGAGGATTTAGAAGGAACTTGCGATTGGCGTCTAGCTTATTTTGGGCAATGTTCAATTCGGCCCGATGGTCTGCCTCCAAGAACGGCCGAAAGTTCGGACATCCATAGCACCCCAACGGGCGCCCCAATTGCGCCTTGCACGTGTTGCACGTTGGTTTGCTTTTTACGCCGCCAACCTCATTGAAATGGTGACCTAAGATCATCTCTTCCCCGTCCGGAGCCAAGGTGACTGAGCCCGAAAAGGTCCGCTTGAGGAACTCATTACCCAAATAATTTTCGTCGATCAGCCGACGCGACTCATAGTCCATATCGACGTAATGTCTCGCGGCTGGAACCGTCACTCCCGTTATCCGTGCTAACTGCAGGATCGACAATCCCTGTTGCGCACCGCGCGTCAGCGCAGTGTGGCGAATCCGGTTATTGGATACACGACAAATCGGGACCCTATCGGAGGGAACCTTGAACCTAAACGTTAGTTGCTGATCGGTCGCGTGAAATAGAGTCGAAGTGGGTGTAAACGCGCATTTGAAAGTCTCAAGACAGCGCACTTGCCATTTAAACAATTTCGCACTAGGGAAAATAGGAATGTTGTTCGCGATAAGCAGGAGTTCTTCTTGTTCGACCTTTGAGTCAGAAGCCTCCAGAATCAGGGTCACGCCGCGCAGGCAAAATCGCTTGTATTTGACTAACGCCAGAGAGAGTTCCTCTGAAAGGTGAAGCGGGTAGCGCTCGGGATGGGACCTAGAATTGCTGCTTCCTTTTACTTTCGCATGGAATATACGAAGCTGTAATGTCGAGGCTCCGAGTGTGCCAATTTCATTCATCTCTTCTATATCTCGATCCCTGAAGCTGGCTCCGGCTGGGATCAGATCGCACCATTTGAGAGCAGATAACTGGATGGGACGCCTGATCGCGGCGAGCATCAATTTACTCGCGACAGCAGTGCGAACAAGAGCAAATGCCGTCGATTGATAAAACGGTAAATCGGTGTGCCTTGACCAATCAACCGAAGCTAACTTGTTATTGACCAGTTTGGCGAATGAATCGAATTCAATGTCTGTTAAGGCGCCTTTAGTTGGATCTAAGTTATTGTTAGTTTCCTTATCCAAATGATTCTTCGTAAAGTTGTGGTAGTCAACGAAGCGCTTACGGCCAAGCTTGCAAAGAGTCCCAAAGACTTGGTTTAAGCTTTTCTTCTGATGGGTTGGTAACCCACTCCATTTCCCTTTGATCTCTGATAGCTCTGGGATACCGTCGGTAAAGTACCTTCTAGTATTCCCGACAACGCCAAACGCTGTACTAGCGGCTTTCGTTCGCACGTAATGTGTGTAGACGTCAACAATAATGTGCCAGTCTTCATCCGACATCGCGGAGTTGTGAAGCCATGCTATCGGAATCAAATACCCTTTGCTGCTTGTTGGCAGGAGCCTCCATTCATCGTCCAGGATGTTCACCTGCAACCCGGACTTAGCAGTAACTACCAAGGAGTGCTCAAGACGAACAAGGCATTCTTTCCGGCGACTCTTGGCACTGTTCATCACCTTTTTTTATCCACTCTTTTCTGGTGAGCCGCAGAAATCGCTCGTGCTCTCTCTGCTATCCGTTTTTCGTTATAAGTCTTGCCCATCGTCGTATTTGCGGTCCACCCCATGGCGTAATTACGAGCATCCTCCAGCAGTCTGTCTTCGAGTCCCTGCTCAGAGCCCTCTTTGTCAAATGTTTCGTTCCATTTATGTCTGAGAAGATGTGGATGGACGTAAAACCCGAGAGCCTCCGAAAGGCTTTGGAGAATCCCGTTTACTGACTTCAACGAAAGTGGCATACCGAGGGTGCCTCGCGATCCTTTCTCACTCACAAAAACGAAGTCATGCTGATCAGAGCCAGGTACTTCGCTTCTAACATGGTTTATATAATGCTTAATCTGACCCATGAGACTTGGGGGGATCCTTGCGAAGTGCGCTTTCGTTTTTTGATTAGGTTTGTCCAGGCGGGGATCAGTCTGATCAATGCTTGAGCGATAGATCTTGATCAGGTCAAAACCTCCATAGAACTGGAAATCTGAAATCTTGAGTTTGGCGAGCGCACCCCGCCTGATACCGCTCTCAGCTAAGATCGAGACGATCAGGTAATTCCTGATCTTCGAACCTTTAAACGGGTTGTTTGCGGATGAAGGGAGAATCATCTCTCGCAATCGCTCGAAACCCTCATCAGAAATAACTGAGTCCGTCGGATCTGCCACACCTTGGGGCCTGTTCCTGCCCAGGCTGTCTTCATCCAGCTTGATCAGAGAACTGAGCTTTTCACATCGGTCGACGATAGCCGGATCAGCACTGAAGAAATCATGGAAATGTTGGTAAAGCGTTTCGAGGTACTGCCGCAGCCTTCTGAGCCTACCCTTATGAGTTTCACTTGAGACGCGTGCAAGTTGGCGAGCGTTGGCTGAGAGCGCATTGCGTAGAGACTTAGCCGAAACATCTGGACGGCAATCCACGAAGGGCTGCTGTTCGTCATGCTGCTTTTTGCCGGCTGACGCAGTGTGGAACTGGAGGTATTCCTTTTGGCTTATTAACTGGCCCGACTGTACTCTTTCCGCAAGGTCGATTTTCTTTCGGCCAAAGTAGTCAAGTACGAAGAGTAGCTCGTTTGCCTTCCTTAGTTGCGTGTTAAACGCTCGGCCAAATTGCGTAGAGAGGTAGGCACTAGCGTAAGGGCATGCTGGACAGTCATTCTCATCAATAATCGCAACGAAGGGCATACCGTTGAATTGGTATCTTTTGATTCTCATAATGTTGACAAAAAATATTGTCCAATAAGCCGTTTAATTACAGCCTAGACGAAAAATACGATTTGTCATGGATATTTTTTCTCACCACTCGAAGGCACTACAGGCAAAGCATTCTTTAGGATCAAGCTTGTTTAACAAAAAACGTATTGCTTATAACTTGCCACCGGACAAACAACACATTACTTTGTCACCCGCTTTAATCATCGAGAAATCTGCAATAGCCTGGCCGGCTTCCCGGCGAAGACGCTTTTGCAATTTATTCTGCTCTGATTTTTGCGAACGTTCGTATTCAGAACTAGAGGTAGTATTGGTGCTTGAAGCTATCCGTTCGGGCATATCAATCGTGTTCATCGGGGAAGTGGTCGTGAGATTATACGCATCCCATCATTTAAGGGACAGGACGCTGACATGGATATGTTGAGTTCACATAAAGAGCCCATGGGTAAACGGCGGCAGAACAGCCTTCGCAACCGTGAAGCCATTCTGTCGGCAGCACGCACCTGTTTTCAGGAGCGGGGCTACGAAAACACGACAATCCGTGATCTCATAAAGCGTACCCATTTGGCTTCAGGTACATTTTATAATTATTTCAAAAGCAAACAGGATATATTTGCAGCCCTGCTGACTGAATTCCTCAGCGGTCTGAATAACAATCTGAGCCGCTCCCGGCGCTCTGCGAAGACTGCGGAGGAGTTTGTCTATCGCTCCTACCTGGCACTCTACAGCGCAACGGCGAGGGATCCGTTGGTTTATGAACTGGCCCATCGTAACGACCGTGCGCTGAAAGAGCTGTTCGGCTCCGGCATACTCGGGTTGATTATGATTTCGCTTGAAGATGACGTGCGCGATGCCATTGACAAGAAAGTTCTGCCAGATGTTGACCAGAACTATCTTTGCGCCGCGTTTTTTGGCGTCGCCTACGAGACCGGCATGATGGTTGCTAAACGAGTGCACCAGCACCCGGAACAAGGCGACGATGAAGTCGAGATGGCCACCTGTTTTTCAACGGCCCTTTTTATCGGCGGGCTCTCCCGGCTATCAGCCCTTCCCTGTCGGCGGCGACTACCCTAACATTAGCTTCATGGAGAATAAGCCGGCGTCCCAAGATCATCACTCAGAGCCAACATCGTTAATTCAATCTGAGGCGATACTGGAACAGCAAATCCAGCATCTGCTCGTGGCTGTAGAGCATGAACTCCGCGATTCGCCAGATGGCATGGCCGAGTTCAACCTGATCAAGAAATTGCAAAGCCCACCTTGGCAGCTTTTCGGAAAGCTTGATTTTCAGGACCCGCAAAAACTATATCCAACGCACTTTCTGCTTTTCCATGTGTTGTACCGTCTGAAGGATACCCTGGCAGAGGCCGGTGAAAACCTGGCTATCTCACCCATCCGGATTACCATCGATCGTCAGGATACAATCGGAGGAACCGGTCTGCCCGGCATGCCGGATAACCTTCGTAGCTTCTATCTGGACCTGTCCCAGTATGAACTCCCAAAGAGCGCCATTCAGCAGATGATGGACAGGTTCTGGGCAGGCTACCAAAACACCGGGCCGTCCGGACCGGAAGTTCTGGCAGCAGCAAACAGGCTCGGTTTCGATGCTGTCCCTGAGAGTTTCCTTGTGGCAAAACAGGCGTTTCGTCGCGCGGTGATGCGAGCCCATCCGGATCGCGGCGGTGATAAGGACTCAATCCAGGCGCTCAACGAGGCGTTTGCCATTCTTAAAGCGCATTTCAGTCAGATGATGGAGCAGGCATGAGAACACATAAACTCTGGATATCAGCGGCCCTGTCTTATCTCGTGCTGGCGAGTTTCCCTGCAAGAGCCGACCTTGTGGTGCTTCAGTACCATCACATCAGCGACGCGACGCCGCCTTCAACCAGTACCTCTACGTCCCTGTTCCAGGCGCAGCTCGATTTGATCAGGGAGCTGGATATTGAGGTTGTTGATCTGCATAGCGCAACAGAAAACCTGTTTTCTGATAACCCGTCGCAGGGCCAACATATCGCCATTACCTTCGACGACGCCTATGAGTCGGTTTACAGCCACGGCGCAGACATCCTCCGCGACCAGGGTTTGCCCTACACCATTTTTGTAGATACAGCTGCCGTGGGAAACCATGGCTATATGACCTGGGCACAATTGGAAGAACTGGCTGCGCGCGACGGAGTCAGCATTGCCAATCACAGTGCCGGGCACGGCCACCTCGCCAGAAAGCCGGGCGAGGCAGAAGCAGACTGGGAACAACGGATAACCCGCAGCCTGGATTCCGCACAGACGGAGCTGCAACAGAGATTCGAAACTGTCTTGCCCCTGTTCGCATACCCTTATGGTGAGTTTGACGAAGCTCTCGAGGCCGAGGTGGCCAAGCGGGGCTGGTATGGGTTCGGGCAGCAATCCGGGGCTATAGGCCCGTTTTCCGGGCAAACCCGCTTGCCCAGATTCCCCATGGCCAATGCCTACGGACAGCTAAACGGCCTCAAAGATAAGCTGAAAAGCAAGGCGTTCCCCATAGACACGAGCCTCTTGCCTGATGGCATCATGACAGCTAACCCGCCAGCACTTGTTTTGCCTCTCACGAAAGAGATTCAGCCCAACCACCTGACCTGCTTCGCCTCAGGCATGGGGCGCATAGAATTTGAGGCCTCTGATGATGGAATAAGCGTCAAGGCACCGAAACCCTTCAACAGTCGGAGGTTCCGGTATAACTGCACGCACCCTGATGACAAAGGAAGTTTTTACTGGCTGTCGCAGCAGTGGCTGGACCTTAGCCAACCGGAAGACTGAATCGACTACCTTGCTTTCACTGTGGTCAGCCCGAACTCACCTGTACTGACATGAGGTATTTTCTGGGGGCCCCGATCGGTTTCTATAACCGTCTGGCCCTCAAGGTCTTCGTCGCGAGTGAAGATCAGCATCCAGCGCTTTCGGGCATTCTCAACACTGCCGTCCGGGTTATTTTTCTGGCGTTCAAGCACATTCTGAATGCGCCTGGTTGTGGACTCATGAAGATCTGGCATGCGCTCCAATGCCAGCAATGTCAGGGTCTGCTCGTCTATAAAACGCAGGTCCTCTTCTTTGAGTTCCAGGTTGTCAAGGGGCTTATCACTGCTCGGGCAAACAATGAAAAGCACGTTGTCGTCCCATTTCTCCTCAAACTGCGCGAGTGTGAAAGACAGGTTACCTACCGCGGGATCAGCCATGTAAACACGACCATCACGAATGGTTCTGAGCACAACAAAGTGCTTGAAGACCGCATGCTGGATAGGAACGATGCGCTCACTTTCGCCGTAATGCAGCAGCCCTTCCATAACATGGCGTTCGGAAAGAGATCGGCCCAACTAGAAATTCAGTACGGTTGTCAGCGCGGCGCTGCCGCAGCTGTAGTCGTATGCCTGGCGAACAATGTTGCGGAATTTCTTTTTTTTGTAACCCGTGACATTTACCGGATTACATTTTGTTACGGTAAGATACCGAAATAGCAGGGGGCTTAAAGATAACTGTGCTGCAAATCTGGTGCCGCACCAGCGTTCGATCTGGTAGATGTTCGCAAAACAGAAAGGTTGATTCTGACGCAGGACTTTAGCCTGAACATGCGGGAGCGCAGGCGCGCAAGAGCTCGCGCCTGCGCAACAATCAGAGGGTAAAAATCAGGTCCATGAGCAGGTAACAAAACAGAGTAACCACCACAATGCCGGCGATGTTCAGCACAAACCCGGCGCGGATCATATCGGCTATCTTCATGTGTCCACTGGAGAACACGATGGCGTTGGGCGGTGTCGCAACCGGCATCATGAACGCACAACTGGCGGCAATGGCAGCCGGAATCGTGAAGAGCAGCGGCGAGGCGTCCTGAGACAGCGCAAGCGCCCCAAGGAGTGGCAGAAAAGCTGCCGCAGTGGCTGTGTTGCTGGTCACCTCCGTGAGGAAAATAATCACCGCAACAACCAGCATGACCATAATGATGACCGGCAGTGCGCTTGCGACACCCATGCTCGCGGCAATCCAGTCTGCCAACCCGGAGCTGCTGATAACCCCCGCCATGGCAAGGCCTCCGCCAAACAGCAAGAGAACGCCCCAGGGAATTCCTTTGGCCGTGTCCCAATCAAGCACGAAACTCTGTTGGCGCACATTGACCGGAATGATGAACATGGCAATGGCAGCCGACACTGCGATCCCTGTGTCGGTCAACCAGGGCGCAATGTTCGCCGACAGCAAGGGCCGGAAAATCCAGGCACTGGCCGTCAGTGCGAACACCACGGCTACCAGGTTTTCGCCTCGGCTCATTTGGCCCATAGCTTTAAGTTCGTCGTGTATAGCCTGGCCGGCGCCTTCCTGTGCATGCAGGCCAAAATCCTTGCGTGTTAGCCACCACCAGACCAGAACCAGCATAACCGCTGCCACTGGAACACCCAGAAGCATCCATTGGGCAAATCCTACCGAAACCCCCTGAGTCTCACTCAGATAGGCTGCCAACAGCGCGTTGGGGGGCGTCCCTATCAGCGTAGCAATACCACCAATACTGGCAGAGTACGCTATGGCAAGCAGCAACGCCGTGGCATAGCGCTGAACGTTCTCCGGGTGGCCATTGCCCATCATGCCAATCACCGACAAGCCTATGGGCAGCATCATGATTGCCGTCGCAGTATTGCTGACCCACATGCTCAGAAAGGCTGTCGCCAGCATAAAACCGGCAATCTGGCGTTTAGGCTCGTTACCAACTGCTTTCAGCGTCATCAGGGCAATACGACGGTGGAGATTCCAGCGCTGCATCGCCAGGCCCAGGGTAAAACCACCCAGAAAAAGAAAGATAATCGGGTGTGCGTAGGGCGATGTTGCCTGAGAGATACTCCCAAGGCCAAGCCCCGGCACAAGCACAATCGGCAACAGCGCGGTGGCGGGAATCGGGATGGCCTCCGTTGACCACCAGGTTGCCATAAGAAGCATCATGCCCATTGCCGACCAGGCCTCCACCGACATGGACTCAGGCGGCGGCAAAAGTACCGTCATTATAAGAAACCCGGCGCCGAGAAACAGGCCAATCAGCCGGCTTTGAGAGTATCCCTGAGAGGCCCCTTGAGAGGACCCTTCTGCGCACTCCGTCATCGGTCCTTTTTCAGACATGTAAACACCCCACTAAGCTTCAGAATATTCAGGGCAGGATGATGCCCGAACTTAGCCACCGGAGCGATATCCTGCAGGCAGAAAACGGCCAAATCCGGTGCTTTTGCCCAAATCCGGCTCAAGGTTCCCGTTTGTGACTGCCGGGCGGCCGTTAATGAGCACGTGTTTCACACAGCCGGGCACCCGGTTCACCATTCGCTCGAGGCCGAAATTTTCCATTTCTGCCCACTCGACGCTCTCCAGGTTCTGATTCAGACCTTTCGGATCGAGAAGGGTAATATCTGCCCGGTCACCATCCGCCTTGTCCCATTTGAGACCCTTTTCTTGTTTTTGGTTTACAGACTGGCAGATCAGCTTAGCCTTCGGCGCAATCAACGCAAACCGATGTGTAAGGCAGCACCTGCAGCCGTCTGGGATCAATGGCTTCGCCACAGACCTCACACTCATCGCCCACGCCCTGATCAATGCGCTCAAGAGCCACCTTTATCTGAGCCAGCTCAAGACGGGTTTCCTCTTCCAGCGAATCCACAACCTCATCATTCTGGGTCTGTTGCGCCCGCTCTTCAGAGTCTTTGTCCAGAGCGCCGTCTTTACGCTGCTGGTGCGCTTCAAAGCTTTCCAGCCGCGAGGCCAGATCTGCTCTCAGGGTTTCAAGTTCCGCCTTTCGATTTCTCATGTAACGTCTCCTCGGTTTAGCAGACCGGTCATCGGCTCTCTGTAGAACACATTAGCGCCTAAGCCCTATGCCGGATTGATGTTCTTCACAATTGTGTCAATGTACCTGAGTGAGAATAGTACTTTACCCGCTATCTGAACAAAGGAGCTGCATATGCTGGGTCTGAACAAACTTGGAAAAACCGCTAATCGGTTGGTCAGTACATTTGAAACGAAGGTACGCGATGGCCAGCAACATCTGGAAAAGTTGCTTGGCAATACCGGCGTTATGGACCACGCCAAAATCTCTACAGTGTCAGAGATGTCAGATGCCTATCGCTCCATGGCGAAAGATCTGCTGCTAAACCCTTGGCGCTTTGTCGGCGCAGAGCTGGACCTGGCCCGCAAACACGCGGCCTTGGGCTCTTATACGCTTTCCCGGCTGACCGGGCTCGAGAAAGAACCCGTTGCGCCGGCGGATATCGATGATCGGCGTTTCAACGCAGAAGAATGGCACAAACATCTTCCGTTCGATGTATTGCATCAGGCTTATCTGATCAACTCTCGCGCCTTTCTGGATTGGGTGGAGAACATGCAAGGCATCTCCCCCGCCGGCAAGGAACAGATGCTGTTTTATGCTCGCCAGCTCACGAGCGCGCTTGCCCCCTCCAACTTCCTGGCGACAAACCCCGAGGCTCTGAAAATAACCTGGGAACGCAAGGGTATGAACCTGGTTGATGGCGGGCGACAGTTTATCGATGATTTCCGCCAGAACCCGAAGCTGTTCAACGTCGGCATGACCGATCGCTCGGCATTCGAGGTGGGCAAAAATCTGGCGACTACGCCCGGAAAAGTGGTATTTCAGAACGAGCTGATGCAGCTCATCCAGTATACGCCGACCACGGAAACCGTCAGCAAGCGGCCGTTGCTTATCGTGCCACCCTGGATCAACAAGTTTTACATTCTTGATCTGACGGCCAAGAATTCCTTTATCAAGTGGCTTGTGGACCAGGGGCAGACTGTTTTCATCATATCCTGGCGCAACCCAGGGCCAGAGTTGAGGGACAAGGGCTGGGACGACTATATGCTGGAAGGGCCACTGGCGGCCATGGACGCCGTAACCGCTACCACCGGTGAAGAGCAGATGAACCTCCTCGGTTACTGTATCGGCGGCACCCTTCTGGGATCCACCCTGGCTTGGCTCAAAAAGAAAGGAAGAGACCCGGTCGTCAGCGCTACTTATCTGACCAGCCTGCTGGACTTCTCCGACCCCGGCGGCATTGGCGTGTTCATCAACGAGCATTCAATCCGTGGCATTGAACGGATGCTGGACAAAAAGGGCTATCTGGACGGCCGCGCCATGGCGTTCACGTTCAATCTGCTGCGGGAAAACGAGTTGTTCTGGTCATTCTGGACGAACAGCTACCTCAAGGGTCAGAAACCTTCAGCGTTTGATCTGTTGTACTGGAATACCGATGGCACCAACCTGCCTGCAAAAATGCACAGTTTTTACCTGAGGGAAATGTATCTCAATAATCGCCTGGTAAAACCCGACTCACTTACCGTCGCCGGAGAGAGCATAAACCTCGGTGAAATAGAGGTGCCTTCGTTCTTTCTTTCAGCACGACAGGATCACATTGCCAAGTGGAAATCTACGTACAAGGGTGCGCTGGTTCATGGCGGTGATGTTCATTTCGTACTGTCCGGTTCTGGCCATATTGCAGGTGTCATAAACCCCCCGTACAAAGAAAAATACGGCTACTGGACGAGCGAGGCGATGAGTCCGGATGCCGATGAGTGGCTCGAAAGCGCAGAAGAGCACGCTGGTTCCTGGTGGCCACACTGGCTGGAGTGGATTCAGCAACATGCCGGTGAGCAGGTTGCCGCAAGAGTGCCGGGAGACGGAAAGCTTGCCGCACTGGAGGACGCGCCGGGTAGCTATGTCCGGGTGACGGCGGCCGAAGCCGCCAAATAAGCTGCAGGTAAAAACAGTTGCTGTCCGGCTAGCGGCCCTATCAAGAGCCGCTAGCCGGACAGCAACCGTCAGCCAGACAGCAGTTCAATCGGGTAACGGATTGTGGTCTGGTCGACGCCCGGGCGGCTTCCGGCGCTTCGTCAGTTTCCGCTACCGGCGCGTCACCCAGTGAAATCTCGGGAAACAGCTCCGCCTCCAACACACTGCCTGCAACCACGGCGTCATAAGAACGAACCGTATCCATTACGGTAACCAACGCCTGATACGCGGTCTCCCGTGCGGGCATGATAATCACGTCTTTTTTGTCCGGAACGCGGCTTTTGATTTCTTTCATGACATCTTTGAGTAGAAGGAAATCGTACCCGCCTTCACCCTCGTTCTCACCCTCATCCTCGCCTTCAATACGGGCAATGGTTTTGATAACCCCGCCCTGGTTATCCGCAACGACCAGCCTGTCGGCATGAATAACCACCTGTATTTAAAGTTCTTCAACCTGATCCTGCATAAGGCTTTCGCCGGTCGGGAAGTTGAGTTCCAGAACGCTGGTGTGGGCAAACACCATATTCAGAAGCAGAACCGGCACCAGCACGATCATAAGATTCATGAACGGAGTAATATCGAGATCCGGACCGCTTCTCACTGCGAGCCATCAGCGCTCAGACAGCCCTTGCTCGTGACTCAATACGGACTGCTTGCGCTTTACACCCCAGCGGTAGCCGGAAAGGCTGCCGTCACTGCGAAGTACCCGATGGCACGGCACGACCACGGCCAGAGGGTTGGCCGCACAGGCTCCCGCCACAGCGCGTGACGCCGTAGGCATGCCCATGCGTTGCGCAATTTCGCCATAGCTTGCCGAACTGCCAGACGGAATCTCCCGCAGCGCGCGCCAGACCCTGCATTGGAAGTCTGTACCACGGAGATCAAGGTGCACTGAAAGTGGCTTGCGGCTGTCGATCAGATAACTCATAACATCGGTAAACCACTCCACTCTGGAGTTGTTTGCATGCTCGAGTGTGGCACTTGGAAACCGAACGGCCAGTTCCGTAACCAACTCCTCCGGAGTCTCCCCCGGTAGCACAGCGCAAACTCCGCCCGGTGTGCGCGCCACCAGAACTTCACCGAGGTAGCAATGGCCCGTCTGCCAGGTGATCGTTTCGTCCTGTGCATTCTTATCCGTCATGGAAGGCTCCTCGGTTTCGGTTCCCCGGTTTTTCAGTCGCTCTCGATACCAGAAAATGCAGTATGACTCATGTCAGTGAGGGTGCAAACGTACAATTTTTTACGCAAATACCCACTTTAGTCTGATTGCCGGATGCAGCCCCGGAAAAGAAACTAACCCTCTGCCCACCAATACATAAACCACAACGTTCAGAGTACTGACCTGAGTGCCAAACACTTGGCCGTGCCCTGTAGCAGGAGCCATTATGACACCCGGAAAAGCATTCTTGACCGCCTGTTTGCTATTGCTCGCCGCAAGCACAGTTGCCGCTGAAACACTGAAAATCGGCCTGAATTACCCGCAGACCGGCCGGTACAAAGATCAGGGCCTGCAACAGAGGCTGGGTGCTTTTCTGGCGGTGGATGAAATCAACAAAGCCGGCGGCGTTATGGGGCAGCCTCTGGAACTGGTTATCAGGAACACTCGTGGAGAGCCCTCCAAAGGCGCAGAAAACACCGCCGAAATGATTGATAACGAAGGCGTTCAAATGGTGTTCGGTGGCGTGTCCAGCTCCGTCGCAATCGCCTCTGGCAATGCTGCTCGCGAACGCAACCGGATCTATTTCGGCACCCTCACCTATTCCAACGCGACCACTGGAAGTGCGGCGCACAGCCACATGTTCCGGGAACCCTATAATGCGTGGATGACGGCCAAGGTTCTCAGCCAATACCTGAAACGCAACCACGCCGGTGAAGACTATTTCTACATTACTGCAGACTACACATGGGGTTGGTCGGTTGAGGAGTCCGTGCGCAAATTCTCCGACACGGAAGATACTAAACGCCACCCCGGTGTCAAAACACCCTTTCCCCGTGCCCTGGTGAACGACTTCCAGAATGCCCTGGAGCAGGCCGACGCAAGCGGTGCGAAAGTGCTGATGCTGGTACTATTTGGTGATGACATGGTTCGCGCCCTTAACGTGGCGTACGAAATGGGCCTGACCAAAAAAATGCAGGTTGTTGTCCCCAACCTGACTCTGGGTATGGCGCGGCAGGTTGGCCCTACCATTATGGAGGGCATTGTCGGCGGCAGCCCATGGGTATGGAATGTGCCCTATGAGCTGGACTACCCGCGCGGTAAAGAGTTCGTTGAAGCCTTCTCAAAGCGCTATGAAATGCGGCCATCCACCGCTGCGGCATCGGCCTACAGTATTGTGTATCAATACAAGAGCGCTGTGGAACGCGTCGGTACCACCAATACCCGGGCGGTGATCCGCACACTTGAAGGGCACAGGTATACCTTCCTGAAAGACGAACAGTACTGGCGTGATTTTGACCATCAGAACATACAGTCTGTGTATGTGGTCAAAGTCAAACCCCGGGACACCATCATGGCCGACGAGTATGGTTCGGATTACTTCAGCATCGTCGAGTCGATGTCTGGCGATGATGCAGCCCAGACCCGGGATGAGTGGGAAGCGCGTCGCAGGGAGGCAGGCAAGCCACTGACTTTGTGAGCTTACCTGCGACCTGGTGAGCAAAAACAGCAAACATCAGCTCTCGCGAGCATCTTCCCATGTTTTGAGCAACTCGTTATAGGGAACGGTTTGCCCCTGCACCTTTTCGTTTGCCAATTTAGGCTTGGGTGCGCCGGGCTGGTCCAGCCAGTACTGCGGATCCCGTGGCTCGTTCAGCTTCGGACCGCAGTTCGGCATGACGTTAGCCCGCTCCAACCGCTCCATTACACGGTCCTGAGCATCAGCAAGGCCGTCCAGCGCTTTTTGCGGTGTTGCTTCGCCGCTCGCTGCCTGGGCAATGTACTGCCACCAAAGCTGAGCCAGTTTCGGATAATCCGGCACGTTGGTGCCTGTGGGTGACCACTGAACCCTCGCTGGGCTGCGGTAGAACTCAACCAGACCGCCAAGCTTCGGCGCCATTTCTGTCATCGCATCCGAGTTGATATCGGATTCGCGAATCGGGGTCAGACCTGCAATGGTTTTCTCCAAAGACACGGTTTTGGCCACCGTGAACTGGGCGTACAACCAGGCTGCCAGACGACGTTTCTCGGGGGTAGAATCCAGGAAAGTCCAGGAACCTACGTCCTGATACCCCAGCTTCATGCCCTCTTCCCAGTATGGACCACGCGGAGAAGGCGCCATTCGCCACTTCGGAGTGCCGTCGTCATTAACGACTGGCAGTCCATCTTCAATCATGCTGGCCGTAAACGCTGTATACCAGAAAATCTGCTGAGCGATATTGCCCTGAGCGGGTACCGGGCCGGATTCGGAAAAGGTCATACCCGTGGCTTCAGGCGGCGCGTACTTTTCCATCCAGTCGACATACTTCGTGGTCGCATAAACAGCAGCTGGGCCATTCGTAGCACCGCCACGTGAGACGTTGGAACCTACTGGATGGCAGTCCTCCACGCGAATGCCCCACTCATCAACTGGCAAGCCGTTCGGCAGCCCTTTGTCACCCGCGCCCGCCATCGAGAACCATGCGTCGGTGAAGCGCCATCCCAGGGATGGATCCTTCTTGCCGTAATCCATATGGCCGTAGACTTTCTTGCCATCTATCTCTTTAACATGAACCGAAAAGAACTCTGCGATGTCTTCATACGCTGACCAGTTCACCGGAACACCCAGCTCATAGCCGTAGAGTTCCTTGAACTGTTTTTTCATATCTTCACGCTCGAACCAGTCGGCGCGGAACCAGTAAAGGTTGGCGAATTGCTGGCTCGGCAGCTGATAGAGCTTTCCGTCAGGGCCTGTGGTGAAATCAAGACCAATGAAGTCCTCAAGGTCCAGAGTCGGCAGAGTAAGATCTTTACCGGAACCGTTCATTATGTCTTCAACGGCAACCACTTTACCGTACCGGAAATGCGTGCCTATGAGGTCGGAATCGTTCACATAACCGTCGTAGATGTTGCGGCCAGACTGCATCTGGGTCTGCAACTTTTCAATGACATCACCTTCCTGAATCAGAGTATGGGTCAGTTTGATGCCGGTGATTTCCGAGAAGGCCTTGGCCAGCACACTGGATTCGTATTCGTGGGTGGCAATGGTTTCAGAAACAACATTGATTTCCATGCCCCGGAACTGCTCCGCGGCTTTGGTAAACCACGCCATCTCTTTCATCTGTTGTTCTTTGGTAAGGGTAGACTTTTTGAAAGAGTCGTTTACCCATTTTTCAGCAGCGTCGGAGTACTGATCAGCGCCGGCCTGCAGGCTCAGCCCCATACTGATCGCACCGATGGCGGCGCTCAGTAGCAGGGTCTTCGGATAATTGTTGTTATTGAACATATCCAACCTCGTTTACCTTGTTGTGAATGGAGCGAAGCAAGACCGCACTCCGTTTGGGCTTGTTACAGTGCCTGGATCGTAAAACCTTGTGTGTTCTAGACCAACTTTATGATTGTTTTCGATCATGGATTGAAAATTAGTTCGGTTTCGAATTCTTTACAACCTTTTAGCCTCCTTTTTCAAAGGGCCTGTACAACCGCTCATTCAGCTCCATTCAGCCCCAGCGCAAAAGAACCAAAAGCCACGCCACAGACACTGCTAATGCAACCCAGAGCGTGATGCTGCTAACGGCAAGGAACGCCAGATGTATGTATGCAGCGGACAGCAAACCGATAAACAACCGGTCTCCCCGTGTCGTTTCGATGGGCAGAAAACCTTTGCGCTCGGTGCAGGGAGAAACGATTTCATAAACGGTCATGGCCGCAAGAATCATTGCAATAACCACAAAGAATACAACAACAGTGGGTGTCCAGTTCATCCAGGCAATCATATGAATTCTCCTTATACCCGCCCGAGAGCGAAGCCTTTGGCCACGTGGTTGCGAACAAACCATATAACCAGCAGTCCGGGAACAATGGTCAGAACGCCGGCGGCCGCCAGCACACCCCAGTCAATACCACTGGCCCCGATGGTACGGGTCATGATCGCCCCGATAGGCTGAGCATCCACAGAGGTGAGCGTTCTGGCCAGAAGCAGTTCGACCCAGGAAAACATGAAGGCGAAGAAGGCTGTCACGCCTATACCCGAGCGGATCATCGGCAAAAACACCTTCACGAAGAACCTTGGAAAGCTGTAGCCATCAATGTAGGCCATCTCATCGTATTCCCGTGGAACGCCCTTCATGAAGCCCTCCAGGATCCACACTGCCAATGGCACGTTGAACAAGCAGTGCGCCAGCGCAACGGCAATATGGGTGTCAAAAAGGCCGATGGATGAATACAGTTGAAAGAACGGCAGCAGGAAAACCGCAGGCGGCGCCATCCGGTTGCTGAGCAGCCAGAAGAACAGGTGTTTGTCGCCCAGAAACTTGTATCGGCTGAACGCATAGGCCGCCGGCAACGCAACCGACAGAGTAATGACCACGTTGATGGATACATACAACATGGAGTTGAGGTAGCCGTTATACCAACTGGGGTCTGTAAAGATCACTGCGTAGTTATCAAACGTGAAGGTTTGCGGCCACAGCGTGAGCCCCCCGAGGATTTCCTGGTTGGTTTTGAACGACATGTTCAGCAACCAGTAAACCGGTGTCAGAAGCAGCAGGATAAAAAGGGTAATCCCGACATTCTTGGAACGCGTCTGTCTCATCTCACTCTCCTTATTTTTCTTTGTCGGCGTGAGTAATGGCGGTGAAGAACAACCACGAAATAAGCAATACAATCAGGAAGTAGATCAGTGAGAATGCCGCAGCACGCCCCAGGTCGAACTGCCCTATTGCCATGGTGGTCAGTGTCTGGCTCAGAAACGTGGTGGAGCTTCCCGGGCCGCCGCCGGTGAGCACAAACGGCTCGATATAGATCATGAAGCTGTCCATAAATCGCAACAGCACAGCAATAATCAGTACACTTTTCAGGCGCGGGAGCTGGATATACCGGAATACTGCCCATTTCGACGCGCGGTCGATTTCAGCCGCCTGATAAAAGGCCTCGGGAATGGCGCGCAGACCGGAATAGCAGAGCAGAGCAACCAACGGTGTCCAGTGCCAGACATCCATAAGAAGTACTGTCAGCCAGGCATCCAGGGTGTCGCCGGTGTAGTTGTAATCAATACCAAGCTGATTAATACCCCAGCCGAACAAACCGATATCACCGCGGGCAAAGATCTGCCAGATGGTGCCAACGACGTTCCAGGGAATCAGCAACGGAATGGCAATGAGGATAAGGCACAGGGAGCCCTTGACACCGGATTTTGGCATCATCAGGGCCACACCTATACCCAGTGGAATCTGAATCAGCAACACAAAACCGGAGAACACGAACTGCCGGATCAGCGAGTCCTGAAGCCGTTCATCCGCAAGAACTTCTTTGAACCATTCCGTGCCAACATAATAGGCCTGGCCTGGCCCGAAGATATCCTGAACCGAGTAGTTAACCACGGTCATCAGGGGTATTAGCGCCGAAAAGGCAACCAGCAGAAATACTGGCAGTACGAGCCACCAGGCGCGGTTATCAGGGATCTTGTCCATCACTGTTGCTCCTGAACCAGAAATTCATCCACATACAGCATCAACCACTGTTTCGGGAATGAAAGGTGTATGCGGCTGTCGATGCTGGCTTCAAACTCCTCATCCTGGCGCACCTTCAACTCCTGCTCGCCAAGCTGCACCGTTACGATTTTATAGGTGCCCAGATCTTCTATATCCAGGACGTTTGCCTCGTAGGTATCGTCAGACGATACGGGCGAGATCTCGATGAACTCCGGGCGTATGCCGATCTTCAGGTTCCCGGATGTCATGCGTTTGAGAATATCGACTTGCCAGCTCTCAAGAGGCAGCACGGTGGAGCCAAAACAGACGCCACCTGAACACCGCTCAACCTCTACAATGTTCATTCCCGGGCTTCCGATAAAGTAACCAACGAACGTATGATTGGGCGCCTCGAAGAGTTCCGTAGGCGTACCGAACTGAACCACTTGACCGTCGTACATCACGGCAATTCTGTCGGCAAATGTAGAGGCCTCAAGCTGGTCGTGGGTGACGTACACCATGGTGATATCAAACTGCTCATGGATCTGCTTGAGTTTCCGACGCAGCTTCCATTTGAGCTGGGGGTCGATAACGGTCAGCGGCTCATCGAACAGAATCGCCGAGACGTCTTCCCGCACCAGACCCCGCCCCATGGACACCTTCTGCTTTTCATCAGCAGTCAGATTCCTGGCCTTTTTGTGAAGCTTGTCTTCAATCTCAAGAACCTCTGCAATCTCCTGCACACGAACCTTGATTCTGGAGGCGGGAACCTTATTGTTCTTGAGCGGAAATGCCAGGTTTTCGTACACCGTCATCGAGTCGTAAATAACCGGGAACTGGAATACCTGTGCGATATTTCTGTCCCGCGGAGAGAGTTCGTTCACCCGCTTGCCATCAAACAACACCTCCCCTTCAGACGGTTGGATCAAACCGGAGATAATATTCAGCATGGTGCTCTTGCCACATCCCGAAGGCCCAAGCAGCGCATAGGCACCGCCTTTGTGCCAGACATGGTCGAGCTGGCGAATGGCATAGTCATCCGGCCCGCTTGGTGTGTCACTGTAACTGTGTGCCAAGGCTTTCAATTGAATTTCAGCCATCAGACAGCTCCTCCTGCAACACGGGATGGTGTGTGCACCAGTTGTTCATCGTTATCGAAGACGAACAGTTTGTTGATCGGCAGATAAACCTTGACCGGCGCACCTGTGTGGTACTGGTGAACGCCCATGAGCTGCATCACCATCTCGAAATGACTGTTCTCAACGTGCATGAAGGTTTCAGAACCACTGATCTCACTCAGCGCGACCTCCATGGACATCTCGAGATCGTCATCGTTGGCCGGAACCAGCGCAATATGGCTGGGGCGAATGCCGAACCAGTAATCACCAGGCGGCAGCTTTTCCAGTTCCTGGGTCAGTGCGTGGTGGGAATATTCATCAAAGGTAACTTCGGTGTCCGTAACACGACCGCGAATCATGTTCATCGGAGGCTCACTGAACAATTGCGCGGCCAGGGTATTAACCGGCGCCCGGTAAACGTCCATGACCGGCCCGGTCTGAACCACACTGCCTTCATGTAAAATCGTTGTTGTGCCACCCAGTGCCAGCGCTTCGTTCGCCTCTGTTGTTGCGTAAACCGCAATACACTGGCGCTCCCGAAAAAGATCTCTGAGTTCCGCCCGGAGCTCTTCCCTCAGCTTGTAATCAAGATTCACCAGAGGCTCATCAAACAGCACCAGGGTGGCATCCTTAACCAGCGCCCGAGCCATAGCGGTACGCTGCTGCTGGCCGCCGGACAACTCAAGCGGATAGCGCTTGAGCAGGGGGTCAATCTGCAGCATCGACGCCGTTTCTTTTACCCGGCGATCAATTTCAGACTCTGCCATTTTGGCCAGGCGCAGCGGTGAGGCAATATTTTCGTAGACGGTAAGCGTGGGATAGTTGATGAACTGCTGATAGATCATCGAGATGTTACGGCGCTGCACGTTTTGCCCGGTGACATCCTCGCCTTTATACAACAGACGACCTCGCGACGGTTTGTCGAGGCCGGCCATCAGACGCATCATTGAGGTTTTACCGGCCAACGTCCGACCAAGCAGGACATTGAAGGAGCCAGCCTCAAAAGTAAGATTGGCATCCCGTACGTAGTCGACTCCGTCGACCGTGCGGGAGAGGTTCTCCAGCGTTAAGGACATAAGCATTCCTTGTTGTTCTTATGGAAGCGCATCCGGATCCTGAAACGAACGTCCGGAAATTCTATTTGGAATCTTTAAACGCAAGGCCTGTACCAGTTTTCTGAAACTTATACGTAAAAACCATTACATAGTTGATTTTAAAAGGGTTTAATTTTCGCCATATTTCTCAACCGAAAATAGCAATGTTCGCTTAACAACACTTTGCTCAGGTTGAACATTGACGTGAACACTGTTTGCACAGATGATTGAACAGTTCCCGGGTCTCAACTGAACATACGGCTCCGATTATCAATACCAAAAAACCTGAAAACGAACACAGAGATGCCGCCCGATGAAGAAGAACAAACACCTGGATAACCTAAGTGACGTTGCGAAATCCTGGGAGCGCTGCATCGCGTGGGGCCTCGACCATGAATACGAACCGGCTCCACCCGCGCCCGAAGCTGTGCAACGGGAAGGCCTGGAGCGCCAATACCACGAATTGCTTTCGAGTACCGAGGCGGAGGTGCTTCCCTATTACCGGAACGTGCTCTCCAATAGCCGCTGCCTGATCCTTCTGGCGAATCAGCACGCCACAGTATTAAAAAGCTGGGGCGACACGCGCATCACGGAGCCCCGTCTCAAGCCCTGGTTTCAGGAAGGCGCAAACTGGCAGGAGCAACAGTGCGGCACCAACGCCATAGGGACCGCTATTGCCGCCGGGAAAGCAATTCAGATACAGCGAAACGAGCACTTTCTCAAACTCCACCGGAGCATCATCGGCTCCGCCGCCCCCATATTCGATGCCCGGAAGCAGCTTACCGGTGTATTGAGCGTGTTCAGCGATGCCTACCTGCCGCAGGCGCACACGCTCGGCATGGTGCGACTGCTTACCCAGTCCGTAGAAAACCGATTGCTCAACCGGGAGTTTGAGTCGGATCACTTTCAGATCACACTCAACACCACCGCAGACAACTTCGACAGCCCCTGGTCCGGCATTCTCGTCTGTGATGATTCAGGCCAGATAGTTGCCAGCAATCAGCGCGCGGATCAGTTACTGGGCACCCAAACTGCCGACACCAGGCTTGATGATCTGTTTACCACTCACCGGAACCACATCCTGAGTCATCCGGAACACACGGCAATACAGCTTACGACCAGAAGCAAGGTAAGACTGAGCGCTCGACTCAAGCGACCTTCTTCAACACGAAAGGCGCCTTTGGATAAGGATGCGGGCATTCGGGAACCTTCTGCACAAGACACGCCATCCGGCTTTAGCAGCCTGGAGTACGGTGACGCAACGGTTCGTCGCTGTGCCGAGCAGAGTCTGAAAGTTCTCAATCGGGGCGTTCCGCTTTTGATAACTGGCGAAACCGGCGTTGGCAAGGAAGTGCTGGTAAAGGTTCTGCACGAAGCGACTCAACGCAAGGATCAGCCCCTGGTTGCAGTGAATTGCGCGGCCATCCCGCCGGAGCTGGTGGAATCCGAATTGTTTGGTTACGAGGCGGGAGCTTTTACCGGCGCGCGGGCTCGAGGCTCTCTTGGTTTGATCCGCAAGGCCCACAAAGGCATATTGTTTCTCGATGAAATTGGCGAGATGCCATTATCCGGACAATCACGGCTGCTTCGTGTACTTCAGGAGCGTGTGGTCACACCCGTGGGAGCCTCAGAAAGTATTCCGGTCGATATTCTGCTGATCACCGCAACCAACCGCTCACCTTCATCGAGCATTGAATCCGGGCAATTCCGTGCAGACCTTTACTATCGGATCAACGGGCTGTGTATTGAACTGCCCGCACTTCGAAACCGCACCGACAAACGCAACCTTATTGAACACATCTACCACCAGCACCGGGACCCGGCCCAGAGCGAGACGCTTTCCCCCAAGGTATTATCAGCTCTGGAAAATCACCCCTGGCCGGGTAACATCCGCCAACTGGTAAACGTCTTGAGGGTGGCCATAGCCATTGCCGATGGCGAGGATGTGCAGATCTGGCACTTGCCAACAGACTTCCTGGCCGAGTTTGAGGCCACGGCCTCCGCCTCTGCT
>TARA_R110001606_G_scaffold8020_2_pt1 | contig 24663 bp, 19 predicted proteins | sample TARA_R110001606 | Tara Oceans TARA_R110001606 (sample SAMEA4398315) | marine metagenome | biome: Polar Biome; feature: [SRF] surface water layer (ENVO:00010504); material: water (ENVO:00002006), including particulate matter (ENVO:01000060) such as... | depth 5 m
CGCCAGACGCTGGACGCCGGACGCCGGACGCTTAACCCGTAACTTGAAAGTTTTGGTGTGTTTTCTGCTATTCAGTAAACACACCATTGCTGGCCGCACCGGGTTTAGCGTCTGGCGTCTGGCGTCCAGCGTCCAGCGTCTGGCGTCCAGCGTTCCCAACCAGCCCACGAGTCTTCCCGCTCCGAACACTGAAAACTGCCCCTTCCCCCTGTATCATTCGCCGGTACTGAACGTTGGCCCGCCAGGAGTAGAAAGTGATCCACTATCAGATCCGTCCGCTGCGACCCGAAGCCCATCTCTTCGAAGTGACCCTGACCGTGGCCGAGCCGACCCCGGAGGGCCAGGCGGTGACGATGCCGGCGTGGATCCCGGGCAGTTATATGATCCGTGATTTTGCCCGCCATATCGTGTCGATCGAGGCCCATGCCGGGGATCAGACGCTCACGATCGCCAAGCTGGACAAACAAACCTGGCAGTTGCCACCGGTGGCCGAGGGCCCGGTGAGCGTGACCTATCAGGTTTACGCCTGGGATTTGTCGGTGCGTGGTGCCCACCTGGACCCCACCCACGGCTATTTCAACGGAACCTGTGTGTTCCTGGCCGCCATGGGGCACGAAGACCAGCCGTGCCGGGTCACCATGGAGCCGCCCGCCGGGCCGCAATACGCGACCTGGAAGCTGGCCACCGGGATGAGCCGGATCAGCGGTGAGGCCTTGGGGTTCGGCGACTTTGAAGCGGAAAGCTACGACGCGCTGATCGATCATCCGGTGGAGATGGGGCAGTTCGAACACGCCGAATTCGAAGCCTGTGGCGTGCCCCACCGGGTGGTGCTGACCGGACGCCAACGCGCCGACATGGCGCGCCTGTGCCGGGACCTTAAGGTGATCTGCGAGCAGCATATTGGTCTTTTTGGTGAACCGGCGCCGGTGCGCGATTACCTGTTCATGACCCTGGTCACCGATGGCTACGGAGGGTTGGAGCACCGCAATTCCACCAGCTTGATGAGCCCGCGCGGCGATCTGCCACGGCGCACCGACGGCGCCGACGAGGTCCGCGATGGCTATCGCGGCTACCTGGGTCTGTGCAGCCACGAATACTTCCACACCTGGAACATCAAACGCATCAAGCCGGCGGCGTTCACCCCGTTTGATCTGCGCCAGGAGGTGCACACCGAATTGTTGTGGGCGTTCGAAGGCATCACCAGTTACTACGATGACCTGGCGCTGGCGCGCACCGGCCTGATTAAACCGGAGAGTTACCTGGAATTGCTGGGCCAGACCCTGACCCGGGTGCAGCGCGGCCAGGGCCGTCTGCGGCAAACCGTCACTGAATCCAGCTTCGATGCCTGGACCCGTTTCTATAAGCAGGACGAGAACGCCCCCAACGCGATTGTCAGCTATTACGCCAAGGGCGCGCTGATTGCTTTGGCCCTGGATTTGACGTTGCGCGATCGCAGCGACGAGCGGGTCACCCTGGATCACTTGATGCGTTTGTTGTGGCAGCGCCATGGTCAGGATCAGGGCGTGCCGGAGCAGGGCATACAGGCGCTGGCGGAAGAGCTGCTGGGCGAGGACCTGAGCGATTTCTTCGAACCGGCGCTGTACGGCACCGGCGATCTGCCGCTGGCTGCCTTGCTGGAAAGTCGTGGTGTGCTGCTTCATTGGCGCTCGGCCAGTAGCCACGGCGACAACGGTGGCAAAGCGGCCAGTGCGCCGCCGCCGGTGCATTTGGGCGTGCGGGTGGCCGCCGACCCACAGGGCGCGCGCATTCAGGTGGCCTACCAGCAGGGCGCGGCGATGGCCGCCGGGCTCTCCGCCGGCGATGTGATCATCGCCGTGGACGGCATCAAGACCGACGCCGGCTCACTCGATAGCCTGCTGGCCGCCTATCAGGAAGGCGAGCGGGTGGACGTGCATGCCTTCCGCCGTGACGAGCTGATGCGCTTCACCGTGAGCCTGGCACGCTCCGAACCGGACACCGCCTTTTTCAGTCTCGCCGAGGGTGGCTTGACTGAAAAAGGCCGGGCCTGGCTGCTGGGCCGCTAAGGCGCTGTGAAGGGATGACCGACACTCCATTGAACCAACTTTATCAGCGCCTGGAGCAGGTTCGCGGCGCCGACCGGCCTCGCCTGAAAAAGCGTCTTGACGGGCTGCGTGGCCGTGATGGCGACGCAGCGCGCGCCAAGCTGGCGGCGGCCATCGAACGCTCGGTGGCCGAGCGTGAGCGCCGCTCGGCGCTGATTCCGGCCCGGCTCGATTGGCCGGATCTGCCGGTGGTGCACCACCGCGAGGAACTGGCCGAGGCGATCCGCCGCCATCAGGTGGTGGTGGTGGCCGGCGAGACCGGCTCCGGCAAAACCACCCAGCTTCCCAAAATCTGCCTGCAGCTGGGGCGGGGCGCGAATGGCTACATCGGCCACACCCAGCCACGCCGGCTGGCGGCGCGTTCGGTGGCGTCGCGCCTGGCCGAGGAACTGCACAGCCAGGTGGGCGCGCTGGTGGGTTACAAAGTGCGCTTCAGCGAGCAGGTGGGCGACAACAGCCTGATCAAACTGATGACCGACGGCATGCTGCTCAGCGAAGTGCAGAACGACCGCTTTCTGAATCGCTATGACACCCTGATCATCGATGAGGCCCACGAGCGCAGTTTGAATATTGATTTTCTGCTGGGCTATTTAAAACAACTGTTGCCGAGCCGGCCGGATCTGAAGGTGATCATCACCTCGGCGACCATTGATCATCGCCGCTTCGCGGAGCATTTTTCCGGAGCGCCGGTTTTCGAAGTGTCCGGGCGCACCTTCGCGGTGGAAACCCGCTACCGGCCACCGGAAGGCGAGCGCGAGCTGGGGCAGCAGGTCGAGGAGGTGCTGCGCGAGATCCAGGCCGAGGAGCGCCGCTCGGGGGCGTCCGGCGCCCGCGACGTGCTGGTGTTCCTCAGTGGCGAGCGGGACATTCGCGACGTGCACCACCATTTAAAGCGCTGCGAGTTTCGCGACACCGAGCTGTTGCCGTTGTACGCCCGGCTCAGTGCCGCCGAGCAGCAGCGGGTGTTTTCCGCGCACCGGGGCCGGCGCGTGGTGCTGAGCACCAACGTGGCGGAAACCTCGCTGACGGTGCCCGGCATCCGCTACGTGATCGACGCCGGTACCGCCCGCATCAGCCGTTACAGCGTGCATTCCAAGGTGCAGCGCTTGCCGGTGGAGCCGGTTTCCCAGGCCAGCGCCAACCAGCGCGCCGGGCGCAGTGGGCGCTTGATGCCGGGCATCGCCTACCGGCTCTACGGCGAAGATGATTTCCTCAAGCGGCCAGCCTTTACCGATCCGGAAATTCAGCGCACCAACCTGGCGGCGGTGATTCTGCAGATGGCGGATCTGCGGCTCGGCAAGGTGGAGGACTTTCCCTTTATGGAGCCGCCGGACGGACGCTTTGTCCGCGACGGTTATCGATTGCTCGAGGAGTTGGGCGCCTTGGATGCGCAGCGCCAGCCGACCACTCTGGGACGGCAACTGGCGCGCTTTCCGCTTGATCCCACTCTGGCACGCATGGTGGTCGCCGGCGCCGCCAAGCAGTGCCTGCGAGAAACGCTGGTGATCGTGGCTGGCCTGGCGGTGCAGGACCCCCGTGAGCGGCCGCGCGATAAGCAGCAGCAAGCGGACCAGGCTCACCAGCCGTTCGAGAGCAAGGAATCCGATTTCCTGTTTTTTTGGAACCTGTGGTGCTGGGCTGAAGAGCAGCGCGAGGCGTTGACCAGAAACCAGTACGAAAAGCTGCTGAAGAAAAATTTTCTGGCGCCGTCAAGGATGCGCGAATGGCGTGACACCCACCGCCAATTGGTGTTGCTGGCCCGGGAGGCCGGTTGGGCGCTGAATGCCGAACCGGCCGGCTATGAGCCGATCCACCGGGCTTTGCTGACCGGCCTGCTGGGCAACGTGATGAGCCGTGATGAAGAGGGCGAGTGGCTTTCCACTCGCAATCGCAAGCCGCTGATCTGGCCCGGCTCGGCGCTCAGAAAAACCAAAAGCCGCTGGCTGGTGGCCGCCGAGCAGGTGGAGACCAGCCGGCTGTTCGCCCGCGTGGTGGCCAGGGTGGAGCCGCAATGGATCGAAGCCGAAGCGGCGCATCTGATCAAGCGCCAGTATTCCGAACCGCACTGGTCGAAACGGCGTGGCTGTGTGATGGCCAAGGAGCAAATCAATCTGTTCGGGTTGGTGCTGGCCGCCGGCCGCCGGGTCAACTATGGCCCGCTGGACCCGCCGCTGGCCCGTGAATTGATGATCCGTGAAGGGCTGGTGGCCGGCCAGCTGAGTCAGGAGCCGGAGTTCGTCAAGGCCAACCGGGAGCGCCTGGAAAGCCTTGAGGAGATCGAGCACAAGCTGCGTCGACGGGACATTCTGGTGGACGAGGAAGCGCGGGTGGCGTTTTACGACGAGCGACTTCCCGAAGACCTTTATTCTCTGGCCCACTTGCGGACCTGGTACCGCAAGCGGGCCGATCCGGCCCAGCGGGCCGCTCTGCTGATGGACGACGATTTTCTGCTCTCGCGCAGCGCGGAGCTGCGCGAGGACGCGTTCCCCGATCATCTGCGCTTCGGCGCGCTGGAATTGCCTCTGGAGTACAGTTTCGACCCCACCGGCGAGCAGGATGGCGTCACCCTGGTGGTGCCGGTGGCGGCGCTCGCGCAGGTGGAGCAGGAGCGTCTGGCGTGGCTGGTGCCGGGATTGTTGCGCGAAAAACTGGAAGCCTTGATCCGCGCTCTGCCGAAGGCGCGTCGCCGGCATTTCGTGCCGGTGCCGGATTACGTCAACGCGTTGATGGAGGCCCTGCGGCCGGACCGGCCGCTGCTGGCGGCCTTGACCCGGGAACTGCAACGGATGACCGGCGTGCGCGTGGAGCAAGAGGAATGGCCGGAGGCGCAACTGGCCGAACACCTGCGCATTAATGTCCGCGTGGTCGACGAGCACGGCGCCACCCTGGCCGAGGGCCGCGACCTGGCCGCGTTGCGCGAACGTTTTTCGGCACTGGCCGTGGCCCCACGGTCCGGCGAGCAACCACCGCCGCAGGAAGAGCGAGAGTGGCGCTTTGGCAGTTTGCCGGTCAGCGACGAAAGCGAGCAGGGCGGGTTGCGATTGCGCTACTACCCGGCGCTGGAGGACCGTGGCGATCGGGTCGCGCTGGTGCGCGTCAGCGACGCCGAGCAAGCACAACAGACGCACGGTTACGGGGTAGCCCGGCTGATGCTGCTGCGGTTGCCGGAACAGGCCCGCCAGTTGCGGCGCTTCGCCGGCCAGCAACCCGGTTTCCAGAAGCTGAAAGCGGAAAAGTCGCCGATGGCCCGCCAGGCGCTGGAGCAGGCACTGCTGAGAGCGACCAGTGAGCATTTCCATTTGCACCAGGAGGGCATTCGCGACGAGCACAGCTTCCAGCAGCGGCTGGACGCCGGGCGTGGCGATTTCGTGCCCGCCGCTGAAACCAGCCTGGCCGGCTGGGCGGCGATGTTCGCCGACTACCGTGGGGTGATGGCGCGCCTGGAGAAAAATTTCCCGCTCGCCTGGGCGCATGCCCACCGCGACATCAAAACCCAACTGGCGGCGCTGTTCGATGAGGATTTTCTGCTCACCACGCCCGCGGCCTGGCTTCGGGAGTATCCCCGTTATCTGGCGGCGCTGACCCAGCGTCTGGAAAAGCTGCCCGGCCAGATCGGTCGCGACCGTACCGTCAGCGCCGAGCTGGAAGAGTATTGGCAACAATATCTGCGTCGCGCCGGTGACGCCCCGCCGTGGCGGCAAAGCGAGCCGCTGACGCTGTTTCGCTGGATGCTTGAGGAGTATCGGGTCAGTCTGTTCGCCCAGACCCTGGGCACGCGTATGCCGGTGTCCGCGAAGCGGCTCAACCGGCAGTGGGAGGCGTGTTAAAGCGATACAGGATGCAAGATTCAGGATTCAGCGCGATGACGTTTGATCAGGTTCATGTACGCCCGACTCCGCGCTGAGGCCATGGCGCGGGCACAACCCTTTAGCAAACCAAGCGGTCTCCCGCGCTGTATCCTGAATCCTGCATCCTCTATCTGCTTTTCGTATCGCTATCGCGGCCACCCTTTGCGCTGGAGCCGACATATCCGGATAATTGACCCATTTACCGTCGCGGTAACCGGCGTGGCCGGTCGCCCTTTTGCGCGAGGACAGGCTTGTGACTCACTCGGTAGTGATCAGCGGAACCGGATTGTGGACGCCGGAACAATCCATCACCAACGACGAGCTGGTGGCTTCTTTCAACGAGTATGTGAAGCGCTATAACGAGACCCACGCCGCCGCTATCGAGGCGGGGGAGCGGCGAGCGTTGACCGGTTCCGACAGCGCCTTTATCGAGAAAGCCTCGGGCATCAAGCAGCGTTACGTGCTCGACCGCGAGGGGATTCTCGATCCCGGACGGATGCGCCCCAGCATCGCCGAGCGCGGCGATGATGACATTTCGGTGCAGGCGGAGATCGCCGTGAAAGCCGCGCGCCAGGCGCTCGACAACGCCGGCCTGGTGGCCGACGACCTGGACGCCGTGCTGGTGGCCTGCTCGAACATGCAGCGTGCCTACCCGGCCATGGCCGTGGAAGTGCAGCAGGCATTGGGCATGCAACACGGCTGGGGCTACGACATGAACGTGGCCTGTTCCAGTGCCACCTTCGGCATCCAGGCCGGGGTCGATGCGATTCGTAATGGCTCGGCGCGCCGGGTGCTGATGGTGAACCCGGAAATCTGCTCCGGTCATCTCGCCTGGGAAGATCGGGATTGCCATTTTATTTTTGGCGACGTGGCCACCGCGGTGATTCTGGAGCTGGCCGAGGAAGCCACCAGCGACAATCAGTGGCAGGTGCTCGGCACCCGCTTGCAAACCCGTTTTTCCAATAATATCCGCAATAATTTCGGCTTTCTCAATCGCGCCGATCCCAGTGGCGTGGGCGCCCGTGACAAGCTGTTCCGCCAGGAGGGCCGCAAGGTCTTCAAGGAAGTCTGCCCGATGGTCGCCGACCAGATCACCAGCCATCTCGGCGACCTGCGGGTGCCGGTGGAGCAGGTGCGGCGCATGTGGCTGCACCAGGCCAACCTGAACATGAACGAGTTCATCGCCCGCCGAGTGCTGGGCCGGCCCGCCTCCCGGGAAGAGGCGCCGGTGATCCTGGACGACTACGCCAACACCAGCTCAGCCGGCTCGATCATCGCTTTCCACAAGTACAACGCCGATCTGGAGAAGGGCACCAAAGGCGTGATTTGCTCCTTTGGCGCGGGTTATTCCATTGGCAGCGTGGTGGTTGGCCGGATTCGTTAGCAGACCAGTTGTGTTTATTTGCATATAAACGGCGGCTCGGGCCGCCGTTTTTACAGGTGATTGATGCTGAGCAACGGGTCGCACCGGCTCGTCGGCCATAAAAAAAACGGTTGTTTCTCTTCGGCGTACACGTAACGTTTACCTGATCCGTGCATCAATGGGACGTCGAAACGGCGAGGGATGGTTGATCGGATCGTTGTTAAACCTTCCCGATTTCGAATACCTCAAATGATTATTGGAGAAACACCATGTCCAAGTATTCCAAACTGAACCCCCTGGCAGTGACTGTTGGCGCCGCTTTCATGGCTTCCGCTCTGTCCGTGCCGGTTGCTCAGGCCGCTTCCACCAATCCGTTTGCTTCTTCCGATCTCGGTTCCGGCTACCAGCTCGCCGGCGCTGATAAAAAGGCGGAAGGCAGCTGTGGCGCGGATAAGAAGGCCGAAGGCAGCTGTGGCGCCGATAAGAAAGGCGAGGGCAGCTGTGGTGCGGATAAGAAAGGCGAAGGCAGCTGCGGCGCCGACAAAAAGGGCTGAGAACAGCTGTGAGCGATTATCCCGTGACCGGTACCGGTCTGGGATTGCGGCGGGCCCTGATGGGCCCGCTGTCCCAGGCGCCGGACGCGCCGGTGGATTTTCTTGAGGTGGCACCGGAGAACTGGATTCCGATGGGAGGACGGTTGGGCCGCGAGTTTCGGGCTTTTACCGAACGATACCCGTTTGTCAGCCATGGCCTGAGTTTGTCTCTGGGCGGCCCGGAGCCGCTGGATTGGGATCTGCTGACGGGCGTGAAAGGGTTTCTCGATCAGCACCGCATTCGTTGCTACACGGAACACCTGAGCTACTGCAGCGACCACGGTCAGCTGTACGATTTGATGCCCATCCCCTTCACTGAAGAAGCGGTGCACTATGTCGCCGGACGGATTCGCCAGGTGCAGGATTTCCTTGGCCGTCGTATCGGCATTGAGCATGTCAGCTATTACGCGGCTCCGGACCCCGCCGCCGCGGAGTTGAGCGAGCTGGAGTTTCTCATGGCGGTGTTGAGCGAGGCCGATTGCGGCCTGCTTCTGGACGTCAACAACGCCTACGTCAATGGCATTAACCACGGCTACGACGCCGCCGAATTTATCCGCGCATTGCCCGGTGAGCGCATTATGTACGTGCACATCGCCGGCCATTACGACGAAGCACGGGACCTCAAGGTGGACACCCACGGCAGCGACGTGATCGAGGCGGTGTGGCGTTTGCTGGAGGTCGCCTACCAGCAGTTCGGTGTGCTGCCCACGCTGCTGGAGCGGGATTTTAATTTTCCTGCGTTCGCCGGGCTGTGCGCCGAGCTGGAGCGCATCGCCGCCACCCAGCGGCGCCATGGCCTGCTGACCCGGAGCGCCTGAGCGTGGCCGACGCCCCCTTCCAGACCCTGCAGCGTCGCTTCGCGGCGCACCTGCGCGACCCGCACCGCCACCCGGCGCCGGCCGGCGTCGAGGAGCGCCGTCTGAAGATATACCGGGAACTGTTTTTCAATAATATCCAGGGTTTTCTGGACCGCGCTTTCCCGGTGCTTCGCAGCCTTTACGAGGAACCCGAATGGCAGCGGCTGGCGCGCACCTTTTTTGACCGGCACGCCTGCCGAACACCCTATTTCGTGGAAATCCCTGGCGAATTCGTGCGCTTTCTTGAACAGGATTACACGCCGCTGCCGCAAGACCCGCCTTTTCTGACCGCGCTGGCCCATTACGAATGGCTGGAGCTGGTGCTGGACACCGCCGCCGACGCGCCGCCGGAGCCGGACGTGGACGCGCAAGGAGACCTGTATCAGGGCGTGCCATACCTGTCGCCGTTGCGTTGCGTGGCCAGTTATCCGTGGCCGGTTCATCGGATCAGCGCCGATTTTCAGCCGCGCGAACCGCTGGACGAATTGGTATGGCTGCTGGTCTATCGGGATCGCGAAGACACGGTGGGCTTTATGGAAATCAATGCCGCCACCGCTCGCCTGCTGGCGGTCATGCAGGCGCGCCCGACAGCCTCCGGTGAACAGGTGCTGAGACAACTGGCCAACGAACTGGGGGCCACCGATCCGGCGCCGATCCTGGCGTTTGGCAAGGACCTGCTGGCGCGCCTGCGGCAACGGGATATCCTGCTCGGTGCGCGCCGTGCCACCGAGAGCACCTGACACCCTCGGTTTTTTTACATACAGCGGCGCTCTGGCGGCGGGAATCCGTTATGGTAACTGCCGGGCCGGTAGGTAAGGGGACCCTCTGAAAAAACATCTTTGCCGGTGCTTTACCCACCCCGGTGCGCCCCGCGTGGCCCGACCGGCTGGTCATGACCTCAAAGTCGCGGGCAACAGGTGTTTATAACAGGGGCCCAGGCCCGATGATCTGATCCGCCCGCGCCGGTTGGCCGGGCCATAATGAATAAGGGAGTCATTGTGCGTACTTGGATATTGGCCCTGTTGTGGCTGCCTCTGGTCGCGGTCGCCGACCCGTTTGACGAACCCGCCACGGCATCCGATCAAGCCGCGGTGAACAGCGCGCCAGCGGAGAGCGAAGACGATGACTGGGGTGACGCGAACACCGCGTTCGATTCTCCCGGCACGGCCTACAACTATGAAGAGCAGGACCCCTGGGAGGGGTTCAACCGCAAGATTTTCGGCTTCAATGACACCGTGGACCGCTATGCGATCAAACCCGCCGCCAAGGGCTACCGCTGGTTGACGCCGCAATGGCTGGACAACACCGTCACCCGCTTTTTCCAGAATCTCCACGATCTCACCAGCGGCGTGAATTACGTATTCCAGTGGAAATGGGGTAACGCCTTCGACAGCTTTGGCCGCTTCAGTTTCAACAGCACCGTGGGCGTGGCCGGCCTGTTCGATGTGGCCAGCAAGCTGAACATCCCCAAACACAGTACCAGCCTGGACCGTACGCTGGGGCGCTGGGGTGTGCACACCGGGCCTTATCTGGTGCTGCCGATTCTTGGGCCGTCCTCGGTGCGTGACACCGCGACCCTGTATCCCGCCGCTTACATGTGGCCGGTGACTTACATCGACGATGACCTGACCCGCTATGGGGTGGCCGCGCTGTATGGCATTGATCTGCGCGCTGATCTGCTGGATCTGGAGAAAAACATCGTTGGCGACCGCTACACCTTTATCCGCAACGCCTACCTGCAGCAGCGCCTGCAAGGGCAGGGCGGCGATGCCGCGTTCCCGGAACGCAGTGACGAAATAGAAAGAAACGAAGGCTGGTGAGTGAATGAAAGGGTCAGGGCGTGGCCGGTGTTGCCTGCTTGGATTGGAAAACACCCCTCTCCCTGTCCCTCTCCCGCAAGGGGCGAGGGGACCCTCCAGAAACCGGGGGAGGGAAGCCCGGCAGGCTCTATATTACTGAACACTGAACACTGAACACTGAAAACTCTTCTATCCATCCCCCACCGCATCCAGCTTGGCGCGGATAAAATCCCCGTGTGACACATACAACAGTTCCGAGACTCGCCGGATCAGTTGCTCCTCATGCACGTCGGCGCGGCCGTCGGCGGCGGCGATCGCCCACATGTCATAAATCAGACGCACCCGCGTTTCCGGGTCCCAGCTTTCACGCAGCGGGCGGGTGAATTCGAACAAATCGGTGGCCTGGTCAAGCCGCTGGCGTAACTCCTCCGCCAGATCGTTCATCGCCACGTCGTCCAACTGCCAGCGCTGCCGTACCGCCTCCACCAGCAGGGTCTGCTCGCGTTGATCCACCTCGCCATCGGTGCGCGCCACTTCCATCAACAACGCGGCGGCGGCTTGATGAAGTTCCTGTTCGGTGGGGGCGGCGTTGGGCGAATCAGTCTGGAACAGACGGGAAAACAATCTCACGCGGCAATCTCCTCGGCGCTCAGCAGGTTTTCCAGCGCGATCTGATCGGCGGCGAAGCGGCGGATACCCTCGCTGAGCAGATCGGTGGCCATCGGGTTGTCATTCAAAGACCAGCGGAACGCCGCTTCGTTCATCGTGATCCGGGAATCCGCCGGTTCCACCTGGGCCGGGTCGAGGCGGCGCGTCAGTTGACCGTCGTCGCTGGCCAGCTCCTCGAGTAGGGCCGGGCTGATGGTGAGGCGGTCACAGCCGCTCAAGGCCTGGATCTGCTCCACGTTACGAAAGCTGGCGCCCATCACAATGGTTTCCAGCCCCCGCGATTTCAGCGTATGGAAAATACGGCGCACGGATTCCACGCCCGGGTCCTGATCAATGTGTTCGATGTTCAGCCCGCGCTTGACGTGCCAGTCCTGAATCCTGCCCACGAATGGCGAAATCAAAGTGGCGCCGGCTTCGGCGGCGGCCACCGCTTGCTCCAGACAGAACACCAGGGTGAGGTTGCAGCGGATGCCTTCTTCCTCAAGGGTGCGCGCCGCCTGAATGCCTTCCCAGGTGGCGGCGGTTTTGATCAGCACGCGGCTGCTGTCGACCCCCAGTTCGCGGTACAGGGCCATCAGCCGACGCGCCTTTTCCACCATGGCCACGGTGTCAAACGACAAACGCGCGTCCACCTCGGTGGACACCAGGCCAGGGATCTGCTCCAGCACCGCCTGACCCGCGACGCAGGCGTAGGCATCGCAACACCAGCCCAGGTCGTCCCGGTTGCCCATTTCCCGCGCCAGTTCCCGCGCCTGATCGAGCAGAAAGCGGTAACGCTGATCGCGGGCCGCGGCCAGCAGCAGGGAAGGGTTGGTGGTGGCATCGTGGGGGGCGAGGGTGGCGATCATTTCCAGATCGCCGGTGTCGGCGACCACCGTGGTCCACTGCTGCAATTGCTGGCGTTTGCTGTTCATCGAGCGCGTCCTTTGCTTGGGCCTGTTATCAACAATGATGAGCATAACCAACCGGGATGCCGGGTGCACCCCGGACAGGCCGGGCTTTACAGGGTTTGAGGTTGCCGGCGGGTCAGGAGGCCGGCAATGGGGACGGGGTCGTGGCGTGGTCGTCGTGGCCCAGCCGGGCCAGCGCCTGTTCAAATACCGCCGGCGTTGCCTGGGGATCATTCATATGGCTGCTCAGATGGCGCCGGTAGGCGCGCGCGCCGGGCACCGCCTGGAACAGATTCAGGGCATGACGCAGCACATGTTTGGGGTGCGTTCCCTCGGCGTAACGCTGTTCCACATAGGGCAAAAACGCTTCCGCCACCTGACGGCGACTCGGCGCCGGGGCAGGGTCGCCGAACACCACGCCATCCACGCCGGCCAGAAAAAAGGGATTCTGATACGCCTCGCGACCGACCATCAGGCCGTCCACCTGATCCAGGTGGGTCATCATTTCCGGCACATCGCGCAGCCCGCCATTGAGGATAATCTCCAGCTCGGGGAAATCCTTCTTGATCGCATAGGCGCGCTCATAGAGCAGCGGCGGAATATCCCGATTTTCCTTCGGCGACAGCCCCGCAAGGATCGCCTTGCGGGCATGAATGGTGAGGCTGCGGCAACCGGCGTCGCGCATGCGCGCGACAAAATGGTGTAGGAACCGGTAGTCATCCTGATCGTCGATGCCGATGCGGGTTTTAACGGTGATCGGCACTTCGCAGGCATTGGCCATGGCGCCCACGCAACGCGCCACCAGATCCGGCTCCGCCATCAGCACCGCGCCAATCTTGCCCTGCTGCACGCGGTCGGACGGGCAGCCCACGTTGAGATTGATCTCGGCGTATCCGTAATCGGCACAGATGCGAGCGGCCTCGGCGAGACTGGCCGGGTCGCTACCGCCCAGTTGCACCGCCAGAGGGTGCTCCTGGGGGTGATAGCCCAACAGCCGCTCGCGGTCACCGTGGATTACCGCCTGGGCCACCACCATCTCGGTGTACAGCAGCGTATGGCGGGTCAGCAGGCGCGCCAGATAACGAAAGTCCCGGGTGGTATAGGCCATCATCGGCGCAATGGAGAAACGCCGCGATAAGGGGGACGGGGCAAACTGATGGGTCGAGCGGGCAACAAACATACCAGGACACGGCTGATAACAACGAGGCGGCATTATCGCACGGATGCCGGCTCGGCCGGAAATCATCTGGCTTCAGACAGATTCAGGTAACCCTCTGAGTGGTCGCTGGGTTCGATGGCGCCTCCGCGGGGCTGGCGCGAGGGCAATGACGCGGGGTGTGACCATATTTTACAGGGCCGTCGCCGGCCACCCACAACCACCCGGGGGCGGCCTTGGCGCTGGCCGGCATGGGGTTTGCCGCCATACGGATGCGGCGTTAATAAAATACAAAAGTATTTTCATGTAAAAGCCGTCTTGCCGTGCGCCGCCGATTTGTATTTTATTGGAAACGTCCAATGCATTGATGGTTTTTCGCCACACCGGGATCTCAGGCGTCACGGTGGAAAAGGCAAAGCTGATTTGGACATTCCGAAATTCGTGAATGGACTTTTGTGTTTCGCCCGATCCGGGGGAGCACGAACGACACCAAAGGAAACAGGGAGAATAACTATGCTGAGCTGGAGCCTTATCTTTCTTGTCATCGCGATCATCGCCGCTGTACTGGGCTTTGGTGGCATCGCGGGTACCGCTGCGGGTATCGCCAAAATCCTGTTCGTGGTGTTCCTGGTGATCTGGATCATCAGTCTGGTGGTCGGGCGCCGTTAACGGCGCTCTCCACTTTCCGTACCTTCCATACCGCGCCATCAGCGGCGGTCATGGCTGATAATGAGGGCCGCATTCGCCTATAATGCGGCCCTCATTCCGTGTCCGGAGTCAGCATGACCGTTCGTACCCGAGTGGCGCCGTCGCCCACCGGCGATCCCCATGTGGGAACCGCCTACATCGCTTTGTTCAATCGCTGCTTTGCCCGCCAGTTCGGCGGCCAGTTCATTCTTCGTATCGAAGACACCGATCAGACCCGATCCACGGACGCGTCCGAACAGACCATTCTTGATTCATTGCGCTGGCTTGGCCTGGAATGGGACGAAGGCCCGGATGTGGGCGGCCCGCACGCGCCTTATCGTCAGAGCGAGCGAGGGGATCTCTATCGGCGCCACGCCGCACAGCTTGTTGAGGATGGGCATGCCTTTAAATGCTATCGCAGCGCTGAAGAACTGGATGTGCTGCGCGCGCAGTTGAAAGAACGCGGCGAGAACCGGGCCCTGAAACCCCAGGATCTTGAGCTGGACGCGGCCGAACAGGCGCGCCGGGCCGAAGCCGGAGCCCCCTATGTCATTCGCATGCGGGTGCCGGTGGACGGTCGCTGCGCGATCCAGGACATGCTGCGCGGAGAAGTGGAACTGGATTGGGCGCTGGTTGACGCGCAAATCCTGCTCAAGTCCGATGGCATGCCCACCTACCACCTGGCCAACGTGGTCGACGATCACCTGATGGAAATCAGCCACGTGATCCGGGGGGAGGAATGGCTCAACTCGGCGCCCAAGCACAAGCTGCTCTACCAGTATTTTGGATGGGAAATGCCGCAACTGTGCCACATGCCGTTGCTGCGTAACCCGGACAAATCCAAGCTCAGCAAACGGAAAAACCCCACCAGCATCAACTTCTACCGACGCATGGGCTATTTGCCCGAAGCCCTGGTCAACTACCTGGGCCGCATGGGCTGGTCGATGCCCGACGAGCGCGAGCGCTTCAGCCTGGACGAAATGCAGGCTGCGTTCGACATTCAGCGCGTGTCCCTGGGCGGGCCGGTGTTCGACGTGGAAAAGCTCAGTTGGCTGAATGGCCAATGGCTCCGCGAGCTGTCCGACGAACAGTTTCTTCAGGCGCTGATGGGCTGGGCGTTCAACCGGGAGTACGTGATGAGCGTGCTGCCGCACATTAAGCAGCGGGTGGAGACACTCAGCGACGTGGTGGACCGGGCCGGCTTTTGCTTTTCCGGCCTGCCGGCGATCACCGAGGCGGATTTCGAGCACGCCCGATATCCCGCCGAGGACATGAAAGTGTGGCTGCAGTTTTACCTGTGGGCCTGCGAAGCACGCCGTGACTGGCAACGCGATGGCCTGTTCGCCGACGCCAAGACCCTGGCCGACGCGCTGGACGTCAAGATCAAGGATTTCCTGTTTCCGGTGTTCGTCGCGGTCGCAGGCACCAGCGCCAGCTTCTCGGTGGTCGACAGCATGGAACTGCTCGGCGCCGACCTGAGCCGCGCGCGTCTGCGCCACGCGGTGGAGGTGCTGGGCGGGGTCTCGAAGAAACAGACCAAGAAGCTGGAAAAGGAGTTCAGTTCACTTTTTCAACAAACTGATTAAGCGCTGAACAGACAAACCAAAAACCGTCAAAAACCACCGGGCAGCGCTTGACAGAGTAGGGGTGCTGCGTAAAATACGCGGCTCCACACAGGCGGCGCCACACAAGGTGCAACCCGGTGGGACAGATTTGGGGCCATAGCTCAGCTGGGAGAGCGCTACAATGGCATTGTAGAGGTCGGCGGTTCGATCCCGCCTGGCTCCACCAAATACGTCCCCTTCGTCTAGTGGCCTAGGACACCGCCCTTTCACGGCGGTAACAGGGGTTCGACTCCCCTAGGGGACGCCAAATAAAAAGGCCCCGGCTCGAGAGAGCCGGGGCTTTTTTATTTGGCGTTCATCCTCTGGGGAGGCGCACTCCCCTAGGGGGTGAGCCGGGAATTCGCGAAGCACCGCTTCGCGCCGGCGAACGCCGGAAATCTGTGATTTCTGGTGGGGCCGCCCAGGCGGGGCTGCCCCAGGATACTTGTCGTTGCCGCTCGACGAAGCCGGATTCCATGGCTGGCACGCTCGCAAGAGCCGGGGCTTTTTTATTTGGCGTTCATCCTCGTTCCGGCCTTGTCAGGTTCGGGACAAAAACGCCGTGCCGTTCGGCCAAAACACATCGCTGGCATGGCCTGCTCCTACGGCGGCGCTGTAGAGGGGGTTGGTTTTTTGTAGGAGCAGGCCCAGCCAGCGACAGGGTGTTCGGTGTTCAGAGCGAGATCGTGTCGGTGCCGCTCCCACACCAGATTCCCTTCAACCTGTTCCCGATCTCACCGTGCCCCGGCGCGCCGGGCCCATCGCCGCCACAGCGCTTCGATGATCAACACCAACACCAGGCTGGCCCCGGCCAGGGGCAGCATCAGCAATAAGGCGAGGGTGATCAGCGTCAGGTTGCGCGCACGGGCGGCGGCCAGCGGGCGGGGGGCGCCGAGGCCTCCCGGCGGGCGCCGGCGCCACCACAGGGTGAGCCCGGTAATGACCAGGGCGATGATCGCCAGGCAGGTGGCCAGCATCACGATCTGATTAACGACTCCGAAGTAATTGCCCATGTGCACGGCGACGCCCCATTCCACGGCCTTGGCGATGGCGCCGTAGTGGGCGAATCCGGTGTTGGCGATCACGGCGCCGCTGTAGGCGTCGATTTGCAAGGTGCGCTGGCCTTGCGGACGGTCCGGATAGGTGATGGCGGTATAGATCGCATGTTCCGGCGTGGGCAGGGTGAGCCGGTAGCCATGGGGCAGGCCGTGTTGCAGCAGAATCCGGTGAACCTGGTGGACGCCGATGACGGCCTGGCCGGGTGCGTGTTGCCCTTCGCCGTGATGGAGGTGAGCGGTGGGCAGCGGCGCCTGTTGAAGAGTCCAGGGCATTTCACCCAAGTCGCCCATCACCGCGGGCGGTGTGGCCGGTGGCGCGGCGGAGTGGTGCTGGAGTTGGGGCGGGTAGCCCAGGCCCAGGGCGTTGCTGATCGGGGTCAGGAACTGGCCGCCCCACAGGCCGGCCCAGGGCAGGCCGGTGATCACCAGGAACAGGATCAGCGCGGCGGCATAGACGCCGATGAGCCGATGCACCTCGCGCCATAGCCGGCGGCCACGGGCGCCGGGTTCGCCCAACAGGGCGTGTCGCAGGCGCGCCCGCTGGCGGCGCGGCCACCACAGGTACAGGCCGGTGACCACCAGCACCAGGGTCCAGCAGGCGGCCAGTTCAACCACGGCGTCGCCGAACTCACCGAGCAACAGGGAGCCGTGCATAAGATCCGCGAAGCCCACCAGGGTGTCGGTGTAGACGAACTCGCCGAGCACCCGGGCGTTACCGGGGTCGACGAACACGCGCAGAGGCGCACCGCTGGCCGGGGTCACGAACGCCATGGCGGTGCGTCCTGGCGTCACCGGCGTGTCGATGCGTGTCACCACGGCGTTGGGGTAATGGCGTTGCACGGAAGCCACCAGCTCGCCGGTGTTCAGCATGCTCTCGCCGCTTGGCGCGAAACGCAGCTGGGGATAGAGAGCGTCGTTGATCTCGTCGTTGAACAGGTAAATCGCGCCGGTGATCGAGAGAATCAACAGAAACGGCGCCGCGAACAGGCCGGCGTAAAAATGCCAGCGCCAGACCGCCGCGTAAAGGCGGCGGCCGCCGCTGTGATCGACCATCAGAAGTGACCCGTCCAACCCAGTTCCACGGTGCGCGGTTCACCCACGTAAACCTGGGTGGCGCTGTAACCGGACCAGTCGGCGTAGAACTTGTCGGTGAGGTTGCGACCGCGCAGGGTCAGGGTGCCGCCGGCCAGCGGGTAGCTGAGCCAGGCGTCCAGCAGGGTGCGGCCACGTACCCGATACCGGTTGGTGGAGTCGGTGTAGAAATCCCCGGTGTGACGCACCGCGCCGCCGAGAGTCAAGGGCAGGCTGGCCAGGGTGTAGGCGCTGCTCAGATTGTAGGTTTTCTCGGCCACGTTAGAGGGGCGATTGCCCGACAGGTCATCGCCAGACCCGTTCACCAACCGGGTGTATTCGGCGTCGACCAGAGTGCCGTTGAAATTCACCCACCAGCGCGGGGTCAGTGCCACGGCGAGGGTGGCTTCAATGCCCCGGGAGCGCTGGCTGCCGCCTTGTACCGTCAGGGTCGGGTCGTTGACATCGCGGGTGAGGATGTCGTCCTGGTCAATGCGGAAGGCGGAGGTGGTGAGCGTGATCCGATCCTCCCAGAGTTGGCTGCGGATACCGGCTTCCACGGAGCGGCCTTTGGACAGATCAAAGTCGGCGTTGCCGATGTTGCTCAGCAGCAAGCCGCTGATCGGCGCGGCGGCGCGGTTGTACTGGGCGAAGAGCTGGCTGCGGTTGGTCAGATCGAAGACCGTGCCGACACGCCAGGATACATCCTCAAAAGTGCGGCCGAATTCGGTGCGCGATCCGCTGTCCAGATCGTCGATGCCCCGGTCCAGGTCCATGAACTCATAGCGCGCACCGGTGATCAGCAGCCAGCGGGCGGTGAGATTAAAGGCGTCTTCGAGGAACAGCGCGCGGGTGGCGACGGTGCTGTCGTAGTTGACCCGGGTGTCGTAATTGGCGGCGTTGTTGGCGGGCAGTTGGCCGCGATCGGGGTTGAACGGGTCCACCGAACCGGTGTTGCCAAAACGGCGGCGGGTATCGAAGTCGGTGTATTGATAATCCATGCCGGCGCTGAAGCGATGACGATGGTCGCCGAGGTCGCCATCGTAGCTGGCGTACACCCGCTCCGAAGCGAACCGGTGATGGTGGTTGATGCGGGTGGTGCTGCGATCCAGCAGGCCGCTGGTTTCGTTGTAGGTGTAGTCCTCGGAGTTGGCCCAGTCGCGGTTGGCATTGTACAGCCCCAACTCGTTGATCAATCGCCAGCGTTGCGAGAGCTGATAGTCGGCGCGGGTGCGCAGCCATTGGCTGTCGGCGGTCATGCTGCCGTTATCGACATTGTAATTGTTGTCGCGAATCGACTCGTCCAGCACCAGGCCATCGGGGCCGGACACCACGCTGCTGGGGTCGCGCGCCAGGGTGGCCGGTAACAGCGGCGCGCCCTGGTAGGGGGTGCGGTAGCTGTCGCTGTAGAGATCGATGGCGGCACTGAGAAGCAGGCGGTCGCTGGCCTGGATCAGAATGCTGCTGGTCAACGCATCGACCCGGGAGTCGGTGCCGTCCACGTAGCCATTGCTTTCACTGTGGCTGAGGTCGGTGCGCACGGCGACGCGCGGCGACAGCACCTGGTTGGTGCCGATGCCCAGGCGCAGGGTGTCGTTGCTGCCGTAGCTGATCATGCCCTCGTAATGGTCGCCGCCCAGGTCTGGCTGGCGGGGCACCAGATTGATGGTGCCCGCAAGGGCACCGCTGCCGTGGATCACCGAGGCCGGGCCTTTGAGAATTTCCACGCGTTGCAGATTCCAGGTATCCAGGTTGCGCGACACCATGCTGGGATCGACGGCGCGGATGCCGTCGAACAGGTAACCGACATCGTTGAAGCCACGCATCGACACCGACGCCGGTGAGCCGGGAATGTTGCCGGCGCTCACGCCGGGCGCGCTGCGGTACAGCTCGATCAGATTGCGCAGGCCCTGTTGCTCGATGTCCTGGCGGCGGATCACGTCGACGGTGGCCGGCCGCTCGCGGGCCTCAAGGCCGAGCCGGTCGCTGGTGGTGGTAACCGGCGCGGCGCCGTCGTCGCTGGGTGAGGCCACTTCCACCGGGTCAAGCCGGTGCGGCGATGGCGGCGCGGCGAGGGCGTTGAGCGACAGCGGTAACGTCATTGCCAAAAGGGCAAGGCGAGAACGGACAGGGGCGGGAACAACGGGCACGGAGGCCTCCGGCGGCAACGAGGAAATCCCGCGCAGCCTACCCGTCCGGTGCCAGAAGAGAAGGTGGCAAATTGCCGCGCCTGTGGTTTCGCGGTGCCGTGAAGGTCGCCGCTCAGGGGAGCAGGTCGGCGACCATGAGGGCGTCACCGGGCGGGCAGTCAAGGCTGGCCAGCGCCTCGGCGAAGAACGAGGGCGAGGGTTTGCCTATAACGGTGGCGCGGCAACAGACGCTCAGAGGTGCTGCCGGATGGTCAGGATGTGAGCGATCTTCTCGCCGTCCCATATGTATTCGTAATGGGTGGCGGGCAGTACCGATTCGATCAGATGGGGCGAGAGCAGGGCGAAGCACAATGCCGCGTCGCGGCGCACCGAGCCGTAGCTGAGGCCGTTTTCGCCGGCTTCGTAGAGCGCCTGGCCAAGGCGATGGCCGCCGCGATAGTCGTCCGGGTGGTACCAGTGGTCGTCGTCCCGATAGGGCCGGTGGATATTGCGAAGCCGGGCCGAAAAACACACTTTTAATCCGCGCATCACGATGCGGTCGTACTTGAGGCCGTCAACGGCCTGAAAGTAACGCTCCTGGTGGTAGCGGGTTTCGGCGATCGCGGTGCTGATGCGCTCGGCGCAGTAGAACACGCCGAATTCTCCCCTTGAGAAGCGGGAACCGTCCGGGTTCAGGTGCACGAAGGGGCCAAGGGCGTAATTGCAGCCGGGAATCCCCCAAGGGCGTCGGGCGGGCGGCACCCGGTGCAATTGCCCGATTTCGGTTTGCAGACGCGGGTTGGTGATCGCTTGAACCGCGTAAAGCGCCTCGAAATCCGCCTGATCGGCGACGTCATCAAAAATATTGATGGGCGGGTACTTGCCATTGACCAGGCGATAGCCATCCTGGTGGCGATAGTCGCTCAGTGGCAGGGTGTCGACGCTCACCATTGGCCCCCGCGCAAGCCATCCAGTTGGCGATGCACCTCATAAAGGCTCGCCACGCGGCCGTTGGCCATCACCTGCATCGGGCTGGCGCCGTTAAAGAAGGGGTTGTGGTTAGCCATCCTGACGAACCCGTACACGTTTTCCTTATTGCCAAACAGGGTACGCAATGCCTGGTGAATGTTGAGCAGATAGCTGAGCCGCTCAAGCAGATCATTGCTGATGCGTGCGCTGTCGGGCTGGCCCTGATATTTATGCAGGGTAGAGCGGCCCACGCCGAGCAGCGTCATCTTTTCGCGCTCGCTGCACTGCCAGTGTTCGAGCAGGCGCAATACCGCGCGCAGGGCGGCGTGGCGGGCGCGCTCGTCGAGCGGCTGAAGTGATGAAGCGATGGCCGGTTGCATGAGCATCTCCTGACTGTTTTGTCCATAATAAGACTTTTTGGTAATTAATGTCCATAGATGGATATCGATGATCGAGCCATCATCACAGCCATGACGGAATCGAACGCGGCTGGGGTGTAATAAAATGTGCAATCAGGCGAATGCCGCTGAACCGCGCGGCGGCGCCCGGGTCAGTGCAGGAAAGGGAGCGAATTATTGATGAAAACACTGTGTTGTGGGCTGCTGCTGCTGACCTCACCGTTATGGGCCAGGGACTATTCCTGGACCGATGCCCATCTGCATTACGTGGACTTCATGCAAGAAAGCGAAGGCATGGACGCGATGTTCCAAGCCATGGATAAGGCCGGCGTCGTCCAGGCCTGGACGTTCGGTATGCCGGTGGTGAAGAAGTGGCAGGCCGAGGCCCCGCGCCGGCCGCGCTATTACCTGGGAGACGAAGCGCCGTTGTACTATTACAGCGCCACTGACGACATCCTGGCGCAGGCAATACTGAAGCTGCCAGACGCGCGCCGTGAGCGGCTGGTGCCGTTTATCAGCGGTTTCAATCCCACCGACATGAATGCCGCGCGTCATATCGAGGCATTGATCGAGCGCTATCCGGGCCTCTGGCGGGGCATCGGCGAGGTGCTCACCCGCCACGATGATCTCACCGCCCTGACCGAAGGCGAGACGCCGCGCGCCAACCACCCGGCACTGATGAAGGTGTACAAACTCGCTGCCTGTCACCGTTTACCGGTGCTGCTGCACAGCAATCTCACCTCCCTGAGGGAAGAAACGCCGATATACCTGAAAGAACTGGAGGAAGCGTTGCAGAGCAACCCGGAAACCCGATTCGTGCTGGCCCACGCTGGCACCAGCGGCGGCGTGGAGGAGCGTCAAACGCCCCTGGACACTTTGCCTGAAATCGTCCGAGCGTTGCTGGACCGCTACGACAATCTCTACATCGACCTTTCCTGGAGCGTGCGCGAGCACTATCTTCTGGACGACGGCACGCCGCAGGCTGACTGGCTGACTCTGATCGCCGATCATCCGCACCGCTTTACCCTGGGCACGGACCTGGTCGGGCATTTCGACAGCATGGAGAAAATCATGGCGGAGTACCGCCCGCTGCTGGACGCCCTGCCTGAAACCGTGGCGCGAAAGCTGGCGCGGGACAACGCCCGGGCCCTGCCCGAGGGAGGCGCTACTCCCGGTTGCGCGGCGGGGTGAGCCGGCGCAGCAGGCTGGACGTGTCCCAGCGGCCGCCGCCGAGCGCCTGGATTTCCTTGTAGAATTCGTTCACCAGGGCGGTCAGGGGCAAGGAGGTGCCCCGGCGGGCGCCTTCCGCCAGGCAGATGTCCAGATCCTTGCGCATCCAGTCCACCGCGAAACCGTGGTCGTAATCATCGGCGATCATGCTGCGATGGCGATTGACCAGTTGCCAGGAACTGCCGGCGCCGGCGCCGATGACCTGCATGGCTTTCTCCACGTCCAGGCCGGCGTCGCGGGCGAACGCAATGGCCTCGGCCACACCCTGAATGGCGCCGGCCACACAGATCTGATTGGCCATTTTGGTAAGTTGCCCCTGGCCGGGCGGCCCCATGCGCACTACTGATTTGCCATAGTGGGCGAGAATGGGCTGCAGGCGCTCGAACACCGCTTGATGCGCGCCGCACATGATCGAGAGCTGGCCGTTTTGCGCACCTTGTTGCCCACCGGACACGGGCGCATCGATAAAATGCGCGCCCCGTTCCCGGCACGCCTGGTCCAGGGTTTCCGCCATCGCCGCGCTGGCGGTGGTGTGATCCACCAGCACCGCGTCCTTGCCGAGCCCATGCACCGCGCCGCCCTCGTCCAGTGTCACCTGGCGCAGGTCCTGGTCGTTGCCCACGCAGACAAACACCATGGTGGCGTTGTCCGCCGCTTGCGCGGGTGTCGCCGCGACCCGTCCTCCGAATTCCCCGGCCCAGCGCCGGGCGGTGTCGGCGGTGCGGTTATAGACGGTGACGTCCAGGCCAGCGCCGGCCAGATGCCCGGCCATGGGGTAGCCCATATTGCCAAGCCCGATAAAAGCGGCGTTCGTCATTGCGTTGACTCCGTGTGTGGCTGATCGAGGGCGTACACGGCAAAACCGTTCGCCGTCAGGCTGCCCAGGTAGAGGCGATTACCGCGTTGTTCCACGCTGGTGATCGGCGAGAAGGCGTTGCTGTCCCGATACTGCAGATTGTGCGTCACCTTGCCGCGCTCATCGAGCCCCAGCACAAAGGCGTGGTGAGCTGGCTGCGGCTGCATGAATTCCGGTAACCGGAACACCATCTCGCGCAGTAGCGGCTTGTCGGACATGGTGTCCAGGGCCCGGTTACGCGGCGCGAACAGCGCCACCCAGAAGGTGTCGGCGCCGTTGCTGGAAATGCCATCGGGTATGCCGGGCAGGTTTTCATAGAACAGATCGTGGCTGCCGGCCTTGTCCCCTGTCAGCCAGTATCTGACCACATCGTAACTGCCGGTTTCGGTGACCAGCACGAACGATTCGTCCGCGGCCAGCGCCACGCCGTTGGCGAATTGCAGACCCTTCAACAACACCGTGGTGGTGCCGGTGGCCGGATCGTACTTGAGCAGGCGGCCATGGCCGCCGTGCTCGATAATGTCGTCGCGTGCTTTATTCGCCGGGCCGAATTTGCTGGAAGCGTCGGAGAAATAAACGGTGCCGTCGCGTGCCACGTCGACGTCGTCGGTAAAACGGAAGGGCACGCCGTCGGCGCCGTCGCTGAGCAGGGTCACGGCGCCGGATTGCGTATTCACCCGCAGCAGGCCGCGATAACCATCGGCGACCACCAGCGTGCCGTCCGGGGCGAAGTCCAGGCCGAAGGGCCGGCCACCGGTGTTGGTGATCAGATCCGGGTGTTCACCGTTGCCATCAAAACGCACCAGCGAGCCGTCCTCGTAGCCCACATACAGCTGGCCGTTGTCGTCGATGGCGACGTCCTCGGGGCCATGTCCCTGCCCGATGCCCAGCTTTCTTGCCGCGGCGAGTTTGTCATTGACCTGAAACGGGCCATCCAGCGCCGGCGCGGCCGGCGCCTTCCAGGCCACGGCGTTGATCGGCACCGGCCAGAACAGCAGATAGCCGGCCAGTATGACGAGAACGATCAGGGCGATGATTTTTTTCATTGTTGTCCCTCGGCGGGTCGCGGAAACGTTTCAGGAGTGTAGGCAGTTGAGGGGTGGAAGACAAAGCGGGGCAGGGCCGACGTTACCAGGCAGGCCGGGGGGGCAGCGATCATTCGCGGTTATCGTGTCAGCCATAAAAAAAGGTTCTTCGCGGAATAGCGGGAAGTTTCTTTTGGTTCGCGGTTGGGCCGCTCGATTGGGGACGCGGGACAAGGGCGGTGCCGGGGCCGCAGGCTCGTCTCGTCGCCGACCCGGCCATCAATTTTCGGCGGCTCCGTCCCTGGAGAATAGAGAGGGAGAATGAAGGGTACCCGAAGGGCGACACAACGGGGTGTCCTTGCAGGTTTCGGCCGGCC
>TARA_R110001606_G_scaffold11354_6_pt1 | contig 24637 bp, 22 predicted proteins | sample TARA_R110001606 | Tara Oceans TARA_R110001606 (sample SAMEA4398315) | marine metagenome | biome: Polar Biome; feature: [SRF] surface water layer (ENVO:00010504); material: water (ENVO:00002006), including particulate matter (ENVO:01000060) such as... | depth 5 m
AAGAAGTTATTGTTGATGCGGAGCATGCTTTGGAGGATATGATGATGGAGCTAACTGCGGAGTCACAGCCTTCAGAGACTGAAGTTGAGGCAATGATGGCTGAAATTAGGACTTTAGAAGAACAGGAGGCGATGCTTGAGCGGGATAATAAGCTACAAAAATCGACGTCTAACCATGATGATTTACAGTCTATTTTGTCTAGTATCCCTTCCTTTACGGAAATGAATAAAAAACACTAATATCGAGAATTAGCGAGATGGATTGGTATTTTTTTGCTCTTAATAATTCACTATTTGTTAGAATCTACGGCAAGTAATTATAGGATTAAAAATGTCAGAACAAATTCATCAAGTCGCCATCATCGGTGGCGGGGTCTGTGGCACCGCATTATTGTATTTATTAGCAGAATATAGCGATGTTAATGACATTGTATTGATTGAAAAATATGATGGTGTTGCCAAAGTTAACTCACATGGGAGGAACAATAGTCAGACCTTACATTGTGGCGATATTGAGACTAATTACACCTTAGATAAAGCATCTAAAGTCAAAGCTGCGGCGGAGATGGTGGTCAATTACACTGAAACCTTAGAAAATCGTGACAACATTATTTTTAAATATTCTAAAATGGTTCTCGGGGTTGGTGAAAAGGAATGTCGTCAATTACGTGAACGGTTTACGATTTTTCGTGATCAATTTACATCGATGCAATTATTAGAAAAAGAAGATATTGCACGTATCGAACCTAGCGTTGTAATAATGCATAACGGCGAATATCGTCCAGAACCCTGTGTTGCTTTAGCGGTGTTAGATGATTACTCTGCGGTTGATTTTAATAAATTAGCAGAATCTTTTGTCAGTCAAGCGAATAAAAGTACGGACACGACGATTGAACTTAAAATGAATAGTCATGTCGTAGAAGTTCTCCATGTTGATGGCATTTTTCATATAAATACTCAAGATCAAAGCATCAAAGCCAAAACAGTCGTCGTTTCTGCTGGTGGGCATAGCCTGTTACTGGCGCAACAAATGGGTCATGGCTTAGAGTTTTCATGCTTACCTGTCGCGGGCAGCTTTTATTTCACTCCTAAGGTGTTGAATGGTAAGGTTTATACTGTCCAAAATGATAAGCTTCCGTTTGCAGCGGTACATGGTGATCCTGACGTATTAATTGATGGGAAAACACGTTTTGGGCCCACAGCTTTATTATTACCTCTATTAGAACGCTATAATATGAGTACGTTTTTTGAGTTTTTAAGCGTACTTAAATTAGATCGCCGTGTATTAAAAGTATTTTGGGATTTATTCAAAGTTAGTGATATTCGCAACTATATTTTTAAAAACTTCCTGTTTGAAGTACCTGGTTTACGCCGCTGGTTGTTCTTAAAGGATGCTCGAAAAATAGTGCCTTCCTTACAGTTAAAAGATATCAGCTTTGCGAAAGGATTTGGCGGCGTTCGACCACAATTAATTGATAAGAAAAAATCAATACTTATGTTAGGTGAAGCTAAAATCAATCCAGGCAATGGCATTATTTTTAACATGACACCTTCACCTGGTGCCACAAGCTGTTTGGAAAATGCAGAACTTGATATGCGTTTAGTTACGGGTTTTTTAGGGGCGAATATTGATGAACAAAAACTCCAGCAGGTGTTACATAAATAATTATTGGGGTTATATTCTAACAACACCCTTATCTCATTTTAACAATAAAGCAGGCTCATCTTTTCAGATATTCACTTGTAATTTGGATTAAGTAACCATGGCATCATCGCCTTACATTACCGTTCAAGGCATGACTCGCCTAAACGAAGAGCTTGCTCAGATTTGGATAAGACGCAGAGATGTTGTGAGAGCCTTATCCGCGGCGGCAGCAGAGGGTGATAGGTCGGAGAATGCTGAGTATATCTATAGAAAAAAAGAGTTACGAGGGCTTGATCGCAGAATTCGTTATTTGCAAAAAAGAATGCCTGATTTACACGTTGTTGCTGCTCCCCCTGACAATCAGAATAAAATATTTTTCGCGGCTTGGGTCACCTTAGAGAATGAACAAGGTGAGGAGCTTGAATATCGGATTGTTGGACCAGATGAAATTGACCATCAAAAAGGCAATATTAGTATGGATTCACCCTTAGCTTTGGCATTGCGAGGCAAAGAAGTCGATGATGAGGCTATCATCACGCTGCCAACAGGTGTTAAACACTATTTTGTAGTGGCTATTCGTTATCAGCAAGGGCTGGACTGATTTTCAAAATTCGACCATCGTCTGTAGATACATACAACCAGCCTTCAGGGCTTTCAATGATATTTCGAATTCTACCTTGTACATTACGTAATAGCCGTGTTTCAGAGATTGCCTGATCATTATCATCCAAAACGATGCGGTTGAGGTGTTGTAATTTTAGTGCACCCGCTAATAGATTATTATGCCATTGTGGGAAAGCGTTACCCATGTATTGAATTAAACTACCGGGAGCAATAGAAGGTACATAAACTTTGACGGGTTGCTCCATCCCCACTTTTTCTGTTCCTTCACCGACTGCAAACGGTGTGTAGTATTCCTTACCATAAGAAATAATTGGCCAACCGTAATTTTTACCTGCTTTAATTAAGTTGATCTCATCACCGCCACGAGGGCCGTGTTCGATCTCCCATAATTGATTAGTCGTTTTATTGAAAAATAAGCCTTGTGGATTACGATGACCATAACTCCAAATTTCTGGCAATGCATTTTTGTTATCTACAAAAGGGTTATCTGCTGGCACGCTACCATCTAAATTCAAGCGTAAAATTGAGCCAGCGTGGGTGCCGAGATCTTGTGCATTAGGGCGAAATCCTCTCTCGCCTACTGATATAAAAATATGATTGTTATTATCAAATGTAATTCTACCGCCAAAGTGATAATTAGTATCAGTCGTAGATTTTGTGATTAATACATCCTGCCAATCAATTAAACGGTTACCGACAAGCTTGGCACGTGCTAATGTCGTTGCACCTTGACCTGATACGTCTTTGCTATAGCTGAAATAAATCCATTGGCTGTTTACATAATCAGGGGACAAGGCAACATCAAATAAACCACCCTGACCTGACACTTTAATCGCTGGCAAACCAGTAATGGTCGTCAACGTCCCAGAGTTTAAATTGAGCTGTGAAAGTTGACCTTCACGCTGACTGATCAGTAAGGTATTGTCAGGCATTATCGCCATTCCCCACGGTACGCCTAATCCCATTGCAAGCGTTTCTGTTGTTAGACCTTGTGCACTATAAACAGGCTGACAAAGCAGTAGGAGGGTAAATAGGCTGATAATGAATTTCATGATTGGGTTCCTAAGAAATAATTCAGATGTTTATGAGCTACACGATAACATTGAACAACCTGCTCGGTCTCTTGCCCAATCCGGACGCTTAACCGCAAAATGAGCCATATCAGCTTGCTCGGCATAAGGCTGGCGTAATAATGCCAATAATTCATTTACCAAGCTAAAATCACCTAGTTCTGCCTTATCAATAGCCAGTTGTGCCATATAGTTTCGCAATACATATTTGGGATTGATAACATTCATGTTCTGGCGACGAATAACATTTGATGTACCATCTTCAGCAACTCGCTGTTGATATAAACGTAACCAGTTGCAAGTTCGCATTTTGTCGTCAGCGCTTAACGCATCCGGAGCATAATAAGCATCCATTAATGGCGCGATTAGTTCTTTGTCTGACAGTTGACTATTTTCACAATCAACATCGGCTAGTTTCCGATAAAAAATCGTCATATCGGTTTCAACAAGCTGTAAAACTTCATGTAGTTCTTTATTGAGTGCTTGATCAGTCGCAGGATTATGGCTCTTTAGACCTAGCTTTTTAGCACGCATAGACTGCCATTTATGTTCATATAATTCAGCGTAATCATTAAGGATCTTGCGTAAAGGTTCCGCTTCTTCAATTAAAGGATAAATTGCATTGGCGAGTTGAAATAAATTCCACTGGGCAATTTGTGCTTGATTACCAAAACGATAGCGTCGACCGCTAGCATCAGTGGTATTAGGCGTCCAGTTTGGATTGTAATCTTCTAGCCAACCATAGGGACCATAATCAATTGTAAGCCCTAAAATCGACATGTTATCGGTATTCATAACGCCATGAACAAAGCCAACTCGCATCCAATGTACAATCATATCGGCGGTGCGTTCGCAGACCTCAGCAAACCATTTCAGGTAGACCTCAACACTGGGCGTGCCAAGATGTGGAAACTCAGTGGTAATAGTGAAGTCAACTAACTGCCGTAGCGTATCAATATCACCACGAGCAGAATGAATTTCGTAACTACCAAAACGTAAAAAAGACGGGGCGACACGACATACTATCGCGCCAGGTTCGGCTTGAGGGCGACCATCATAAAACATATCGCGAACCACTTTTTCACCTGTAGTCACTAAACTCAAGGCTCGCGTGGTGGGCACACCAAGATGAAACATAGCCTCACTGCATAAAAATTCACGTACAGATGAACGTAATACTGCCAAACCATCCGCGGTACGAGAGTACGGCGTAGCGCCAGAACCTTTCAGCTGTAAGGTGTAATGTTCACCTTGTTGATTAACCACTTCACCTAGATTTATCGCACGACCATCGCCCAATTGTCCGGCCCAATTACCAAATTGATGACCGCCATAACATTGTGCGTGAGGGCGCATATCCGCTAAGAGTTGGTTGCCTGCGAATACTTGAGTGAAGTCATCTGACTGGCAATCTTCATCTGATAAACCTAACAATTCAGCCACTTCAGATGAAAAAGCGACCAACTTAGGCGCCGCAACTTTAGTGGGATTTACGAAGGAATAACAGGCGGACAATACTTGCCGGCGATGATTATCAGTTTCATTATCTGCCGGTAATTCATCAACAAAACGATTGTCGAAGTTTAATGTTGATAGTGAAGTTTGTTTTGTCACAAGATAGCCTTATAGATAATGATTTTATTAGGGCAGGTAATATATTTAGAATTGAAAATAATATGCCGTTTCCTTAGAATTAAGTCTGAGCAATGACCCCAACTATAACTTAGTTAATACAGGTAAAAAAACCATATTTTAAGTATAGTTAAAGGCTAAACAGATTTATTAGGTAATGAATAATGAAACAATCAGTACAAATGAGACAACCAACTCAAGCAGAAATTCAACCGGTATTGAACGCGCTCAATGGTGGGAATTTAGAACTTGCTGAAAAGACTGCTAAAGCATTGCTGAAAACTTTCCCTAATGCTTTTGTATTGTATAATCTTTATGGCAATACACTTGCCGGTCAAAAAAAATTACAAGAAGCTGTCACGGCCTTTCGTAAAGCCTTAGAAATAGATCCGTCGGTGGGAGAGTTACATTTTAATCTAGGTATTTTATTGACCAATTTAAACCGTACCGATGAAGCGATCACAAGTTATAAAAAAGCGGTGAATTTAAAACCTAATTTAACGGACGCCCATTACAACTTAGGTGCCGCATTACAATCTCAAGACAAATTTGATCAGGCTGCGACAAGTTATCAAAAAGCAATCGCCCTAGAGCCAGGGTTTTTTGAAGCGTTAGTTAATCTTGGCGTGGTATTACAAGAGCAAAGTAAGTTGGCAGAAGCCATTGCGGTCTATCGTAGAGCGCTCACCATTCAGAAAGATGCCAAAGTGTATTTTAATATGGGTACGGCCTTAAAAAATGAAGGCAAATTAGGTGATGCGATAGAAAGTTATAACGATGCCTTGGAACTCAATCCAGATTATGCCGAAGTGCACAGCAATATGGGCGAAGTTTTGCGAGATCAAGGTCGATACGATGAATCAGTTAAATTTTATAAACAAGCCTTGGCACTGGATCCTACGTTACCTGTCGCTAATTATAGTTTTGCTGTTTATCTTTATGATAGTGGTGATTTAGAGGGGGCGTTAACCCATTTCCAACGTTCCGATTATGCCGACTGGCAAGAACGTTCATTGTATTGTTTGTACAAAACGGGTCGATTTGATGAATTTAAACAGGGTTTAGATGAGCTTAAAACGAAAAAACATATCTCACCCTTTTTAGCCACCTTAACCGGACATTATGCAGAGAACTTTGGTACCGAAAACGATTACAATTTTTGCAAAAATCCACTCGATTTTGTGTTTCACACCGAAATTGAAGAGCTGAAAGGCGAAAATAATGAATTACTCGCTCAGTTATTGAAAGATATAAAATGTGCTGATGTTGAAAAGAAAATACAGGGTCGTTTAGTCAATGGCGAGCAATCATCGGGAAATCTATTTAAACGTCAAGAAGCCTCATTTCGAGCTGTAGGTCAATTGGTCGAACTCGCTATTGAGCGTTATCGCCAAAGTTTTGCGGGTGAACAATGTGAATTTGTGAAAGCTTTCCCCAAAAAGACTGAGTTTGCTAGCTCATGGTTCGTACGTATGCAACAAGGCGGTCATTTAACCTCACATATACATGAAGATGGTTGGGTTAGTGGTGCGTTGTATTTGTCATTACCGACTGATAAAAAGCATGAACATGAAGGCAGTATTGAACTCAGTACCCACGGTGACGATTATCCGAAAAAACATGATAATTTCCCAACTAAAACCGTGGCGCCAGCAGTGGGTGATATCGTTATGTTTCCATCATCGGTGTTTCACCGCACCATTCCGTTTACTTCGGATGAAGAACGGATTTGCATTGCATTTGATTTGAAACCCGCATTATAAATAAATGCTGTTATTTTTTATGGGTTAATACGAAAAATGAAGAGGGGATGAACTGTTCCTTCTTTTAATTTGAAGGAGCGAATTTACATGATGCATACAATCTCTGACACAGAACTTCGGGAACTCACATCGCAAGTTGCTCAGTGTTTACTTGATCTGAGCTGGCACTTATCAGCTGCAGAATCATGTACGGGGGGTTGGGTAGGGAAATGCTGTACGGATCTTGCAGGCAGCTCGACATGGTTTGATCGCGGTTTTATTACGTACAGTAACCAAGCCAAGCAAGATTTATTGCATGTTAATGAATCCACATTAATCCAGTTTGGAGCTGTCAGTGAGCAGACTGCAAGTGAAATGGTTCAGGGTGCACTGGCTGAGTCAAAGGCTGATATCAGCGTCGCAATTACCGGTATTGCGGGTCCAGATGGCGGTACTATCGACAAGCCGGTTGGCACTGTTTGGTTTGCGTGGGGAACAAAATATTCAGTAGTTCAAACACAGTGTTACCATTTTAAAGGTGACCGAGAGTCCATTAGACGGCAGGCAGTAAAACTCGCGTTACAAGGAATAATCAAAAACGCTAGAGACTGATTGCCATCTATGGGATAATCCGACGTTTACTCATATCTGGATTCAACGATGGCGACTAAAATGGACGACGACAAGAAAAAAGCATTAGGTGCAGCATTAGGCCAAATAGAAAAACAATTTGGTAAAGGCGCTGTGATGCGTTTGGGTGATTCTGCCGCTTCTCGTGATATTGATGCGGTATCAACGGGTTCTATCGGTCTTGATGTTGCGCTTGGCATTGGTGGGTTACCACGCGGCCGTGTTGTTGAAATCTACGGCCCAGAATCTTCTGGTAAAACCACATTAACATTACATGCTATTGCTGAAATGCAAAAACTAGGCGGCACAGCTGCCTTCGTTGATGCGGAACATGCACTTGATCCGCTATATGCTCAAAAATTGGGTGTAAACATCGATGACTTATTAGTCTCGCAACCTGATACCGGCGAACAAGCTTTAGAAATTGTCGACATGTTAGTCCGCTCGGGTGCTGTTGATGTGGTTGTTATTGACTCGGTTGCTGCATTAACACCTAAAGCTGAAATTGAAGGCGATATGGGCGATAGCCATATGGGTCTACAAGCGCGATTAATGTCACAAGCATTACGTAAATTGACGGCGAACATCAAACGTTCAAATACCTTAGTCATTTTCATCAACCAAATCCGCATGAAAATCGGCGTTATGTTTGGTAGCCCTGAAACAACAACGGGTGGTAATGCATTAAAGTTTTATGCGTCGGTTCGACTTGATATCCGCCGTATTGGTGCTATCAAAAAAGGTGACGAAATTCTAGGTAATGAAACACGCGTTAAAGTAGTGAAAAATAAAGTTGCACCGCCATTCAAACAAGTACAATTCGATATTCTTTATGGTGAAGGTATTTCACATGAAGGCGAGCTGATTGATTTAGGTGTTCAAGAAAATATCGTTGAAAAAGCAGGTGCATGGTATAGCTATTCAGGCACTAGAATTGGTCAAGGTAAAGATAACGTTCGTGCATATTTAAAAGAACATCCTGAAATGGCGGATGAAATTGAAGTTAAAATTCGAACTGCTTTATTGCCACCACGAGGAACGGTTGCTGTAACTGCACCTGTGGTCGTTGATGAAGATGAGAGCGAATTATCTGAAGCGTGAGGAAACAATCGCTTAATGAACGAGCGATGAATTTACTGGCTCGGCGTGAACACAGTGTTGCCGAGCTAGTAAAAAAATTAAGTACTGACTTTGAATATGATGACATCATTATCGTCATTAATAAGTTAACAGAAAAAAATCTACAAAGTGATCAACGATTTACTGAAAACTATTTACGTTATCGTTCATCACGTGGGTTTGGTTACCAAAAGGTTAGGCAAGAATTAAGAGAACGTGGTGTTGCAGCTGAACTTATCAGCGATGCACTGGCAGAATCTGATATTGATTGGTTTGCGCTTGCAGCGAATGTTCGTTGCAAACGTTTTGGCGAGCAAGAGCCGGAAGATTTTAAAGATCGTGCAAAACAGCAACGGTTTTTACAATATCGTGGTTTTACTCATGAACAAATAATTGAAAGCTTTAATAAATATTATGAAAAGTAGCGCAGAAATTCGACATCTCTTTTTGGACTTTTTCCAAAAGAAAGGCCATGAAATTGTATCAAGTAGCCCGTTAGTACCGGCTAATGATCCAACGTTATTGTTTACTAATGCAGGCATGGTTCAATTTAAAGAATTGTTCCTAGGTCAAGAAGTACGCAAATACTCTAGGGCGGTGACTTCTCAGCGTTGTGTACGTGCTGGCGGCAAACATAACGATTTAGAAAACGTTGGCTATACTGCTCGTCATCACACCTTTTTTGAAATGTTAGGTAATTTTAGCTTTGGTGATTACTTTAAACGCGAAGCGATTCAGTATGCTTGGGAGTTTTTGACGGTTACATTGGCATTACCACCTGAAAAACTTTGGATCACGGTATTTGATGAAGATAATGAAGCTGCTGATATTTGGATAAAAGAAATGGGGGTGGATCCTTCACGCCTGTCTCGCATTGGTGCCAAAGATAATTTCTGGTCAATGGGTGACACGGGTCCTTGTGGCCCATGTTCAGAAATATTCTATGATCATGGTGATGAAGTCGCTGGTGGACCACCAGGCACACCCGAAGAAGATGGTGATCGTTATATTGAAATCTGGAACCTTGTCTTCATGCAGTTTGATCGTGCTGCTGATGGCACGCTAACGCCATTACCCAAGCCGTCGGTTGATACTGGCATGGGCTTAGAACGCCTTGCTGCAGTATTACAGAATGTACACAACAACTATGATATTGATTTATTCCAACGTCTAATCAAATCCATACAAGCATTATCAGGTACTGAAGACGCAAGTAATACATCCCTACGTGTTATTGCGGATCATATTCGCTCGTGCGCTTTTATGATTACTGATGGCGTGCAACCTTCTAATGAAGGTCGTGGTTATGTTTTACGACGCATTATTCGTCGTGCAATACGTCATGGTCATAAATTAGGCATGACGGAAGATTTCTTCTATAAATTAGTCGCGCCTCTCGTTGCTGAAATGGGCGAGGCCTTCCCCGAGCTTGCCAAGGCTCAACCTATCGTTGAACGTGCTTTAAAACAAGAAGAAGCTCGTTTTGCAGATACCTTAGATAACGGGCTGAAGATTCTTGAAAATGCCATCGCTCACTTATCTGATAAAGAAATTCCAGGTGAAATCGTATTTCAACTTTACGATACTTACGGCTTTCCTATCGATTTAACAGCAGATATTGCGCGTGAACATGAATTAACACTTGATGTAGCAGGCTTTGAAAGAGCGATGGAAGCTCAGCGTACAAGGGCGAGATCAGCCAGTCAATTTTCAGGTGGTTTGTCTGAACACGTCGATATCGATGGCATTACTCATTTTTCTGGTTATGAAAAGACACTGGATGACGCGACGATTACCAGCATTCTAATTGATGGCCAACATGTCGAACAATTACATGCTGGGCAACACGGTATTATGGTTTTAGATAATAGCCCATTTTATGCAGAATCAGGTGGCCAGGCAGGAGATTTGGGTCAAATATCTACAGATACGGCAAATTTTGATGTCACCGATACCCGCAAACAAGGTAAAGCATTTACGCATATCGGCGTATGTGAACATGGCAATTTTAAAGTGGGTGATAAGATCACTGCTCATATTGATGAACAGTCTCGATTGGCAACAGCGCTGAATCACTCAGCAACGCATTTATTGCATGCTGCATTGCAGCAAGTATTAGGTGACCATGTTGCTCAAAAAGGATCATTAGTCAATGCGCAGCGCTTACGTTTTGATTTTTCTCATTTCGAGCCTGTTTCATCTGCACAAATACATGATATTGAACGCTTAGTGAATCAACAAATCAGATTAAATAACGCAATCGAAACAAACATCATGTCCTTAGATGATGCCAAACAAACCGGTGCAATGGCATTGTTTGGTGAGAAATATGAAGAGGATGTGCGAGTCTTAAAAATGGGTGATTTTTCTACAGAACTTTGTGGTGGAACTCATGCCCTGCGTACCGGTGATATTGGACTGATAAAAATCACATCAGAAGCAGGTACTGCTTCAGGTGTTCGCCGGATTGAGGCCGTTACGGGTGAGCGAGCGCTTGATTATATCGACATGAGCGAGTCTCGTTTACAAGAAATAGCTTCTTTAGTTAAAGCAAACTCTGAAACCGTAACTGAAAAAACAGCGCAGCTTGTTCAACGTAGCCGCCAACTGGAAAAAGAGCTGGATACCTTAAAAAGTAAGTTAGCAACGAGTGCGGGTAGCGATCTTGCGAGCAGTGCTCAAGATATTTGTGGTATTAAAGTGCTTGCAGCCAAATTAGATGGCGCCGATACTAAAACGCTACGCGATACCGTTGATCAATTAAAAAATAAATTAGGATCGGCAGCGGTTATTTTGGCGTCGGCAGAAGATGATAAAATCACCTTGATAGCAGGTGTTTCTAAAGATATCACGAGCAAAGTTCGCGCGGGAGATCTTGTAGGATACGTTGCCGCTCAAGTCGGTGGTAAAGGTGGTGGTCGTCCTGATATGGCACAAGGTGGCGGTAATCAACCTGAAAATTTAAGTGCTGCTTTAGATTCAGTGGTCAGCTGGATTAATTCAAAGTTGGAAAGTTAAAATGTCATTAATTGTACAAAAATATGGTGGAACTTCTGTAGGTTCAGTTGAGCGTATTCAAGAAGTCGCTAAAAAACTAATTAAATTCCAAAAAGAAGGGCATGAATTAGTTGTCGTTTTATCGGCAATGAGTGGTGAAACCAATCGATTATTAGCTTTAGCTAATGAATTGAATGACAATCCTCACGGTCGTGAGCTTGATGTGCTTTTATCCACGGGTGAGCAAGTGACCATCGCACTGTTATGTATGGCACTTGAACAACAAGGAATACATGCTATTTCCTATACGGGCAGTCAAGTTAAAATTTTGACGGATAATACCCATAATAAAGCTCGCATCATGGAAATTGATGATGAAAAAATACGTAAAGAATTGAATGCTGGCCATATCGTTATTGTTGCTGGATTTCAAGGCTGTGATCAAGAAGGCAACATAACTACATTAGGTCGTGGTGGTTCAGATACAACAGCCGTTGCACTTGCTGCAGCTTTAAAAGCTGACGAATGTCAGATTTATACGGATGTAGATGGAGTGTACACAACCGATCCTCGTGTTGTGTCAGAAGCGCGTCGTCTGGATCACATTACCTTTGAAGAAATGCTAGAAATGGCAAGTCTTGGCGCTAAAGTTTTACAAATTCGCTCAGTAGAATTTGCCAGTAAATATAACGTACCCTTACGTGTACTTTCCTCCTTTACAGAAGGCGGTGGTACATTAATATCTGTTGAGGACCCAAAAATGGAACAAGCACTAATTTCAGGTATTGCATTTAATAGAGATGAAGCCAAACTAACGGTACTAGGCGTGCCTGATCATCCTGGCATTGCATCACAAATTCTGGGCCCTATCGCTAAAAATAATATCGAAGTCGATATGATCATTCAGAACACTGGACATGATGGTTTAACGGACTTTACGTTTACTATTCATCGAAATGATTATAAGAATGCGCGCACTATTCTACAAAGCACGGCTGATTCTTTAGGTGCAAGAGAAGTTATTGGTGATGAGCATATTGCTAAGATCTCCGTTGTTGGAGTCGGCATGCGTTCACATGCCGGTATAGCAAGTACTATGTTTGCGTGTTTAGCCAAGGAATCTATTAATATTTCAATGATTTCCACATCTGAAATTAAAATATCAGTAGTTATTGATGAAAAATACCTTGAGCTGGGTGTACGTTCGCTTCATAAAGCATTTCACTTGGAACAAAATTGATTCTCAGCAGTCTATTTCCTGAGACTTTTATCCATAAGCAAGTAAATTACTGATAAACTGTGTCTATAAATAAGAAATGTTGTGCATATATCATTTTATAAGGTCATGATTTTTTCTGATGATATAGCCCGAACATCACGGAATACTTACAATTATGGATGATTTTGGAAGAGTAGCGCAGGATAATGTTCAATCGAAAGGATTCAACCCCCTTTCTTATGTCTGCGCTAATACAGTAAATTTTTAGAGTAAGGGGAATACCATGTTAATACTCACACGACGTGTAGGTGAATCACTCATTATCGGTGACGATGTAGTAGTTAATGTACTGGGTGTCAAAGGAAATCAAGTAAGAATTGGTGTTGATGCACCGAAAGAAGTATCAGTGCATCGTGAAGAAATCTACGATCGTATTCAAGCTGAAAAAGATCAAGAAAATATCGCATAAAAGTAAAATTTTACTAGATAATATAGGCGTAACTGTTATATAATAGTCGGCTTAAGACGGAGAGCTGGCCGAGTGGCTGAAGGCGCGCCCCTGCTAAGGGCGTATAGGTTTACCCCTATCGAGGGTTCGAATCCCTCGCTCTCCGCCATTAAATTTATATTGAATGAATCTCGATTATTCTGTATAATAGATAGATTAAGCGCCCGTAGCTCAGCTGGATAGAGTACCTGGCTACGAACCAGGCGGTCACACGTTCGAATCGTGTCGGGCGCACCATATACCTGGTATATAAATCAAAGAGTTAACTGATTATTCAGTTAGCTCTTTTTTTTTATTAGTACGATGCCTTCGGGACATTTGCGTGACCCATCTTCATCGGCACAAATCATATTAGTAGCCTTGATCAAATTTTCCATCTCAGCCGCTGAGTAGTCCGTAGTGATGTTATTAGATTTGTGCCCTAACAAATCCTGTCTATCTTCAAAACTAACATCGGCAGCACGTAGCCTTGAACCAAATGTATGTCTTAAATCATGCACCCGTACCTGACGAAGGTTGGCTTTAAGTCGTGCACTTTTCCAACCTGAATTATTAATTTTCGTTACAACCACGATAGGTAAAGACAAAATCTCCGTGCTGATCACAAACAGATTCTATTACAGCCTGTGCTTCTCGATTTAAGACAAGCGCTCGGTCGATGCCGTTTTTAGTTAATCACGCAGGGGAAATAAACATCGATTGATCTGTACCAATAATCTTATACTCCATATCCCAGCTAAGTTCTTGTGAATCTGTAGATAAAAAGCTTGGTGAGATTATTAATATTAACTCCTTGGAAACATTAATTCATATATCAGTACAGATAGGTATTAGATGAGATGAAAGAGATTATATGCGTAGCTTATATTGTGGAAACCGAGAAGGTTATTCCAAGACTAAAAGGTAATAGCAACGTCATATATTGGTGGAACACTTTTTTATTAAAGTGTTCCCGTAATTTTTTTGTAAGATGGTGAAGTGTTAACGATGTCTTCAGATATGGCTCGTTCCGGCTTATGACGAATGAAGTATGCTAAAGCAATTAAAAAGGTCAGACATTCACCTATAGGTAGAGCAATAACAAATCGATTATCGTTAAATAACATAAATAAGACTACTAATAGAGAGGCTGGAAATATAAGGCTACGACACAACGAAACGATCCCAGATTGGAATGGTAAGTGAATAGCAGTGAGGTAGCCTGAAATAACCATATTGGCACCAGCAAATATAAATACGGGCCACACGTAATAAACAAATTCAATTGCCATCGTTACGGTTGCCTTGGCACTTTGATCATCTAGGAACATGTAGATGAGTGATTCGTTAAAGGCTAACAAAATCATAATCGTTATTATGCTTACTAAGCTACTCATCAAAAAAGTAATCTTTAAGAACTGTTTTAATCTATGTACATTTCGAGCCCCAAAGTTTTGACTTATCATCACTTGTGCAGTGTCGGCAATTGAGAAATAAACCATAAAGCCAATCATCAACAGATAGTTTAATACCGTGATGGCCGCAACACCTTCCACGCCGGCACGGGAAATTAACATCAAATTGAGAATAATGGCAATAACTCCGCCAGAAATTTCATTGATGAACTCTGATAAGCCATTATAGGCTGCTTGAAAAACTTCCGACCAGTCCCTTTGTTTTACTGAGAAATGCAGCTTGCGCTTACTGCTAATAAAATATATTAATAGCGTTAATAGCGGCAATAACTGCGAAAGGCCGGTAGCCCAGGCTGCACCACTTAGTCCCCAGTCGAATACCGCTATGAACAGATAATCGAGCGCAATGTTAAGTGCTGAACCAATGACTAGAGCTGTAGCTGCTAATGAGGGAAACCCGTCCAGCCTGATGAAGAAATAAAGTACAATTGTTATTAGTTGTGCCAATAAAAAAGGCATAATTACACGATAGTATTCACTCATTAATGCAGCCAGCGCTTCATCAGCTCCAAGTAATCGAAATAACGAGAGTTCTAACAACAGCGCTATTGTAATAATGGAAATAGCATAAATAGCGACGGCGATAAGGGTTTTACTGAATACCGCCGAAGCAGCCGTCTCATTTTTTTCTCCCAGGTATTTACCTGCTCTTACTGAGCCGCCAATTGACAACATTAGACCAACACCAAAAAGCACGGACAGTATTGGAATGATCAGATTGACAGCAGCCAATGCTGGTACGCCGATATAATTACCAATAAAGATACCATCGATAATAGAGGCCGAACTCATCGCCAAAAGACCTATCATGGATGGCAGTAAATACTTTAAAAATGTACTGAAGATAGGCCCATCTAAAGCACTGTTTTTCTGATTATCTGTGGTTTTCATAACTAACTCAAATTGATGACGAATGCTAAATTGGGGAGAGAGGGGGAGGCAAATCTTAGTAGTGAATACCATAGAATGCAAACAATAGTAGATTTCATCCTAAATGTTTTCGATCACAGCACAATAGAGGTTTAGAGGTCAAGCTAACGTCTCCACGCTTAACACTTTCCAGTTAGGTTGGCAGTTAAGTACCAGTGAATATCTGTAGTGGTCTAATAAAAGTGAAGTAATTTATAGCCTATAATTTTACAAAATTACGAGGAATCACAATGACCCGAAAAGTACGCGTTACATTTACAGCAGAACAAAAGCTTGAATACGCCAAGCTCATGATCAATGAAGGTTATACCAATAAACAAATACGAGATATTTCCGGTGCTGGCGAGACAGCCGTTTCACGCTGGAAAAAGCAATATTTGGCTGAAGTAGATGGCCATACACCAAATTGTCAAGATACTTGATTGATCGCCGCACTACATAGAACGATGCGATAGCGAGTAAGTCGTACGGCGACAGCATGACACGAAGAGCGGGTTTATCGATGATTGGGATGGAAAAGAGACAGCGCTGTACTTGTGCCCATCGTCCGGCCATGCACGCTGTAATGTCGAAAAGCGACGGGACAGGATGTATGTGGGTTAGAAAACGTCTTCACGATAACGTCCCTGTAGTTTGAGAGTCTGAACATCCAAGCCCACGGGAGCAAGGATTTCATTGAGTGCCTGTACGATGTTAGCCGCCATGCCCCGACCGCCACAGACCAGAATTTGAGCACCACTTTCTATTAATTGACACATTTGTAAAGCATCGCCCAAGACACGACCTTGGACATGGGCGCCTTCCTTGATACGTGAAAAAGCTACGTGTAACTGGGTTAATCGATGATCGGCCAGATAGCCGTCAAGTTCAGGTTTGTAAAGAAAGTCTGACGTAGGGTCGCGGCCTCCCCAATATAGGTATATGGGGTATTTGTCAGTATTATTACGAATGAAGCCGGCCAATGGGCCAATGCCAGTGCCTGCACCGATCAGAATGACGGGTGATTTTCCCGATTTTGGACGAAACTCTGAATTAGGGCGGATGAAGGCATCAATACATTCGCCGGATTGCAAGTTATAAAGCATTTGCGAGCACAGGCCTTGTGGATGTTTGCGGACACAGATCTCAAGAAAGCCGTCTTTTGTGCTGCTGGCCAGTGAATAGAATCGTGGTACGGGGCTACCCGAAGGTACTATCCCGACGAGATCACCTGCTTCAAAATGCGGTAGACCTTTGAATCCAATGAACCGTTTGAATCGGGCGACGCGACTTTTAGAGGTGACGAGGCCAAATCTCAGAATGCTAGTGGGTGCTTGAACTTGCACACCGTAGTCGACCCGGTTAATCAGCGCTAGGGCATGAGTTTGTGGTAGCTTGGGTATATACGTGAGTGTTAACTTGCGATCAAATAACTGTTCGACCATCTTTCCCCAGCGAACGAATTCTTGCACCGATTGCCGGTCTATAGTGTCAAGTTCAAGGCTTTGTTGCCATCCTTGTGCGAGCAAAGCATCTTGAGCATCTTTAGCAAACTGGCAGAATTTTGGAAACTGACGGTCGCCGAAACCCAGTACCGTGAAGCGTGGCTTATCGGTGCCAGTAAATGTACTCAGACGTGTCAGGAATTGATTCGCCGAGGCGGGCGCACCGCCGTCACCATAGGTCGAGGTCAAGATAAACAGAAACTGTGCCTTACGATATTCCGTTGCCAACTGGTTCATAGGTGCCGTATGCACCCGCTGCCCCGTTTGATACAGACCGTCGTGCAAAGCCTTTGCAAACCCCCAAGTGCTGTTGTTTTCGCTACCAACCAGAATGATGATATCGGCCGATTGCGGCCCGTTATTGTTTGCGATACGCGGCATTGAGCGGCGACGTTGCCACCACACCACAATACCGGTGACGCTCATTATAGGCACCATTAAAGCACATAGTCCGAGGAGCAGACCGAGCCACCAAAGACCTTCGCTGGTATGTAATTGGTAAATTAGCTCATAGGTCTTACGAACATTATCATGTGCCCGATACGAAAGAAGTGCACCAGTTGCTTGGTCGATATAACCATCACCTTGTACGGTGCGTAAGGAGTAAAAGTCCTTGGGATTGCCAGGAAATGGATACACAAGTTCCCGTAAGTCATTCATATCGGTGGTCTGAAGGGTGGGTATTGTGCCGATTGGCATAGCTGGCCCAGATGCCATTTCAGTGGGGAAAGCAGGTTCATCTTGTACGCCGTCAGAGATCAATTCGAAGGTCGCCGTCGACATATAAATGCCTGTAAGCGCTGATAGTAGTAATCCAAAAATTACGACACGTCCCAATTCTCCATGCCAGCGCTGACTGAAATTACCACGTACTGGACCCACGAGTTGTCGCCATCCACCTTGACGCTTGATTAGTAATAGCATGCCCGAAAAACACATAATTAGCATTGTCAGTGCAGTTAGGCCCGCCGCCACTCGACCCGGCGTATCAAGGAGAAACTCACGGTGCAAATTTTTTATCCAACGCATAAATGGTGAGGATACATAGGACTCAATGCCCTGTCCGCTGATCGGGTCAACGCGTTCAGCACCGATCTGGTTATCTTGGTTGTAATACACAATGATTGATCCCGAGGGTGAGCGCTGGATCTGTTCAACGCCAGGGTAGTGCTGCTCCACCCGCTTGGCCAACATGGCGACACTGATCTGGCCGTCGGCTGGTATCGTAGTACCCAATCTTTCAACTACGGGATTAACCGAAAGAACCACACCGCTGATCGTCACGACTACAAGTAATAGCGTGGCGAACATACCCAGTAGTGAATGAATCTGACGCAGCATGGTGTATTCCTTTTATACTCGAATCGTGATTACATATCGTAGATGAATGATTGGACATAGCCGCGCCCCGCTGTGGGCTTTCCAGCTCCCTTCGTTGTCAGCGGTGTACGTACCTCGGCGGGATTTTCGCGTGCGTCCTCGACTGCAGTATCTACACGTATCTCATAACCCGCATCGATCAAAGCATCGGCAATATCGACAGTCACCTTTAATACACGTCCACTGGCAACACTAGCACCACTCACACCGTCAAATTCACTGGGCTTCAAACCGCTGCCACGAGCCCAGTCACGTAAATGTCTGTAGTACTTGACCTTTTCACCCGCTACCCAAAGTGTTTGATTATATTGGCCTTTTTCATCGATAACATAAATGGCCATGTAGGCGCCGTCACCATTGTAATTTTTCAGCGTAGTGGTCAGTGTCAGCGGTTTTGCCTGAACCAATGTAGGCAAGGCGATCGCACTTGTCAGACAAAGTGAAAGACAAAGTGAAAGTACTGTTTTATTCATCATCATTCTCCGGAGTGCTTGTGATAGTGTCTTGCTCATTTGGTTTGTTGGCTCTGGTCCGGTTTCTTTCCTGATCCTGAAAGCCAGTAGGGGTATCATCTTTATCGTATTTGATCTTCATTTCCTTGATGTGCAGTGATGCCGGTGCATATTTAGCTTTGAATTTGTTGCCGTTATTGTCGATGCCTCTAACTTCGTAGCAACCGTCATCGATCTTGATACGATCCACTTTCCAGCCACGCTGTTCAAGTTGTTGTCGTAATACTTCACGAGGTTGCCAATCGGTGACAGGGTCAGTGCAGTCATCGTCTGCCAAGGCAGGGCCGCTAATGAGCAGGCTGACCAATACTGTGCCTGTAAGGCGGAGTGATTTCATGGCTATGGCCTCCTTGATAAGTGAGTAAACCATATTTTAGCCTAGCAACCTGACACCAACCTTAACACCAGATCTTTTATCGACTAAACTGAGATCTGCTTACACGTCGTAGGAGTTGGCGTAGCATATTGAGTATGCGAGTACTACTAATCGAAGACAACGCTGTTCTGGGTCTGGGGGGACGTGGAACAAGGTGAAAAAAATCCCTGCTGGATTTAAGCATAAATACAAAAATATGTTTCCTACTGGCAACTAATCAACTTCATTTTACTTCACTCTCCGTGCTACTCAGCTTTGATGCATACCTGCTATATAAATTAGGAGTTAACTAGATAACATATAAAATGCATTATTGAGGACAGCATGAAGAAGAGCAGATTAAGTACAGTAAAATAGAATAAGCGTAATGAGTTATTCAAAGCGATCAGTGAACTGCAATCGAAAATACCCACTACATATCAATTAATAAATGTCCAAAGTAGGCAAAGATACCAATCATGATCCCTGAGATGAATTGAGCATGGACTAGATAGGAGAATTTTTTCAACTCTTTAGGCGTGTATCGCCATGTAAGAAATAGACCAAATAAGCCTTGCCAAATGACTAATGCTAGAACAACTGGAAAGAATAAAATGTCCATTGGCACGCCCATCAATACAATATGCAAAACAATAACTGCAACGGTAGCCACACCTACATATACATGCGTTCTATTTAAAAGACTCAGTAGTTGCTGGAAAATCGATAGTGTAGGAGGTGAATAGTCAGGAAGAAGTCTGTTGGCAAGTTTTCCTTTGCCCAAAACTAATTTCAATAGGGTACGAGCATATATAAATAGCAAAGCCCATAATCCAATCTCACCAAAACCTTCACCTATTTCAGTTAAAAATGTTTCCCTCTCTGGTATTGGTGGGTAAACATTGTAGGCATAGATGAAATATACAACAGATACGACGAGTACAAGAACGGTGTAAATTAGAAAATCTCTGAGACTTTTTGACATCAGATTTAACCTTGAATTATTATTGTGCTTTGATTGTAAGATGATCATGAAGGGTATGCACACCTTCAATGCTCATGACTAAGTTACCCCACATGGTCAATCAGGCTTTGGCATCTACTATCACCTTTAAGTAGAACATCTCCTTGCGTTACCACGGTAATATCAAAGCCCTGGAAAATGTCATCGTTAAGCAGTGTAGTTTTAACGCAATGGTTACGTCACTATCCATAACTTCACTCATCACTTCGGTCGGTGGCACTGTAGTCTCTGCGACGTCTTCTTGCTCAGAGCATCCAGTGAGTGCTATTGCACTAATAAGTACAATAGCACGAACAACTTATGGCAATTTTTCATCTTAAAATACACTCTTTGAATTGATACTATCATTGATAATTTATACCAATCATAATCAAGTGAGCTTAAAAATGACTTAACTTGTGAAATAATTACATATGAAATTGATAATCTAAATTCATAATAGTAACCAAATTTGACTACACACAGACTCAAAACTGACCGCACCCCATCACCTCAGTCAGCCATAACCGAGTCCTATTTTATCTGTAACGATTTAATGATTAAGGATACTCATTTTCGGATTATCATATTGACTAAAAGTCCTCTTTGTTAAGGAAATATCTATCAAGTCTTAGATAATAAAAAGCCTGCTTATTTTTCCAGTGATCATGATACAAAAACAAGTGTCCAATAACATGTAACTAATGACGCTCCAGACATACGGCGTTGCCGGTCAACTTCCGGTAGGGATAGGTAGTTACTGATATGCGCGTCATGCCCAGCATTAATTCAGGAATGTAATTTTTGACAGGCTTATCACCTTTCCTTGCATGGCATTAGTCATGGTTGACCAATCAACAGACAGGTCATCATTTGTTGGCAAGCTATCAAGCTCCGCATTCAAGGCATAAACGGTGATTGTGTACTCGTGTTGCCGGCCAGACGGGGAACAGGGAGGTGTGTAACCTGTATGTCGTCCGTCTTTATCTGAGCCTTCAGTTCCAATTGAAAGGGGATTGCCGCGTTCAATACCTGTCGTCTTGACGGGAATGTTCCATAAAAGCCAGTATTGGCTAGGGGCATCGGTGCCTTCTGATTTTCCACGCGGATAGTGGTGCATGATAAGTGCCAGACTTTTGGTGCTCTCGGGTATTGATGTCCAGATTATAGGAGGAGAAGCCCCATCACCACCATCACGTGTACATCTGAGATCAGCGGGCAGTGTGCCGCCATTTTCAAACGCAGGACTTGTCAATGTGAAGTTCTCTTGTGCCTGTCCTATACCTACCAACGACATGGATATGAAGACAGCCGAACATGCCAATGTTATCCAGCGATTCATCTGCAATACTCTCCAGTTTTGATCGCTCCATTATCTGTGACAGTCTGTGTTTCGAACGCATAACAACCTGTTTGGCCCGTTGGTGTGTAGCGCATATAGTAGGCTTGGCCTTGATAGGTGTAGTCCATGCTGCGAGTGCCGGATGCATCTTGAGTAAAAATCAGGTTTTGAACGCCACCACGAGGGGGTTTACCGGCTTCTCGGCCTCTTCCTCCGTCAGCAGGCGATAATGGTGGTACACGCGGCAAGCTGCGTGCATTTTCGACATTACCCATCAAGCACTGGACTATGTAGGGTGCTTCTTGCGAGGTATGATAGCGGTATCCGAATGTATCATCCAGCTGCCCGTTGCATACATCCAATACACCGACAGCAATCGGTGTTCCGTCCGGATTGTTATCGCCGTAAATTGGAAAGCCGTCAAAGGCCCAACCAATAATGGCATCATCCCCAGCGTTCGCCATTTGCTCGATCATGCATGTTGGTTTGACGTGATAGTGATAGTCATCACCTCGTCCAGCATGGCCACCGCAGACATCAAGCTGCTGGGTTAAAAGTGTGTCGTGTTGAGTCTGGTGATGGTAAAGGTCTTTTTCAGACATCTCTCCGCCCCCTGTGTAGTCATATATGGGCACACCATTGACTGCCACACCAAGTGCCGCATCGCGTGTGAGTGGCGACGTTCCGAGGGAGGGTTTTAAAGGGAGCGGCGCTGTATAATCGGCTGGCACGGGAAGTTGTTCATTCGTACCTACAATGCCCGTCATCAACTCATGATCAGGATAGGTATCCGAAGTAATTAATGCCTGACTTTCTGAGCAGGTCACCGTGACCTCTTTGCTAAATCCCGCGTCGTTTACAGAAGCTGTAACTGCTGCACAATGATCATTATCATCATGTGCTGCAACAGGTGGCGCAAACAGTGTCATAGCGCCGATCAATAATGCTGGAGTGCGAAGGGTCAAGCAGAGTGCTTGAAGCGTGTCCAATGACATTGTGTTTTTCTCCTTTCGTGATGGATATGATAAGGCTGCGACGTTTACACTCTTGTGCACCTTATTCAACGACCAATCGACACAATATGGTGTTGTCAGTTTCTAGATCCGCTCCCCAGATAAACTGAGCGTTGTTGTCCCAAGAGATACGATCATAGCCATCTTTAGGACGCACTGATCGTTCGCTGTGTTCTGTGGCTGACTGCCAGCCCGATGCGTCGAAGTCAATCGTATTCCAATCCGCAGGTTCTTCAGTAACTTCAAATTTGCAGGCACCTTGACCAGCGATAGGATTGCTTTCTTCCGCGCAAGATTTACTAACAGGGGCATGATGCGTCACCATGCATTTCCATCCATCGTTTGTTACGGCGACTGTCTTTCCATTTGCATCTTTGATTTGTAGAATAAGGCCACCATCGCCCATCTGCTGCTTACGGGTGCCTATATATTCTAGTCCAGTGTCGTTTTCCTTGTAGTCCTTGGCCGTCAGTCCAAGCACAAAGGGACGCTTTGCTGTAAATGAAAAACTTTCAGCGTTGAATGACCGTTCAGTTGTTATCGAGACGCTGTCCTCGGCAACTTGTTCGCCATTTACGCTGAGTGAAAACCAGTTGTCAGCCCATACATCAGCGGTATATGTCTCAGCTGAAACCGCCTGAACGAATAAGAAAAGAATTGGGGTAGCGAGGTATGAAATTTTTATCATTTTTATCTCCATGGTCGATGTGGAATGTCAGAGGTGAGAATAACATTTAAATGTGCAAAAATTGAGGATCTTCCTTGCTTTTAGATTGATAATTTAATTACCGGAAATTACAGTCCTTACGTGTATAAAAATTACAGGAGATTTCTATTCCTTTCCTTCTTAAGTACAGTTATGAGCCAAAACTTAAACAAAGAAGTATGGATTTGGATAAATAAGAATTAGCAGAAGTAAATAGTGAAATTGAACTAGAAAATACAATGCATAAACGTTCAGTGATTATTATTGAGGCTACTTTTTTTGGTGTTGTTGCCTTAGTTTTTACGGCGATGTTACTTTGCGAAATAGCGTTAGTTAAAACAATATTAACCTCTAGTCTAGCTTTAGGTACGGGTTTTGATATAAAAGAAGATCTAAAATAAATCGAAAGACTCATAATAAGAAACGATGGCATTCAGTTTCTTAAAAAGAATAATGACTGCCTTTGGCACGTTTGCGATGGATTGTTAAAAGTCAGATTGCGACCCATTGCGGACAGTCAGGCGATATCGAAACCGAGCTTTTCTCGCTTTAAGTATGCGATTGTTAATCAGCCTTTCTTAAGCAAAGCCTCAAACTCATCAATTGGCACGGGTTTGCTAAATAAATAACCCTGATAATACATACAACCGTTATCTAGCAGGTATTGCCTTTGTTCGGCAGTCTCCACACCCTCAGCAATAACGTTGATATCCAAACTATGTGCCACCGTAATGATGGTGCGAACAATGGCTTTGTCACTGCTATCGGATACAATGTCACGCACAAATGATTGGTCTATCTTCAATTGTTTAAGTGGTAATTTTTTCAGATATTGCAGTGATGAATAACCCGTGCCAAAGTCATCTAATGAGAATAGAATGCCTATTTTACTGAGCGCATCCATTTTGGTAATAATGTCGTTAATATTATCCACCAACATACTTTCAGTCAGCTCTAACTTGAGTCTTGTAGGGTTAATGTCGTGACGCGCTATCGTGGCAAGCACCTGTTCCACAAAGTCGTTTTGACGGAATTGCTTGGCACTCACATTGACGGCGAGCATAAGGTCTTGGGTTAGAGGGTTACACTGCCACGCTTTAAGTTGAGCGCACGCGGTATCCAGTACCCATTGACCTATCGGTAAAATCAATCCTGTGTCTTCGGCTAAAGAAATAAAGTTAAAAGGCAAAATCATGCCGCGCTGTGGATGCAACCAACGGATTAACGCTTCAGCCCCTAATGCTTGCCCATTACTGTCCACCTGTATTTGATA
>TARA_R110001606_G_scaffold303714_2_pt1 | contig 24617 bp, 33 predicted proteins | sample TARA_R110001606 | Tara Oceans TARA_R110001606 (sample SAMEA4398315) | marine metagenome | biome: Polar Biome; feature: [SRF] surface water layer (ENVO:00010504); material: water (ENVO:00002006), including particulate matter (ENVO:01000060) such as... | depth 5 m
TCATAGGGGAGTTGGGCTATTATACGCTTAGCTTCTGCTACTGATACATTCTTGTTATCCTTCTGCAAATATGTACGCCTTATCCATCGGTGATGACAATTACCACCTCCTTTATACTTAAAGATATTGTAGGTGTTAGCTCCCCTAGGTCCCCATCCTTTATTGACGGCTTTATTTCCTGCAGCGATTATGTCTTCTTTCCTGTAAACCCTAGCTGCTGATACCATCTTGATGCAGAACTTTCTTGAATTACCGCTAGTTGATGGAGGGTCATAGGCATAGCGTACTTTAACAATGTCGTTGTCTAGCTTAGATGCCTCATCTTTAGTTGAGGTTATAGCCCTAGCGAACGTCCACGCTGCATTATGAACCTCATCGGTCTCATAGTCAACAAATCGCTCATCCACTAGCTCGTATTCATCAGTCATCTCTTCCCCCTGTTCTGTTAGCCAATTAGAAGCAGCCTCAAGGTTAACCTCAGAGTCCTCCTCAGGGACGCTCAGAGAGTGCTGAGACGCTTGTACTACAATTGGGGGGGCTTTGCCTATTAGAACGGTATCGGTTACTCCTGCGGCTGTAAACAGGCTCTTGAGAGCTTTATTGATTATCCTTTGATATGGCTCAACTACTTGCCTATCGAATAGCTGTGATGCTATCTCTAGTTCTTGAGTGCTTCCTAACTGACCTGCAGTCTTAACCCCGAACATAGCAGGAGACACCACTCTATGCCCTACCATTATTTTATCAGTAGTCTCAGTAGAGAGGAATTGATATTGCTTGTCAGCGTCTGAGAGGGGGAAAGGCTCGAAGTCAGGTTTTCTCTCGGGTTGGTCTGAGTACGTTATAATGAACTTACCTGCGTTCGTAGCACCTGCTAATTGAAGTTCAATATCGTTCCTGATGCGGTTACGCTCCTCAACAGGGGGTGTACCATTCTTGAAATGGATAGTAAAAGAGGGTGCTAGACCATTCTTTATATTATTGATATGATAGGTGCTAATCTCCTTATCAAGTTCAATGTAATTTATTGAGCCTATGTAGTCAGGCTTAGGATAGTAATAACTACCTACGCTAAAGGGCTTTACATACAGAACCTGAGTAGGGTATTCTATACTATTCTCAGGGTCAAATGAGTGTACTATCTCAGGCTCACATCTCTTGTCAGCCCAATCTCTAGAATAGTAGTAGAAGTTACAATCCTCTCTATCGTCAACCTCTCCTGACCTGAGGTTCTCAAATGGGAGATGCCTCACTTTCGATATGGTCGTTCTATCAATAGAGTAAATAACCTCTAATGCGAACCCCCCTTGTATTTTTAAGTCAATACAGCACTTACGAACCTCATCATCAATATCCCACTCCTGCATCTTGATTTTAGCGTCAAGAGAATCAGATTTGATGCCCTGACCGAATATCATCATCGCTATGCTGTTACAGAGAGCGTTATGAGTAGCCGAACTTTTGTATAGCTCAACAAGGTACTGAGGGTATAGGTTATCGTCCCCATACTTAACCCAATCTTTGCCTGAGGGTTGCTCCTCGAAGGACTTAGCTTGGTATTGTGATAAATTGATTATGTCCATTACTCGTAATATACGACATTGTTAGGCATTAATATAGTTGGTATCGTCCACGCTTTAGCACCTTTTATCTGCATCACTCCCACCTCGCACTCTCCGACTACCGATGCGCCCTCAGGGTTTGTGTTAGACGATGAGTTCTGTCCCCATATCGTATAGGTGTAAAACCCTGTATCTGTAATAAGAACGCTACTACTTGATGGTATTTTTGCGTTAGTCGCAATATTTGCCGCTGTGTATCGTTCATTATCTACCGAAGTCTTCAAAATAGTTACGTGAGTCTTCGTTGACATCTGCATCTTGAACTGAATCAAGTAATGAGTGAACGTAGGCAGGTACTTCCTAGCTTGAAAGGGAGTAACGTAAATAGTCTGCGTAGCAGAATCGGGTAGTAATTTAATCATAAGAAAAAAAAAAGGGACAGACGTAAGCCCATCCCTTAGATTCAATAGTTATTTGTTAACTCTAAGTAGTAGCTGTAAACGTCACTTTACTTCCTGAAGGAACGCCCGGAGATGTCATAGCTAAGAATGGTGCTGCGATAAATTCTTCAGCAGTAAACTCATATTTGAGTCCGTTGAAGTCTCCCATAGCTACACCTGATTCAAGTGTTCCTCCTGTTAGCTCTACGCCACGAGTATGTCCCATAATGAATACGTTATCGTTCACATCTTGCACACATATCGCTAATCTGCCTTTAGTCAGGTTCTGAAAGTCGCTAATATCTGCTGCAACCTCATTAGAGAATACACACGATACTACTTGCGTATAGAATATAGTTCCATTCTCAACAGAAGCGTTAACCGTCTGAGTGAATGAACCTGTGTTCTTATGCATATCATAGTTCTTGAAGACAGTCGCACTAGATGTAACTGCATCAGCAATCTCACCTGACGAAACGGCTGCCCAAGTCGGGTCAACGAATGCCGCTACCCATATTTGTTTAATCCCTCCTAAGGAATCTTTGCAAGGTAATGCTCTACCTGCTGCTACTGCTGTACAAGCCATCTGATATTAGATTAAAAGTTAGTATTATGACGAACGTCTAACACAAGACATCGACTTCTCGTCAACAATCTGACAACCTGCATCGAATAAAAGAGCGCAACGTGTTACCGCATCGCCTGTTACTGCTGTAAGGTCTAAAATACGAGCCTCAGTCATATCCGTCATAACATTTGTACCGAAGTACATATTGTCCTTTCTAGATAAGATAGCAGTATCGTTAGGGAAACCTGCAGGGGTGATAATGTTGTAACCTGCGTAACGTGCTAGTACCCCATCGTTCAAGAAAGGTAGTTGGTACGTATTAGCGAGAGCTTGGTAGTATAAACCTGCAGATTTGCGGCTCATATAGATGTTAGCCTCAGGGTCTCCTAAGATTGCGTCAGGAGCCTTCGCTACAAGTTGCTTTAGTCTCAAGATAATGTCAGTAGCTGCTACAGGATTAGCTGCAGCAGTCCAAGTTCCTACGTTAGTAGTCTCGTTAGTACCTGCACCTGCAACATACTTATTCATAATACCTGCAAACGATAAAGGAGTACCTGTACCTGTAGCTGCACCTGATACGAAGTAATACTTACCTGACCAAATGTTACGCTCTACGTCAGCAGCAGTAATACGTGCTACATATTGAGAGATGAACCCTGCATATGCGTTTGGTGCACCTGCGTCAGCTCCTTGCATCTGAGCCGCAGCCCAATCTTGAGCTAAGTCCTTATTACAGATTTGCTCGTTAACCTGAAGTTGCTCTGTCTCCAAAACTACGTCAGTTAATGTCATCTGATTAGGAGAGTTGGTTGCTCCGAACTCACAAGAACGGTCTTGTATAGCTCCTCCATTAAACTTCTTGAGGTTCGCTTTGAAACGAACGTTCTCAATTACGGAAAGGTATCCGTTAGCGATAGAATCTGCACTTAAAATTGCAGGTGCAACGAATGGGGTCGCTAATTGCCCTACATAAGTTGATGGTAAAACGGTTACATTAGCTGATGCCATAGTTACGAATTGTATTTGTTAAAGAGAGCTTTGATGCGCTCTTCGGTTGATAAACTTGTTAAATCTACGTCAGGCATAGCCTTTGCAGTTGGAGTCACACGCTTCACGCCTTCTGCCGCTGCTTGTGACTTTAATTCTTCTAGCTGAGCCTTCAGTTGCGTTACCGCCTCTTCTGCTGCTAGTTCTTCTTCGACGACTTCGCCCTTAGGCATTCTCTCGTCTAGTACTTTATTGATTAAATCAATGATGTAAGCCTCATCCATCTCTAGTTCTTCTTCTTCTTTAATCTCTTCCTCTACTTCCTCTTCGTCTTCGGCTAGTTTGTCTTGCTTTGACTTACGCACTTTCTTAACAGGGGGCTTTGCTGCTACAGGCTTCTTGCCTCCCTTAGGAGCATTTGCAGGTGCTGCTACTGATTTGCCCTCTCCTTCTCCTTCTGCGTCTCCTGCTCCTCCGACAGCAGAACTAATCTTACCGCCATCAGCGATAACTAAAGCAGTTCCATCTTCCAAAGTATATTCTCCATCAGGAAGTGGCATCTTCTCGCCCTCTTCATTCAAGATAAAAACGTCAGCCCCATCTTCAAATGCTGCTGCATCTGTATAAATGACTGTGCCGTTTTCAAGGACTGCTTCTGCTTCCAATTTAACTTCAATATCTGATGTCTCTTCAGTTTTGAGGTTGACATTAAACTTGTTAAATAAGCTGTTTATGCGCTCTTGTAAATTCGCCATATTAATTGATTCGGGTGTACATACTACTTAACGAACTCAGGGGGTAAAACCTTACAAATTGATGACAAATACTTTATAACCCCACCTATTTTGTGTGGTTCTCCACGCCTAGCTCTCATAGGTGATTCTACCTTCTCAAGAAAGCGTTATGAAGCGTTAGTCCACATAGGCGAAGGCAAGGACGCTACCTTAAAATGCCTGAGAAGAGATTCAGCCTTTTGGAGCAGAACCCCTGTTTTCTTCAAGAATTTCAGTCAATTCTGTCATCATTTTTTCACGTTTCTGCGACTCCATTTTATCAATGAAATAACCTTCAATCGAGAAACCTTTGACCTTGTCAGAACGCACCCAATCTTTCCATATTGCGTCATTCTCAACCTTGACTGAAACCATCCAAGTGCCGACAGGAACGTCCAAATTATACAGAGAAGATTTGTCATTCTCCTTTGATTCTACTATCCAAGATTCCACGACATTTAATCCATTTAACTTGTGCTCGTGTTCAAGAGTCGTGTTATTTTGATTCCCATATTTGAAGAATAACTCCATCGCTCGTCTTACCGTTCTCTTTGAGAAGTAAACGTGAAAGTCCTCTCCATCTTGCGCTCGGTATATTGGCTTGTCAGGAATCAGGGCTGCCCCTATTAACATTCTCTTGTCTGCGTCAGCCTCAGCTAATACAATCTTCTCTCCTTTCAGGGCTAAGAAGTCTGACTCAATCGCAGGGTGCTCCACAAGACTAATTGCGTCTATTCCGAAAAGCTCTGCTTCCTCGTCTATTATCAGTTCTATTAATTTCATTATAACGTTGTTTGGTCGGTTACTATTTGGTCTGCCTGTTGTTGATTAGTCACATTCTCAGATATTACGTATGCTTGTACGCTGCCTCCTGCGCCTTCTCCCATAAAACTGAGGTCTAACTGAGGGTTGGCACTAGCAGCGGCAGACGAAGCTCCTCCTCCTCCTCCTCCTCCTGCGGAGGGAGGTGGTGGTACGGTTTGGTCAGGTGATGCGAATCTACTTTTGGCTATTACTGCTATCTGTGCTGCTCCTGATATTGCTGCTGCTGCTGCTCCTACTGCTCCCCAAGGTAAAGGGATACCTCCTGCGGCAGGGTTAATCGCTCCGATAATAGCTCCTGCTGTATTAATGACAGCAGACACAATACCCATCTTCTTGTTACGTTGGAATGCGTCTTTCTGCTCTCTTTTAGATGAACCTGCTAATGCTGAGTTCAACGCCATAAGGCTACCTAACAATCCTGCTGCTATTGATAACTTCTGTTGAGTCGTTACCTTGACGGCTGCTATCTCTTTAACCGCATACTTCTTATTTACAGCGTCTATCTGCTTCTGCTCTGCTTCTTTGTCACCTATTAATATCTGACTTTGTAGTTTAGCGTCATCTCTCTTCTTCTTCCAAAAGGCTTCTATCTTTTGTAGTTCTAAAGTCTGAGCGTCAGTAAGAATATCATCTATCTCTTTCTGACTCGCAATCATAGCACTTATACGCTTCTGCTCAGCATCTTCTATTGCTTTAATTGCAGCCCCTTGTGCCGTATAGAGCGCATTCAACTTCATCATTAACTCAGTCTGCTTTCCGAGTGATTCAGTCTGTGCCTGAGCAAGGGCTATTTCCAAGTCTGCGAGAGCCTGTAAGTCCTCTGCCGTTGATTCCGTTATGTCATTCTGAGCCCTCTTAATATCTACTGCCTCTTGTGCTAACGCCAAACTCTTAGCAGCTAAATCTGACTCCATCGTACCTGCCTTCTGCAAGGCTGCTATCCTCTTTTCAAAAGTCTCATTTATGTCTTCAGCTATAATCTTCTGCTCTCGTATCGCTTGTCTCGTCTGAGCAAATTCGACTCCTAAAGCACGTTGCGCATCTGCTAACGCTACTGCTCTCTTCTCAAGTGCGGTTGCTGATTTGATTGCCGTAGAGACTGTCTCAATAAAATTAGTGACACCTTCCACTACATTATCCCACGCTTCTTTTAGTGGAGCAGTCACTTTATCAGACGCTATCTCCATCCTTTCTACGCTTGCATTTAGCTCTTTATCTATTGAGCGAATTTCTGCCCTCATATCCGAAGCATCAAATCCTAAAAACTCAGCAGAAGCAGCAGCAAGAGATAAGAAAGACCTTTTTATTTTGAGCATTGAGAATAGAAAGACTTCCCTTAAGTAATTCCCTAAGTCAGAGAACCACGCCCCTACTGCTGCTATTTTATCACTTACAGCTTGGATTGCTTCCTGTGGACTATTAAACGCCCATACCATCGTTTCCCCAATCTTGGACAATACATCAGTCATAACTCCGAAGACTGCCCCTAGCCCTGCCGTAGCTACCTGCAGAACCTCTGCTCCCTTCTTTGTCTTAGTGAAGTACATCATCAGAGAGGCTACAAGAACGACAAGCGCACCTATACCTGTCGCCATCATTGCCCCCTTCAGGGTACGCATTCCGAGTACTGCCTTCTTAACTCCTCCTACTACTCCCTTGAATGCCGTAATCGCACCTCCTGCCATACCACCTAACGCTACTCCTCCTTCTTCGACAGACTCATTTAAGTCCTCTTGAGCAGCCTCAGCATTCTTAGATGCAGACGCTACCCCATCAATATCACTTTTAGCCTTCGCTACTCCTTCAGTTTTAATACCGAAGGTCATTGTTTGCTTCATACCCATAGCCAAGAAATTATAGCGTAAATTCCCCAAGCATATAGAGCGAGGAATATAGCGGTTAGTGCGTAATCAAGCACGTAGTGATAGAAAGGAATCTTCAGGGGGGTATCCATTCCCTTCAATAGCGTTATCGCTTCTAGTATCTTTTCTCCTTTATCCATTTGATGTAGCAGGTTGTGGTGCGATAGCACGAGGGTAGCATTGACTTGTCCCTAATTTACGATTAATCCATACGTACCCATAACGCTCACAACAGGCTTGAGAGCCGTAGTCGGTATTACTTCCATTGAAAACTATTACTCCGTCTGTCTTTTGCCCTGAAGGAACGTCAACGCAATCCTTAATGTCTGACATAACCTTAATCATATGAACTTGAACAGACCCCCCCGTTGTAGCATCGTAGTTGCTAATCTTCAATACTCGGTAGTATGCGTTCTTGATGTATATTTTATCAGAGAACTCGAAGTCTTGAATGTCTGCTTTGGTTAATTTGACATAGGCTGTGAGTAGCCTTGACGTTTCTGAGTACAGCTCATTTACGTAGCTCATCCAATACTTATAATAGAGAGTATTTAGAGGGTGTGCGTCAGTAGCAAAGAAAGCAATCTCATAACCAAAGTTAAGGTCGTTATTTGTCACACTAGGATTAACCGCATCGTAATTTGAGAAGTATGGGAAACTAGTCTGAATTTGTTCCGTTCCTGCAGCGTCCCTTAAATACCACGGGATATTAGCACTCGCACCATTGAAATAAGCTATTTGTGGTTTAGGTTCTTTTACTCCGTTTCCGTCCTTGTCTATTGCCCTGTGAATGGTAATATCTGAAGAGGGTATGTTGGTCAGCAGGTAGGGGGAGAAAGGAGTTTTAATCTCTTGTTCTCCTGTTGCGAAGTCATTATCTGTGTCACGTATCCTCATCCGTCCATACACCCTGTCAGTAGAGTTCTGAACAGCTACGTTAACGAAGTCCTGTCCTGCAGAGTGAGTCCAATCTAACACATTGCGCTGCAGGTCTGTCGTTGGTTGTACTATAACGTCCTTAGTGTAGTCTATCTTATTCGTCCAATCTTTCTGAGTACCTGTCGCAACATAGTCCTGTAAAGGCTCTATGATAAGGTGATTAGGCTTGTTAGTGTCAGGTACGAAGACTAAATTAAACATCTTCTGAAGCCCCATAAGGAAATCTATTTGCTTAATCTTTGGTAGGTTGCCATTCATCAAGACGGTCTGCCCCATCAACTGCTCTGAGACAGCGTCTATCCTAATCCAAGTTCCCTCATTCCGACCTGCTCCGAGTGCGTCAAGAGTAACTCCCTGTTGCCCCTGTCTCTTCGCTGTAAAATAGACGGTATTTCCTGCTAAGCACAGACGCTGATATGTCGTGTTCCCTCCTCCACCTGCTGTCGTAACTGCTAACGCGCTATTTATGTAAGTACGAAGGTCATAAAGGTTCGTTTGATTATTAACAGGGTTAGTTCTCGTGGAGACGGTGACTAAGCAATCATAAGGAGCAGTCCACTTGTGAGTCGTGTTACTGAAATTAGAACCATAGTCATACCCCCCTGTTACCGTGTCAACGATAGGGATAGTCTGATACGATGAAGTTAGTGCGAAATCACTTGCTAATCCTGCTGCTGCTACTTCGGTCTCTGCTGAACTCTCCTCTGCCCTGACTAAAGTTGAGCCGTTATAAGCAGCTAAATACATCTTGGCTACGTTAGCTGTATCAAAGAACGCTGAGGAGTAAGTGAACCCCCCTGTGCTGAGAATCTTATCGAGCAACCATTTTACCCTGATAAAGGGGGTAAGTTCAGCAGCCCATATTCCATTGTATTGGTCTACAAATGAGTTATAGAATACCCCATCGTCAGCCTCTGTCCAATTCCTCCCCTTATCCATAACTCCGTAAACGACATTGCCTGATAATAAACCCCCTGCGCCATACCAAGAGTTCACTACATTAGTGTAGGTACAATCGTGGTTAAGGGCTGATGTATCAAGGTCTGATATGTCCTTCTCTTGCAATGCTTTAGCTAGTGTGAGAACCTCACCAAAGAAGATTATCTCAAAGTCAGCAAAGTCTTTCTTCTGAATAATAGCCTTCTTTATTTGAATGTAGCCCCTCATTAAGGGTATGGTATTGTAGCTCAGCTCAGCTATTATCTTTCTTTTAACGCTGTATCTTGTAGTAGGTTGTAAAGTCGCGTCTTCAAGAGTCTCGAAGAACCTCTTATTTGCCTTCGTTGCAGGTATCCTGAATGTCTGAGAATAAGAACCTTTAGCTTTATTAATCTGTGTCACATCAGAGAACTGATAGGTAAGGTTCACAGGCACGTTCTCGTACAGGTCTACGTTGTACTGACCTCCTCCTGCTGCGCTCCAAAGAGTTAACCTTAACATCTTATTACCTGTGCTAGGGTGACTGTTAAAGAAACTGAGAACACTCCTGAGAAGGGCTCTCTCAAAGAGTAACTTTTGGTATCCATATTAACAGGAATAGGCTTATCGTTAATGTCATCATCGTTACGCAGGAATAGCTGCTTCCCTCTAATTGCATATTTTAGTAACTCAATATCTGCAAATGAGAAATCTAAGCTCATTAATTTATATGACGTTTTCCCTGTCACTTGATACGCTGCAGTCTCTCTAGCTTGAGTGTCGAATGACAGGGTTGCAGCGTTGAAATCTCCTGTTTGCTTCCGATAGGTTTTGTAAGATGTCATATCAGTCTGTTCTGTTCTGCCCGAGAAGATAAGTGAGTCCCATCCACCGAGTGAATTATCCCAATATAGCATATAGTTTTTATGCTTAGTTTGTACAGGACAAATTCTGTGAACCCTAATTGTTGAACTTAATCTACCACCGCCTGTATTAGCTAGAAAAATCTCGTAGTGAGTCCACCCTGCAAACGCAGCAGGGCGTGAAGCCCAAGGAACGTGATTCAAATTACGAGCACCTATTCCCATATATGTCAACTTCTTAGGGATGTCAGTAGCTGCAGGTAGCTGTGCGCCATCAGCAGCATCAAGAACCCAAAAGTCGTCAGCACCTAACTGCGTAGCATTTTTGAATAACTTGTATATTACCTTAGTTTGTATAGTGGGGACAAGGGTGCTGTCATTAAGGAAGGCTACAGAAATTAAAGAATCATCAGAAGTGTCGTAGTGTATAACGTTGTCGCTATCAGGTACTCGGTCTGTTAGCCAAGTCTTAGAGCCTGTTGAGAGGGGGTAGTATGATGATATGTCCCTAGGGTTAGATTCTGATGCTTGTCCTGCCCCTCCTATGATTATTGTGGAAGCACTAGCGTTATTCAAAGAGATAACCCCCCCTGTGTACGTGCCTACTTTGACGGTGAACTTCCTACAGCCTAGAACACCCATAGTAAAGGCTGAAGATATGCGTGTAAAAACAAGAGTACCTATGCTATTTCTGTAATCTACTTCTACCTTATTACGTATTACTTCACCTAAATCAAAGAAGGCATTACCTGTAACGTTAGGCGTTAAATAGAGCGTTGAGATAGCTGCAGTTATTCCTTCCTCAAATACCTCTACGACAAACCTGTCGGGTATAGACGTGGCGTAACTAACGTGGTATATTAGGGGTTGATTAGCTAATTGGAAATTAGCAGGTGCGGATGCGATTGTTGCGCTCATTTACTTGTCAATTTTATAGTCCCTATTTTACGTTCGAAATGACTGAATAGGTCTTTAGCGAATGCCTCTCCTAGTTTGTTTGATGCTTTACCGATAGTCTCTTTGTATGCAATATCAAAGTATTTCAGGGATGCTATTCCCTTCATCTTTATTGCTCGTCCTATCAAGAACGCTGCTGAGTTGAGCCCTGCCTCGTCTTGCTTCACGAAACCTCCCTTAGCGTCTCTTAACCTGATGGGCTTTGTCTTCATCCATCCTCTAATTGCGCTTATGGGGGGTTGCTTTGAGCCATATGAGAACGGAGAGCCTCTGCCCTTCTGAGTTCCGTTCACGCCCCAATAAATAAACTGCGCTGAAGGTTCAGGAGAGCCGAACATAACCGTATCACCATCGATTTGGAATGTCAGACTCTTCTGTAACTTCCCTGATGCCTTGCCGTAGGTCTTATTCTTACCTATGGTTCTATTTCCTAACGTTCGCTTCGCAGCATTCGTTAAGAGTTCAGCATACTTCTTGAGGGCTGCATCGTAATTACCGCCTTTTATCACCTGTTATTGCTGTTATCAAGGTGTCAATCCATCCGAAGACCTTATTGTCTGTTGATGTTGGAGTCAGGTTAACGACTACTTTGGCGAGTGCTAAAATAGCTACGAGGAGTTCTCCCCAATTCTCTAATAAAAATTGCTGCATATTACTTTGATTTGTTTTCTATTATTATAAGTCTTTCTTCTAAGTCTTCAAGGATACTGAAGATTCTTTGCATTAGTTCAAGGTCGCTCTTATTCCTTTGGTCGAACGCTTCTTGCTCAGTTAGTTTATGGTGCATCAGAATTTGTTATTTATGGTGAACGATACTCCTTGTAGAATGACTGTCCCTCCGATGGTGCTTAACACTCTCAGACCTGTTACCATAGAACCTGATGCCGTGACTACTGCTGTCTCGTTGATGACTAATTCAACCTCCCCTGCTGCTGCGAATGTATGCGTCTCACTAAGGTTAAAATTCACTCCTGAGCTTTGGTCAGTAAATTCCATTACCCCTGCTGCTAAGGCTGTCGCCTTTAACCTGTACTCTACGTCTATTGTTGCTGTTGTATTCAGACCTGATAATCCGTTTCGGTTCAATGTACCATCTAAATTATAACTAAGGCTCTTGCGTAAATCTATTGCTGCGTCTGCAGGTAAGGTGAGAGGAGTTTTAACCACATTAGCCCCTGCTATCACGGTAGTGACTGATGCTGTGTTGTAATTAATCGTGCTGATGACTGCTCCTGCTCCGCTTGGTATTGTGCTGCCACCTGATGTCACCCCTTTTAAAGGAGCGTTACACGAATCAAGAGTGAACCCCACCTCAATACTAATAGTAAGGAGGATGCCTGAGAGGGAGTTTGAGGCAGCGTGTTCAAGTGGACTAGTCATCGCGTTAGTTACGCTGTAATGATGCCCGAAGTCAAAGATATTGTCCCCATTCCGCATATCAGCAAGTATGTCCTCTGCTGCCTGTTCTGCATTGCTGATTAATTGAGTCTGATTATCTACCTTGTCAGCCTTGTCAGGGGGTAGGTCAAGTATGTACACCTCAAAAGAATACTCCTTAGATGTACTTTCGTATGTAGCCCCTGTGTACACAACGTGCATACAAGGGTAAGCCTCAAATTTATCCAAGTCTACACCTGATGGTGAGCCGTGAGTAAAGGTCTCGAGGAAGCTGTGGGCATTCACGAACGCAGCAAACCGATTGATTATGTTGTTATACGTTATCATCCTTTATCCTTTAGTTTGAAGTGGAGGTCTTTGAGATAGGCGAGGTGCGTGAATACGCTGCCGACAGACTGCTCAGTAACCGCTTCCATTTGGAGGTATTTATCTCCTGATAAGGTGTGGAGGACGGGATACCATCCCCATTTATCGCTGAAAGCGTCAGGCTCTCTGCCGTCTTCAGCAAAGAGGACTTGATAGTGTGCAGTAGTGTTCTTCTTGAACTCAAAAAAAAAAGGATACAACCCCCGAACAGGTCAGCAGGTAGCTGCTTGAACACTTCAGAATCTTCCTTAGACGTGTATTTAGCAATAGTGTATGCATCACCCTGTTGTCTCTCTATCGGTCTGTAAAGGATGCTTATTATCTTGTGAGCGTTCTCCCAAAAGTTCGCAGAGTACTCCTCCATATCTATCCACTCACCTAAAGTAAACTCCTGCCAATTCGGGATGAACCCATATCGCTGTCCGTTCAACTCTATTTCCTTCAGGTGCCTCCCTTGCTCCTGTTCTGCAATTACCTTAAGGTGTTCATCCGCTTTGGTTACATCGTGTAATGGAGCCTCTCTGAGCTGCTCTATTGAGATGTTCGCACAGGCTGCTACACGCTTGAAAGAATCTACCTCCGTTTGGATGGTAATTAATTGACCTAGTGTGAGGTCTGAGTATTGTAATGGGACTTCGAACAGCATACTAATATAACGATTAAATAGTTAAAACCTTACCCAAGAGCATAGCTCCCATAATTAGGGTTAGTCTGATTGAATGTAATAGCGTAACGTGACGCATCGATAAAGTGATTGAACAGGTCGACAGGTGCGTTCAATATACGTCCGTTCTTATCCTCCTTGTACTTGTAGTTCCTTAATTCTTTGATGCCGTTCACACTCCTCTCGGTGATGAATAGCGGTCTTGACCTGAGGAAGTCTATCCCTGCCCTGATGCTGTCTGCTCCCTTCCTGCAAGGGTGTATGTTAAAGCCGTGTCCGTGCAAATCATCTATGCTCTTTGGCTCAGCACAATCGGCAATTACAGAGTCCTCTCGCTTAATCCCTGCGTCCCTCATTACCTGAGCGATGGCTGCGTTAGTCAAGCCTGTTGCGTAACATACTTCATCTAACAGGAAGCCGTGTCCGTCTGTGTACACTTTAACTATGGCTGTTGCGTCATTAGTGTAACCGAAGTCGAGCCCCACATTCATTAGCTTGTATTCGGGGGGTATGGTCTTGACCTGCTTCCAATGCGTGAGTACTGCGCTCCTGTTCACACCCCTCTCACCCAATCCATACACCTTCCAAAAGTCCTCATCTACCTCTTGGAATCGCTCAATCTCTTGAATGACTGATTCGTTTAGGAAGGGGTTATCCTTGTACGTGGTCTGAAAGAACTGAGCATCATCCCTGTCAATCACATTGTCGTAAATCCAATGGAACTCATCTGAGGGGTTGTAGTCAATCACGATACGCCCTGTGGTTCTCAGGATTAATTGCCTCCACTCTTCAAGGCTCAGCTCATTTGCCTCATTGATAAACAGGAGGTCTCTCTTCCTCCCTCTGACCTTCTGAGGTTGGTCTACTGAAATGAACTCAACTAGGTTGCCATACAGCTGATAAGTGCTGTCAGATTTGTTATGACCTGAGGGGCTGTACATACCCTCCTTCTCAAGTATCTCAAAGAAGTCTCTCATTACTGATGCCCTGAGAGCAGGGAATGTCTTACGGCATATTGTGACTACTGCTCCTGCGCCTTCATTGTGATAACAGAACTCTATTATGAAGGTGAGTAGTGAGTATGTCTTTCCACTCCTCGTGCCTCCCTGATGGACTTGTATCTTTGCGTCTGATTCAGTAGCGTGGTAATATGTCGTTGGGAGAGTCACTTCTGCTCTCTCTTCTTTTTCCTTGATACCTCATCCATCCACGTCAGGGGCTTCTTCTCTGTTATCTGCAGGTCAGTCGTCTCAATGTATCCTCTCCTCTTCCCTTTGGTCTTGAGAAAGAATATCGTAGCTGAAGGGATGCCGTCTTTAATTAGCTGATGGAGGTGGCTCTCAGCAAAGTCTAGAGCAATGTTCTCTAACTCCCTTACCTTGCCCTTGTAGTCTGAGTCTTCCTTCATCCATCGGTAGTGTGTGTCCCTTGAGATGTTAACTGATTTACAGGCTGTTGAAACTACTCCCAATGATTTGCCTAATGCCTCAATGAGTGCTCCTTTTTTAGTGTCAGATTTGTCAGTCATCTTTGAATGCTTTTAATGAATAAAATATAAGTGAATTGCGGTAGCCATCTGTATGCGTTGGAACTATTGGTGTTACTCCGTGCATATTCCTCCACGCAGGATAAACTAATAGTGAGTTATCTGCCTGTTCAAATGTAGCATTGTAATCAGGTACGTGAAGGCAACCTCCTTTGCTGTTATTCCTCTTGGTCATTATGACGTTTACTGCTCCCTTTACATTCCTGACATCGGTATGGAAGGATGCTGCTATGTTAAAGTTTGAGATGCTGCTCGTGAACAGGTCACCGAATCTCCACTCCTTTGAGATGCTCTCCATTACCTTTAATTGATTGTGATAAATTTGGGGGGCAATCTCCTTGATTATCTTACCTGATTCAATCGCTGCTGCTGTCATCGCTTTGATGAAGACCTGAGCAGGAGTATGATTATGCACGGCTGCCCTGTTCCTGTAATGTCTCCTTGTCATTGCATTAGGTGGAACTGAGCCGAGTATCGTGCTCCATTGTGCTGTGCCTTTCTTCCTCGCCTCTGTCCTGTTACCTCCGAGCTTAATCACGTCTGCCCTATCTAGGAATTGCTTAGGGACGTTATCTGACCTGAACTCAGCGTTAGCTATTGAGAGCAGTTGACTCAGTCGGGGGGAATAATCATCTATGTCCCTGATGTAGAAGCCTACAATCTCTCCTTCTGATTCTAGGAGACAATCTTCTGTTATGTTTGGCTCTATGTACTCACAATCTTGAGAGGACTTCCTATCGTGCTTTACGAGGTCTAATTTAATCGTTTTCATTGAGAAGTGTTTTAAGGTATTCTAAGCAATGTTCTGAATCTTTTGTATCACAATGGCTAACGATGTTGTCAACCCTAGTCGAAATGCTCTTTAAATGACGCTCAGTCTGATTTGAGCCTCGCTTCAATCTGCCGTTCCTCCCATCACCGAGAACCTTGACTATTGCAGGGTTCGCCTTAGCTATGAAATTGGAGTTAGTGAATCGGTCTCCTTCAAAGACTGCTACCTTGTCCACCGAATGGACGTATCTGAGCATCCTGTCCAAGTCTGTCATTACGCTCATCGAGAGTCTGTCGCTGCCCTGAAATACACTCCCATCGTACTTGCCTACCACGATGTAATCAGGTGTCTCGTGGAAGAGGAACTTGCCTAGCTTCTGCGTTTGTACCTCCTGCCCTTTTAGGAGCTGAGACATTACCCACGTTTTGCCTACTCCGCATTTACCCACGATGAGTATGCAGTTCCTGAGCCACGTCTTGTCTGCCTTGTATCCGAACTCTTCCATCATTATTACTTGTCCTGTTAATCTGTAGTGATTCTGTTTCTCTTTACTTAACCCCTTGTCAAGTATGTTCTCTTCTAATCTTAACGACTTAGGTAGCAGTTCCTTACGGCAGTCCCAAAATACGTTTAGTTTATCTCCCCATAATTCCTCTGCTTTCCTTATCCTGTCATAGAACATATCGTTGTACACATTAGGGTAACGCCTGTTAACCCGATGCCATCCCTTGTAACAGCATAATGTCGTTTCTAACGTGAAGTATGATACATCAGGATGGTCAATCGTTGCTTTAGCCTCCTTAATCAATTCGTTGCCCTCGTCATTCAGCCAATCAAGTATCTCAGGGGTGTAGTTTGGGGTGTTATCTTTAGTCCAATCCAAGTCATCCCGACCTAGCACCTTGCATAATCCATTCCTGTGAGATTTGCTCCCTGTTATGTCCTCAAAGAATAACCAATCACAGTCTACATTTATCCCTGCTAATCTCAGGTATTCCAAGTAGCTGAAAGTTGATAGCCTCCCAAAGGAGACGAACTTATTGATAATGACATCCCATAACAGGCTGAAGTTCTGATACTTATGCTGACCTGTCGTGAACTGAGCGAAGTAATCTGCCTGAGTCTTTCCGTCTAATTGCTCAATGTAATTCGATACGCTCCAAATGAATCGAGTCCTCGTGTATCTCCTGTCTGTATCCCACGGCAAGTTATTGTAATTAGTCTCGAACCATCGCTCTAATTCCTCTCTCGAATCTCTAATTAAATCAATGGAGGGGAATGCTGAGTATATTCTGTATGTCGTTACCACGTTCTGAGTATTCCCATTAATGAATACAAACCATAGCTTCTGCTCTTCGGTCATCTGAAGCGTCTTAAACAGGTAAGGGAAGGCATAATAAACTGCTCCTGCGTGAGCCCCATATTTGAGGTGGAACTCATAGAAGTCGAGGAATACTTTCCTCCTGTTCTCAGGTAATCGGTTATCTGTCATCTTATGTCGCTCCCTACTATCCAAAATAATGTCTTCTCATTCCAATGCTCTTTCATTCTCTGACGAAAATACCTGATGCACTTACCTTCGTATCGGGGGTGGAAGTAAATGCTACCTGCTTTCTCGTGAAACGTATCAGAATACTGACAATACCCTGTTCCATTCAGGTTCTCATACCGCATCGAATGTCTGAAGCCCTTTAGTCCCTCAAAGCTCCAATCATACACTCCCTCGGTGTCAATACCTTTGGTTGCGCTTATGTGCTTCAGCCTGTGCTCAATGTACTCTATGTTATTGCTTCCGTGGTTGCCTATCCCCATCAGTATTATCTCTTTTAAGTTAGGCTTAGGGTACTTCAGAAGCCCATACAAGATTGAAGTAGATGAGTTACAGCTACCGCAGGGAATAACCAACCTATTGACGCTACTCGGTATGTTCCTAACTTGCTCTGCTCCAACAGAATGGAACGCTTCTATCTCTTCCCACGTATTCACGTTGTCTTCAAGCGTGATATTCGTCTCTAGGAACTCGTGGTCAGGTAGTAGCTTCAATGTCTTCCTTGCTAATGCCCCTAATGTCTTTGCGTATCCCACCTTTGAGTACAGCATCTTAGCTCCGAGCCTCTTTGCTCTGAATAAATAGGGGGAATCTTTCTCCTCTATCTTCTTCTTGGAGTGAGTAATCACGCAGCCTATTCGATAGTGCTTACAAATCTCAGATATGAATGCGTGTTGAGGGGACTGTGATACCGAGCCACTCACGATGCCTTTAACTCCTCGCTTAACCCATCCATCAACGAGCCATATTGCCTGTCTCAGCTTTGCTCCATTAATATCACCATACCCAAGAGGAGCGAACTTGTCATCCCTCTTGAATGTCATCCCATCAACTATCTCAACAGGAGTTAGGTCGTGTATGGTGTCTATCCAACGCACTTCTTCATCGCTTCAATGAGTAATCCTCCGACATAGACTCCGTCCTTTCTAAGCCCATTCGCTAACGTTAATGCTGTCGTGTAGTCATCGCCTTCAAACTCTATTTGGATTGCCCTCTTGACTCCCTCTTGCATCTCCTTGACGGTCTCATCAAGTGCTCCGTACTCCTCATCGAGGATTGAGTAGTCTACATTTGTCTCAGGTGTCCAAACGTCTAACCCCCATTCTTCCATCTTGACGTTATCCCATTCGTTCGCTAACATATCCCAATCCCACTCTCCGTATGAGACGTTATCCTTAATAATAAACTCAGCTCTTTTAGCCTTAGCCCAAGTTACCTTATGTACAGGCACTTCTTTTAGCCCTGCTTCCTTCGCTGCAGCTAATCTCATATTGCCTCCTATCACCACGTTATCAGGATTGATAACAATAGGTCGTGCTTCAAGCATCTCAGGGAAGTCCTTGATTGATTTAACTAATTTCTTGAAACTAGATTCACGAATAGTTCTCGGGTTATCCTCATTCGGGAGGATTAGGTTGATTTTTAATGTAGTCATCTGCTGTATTTAATATATTTCTTAATGTTTCTCTGATAGGGTAATCTGTTATGGCTAAGTTAAGCAGAATCTCCCACGCTTCTTCCCTGCTCATTATTACTCTGTAGGAATGTTGGTCTCCCTTCTCCTCAACAGCGAATAATATCCAATCATTCGAGGTGTTGATGTATCTCTTTGCTCGTCTCGGTGTCATTACGCTAGATTAAATTTAAGGGCTTTACGTTGGTACTCGTCATCGTACTTCAATAGCTGCTCTGATGCCCTTACGTGGTGAATAGCGGTAGCGTGATTTGTGTATCCTACTGCCTCTGCTATCATATCGTAAGTCCATCCCTTTGCCCTGAGAAGAGTACAGCATAATCTCCTAGCATCTACAATCCTTCGCTTCCTGCTTGTGCTTTGTACCTCATCCCATTGTACTCCGAGCCTTCCTACTCCTCTTTTGCATTGTTCTACTGCTATCATTCCCTCATAATCTGAGTCTGCGTAGTTGAGTTTACCCACCATCATATAAATATCGTTATTCATCTTTTATAAATTCTTTTAGTTCTTGAATAGTCTTTCTTACACACGAATTACAGCTACTTACTTTCTTATTTCCACCTGATGCTTTATTCCATAACTCAGTTAATTGAGTATTCTGATTGCCTGATATTGTGGTTGCTCCTTCCAATTCTCCGAGCAGTATTTTCATATTATTCAGGTCATCTTTGCTTAGTTCACTTGCCCATTTATTCAGGGGGCAGGATGATATTCTCAGACCTGTTTTAATCGGCATTATGCATCCGCATAACTTGATTCTCTCTCCATTTTCAAGCTCAATCTCTGTTCCGAAACCAAGCGTTCCGCAGGACTTTGTGCTAGGCAAATAATGCTCACAATTCTTGCAAATTTCAAGCCGATTTGAGCGTTTTTGAGCTGATATTAAGAACATACAGAGAGGAGTTTTAAGCTAGGCTGAAGCAATTTAGTGTGTTTTGTTAACGCTGTGTATCAAAGTTTTGTGTTCGTTGAATCACCTATGGAGACGAGCCCTCTAGAGCTGCAAAATAATTCTTCAACTTCTCCCTTGACCTGAATAAAGAGGTGTGAAATATGGTCGGTTTTATGCCTGATTCTCTTGAGACTTGCGTTAGGTTGAAACCTTGACAATAAAGCGTCAGAACCATTCCATCAAACCACGATAATCTGTCAACTGCTAACTGAAAATTCTCAAGCATAAATGCGTGGCTCAGGTCGTATTCTGCTGTCTGATTTTGAATGACAAGAGAACTTAAATAATAGTCTGATTTGAACTTTCCTCGAGTCGCTTCCATATACATTGCTCGTCTGAAATATGCGAAGGGCTTCTCAATAACCGCATCTATTTTTACGCCCTTTAATCTGAGTATTCTCAGGTAAGTATGATGCACAAGGTCACGAGGTTCTTTATGAATGCTCGTTGCAGCAGTCACTAATTTAGAATAGTTGGTCTCTACCCACTTATTCCAATCCTTTAGATGCTCTGAGTTCTTCAACTTTATCTTTGTACGTCATTATCATCTCGGTAAGCTCCACTACTCCGTATTTCTTTGACTGCTTGGAATATCTGAGGAGGGAATCTGATGTCCCCTCCCCGTATTCTCTATTTAGGTTAACGGAAAACAGGTACTGCTCTCCGTGACGGAATATGTTACATCTCTTACATTGAAATTGAACATTTTTTTCATCCCATCTAGTTGCGAATGCACCACGTCCCATAAAGTGACCTGCGTCTCCCTCCTTCCATTTAGCCGTCTTCCCACAGGTGAAACATTCGCTATACCCTGAATCATCTGATACTCTCATTCTAATGAATCGTGAGAATACCTTGTCCAAGTCCTTAACTAGCTTCTGTCTCGAGGTCGCCATACTCGCAATATACAAAATAATCTTTAGTTATCGTCAGGGGAATTAGGATATGGTATGTGCTCCCACCTTCCCTTATCATCTGTGTCATCCTCAGGTAACTTCAGGTCAACTAGCAATCGCTTCATTAGGCTGCTCTGCTCATCAGACAATGGAGGAGGGGGTGTCTCTTTATCCCTCCTGTAATCTCGTTCCATCATCTCGGCTCTTTCGCCTTCGTACTGCTGAAATATCTCCACTATCTCAGGTAGCTTCAATCTCTCATACATCTTGCCGTACTTACCTGCTTTGAGCCGTGTCATTATGACCTTCCATTCCTCTATCTTCATAACAGGGAATGTCTCAATTAGATAATTTACAGCATCTATGAAGTTCTGAGTACCTGTTATCGTTTTATTGAAGTCAAGGTAATCAATCGCGTCCTTCAGGAGTGCCATAAGGGCAACGTGAGTCATCTTCGGCTCATACCTCATTGCTGACCTTACGTTACTTCCGTGATTCCAAGCGTCACTAGCTGTTAGTGCCGTCATCGATGGCTTTGAGATAATCGCTATACTCATCGCTACTGAAGTCTTTAGTGCTATTTCGTTCATTTTTCTGATTCTTTAATGGGAAGATTCCTCTCCATCCGTTAGCTATTGATTCATTTATCATTTGGATAGCAATATCCTGATTCTCTTCGCTCTCGATAAACAGCTTATGTATTGCTGCCTTCTCTCCACGAGGTGTGTACCTTCCATACCTACGCTCCTTTCGTTCGTCTAACCACATACCCCAAGTACCCCTAAAAGTATTGTTATCCCAATTCACAGGGAGGTCAGGTAATGGATTAATGATTGAACTAATAGATGAATTAGTAGGTGTTGAATTTGAACCTAATGTAGGCTCATCCTGAACCTTATCAGAACCATCTTGAACCGAATTACCCCCAATATGACCTGAATCATCAGGGTTAACTAGAGAGCGTATGAGACGCTTTCGTGTGTTTCCTGACAACTCCACTAGGCGAAGGGTTGAAAGTGTCTTCACGCTCCTCTTAACGGTGCTCTCGGATACTCCTAACTCTTTCGTAAGTGTCGCATTGCTTTTATAGAATAGCTTTCCGTTACCTGTGAAGGAATCTATGTCAGCTAACAGGACTTTATCGATTGCCGTTAAGTCCATCCTGAGCCATATGTGAGCAGGTATCCATATACCTTTGAATTGCCTCTCCATTATTGCGCCCATCTAGGTAACTCCAATGTCAGGTTATTCTCATACCCTGTCTCTTCTCCATCCCAATGATTGAACTTGTATATTCCATCGGTCATCATAGCGTAGCCTTTATCGAGGTATCCCTGACTCAGCTTGTAAATACATACGTTGTAAGGACTGCTGTTCTCAATAGCGATAATGAAGTAATCATCTACGCCTGTCATCTCTCTATAGATAGCTGCTTGTAAATGGTAGCCATAATTGATTACACTCCTTCCGAAGCCCTGAGGACTGCCGTCTTGAGTAGTCTTGATGTCAACTATGCACTCGCTACTCATTGCATCTACGAAGCCCCTGAAGGGGAAGCCCTGTATGTCTCCTTTGACCTCCTCCTCTCTACGAGGACAATGAGCCAATAGGTCAACAGCACTCAGGTTCTGAGCAAACCTTCTTTTGATACCCTGTATGGCTGCCCAATCTGAGTTATTCATATAGGTTATCTCAGGTTTCTGCTCAGCCATCTCTTTGTACGCCTTTGTATTCTTGCGCAGCGATGTAACATCGTATTCTTTAGCGAACTTCTCAGGCTCAAGCAGAGCCATATGAACGGCTGTGCCTAAGCGCATTGAAGCAGACTCCACGAACTCTCGTTTCTTGTATGCTAAGAAGTGAGCAGGTGACTTGATGAACTCCTTTAATGAGGAGAACGATAGGGTTGTTAATTTACTTTCCATAGTATATTATCGTTTGATTTTAATTGCTTGGTCGTAGCTCATCCACTTCCATACACCGAACGTTTTAATGGTACAGCATACGATGCCGTCATTATCTAAATAAGCATCGGTCATTGCTTTCTTCCATCCCCTGTTAGTTGGGATTAAATCACCCTCTTTGATGTTAAGAGTGGTTGTGTCTAAGACCTTCTTCTCTACTTTTGGAGATACTTCGGTTACTGAGTTAATTGTAGCGTTAGCCATATTAATTGAAATTATGAGGGGTTATCCCCCTCGGATTAAAAGTTGTTTTTAAACGTACACGTTTTTCACCTTATTCACGAAACGATAGTTCTGTTCCGTATTCCTCTATTGAGTTCTTCTTCCCTCAGGAGCACCTCTCCTGCTAACTGCGTCCAAGTGGTATCACACAGGTTAACAATCTCAGGAGCGTGTTTAAGCATTGCTCTCGGGTTAGATGAGTGCCATTGATAGACAGTCATCGCAGTTACACCAAGTCTCTCAGCGCAATTACGATGCGTACCGAACTTCTTCGTGATAAACTTCTTCAGGTCATTTGTTTTCTGTATAGCCATTAGAATAGTAATTCAGATTTAGGTAACTCGGGGAGAGGGTTTCTCTCATTCCCATTCTCATCATATATTTTATCCATCAGGTCTCTCGTCTCTTTACCAAAGTAACCTTCGATAATGCCTAACTTGTACCACTTCTCATATCTCTTCTTGTCTCTCTCCTCCTTAACCCTCCCGACATTTTCAGGAGGGGTTAAAGTGTATGTAGCCTTGTGATACTCCGACTGATGGACTAGCCCCTTGTCGTGTAACTCACTCAATCTCGCTGAAGCCGTTTGAAGAGGCATAGAGAGCCTGTCAGCCACTTCCCTAAGGGTTGCACCCCCTCGGCTAAGTAAGCTCATTATAAGCTCCTCTGAGGGCTTGATGCTCGGTTGTATGGCGATGTACGCCTCGATGCTAAAGTGACTCATTGAGGTTATCCCTTTTGTGGATGAGTAATCGAGCCACTAATGATGCTCCGTCTATGTACTCGGAATAAGACATATCAGCTTTACATTCTCCGATAAGAGCAATAGCTGCGTTCAATGCCCAAGAGTTAGTAATCTTCTCGTCTCTTCCTGCGTCAGGTTTCCACCCTCCACCATCTGAGAAGGTACTAGCCTTCTTGATGCGTAGCTTTACACCGAACTTATTCTCGGTCTTAGTGTATTCCACCTCATCTCCCACCACGTATGGAGGGGCTTCAGGGCTCGTGCTTGACGCTGTTCCGCTGACAGGCGAACCTGCCTCATCTGCTTCCATTGTTACTTGGTAGTCGTACATTGTACCTGACTGACCTGCCCACGTATTTTCGGTCTTCGTGATAGACGCTATTTTTGATGTTGCCATCTTGATTGAAATTATGGGGGGCTGAACACCCCCCTGTGTTAATTAAACAAATATAAACAAATCTTTGCAATAAAGCAAGTTATTCCTTATGTATCTTGGAGGTTATTGAGCATCTTCAGACGCTCATTCGTAGCCTCTAGTTCCTTTGCTAAACGCTTAGCGTACACCCTGACTAGTTTCTCTTTGAACTGCCTAAGCTCTTGTATAGTCAGGTTGTCTATCATCCCTTGAAAGTCGATGTTGTATTCTTCTAAGTTATCCATAATGATTATTTGTAGATTGGATTGTCTGCCTTAGCGTCTCTCGCTACGTACAGAATGTCAAGGTGCATAAATGCCTTATCAAGATAATCCTGATGATAAGCCTTGCTTGATACCGCATCTGCATACACAGGGACATCAATTATATTAATCTTTGCCTCGGCACACATATTTACAATAGCTGCTATTGAGACAGTTGCCTTAGCTATTTTCTCTTGGTGATACTCAGCGTCTGATAAATAGTACGCTATTTGATTTTTGATGAACTCGTTTGATGCTTTCATTACGCTAGGTTTGAATCAGTTGGAATCACGTCTAATTCGAGTGCTGCATTTACCTGAGGAAGAACCTCGTTGATTAACATCTCATCGATAGTCTCCTGCATATCTCTCGCATAAAAGTCGTCAATCACAGCGTTAACAGAAACCTCAATATCCACGTCCTTACAGAATGAGCACTCGAAGCCATCTGAATAGCACGACTCTTCAACTGAGTATTCAGTCTCGTATTGGTTGTCCCTTAGTTGAAAGAAAACTGATGCCTCTCCTTGCTCAAAGGCTCTCTGAGCAATCTTCAGGTCTCTCTTAGGGTTGGTGTTAGCAGAGCGATTTAGCTCCTGCTCTTGTAGCCGTTTGTTCTCAGCTCTGAGAGATTCATTTTCAGCGATTAAGTGAGTCGCTTGGTCTAGGGCTGATTTGACCTCAGCTATGGTCTT
>TARA_R110001606_G_scaffold258188_1_pt1 | contig 24601 bp, 22 predicted proteins | sample TARA_R110001606 | Tara Oceans TARA_R110001606 (sample SAMEA4398315) | marine metagenome | biome: Polar Biome; feature: [SRF] surface water layer (ENVO:00010504); material: water (ENVO:00002006), including particulate matter (ENVO:01000060) such as... | depth 5 m
GACCTTCTTTGTGTTCGATACCCGTTGTTTCAGTATCCAGCACTACGGTTCTTGCAGGAGCACTTTTGTAAACCATGAAAATTAAAAACCTCTGGAAGCCTCTAAAACAATGATACCACACGCAAAACAACCATCCAACCGAAAAATTAATCTGTAAACAACGCTTGCTCTACCGTTATATACCGGTCATTATGTAAACATGACATTCCAGATAAAGCACTACATTGAAAAAAGCGGTGAACGGTTCTCACTGCTCTATGGCGCTGACGAACGCGGGATCCCCCTTTTCTATCCGACAGCCTTCGCTGCACGCTCTTTACGCATGGACAAGACCCACGCCACTCAGCTGGTTGCACTGGAATCGATCCGCCGGCTGTGCGAGTGGGAACGTGACCGACTAAAAAGTGTTGAAACAATGCTCCTCGCTGGAGAGCTGCTGGCTGCCAGGGAAATTGATGATTTAGCCGTGCATGTCCTCGCTCGCCGCACCGGCAAAGCAAACGACGTAATTAGTAGCACTAAGTTTAATAACTATTGGGCTAACATCACCGCATATATAGAGTGGCTGACAGACGAGCTACTGCCAAACCGTAATGATTTGAACACCCGGAAGCTGGTCGAAGATCAGGCCAGACGGCTTGACAGGAAGATTATTAAGCGAGCCGGTTCCAAAGCACGGCGAGAACAGAAGCTCTTGGAAGAAAAGCTGCCAGAGATGGCGCGAGAAGAACTTCTTTCCATATTCCACGATCCTTTTAAGGGTCTAATCACCGAGATTTACAAATCCACTCGATTTCGCAACACAGTAATGCTGCGTATCCTCTACGAAACCGGCATGCGGAGAGGCGAACTTCTTGCATTGAAGCTCAAGAACTTCGTTGAATCTAGCGGCGGCCAAAGTGCCTACCTCGTTGTTGAGCGTAATCACAGCGATGAGCTAGATCGCAGACTTAATCAGCCTGTTGCAAAAACGCTTGGGCGAACCCTTCCCATTTCAGAACAACTCGAACAACAAATGATTGAGTACAGAGTTCGCTATCGTGCTGAACTACGAAATGCAGGCCACACTGATGACTCATTCATCTTCTGCGTACACCACTCTAGGGCGCATGAAGGCACACCCCTGACCATAAATGGATTTAATTCTGCCTTTGCATATTTTCGGTCTTGCTTCCCAGCTGTAGCGGGCCTCCATCCTCACGCCTTTCGGCATGACTGGAACTATCGACTCTCTATTAAAGCAGACGAAATGGGCATGTCCGAAACCGAGGAGAACGAAGCACGATGCGAAGCTATGGGGTGGGTTCCCGAGTCAAAAATGGCAAAAATATATAATCAGCGCCACAGAAAAGAAAAAGCAATGGAAGTTGGGCGAAAAATAGCCCTCGATACCGAGCGCCGATGAAAAATGAATTATGCGACCACCAAAAAAAATGTAGCACTCACCGCAGAAGAAGATCTACTTTCTGACCGCGACGCAATTAGCACAAACGAACTAGCACTTGACCTAAATGCAACGACTCGATCAACAATTGATGGACGCATCTTCTGGAAGGGAAATGTCTTAGTCAGACTAGGTCGATCTGACACCGACCTATCTCTATTCCTGCAAGGCTTTACGGCAGCATCAAGCGATGCCTTCAAAGAAGCTTTTCTGCTGTATGCCGACAGTAAACAGCCTGGGTTAGAACTTGTCATGCATGTAGCCCGCATACTGCGCGCCATTAGTAAAGAGCTCTCCCCCAATAAGCTCGATGTAACTTGGGCAAGCCACTCGCTAAAGAACATCTCATTCCGGCGCTCAAAGCGTCAAATATGCAATTTTTTAGAGTTCTTAAATGATCGCCACCCAGGCCTAGTGACAAACGATGCGCTAAATTTTTTATTACAGGCAGCTTACCCGAAACAATCCTCCCGAAACGTTGAGTCTGATGACCCGACAAAAAGCTGGCTCACCGATCAAGAGTATGATGATATTGTCCGATACAGTTGGAATCATTACGACCTGACGAACAGTACCAGCACTGCCCTGATTAGACTTTTATCAGCTCAGTATGCTCGCCGCCCATCCCAGCTCGCCAGCCTGAAATTCTGCGATCTGAAGTCAGACACGCAGAAAGTAATAAGCGAGTTACCGGATAACGAAATTCATTTTCCTGCAGCAAAAGAGAGAGACGCCGGCTCTGAATTCAGGGCAGGAAAGGTTGAAGCACATCCCATTGCTAAGCACCTTTGGGACATGCTGAAAATCCAGCGCAAAGAAATTAAGGCTCTATTTGAAAAGACACTAAATCTGGAACTGAGCGACTCAGATGCCGTCAAGCTTCCAGTGTTCACGAATAGCAGACGCATTGCTGCAGCTGCAGAAATGTTAGAAGAAAAGCTAAACTTAAATCCCTCCCAATGCCTCGATGATGAGCTATTTCACCTAATCCCCCTGCAAGTGGGAAGGGTCATAGCTTTTGAGTTTGACATGGCAGGAACAGGCGCTGGCCGAAGACTTCGGAAAGATGAAAGAGAATTGCTTCGGCGACCGACCAGCTCACGAACGAATCAACCAATCATCGTGACTGCTACGCGTCTCCGCCATACCCGAGCGAGGCAGCTAGCTCGCCAGGGGGTACCTAAGGCAATTCTGTCCTATTGGCTGGGGCACAATGAAGATACCGCCATTGATGCCTATTACGATGATCCTGCCGAAGATGCTCGTCGGTTTGACGAGATCATGGGCAAGGGTCTAGCTCCTATTGCACAAGCGTTCCATGGAAAGATCATTGCCACCGATGCTGAAGCTACTCATCCCAGCGATCCGTCCAAGCGCCTTGAGTTCGCAGGAGATGAACGACTGGAGTATCTCGGGCGGTGCGGAAAGTTCAGTTTTTGTGCGACTACCTCTATTCCTATCCCTTGTTATCGCTGCAAGAATTTCGAGCCCATTGCAGGTGCTCCTCACGAAGAAGTGCTGAATGCGCTGCACTACCGGCAGGCCCAAGAGCACGCGCTGATTAAACCTGGCAGCCTCCGGAATCTTCTCATCCCGATAGACCTCTCGGAAGATATCCGTGCCGTTGAGCGTTGTATTGAGCTCTGCAAGATTAAACGCGGGGATAAGTAGTGGTAGCTCACCTCAAGCTCGTTAGCTTCAATCCAAATCCGCTACTTAGCCCTACGACCAATCTCAGAAATTTCGTTAGATACTGCCAGAATGAGTTAACACTGTGGCAAGAAGAAAGTGGCTTCTCGTGGGAATCAGCTTACTGGCCGAATCCATCTAGAGGCGCTCGCGTAAGATTCACCAATCTAGATAATGCAGGAATGCACCCATCTGTCGCTCCGAGCGACCGAGAACTTATTCATCCGGCCCTGATTGATGTAATAAAATCGTACCTCCGCTATCGCCATACGCTCAAGCCCCACGGAAACCTCGCCCGGGAACTGCAGGCATTCAGAGCGCTAGACAAAGCGCTGACAGAGGACATGGATGTCCCCGACGTCACTGATGTGCAATTCCGGCACTTTCAGCGAGCGGCTGAATTGGTCGAGCATATGTCTGGGCGGCAGGCAATTCTTGCGTCACTACTTCAAATTCTCGCCTTACTGTCTGAAAAGCTTATTGTTCCTGCGGAAGTCATCCGCTGGCAGCACCCGTATGTCAAGGAGAAGTCTTACGACAACGTCCGGGGCAGCAATGCGCCAGCTGATGTCAAGATAGCAAAAGTTGCTGATCAAGACGCATTTTTCAGCATTGCAGACATATTCAGCAAGCCGCTTAGTCAACTTGATGACAGCGACATTATGGTCACCTCGATCACCGCGTTGCTGCTCTCCGCTCCCATGCGGATCGGAGAATCGCTCCGCTGGCGAACCGACTGTTTGAGGACAGATGCAGATAAGAACGGCGATCCGCAGCGCTACCTGGCCTACTACGTCCCCAAGACACGCAGCTACACGCGTAAAGGCGTACCGACAACCATAGCAGAGGTCGCACGGGAGGCTATCGAACGACTCATAAGTATTACAGAGGAAGGCCGTCGCCTCGCTGTATACATGGAAACCAGCCCTAAGCATTTCTATAGACATTCGACATGCCCTGACGTACCTGATGATCAGGAACTGACTCGTGACCAAGTCGCTCAAGCCCTCGGTTTCATGCACCGCAAGGCATGCGAAGACTTCATGCGCAAGCACACCGGCAACTATTCCCTAACCGGCTTCACTCTAGACTCCCTCTGGGAAATTGTTCTCGCTGAGCATCGCGAGAACAACCCACACTTCCCCTATCAGGAGCGCGCCCAGGAAGACCTCAAGCCACTAAAAATGAGCGAGTCGCTTATGTGCTTCAGGCGGCTTCAGTTGGGCGCGCGCGTAAGCACAAGCCCTGTCCTGCTTGCCCCATTCAATCCGGACTTCTATCGGAAACGACTAGACGGCGTGGTCAAGCTTGATCGAAAAAATCAGCGCCCTTTGTGCTTTTTTACCAAGCATGGCTTCAACCCGCTGCGACTGAACTCCCATAGCTTGCGCCACTTCATCAACCGCCTCGCTAAGCAATATGGAATGTCGATTGACGAATTGACGGAGTGGAGTTCGCGCGCATCCGTGCGTCAGACCAGAACGTACTTGCACGAGACACACGACCAAAAACTCGAACGATCCTCGCTGATCATGAGCACGAAGCAAGAGCATCAGACGCTTGCGCCCGTAACCGAGGAAGAAGCTACCAGCTACGGATATGGCCCCTTTCACCGGAGCCGCTATGGTATTTGCCGGAGATCCTGGCGGGCCGGCCCCTGCAACAAGTTCGCGGATTGTACGAACTGCTCCGAATTACTAGCGTGCAAGGGCGATAAGATTGCCTTAGCAGCGATAAAAGGCGACCGGGATAACATGGTTCGTACGTTCGAAGCTGCCAGGGTCGCAATACAGAATGGTGAGCGCTCGGCATCGCTTTGGATGCAGAAGGCAACACCCCAGATCCAGCGCCTAGATGAGCTAGTAGGCATCATGGAGAATCCTGATATTCCGGACGGAACTCCGATTGCGCTCACTGGCACCGACTTTAATCATGAGTCGCTGATTGTTCAGGATCAGGCAGCGAAGGCTGGCGTTGAACTATTGGACAGAGAAAAGCTCGCGCTAGAGTTTGGCGGCGACCTCATTGAATGCCTGAAAATGCTGGTCTGAGCAACTCACTAAAGAGACTTATATGCCGAAAGTAATCACGGATCAGCAGACTCGCGACATCTGCAGAATGATCCATAACTGGGATAGGCAGCATAAACTCGACTGGAATCTTATTTGCCTAGGCGCGCAAGAAATCCTCAACTGGGACAAACCTCCAACTCGTCAGGCACTAAACAAAAAAACCACTATCAAACTTGCATATCAGGCGAAAAAGGACGTATTGCGTAGAGAGCAAGAGCGGATCGATAACCTTCCGCGCCCCAAGACTATTAAGGACGGTGCTGAGCGCATTGCGCGTCTCGAGAAGGAAATTGAGGAGCTCAAACTTCTTAATTCCAAGCTTGCAGAACTGTATCGATTAATTGTTTACAACGCATCCCTGGCCGGGTTTAAGAAGAGTGACTTAATGAAGCCCATGCCTTCCTCAAAGGAGCCCACCAAAAATTAGCTACACGCTAACCGGTGGAAAACACGCCTCGAATTCCTCGAATAGCTTTGCCATGACCTGCTGTTCTGGAGACAAGCCTGCCATGACCAGTAGCAGGCTTCCTACAAGGCCTAGCGGCCCATTGGAGTGCCGTACCTGCATGCACACAAGCTCTAGCGGGAACCCTCGGCCATGGCGATTCACTGCGTGAATCCCACCGTGCACATATGAACTCAAGGGCCGCCAGGAATAGTGCTTAAACTCCTTCAACTGGGCTACCGGAACATGGGGGTGTGAAACAGCGTGGAAAACTTTCCAGATTCCCGGGGTAAACAGCGTCCAATAGTTTCCACCCCGGTGTGTGCAACCATCCGGTCTTTTGGCCGGAGAATCTGGGGTGTTATCGATGGACATCATTGCCGAAATTCGGCGGCGGCACTTGGTCAGTGGCGAGAGCATTAGCGCCATTGCGCGCAGCCTTAACCTTTCCCGTCCCACCGTTCGCAAGCATCTGCACAGCACAGCTGCGCCGGTTTATGAGCGTCAGCAACAACCTGCGCCCAAGCTGGGCGAGTTCCAAGCCACACTCGAAGCCTGGCTGACTACCGAGCAGCACCTGCCCAAGGCGCAGCGGCGCACGGCTCGGCGGTTGTATGAAGGCTTGCAGGTCGAGGGTTATCGCGGCGCCTATGACAGCGTGCAGCGTTTCGTGAAGCAGTGGAAAACCTGCAAGGCCCGCCCAGCGGCTACGCAGGCGTTTGTACCGTTAGTGTTCGCGCCTGGCGATGCCTGCCAGTTCGACTGGAGCCATGAGCAGGTCGAGATTGCGGGCGTGGTGCAGACGGTCAAGGTCGCGCACTTCCGCCTGAGCTACAGCCGGCAGATGTTCGTCGCGGCCTATCCACGCGAGACGCAGGAGATGGTCTTCGATGCGCATAATCGCGCCTTTACCTTCTTTGGCGGCGTGCCGCAGCGGCTGATCTACGACAACCTCAAGGCCGTGGTTGAAGCGATCCTGGTTGGCAAGGAACGCACCTTCAACCGGCGCTTCATGGCCATGGCCAATCATTACCTGTTCGAGCCGGTAGCCTGTACGCCGGCGTCGGGCTGGGAGAAGGGGCAGGTCGAGAGTCAGGTCGGTAACGTGCGCGAGTGGCTGTTTACGCCTATGGCACGCTTTGCCAGCTTCGCGGACTTGAACGACTGGCTGGCCACCCGTTGCCAGGAGTTAGCCCAGCGCAAGCATCCCACTGACACCGGCCAATGCATTGCCGAGTGCTTGGCCCATGAACGCGCTCACCTGCGGGCCATCAGCGCCACCTTCGACGGTTATGTCGAGCAGATGCTGCGCGTCTCCAGCACCTGCCTGGTGCGGGTTGATCGCAACCGCTACAGCGTCCCCGCCGAGTGGGCAGGCAAGGCCGTTTCCGTGCGTTGTAGTGCGACTGGAGTGCGCATCGTCGCGGCTGGCCAGGTGATCGCCGAGCATCAGCGGCGCTTTGGTCGTGATCAGTTAGTCTGCGATCCCTGGCATTACCTGCCAGTGCTGGAGAAGAAGCCAGGCGCGCTGCGTAACGGCGCGCCCTTCGTTGAATGGGACTTGCCGGCGTCGATCAAACAGGTGCGTGCGCGCCTGCTCAAGCAGCCACGCGGTGATCGCGCCTTCGTCGAGTTGTTGCTGGTTGCCCGCGACGCTGGCCTGGAACCGCTGCAAGTGGCCTGCGAGTTGGCGCTGGAGTGCGGCGTCGTTAGCGGTTCGCTGGTGATGAATGAGCTGCGCCGGTTGATCGCCCCGACACGTCCGCCACAACTGAGCTTGCCCGAGCAATTACAGCTACGGGTCGAGCCGCTCGCCGATTGCCAGCGCTACGAACAACTGCGGGGCACGCACTATGTCCATTGATCGCGTCACTCACCTGAAAGCGCTGCACCTGTATGGCATGGCCAGCGCCTTGCTGGAGTTGCAGGCCGAAGCCTCGCGCCAGCCCGCGCGCCCGGAAGTCTGGCTGGATCGGCTGATTGAGGCTGAGCAAACAGATCGCCAGGTGCGCAGCTTGCGCTATCAACTCAAGGCCGCCCGCTTCCCGATCCATCGCGACCTCAGTAGTTTTGACTGGCAGGAAACCCCGCTCGATCACGGGCAGATCCAGCAATTGGCCAGCAGCACCTTCATGGACAGCGCGCATAACCTGATCCTGGTCGGTGGCACCGGCACCGGCAAAACCCACCTGGCCACCGCGCTGGGTGTGGCGGCCATTCACCAGGGCAAGCGCGTGCGCTTCTACAACGCCGTGGATCTGGTCAACCAACTGGAACGGGAAAAGCAGCAAGGCAAGGCCGGCAATCTGGCCAAGCAGCTGCTGCATATCGACGCGGTGATCCTCGACGAGCTGGGTTATTTACCCTTCCCCGACTCGGGTGGAGCACTGCTGTTTCACCTGATCAGTCAGCTCTACGAGAAGACCTCGTTGATCATCACCACCAACCTGTCCTTCGGTGAATGGGTCAGCGTTTTCGGCGACGCCAAGATGACCACAGCATTGCTCGACCGCATCACTCACCACTGCGACATCCTCGAAACCGGCAACGACTCGTTCCGCTTCAAGCAACGCAAAAAGGCGGTGAAAAGCACCTGAGCAACTGGAAACTTTTGGACGCTGTTACCTGGAAAGTTTTGGATGCTGATTGACAGAACAGCGGTGCAAGCGCGGGCGTCGACTCCCGGTGGAGTTGGAGGAAGCCAAGCAGCTCAAGGGCGGTTTCCGTATCCATTTCGAGATCGCAGTAAACAGTCATTCCTATCTCCCCGTGCTAGCCACATTTACCACTAAGATACTCGAGCTGCAGCATCAGCATTTCGGTCTTCGCGATCACTCCATTTCGTTTTAGCCCAACCAGCAGCCGCTCCACTTCATCAAGCTCGACATCGTCGCCCGAAAGCTTCGTGAGCACGTGTGCCATACGGCCATAGGCATCCTCTTCGGGCGTCACGCCGTGCGCCGAAGCGAGCGCTCGTACATACTCTTCGACGTTTCTCTTCTGGCCAGTCATCGCAGCGCCCTGGGGTGATCATCCGACTCTGTATCATCACAGTGATCGTCAACCGAGGATAGATTATCGATGTCCGCCACCAACAAGCCTGATGCGCGCGTTAACCATGCCATGCAGCCATTCTCTCAGGTGCCGGGGCGATTCAGTCCACTGAACCGCACATCGCATGCCTTCTTTAGATTACCGCCTGGCGGTGGGCTTCAAGGTGATCAGGATGCGGCCTACTCGGAGAATGGGTTGGCATGCGCAGGGGCCTGCCAGATAGCACGGCGTAGTCGCTGCCGTGCAACCGGTCTGATATCTGAATCAGGAAGTGCTCGTCGACCCAAATCAGCCCCTTGTCGAACAAGGTATGAATGTCCGCTCGTAGCAACAACCCATTATCGGTGCGATTGGTCTCAGGGCCCCGATAGGGCTTGATGTGGGCGGCTTCCAGTATCTCAACAACAGCACAGCCAGTCATCGCGCATTTGCGCTCGTAAGCATCGAGGAGGCTCTTCTTGAATTCCCCCTGCCCCTCACGCATCACTACAGCGCGAAGCTCTCGAACCCTGGCATCCTCGTCTGATTCGATGGCAGCGATTGGCTCATCGCCCACAAGCTGCTGAGCCTTAGCAAGTGCCTGCTCAACATCGCTCCTTTGAACCAGAATGGCCAGGAAGAGCGCTCCGTCTGGACTATTGACATCCCAGATCCCGTCCGTAGCTGGGCGGTAGAAGTCGTAGAAAACCCGACGCCCAACAGTCGTACGGAAAAGCGCGTCCTTGGGGTTCCCTTGATCGCTCCTGAAGTCTTTGCGATTGGGATCATAGTGACGGCGGTTCGCATCATTCACTGTCAGCAGCCTGACATTCTCCTCGGTATCACCAAGGCGCTTCTGAGGGTAATGCAGGCTCAACCAGCGCTGTATATCGCTTACCGAGCATGGCCCTCCCAATGCCCGTACAGCATCAAGCACAAGCCAGTATTTTGCACGCTCTCGTGCCCTACTTCGATCCGCTAACAGCTCGATGATTTTTCCAGCTAAAGCAACGTCTCGCTCACGCTCTTTTGTCTGCCTAGGAGCGGATTGCTGAAGCTCCGACAGAAGAACTGCATGAGCGACATCATCAACAGCATGTAGCCAAATAACACCGCGCTCATGGCGGTTGCTCGACTGCGATCCAAGAACACCTTCTTCATGGAGGACATAGGTCTCAATAGGCTTAACGACCCCAGCGCCGACATAACCGCGACGGTTGCAGTAGGCGATCAGCCAGTCGCCTTCAGCCATGTCATGGAGAATTTCGTCACCACGGTCACCGGGCTCTGAATAGAAGCCTGCAGTGATAACACTTCGAGTGCGAAGCTCATGCCACCAGGTGTTGGTGTACGGCTCATCAATGTTGAAAATGTGATATTCCATGCGCGCACTACCTTTTCGATCCCTTTGAATTTTGCCTACCCGGCGTTCGTCACAGCAGCACAACCGTAGATCGGGAAGGTACTCTATCCAGCAACCCAAGGAGATTGCTCGGGATAAAAATCTATCTAGCGTATGGAGTCGTTGATGAACGCTTTTGATGCCCGTATATGCGCGTTACGTGAAGTAATAGAGATATCCGAAACAGCTCTGTCGATCATCGACAGAGCAAGCCTGTTCAGCGCCACACGATTTCTTCTGAAAGATATCTGCAAGGATCAACACCCTCGCAGCTACATCTGCGAAAAGGCGAACAACGTGGGCGTACATTTGTCCGCAAGCCTTCGCTTTGAGGACGACCAAGGGCTCTCTTTACGCAGCCACAGAAAAGCCGTCTTGATTGATTTGAGCAGTTTGGAGTCTGCGCTAAGTCACGCCAGACAACACCTAACCCGAAGTTTTTCCTCAAGCACTAAGGTACCCACTCTGAATCGCCCCGAGTTTCGTAGACACTTCTGATGGTCTGCTTTTGGCCGACTCCAGCCTATGGTGACAGGCCGCCCCCCGGCCAGAAGCAGTCGCTCGGATGTGCTTACAAAATTCGAGGCGATTCACACGCCTCCAAGCAATCGGCTATAAGCCCGAGTCATAGATGTCGCTGGTCAGTGAAATAGTATTGCGTGCCAATGCCTTGCCTGCTCCTGCTCCTGCGCAAATGAACTGCGCTCTGGTTTCAGTTAACACTGGATAATAACGCCATGATGCTGCTGCCCCGCCTAGCTCTGACCTCGGTTTGCGCATCGATCATCTTGCTGACAATCGCAGTAAGCACCTGTTTGGCGGGTGAAAGAACCGTCATGGTCGCTGTCGATCATGCAACGCAACCCTTTACCTTGCCGGATTCCGGCTCGAGTCTGCAGGTCGAAATTATTCGGGCCGCCTTTGCCAGCCAATCGACGCCGGTCACGTTCGTCTTTCTATCCTCGAAGCGCACAGCATTAGCGTTCAAGTCAGGATTGGTGGATGTGCTCACTGATGACAAGCCCGGCAACAAAGTCACCAACGTAAAAGCCACTGGCCGGTAATGCCCTTTCGCAACCAGGCCATCACCTCCAAAAATAAACACCTAAAGCTAAACAGCATTGCCGACCTAGGTAAACTGCGGGTTGTGGCTTTCCAGGAGGCAAGCCTGTATCTAGACGCCGAGTTTGCTGCTATGGCCAATCACAATCGCGCCTATTTAGAACTACTGCATATGCCATCACGAATGCTGTCACTAAATCGTGCCGACGTGATTATTTCGCAGCCAGACATTTTCTGTTTTAACCTCGCCAACGAAAGCTCGCCGACGCAAATCAGCCAAGTATTCGAGTCGTTTGAATATCACGACATCCTTCCGGCAGTGAACCAATACTGGTTCGGCTTTCTCGATGAAGCAATGCGCGACCGATTCGAACGTGGCATCGCCGCTATCTATGCAACCGGAGAAATTGACGCGCTGTTTCTCCAGTATCAACAGCGCTACTGCACCTCACGAGAGATGTTCATTAGTCTTGATTGCCAGTACCTAAAAAGTAACCGCCTAGAGACCTGTGACACTTCCGCGCAAACCAAGAAACAATAACCGTACTACGGCAAATATACTCAAAAAGGGATAGCAAGTTTATAGGAGGGGCACCCTGCGCAATGCTTGGTGTCTCTTGTATCTGGTAAAGCTCCTTGTCTATGCACAACTCCTTATTTAGCTTGAGTGGCGCTCTGGAAACGCGACATGAGGCAAGGAGTAAAAGCGACATGGGTTGTGTGCATATTACTGATGGAGCCGCAGCATGCCCATGGTCAGCCTCTGGCCGAAGGCGGACACTACGGCGTTTTAGACAAACGATACTGTATCCAGGTATCACCTAAGGATTAACACTGCCTTCGATAGAGGGGCCTACTCAGGTCATAGTGAGTAATTCGCTCTCTTGAGACTTTGAGAATGCCGAAAAAGACCAAAAGGCACCACCAACGCTGGGACTCTCAATATATGCTGGGGTACCGAGTTTTAGTCAACCCTTTCAAATCCTGTTGCTCTCCATATTTCTTTCTCATCAGGCAAGCTCCGTAGTGCGCATGCTAGGTGATTCAGTAGGGTGAACGCGACTACTAGCTACCGAAAAAAGCATCGGCCAACCCATCTATAAATGTCTAGTTTTAGACAAAACGGGCATATGTGTCTCGAACTGACAGTAAAGGCTGTTGCACCAGCGTTTGTAATTGACTTGTCCGATCGGAGAAAAATCGTCTGAAAGTCAATACCAACATGAAGACCAATTCCGTGGTGAGTAGCGTGTCGAGTTGCTTACCCTAATACAAATCGAGTAAGAAGCATGCACAACCACAGCGCGTTAGCGAGACTCTAGCTAAAACAATAGAAGCAATGTTAAAGGCCAGGGTGATTTAAATTCAATCACATGGGCCGAGAGGCCGGCAAGGTGGCAGACTTAAGAAAGATGAGTTGACATAATCACCATCGCCATTTGAGCAAACTGAGGGATATACGCTCTGCGAATGCAGGTACGAAACTGCACAAGCGACAGACAGCCAGCCTTTCGCGGACTGAATTAAACGAAAGGATTTTCAAGACAGGCTGAACTACTAAATAGCAACATACTATTAATTTAAATAAACATTTTCTTCTTACGCCAATTTAGTGGCGCCTCACCACTCCACTGCTTAAACGCTCGAGTAAAAACACTCTGGTCAGCATATCCTAAAATCATTGCGATTTCGTTTAATGAGATATTACTATCTGCGAGATACGACTTAGCGAGTTCAAATCTTACAGAGCGAACAATATCAGAAAATTTAATACGCCGACTTCCCAAATATCTATAGAAAGTACGCTCAGATGTATCGAGATACTTACAGACAGCAGCAGCTGTTGGAGGGCCATCTTGTAAAACTTTTAAAATCGCATCTTTAACCAAATCAAAAAAATTATCATGGCACGGAAACGCTTCAATCAAAGCTGCAGCTTGATTCTCCATCAACCTTAATAGGTGGGGATCCTGAGTACTGATGGGTAGTGAGGTAATTTTTTTTGGGAAATGAATTTCTTTAACCGGCGAGCTAAATTCAAAATCGCAACAGAAAAATTCTTTATACAAATCGACATTCGGTGGCTCTGGCCACTGTTGCCTGATGAGTAAAGGCTTCAGAGAATCGTCGCCGGTTATATCACGAAGTAATTTTAAAAGAGCCACCCCAAAAATCTCATCGGATAGTCCCGTAGACTTTCTTGCAGTACCCCAAGCAAGAATTAGCCGATCATCTTCTAGCTTAAACTCAGTCGGTACTAGGTTATGCAAAAGTGGTTGGAATCTATGAAATCGTAATAAAGCTTGTCCCAAAGTGGAACTATGCATTACTAGATATCCGAGGAGGCCTGCATGATGAGCCTGTAGGCCTTGGCCAATTTTTAGCCCAAGGCCAGCAATTGGGAAATGATCATGAAAATCATCTAACAGAGACCACCAGATCTCTATAGGTATCCTGCGTTCTCTTCGCAGGATAATTAACCGCTCATTGAGTTGAAGTGGCTTTGACGGCTGCGAATCGAGAAAGACAGTCAGAAGACCAATCGCGGACGAATCTATTGTTATTTCTAGGTTGTTTTTTTTCATATGGCAGACAATGCAAAATTATTTAAGAAAATGTCAATACCACTCCATTGGCCTTATGCATAATAGATCAAAACCAAATAGGATGCACTAAAAATGAGCTGCAAAATATATTTATTTGTAAGTGGTTTGGTATTTTTTGCTATTGGAGCAAATGCATTAAGTGACCCAATTCAAGCCCTCGCCGCCCTTGATCTTGGTATAAACACAACCAATGCGAAAAATGAACTATATGCAAATTATGGCGGCATGCACATTGCATTCGGGCTCCTATTTATTTATGGGGCTATAGAAAATAAATTCAGAACACCTTCGCTTATTTTCTTATTCGCTATAACTGCAGGCCTAGCTTTTGGCCGAACAGTCGGCTTATTAATAGATGGCATACCCTCCACTCTAAACAACTCCCTATTAGTACTTGAGATTATAACTGCAGTTATAGCAACTACATTTTTATATAAAAACAAACAAAAAGAGGTGATCTAATAATGTACGAAAATATAGAGCAAGGTATTTTTTCTCTTATTCAATCTTTTATGGGCAATAACGTTGACTGGGGAGGATTGTTCTTAATAGCCATGACACCTATTTTCATAATTGCATTTATGACTGAATACACCGTAAAGAAAATAAATGGAGACACTAGATCATTTAACTGGAAAGAGATAGTCACAAACTTTTCATTAGGATTCAGCTATCTAGGAGCAGAAGCACTTGTGGCAATGGTAACCGGAGGTATTGCTCTTACTTTCTTCTACGAGCATCGTGTTTTTGATATTACCATTAATCTTTGGACTGCCATCCCGCTATTTCTAGCAGTCGATCTGTCATTCTATGTATTCCATCGAGTATCTCATCGGGCTAGATGGTTTTGGGCTGCGCATGTACCACATCACAGTGGTAAGAATATGAATTTTTCGACTGCTGCACGCCAAAGCATGTTGAACTCTGTTGTAGGAACATGGGTATTTTATGCACCTCTCGCTTACCTGGGTGTTCCTCCAGCCGTAATTGGGTCTCTTATAGCTGTAAACTTAGCGTACCAATACTTCATACATACTGAAATAATAATAAAACTCCCCAATTGGTTTGAATTTATATTTAATACTCCATCACACCATCGAGTACATCATGGAAAAAACACTAAATACATTGACAAGAATTACGGTGGAACTCTCATAATATTTGACCGATTATTCGGCACATTTGAACCGGAACAAGAAAAAGTCATTTACGGCATCACGAATCAAATCGAGTCAAACAATCCATTAATTTTAAATATTCACGAATTAGTGGATGTGCTTCGAGATGCGATGGCTCCAGGCCCAGTATCAGAAAGAATAAAGCATTTCTTTATGCCACCAGACTGGACAAGGGAAGGACATACTCCAATCAGAACTTGGCGCACAACTACGAGCGATACAGAACAAATAGGCGACATTGAAACCGGAAACCCAAATAAAATCTTATGATTTACATTTCATACAATATATAACCACACATCACACCGGCTAAAAGCCGGTGTTCTAGTTCAAACATAAAAATTTACAACCCTTGCATTTACCCTCTTATAACATGACCGACTGCACTAGAAGAAACACACCTACAGTAAGAAAATAAAAACCCGACCGAGCACGCAATTAATACCAAGAGACACTCATTACACACACTTTTACTATTTACAATCAGGAGCCGCACTCCTACACCGATAGTATTGCTAGCCCTGGGTAATGGTTACATTTTGGGATTAAAAAATCAGATACGGTTGCACTCAACATCAATCGAAATGGATATCAGAGACATGCCTAGTATTCGAAGTAATATAATTCGTTTTTTTATGCGAAGGACACTAAAAAATCACGAGCCTCTTGGAATTAATGATATACGTCAATCATTGGATCTAAACTCGCGTCGATTTAAAAATGCTGAAGGTGTTCATATTAAACCTACAGTGGCGGGAGCAAGCCCAGCGGAATGGCTTATTCCGGAAGGTGAACAAGCCAATGAAGCTGTGCTGTATCTACATGGCGGAGCTTATGTTTCAGGGTCGTTAGAATCTCACCGATCTCTAGCCTCTAATATTGCAAAAAGCAGTAAAGTAAGGGTTTTGTTAGTTGAATATAGATTGGCACCTGAGCATCCATACCCTGCAGCAATCGATGACGCTACCAAAGCATTTGAATGGATTCAGGCTGAACATAGTATTCCAGCAGACCGCATTATCATTATTGGGGACTCTGCTGGAGGTGGCTTAACTTTAGCGACTGCAATGCGTTTAAGGGATACATCCAAGCGGCTTCCTTGCTCCTTGATATGTCTATCGCCATGGACAGACCTGAGCCTGAGTGGTGAATCAATCAAAACAATGCTCAAAAAAGATCCATTCTTCAGTAACACTGACTTTGTGGCTCAAGCGGCGTTAGATTATGCAGGATCAATGTCGCTAGAGAGTGCCGAAATATCACCACTCTTTGGCTCACTAAAAGGCTTACCGCCAATTTTCATCCAAGTCGGTAGTGACGAAATTCTACTAAGCGACTCATTGCGTTTAGCGAACCTTGCAAGAATCTCGGGGGTGGATGTTCAGGTCAAAGTATGGAGAGGCATGTGGCATGTGTGGCAGAGCTTCGGAAATTGGATGCCTGAATCGCGAGACGCGATAGCTGAAGTAGGATATATAATTCAAAAGAATCTATCTAAATAAACCGTAAACGCATAAGAAAAATTTAACCTGTTGCCTACATATTCTGCCTACGCACGATGTGGCGCAAACTATCAATGTCTATGGTGGGCAGAATCAAAGAAGGATTCTAGTATATTGATAGAATGACATTTAACTATGACTGCTATGTGATATTCACTATGAACTGCGAAATTAAAACAAGATCTTACGAAAAAGACAACACACACGAGCATGAAGAAAAAACCGAAATAACTTCTGAACTCGCGACGCAGATTAAAGCTGCAAACTTACCCAAGATGCCGCACCCCCACGTCAAACGCTTGAAGCTAGTTAAATCGCTTCAAGCTTCTTCCTGTCGCCTTCGGCTTCTTGTTGCGCCTGCGGGTTATGGAAAAACAGTTTTAATGGCCGATTGTGCCCGCACCGCAAGTTGCAAAGTAATTTGGGTACCATTAAGTGGAAGAAAACTTACATTTGACGAATTTGTACATCAATTAGCTGATGCTATCTGGCCAGATTCTGGGCCCTGGACAGAAACCAGCCTACAGACCTCTCTCTGTCGTAACCAGCACAAACTGTGGCTGATGATAGATAATTTTCCGTGCGGAGTCGAAAAGAGCTTTGATAAAGCATTCAGTCAACTGCTCGCATCGCATGGAGACAATATCTCATGGTGGGTAACAGCTCGGCGGCGGCCTGGACTCAACTTTCCGAAGCTAATTCTGGATGGAAATCTACTTGAGATTAACTTTGATAAACTTGCATTCAATAGCGATGAAACTAATAACCTGTTGTGCTCCGCAGGAATTTCGGCCCTACGAGCCAAAGATATTTTTATCCGCTCAGGAGGATGGTGTGCTGAGATAATCTTGCACCTACGGATAGGGGCTGACGTTCAGTCACTATTGTTTGAATACTTACAACACGAGCTTTTGAGTGAACTAAACACAGAAGAAATCGAAAAACTAATATCTCTGAGCAACATACCCATCTTCGATGAAGGTCTGTGTTACGAGTTATTTGGTCTATCTCTTAAGTCAGATAAAATAATAACATCGCTCATTGAAAAAGAATCAGTATTAGTTTCCTCTGATAGACGACATGAAGGATTCCGCTTGATACGCCCAATAGCTAAGCTATTAGCTCCAATTCTACAAGACGAGCAAATACGTGACTTACACTTTAAAGTGTATCAATATTATATACGAAAGGGAGAGAATCACTTAGCAATAGAACAAGCTCTTCTAGCGGAGCAGCCTGTAAAAGCTGCCGCGCTACTTGAGGTAGTCAATATAAATGATTTAATAGAAGTGCAAATAGCACGAAAGATAATAAATTATCGAAATCGGTTGCCGGTAGAGATAGTTGAAAGTAACACGAAACTGGCTAAATTATATGCATGTTCTTGCATCATAACTTTACGACCTGAAGAAGCTAAAGATAGCTTATCCATACTTGATAAAGCTTTACCTTCATCAAGTGCTGTTGAACAACTAGATTTAACCACATACTGTCGAGGCATACAGGGAATAGCGCAGCATTTATCGGGCGAATCCCAAGCGGCATACTACTCGTGCAGTCAGTTTCTTGAAAATATCTCACATGAAAATTGGCTGATCGCTTCAATGTCTTGGGCAGTATTAATCCAACATCGGCTTTTCCGAGTTGAGTTCAATTTAGCTGAGGGATTAATTTGTAAAGCACTAATGTATTCTCAAAGTATTAGATGCCAAGAAGCTGAATGTTTCATAACCCTTTACAAATCGCAGCTATTAGAGGTGAAAGGGCACATAAATGACGCATTAATTATTCTGGAGCAGCAATCAGATAATATTAAGCACGCGCAATACCACAAATCAACTCTGTATTTAAGGTTGAGATTATTACAAGCAACACTCAAGCTTCGAATGGGACGGATCACCGAGGCAAAGCAGGAATTTGAGCAAATTCAGAGTCTCGCCTTTCAGACTTCTGAAGTTTTCGGTTATCAAATCTTTTTAGGGTATGCGTCAATCGCCCTAGTCAAGGGGGACACTAAACTAGCAGAGGAACATGTGCAGAACGCAGAGCGATGGTTGCACGATCAAGCTGTCGAGGAGACAACATACCGCAGTGTTATTGATAAAACTCGAGCCGAAATTTTAATCGAACGCGGAGATGTATCGCCAGCTCGTATTATACTCGAAAATTTAGTTGTCCGACATGGTTCCCTGCATAACCCCGATGTCATCCAAGCGAATGCAAAACCTGACTTCTTGTACGAGACACAACTACTCCTAGCCCGTGCAGAACTAAAGTCTGGCTTGATTGAAGAGGCTGAAGCGAGGATTCAGCTTGTGATAAAAATGGCTTTTACCAACGGCTTGCTACTAATTTTTTGTGATGGTCTCTTCGTACAAGCAGAAATAGCGTTTGAACGGAGCGACACTATTATGGCTAAGAAACTTTATAATCGTGCGGTTAACGAATGCGAGCGCCTGCACTACCGGTTGCCGATCGATAGTATTAAATACCGTAATGACAAGATGGTCAGATTGTTCAGCGGAGAACCTTCGGTTTTTTTACTCAGCCCCAGAGAGACGCAAGTGCTCCGGTTAGTAGAAATGGGGCATTCGAACCAGGAAATAGCCGACCAACTATATATCTCGCTATTTACTGTGAAGTGTCACGTCCAAAAATTGTGCGGAAAACTGGAAGTAAAACGCAGAACCCAAGCAGTTTCGAGAGCTAAATATCTTGGCATTCTATGATAAAAGGGCCACCGACGGTGGCCCAATCTTAATCAGCGAATACCCATGTTTCGTAAAGCAGATGGTGTGTAATCGCTCTTCTTCGAAGTGAAACTGAAGTCGTATGCATTAGGTCGTTCATTTATCAGGCCAGTAACAACGTATCTACCAGCGAGCAGATCGTAGATCACCTCTGGCGTCTGATATGTGGCCTTAACGTCATAAAAATATTGAAGATGCGCCTCTCCAACACGCCACAAATTGCCACGTCCATCGTAGTGATCCGCCACCGCAATTGTCCAAGTATCCTCATCGATGAAGAAGTGTCGCTTAGCATAAATATGGCGTTGCCCATTCTTGAGAGTAGCGACCACCTCCCAGACGCGATGTAGCTCATAACGCGTGTAATCAGGATTTAGGTGGCCTTGCTTAAGCAGTGTTTTATAGTCAACCGTTGGTGATCCTGCAAGATAACTGTTGTAAGGAATATAGACTTCACGCTTACCTACAAGTTTCCATTCATAACGGTCAGGCGAGCCATTGAAGATCTCTAGGCCATCTGCAGTTTTGAGACCTTCTGTGCTCTCTGCTGGTGAGTCATAAGCAACTTGTGGCGCACGTCGAACTCGGCGTTGCCCCGAATTATAGAACCATGCCATTCGGGGCTCTTTTACTTGGTTAAGCGTTTCATGTACGAGCAGTACATTACCTGCATACCGAGCAGGCTCAGTAGTTCTAGACATATAGTAGAACAAAATATTGCTAGATACTGCGGGGTCATAATCTTGCAGTTGATCCGCGGAAGAAAATGACTCGACTAGGTTAGTTGGCACGAAGTCGCCATTCTTTTGAGGAGTGACAGTCGATGTCTGACGCTTACTTTTGCCCCCTCGATAACGAGCTATGTGATTCCAGATTACCTCCAGGCCATTCTGAGGTATTGGAAATGGGATTGCTGATTTGAAATTCTCCAATCCATTCCCTCCTTCAACTAATACCGTCTTCAGTGCATTGGTCTTGATATCGCTAATAAGGAATTCTGGTAATCCTGCCGAACGGTGAGTAACATATACCGGCATTTTGAATGTTTCCGGATAACGCTTAAACAGCGCTACTTGACCTGGACTCAAGTTGTCCTGGTACTGGGTGTGGTTTTTTCCATCGATTACGAATATCGGCTTTTCGTCAGCATAGGGGTTTTGGCGAAACCCATTCGTAATAATGCCGGCATCGATAGGCAGCCCTCCGTTCCACTCAGGAATACTTCCGTCCTCATTACCCGAATTCTCTGCTCCGATATGCGTGAGCGACTTGCCCAAAACCGTAGCTTGCTCTGGTGAGACTGCAGCAAAAGCCGAGATAGAAGCGCTAAGCGCTAGGCCAATTGTTAAACTGATTAACTTAGTCATTTTTGTGCCTTTCAGAAATTTGCGCCAAATGTGAGCGATACGAAGTCACGGTCTGTCTGTGAGTTATACTTTCCACCGAAGAAATCAGTGTATGTTATCCCTGCTGTGTAAGTATTTAAGTAATCAGCCCCTAGTCCGATACTAGCTGCCTTACTGCCCTCATTGAAGTTCTGGCTATACCCTCGAACATCCTGCGACCACGCGATGCTTGGAATAAGATTTATGCCTGATAGAACTCCGTTATATTCAAGGCTAGCACTTAGGCGATACCCCCAGGAATTACGAGTGTAGAAGCCGTCGCTGTTGCAATCTTTTGCACGTGAGTTAAGTAAAGCTTCACAGAGGCCAGCTCCGAGAGGAGACTGCTGGGTGTACTCACCTGCGCCATAAATCCCATCACGACCGAAACGAACTTCGTCACCACTACCTTCACCAATATCAGCTATATGGTTATATCCAACCTCGCCTACAAAAATCAGACGGCTGGCACCCAATATTTGGTCAAAATTTTGCACAAGCGATGCTTGGGCCTGTGTTACTGGCTTGCGCATATAGCCCTTAAGATAATCACCTGACATGAAAGAGCTCTGTATTTGAGTCGGTAATAGAGGGCCAGTATTAAATGAAGTTAAAACCAAATCAGAGGCGTTTATCTGTAGTGGTTGATTTGGTCTATAGCTTATCTCGCCCGACACGCTTGCTACACCAACGTTTGTTTGAAAGCTTGCTCCGTATAACTGTATATTTTCTGGGTACTCAATCTGAACTGCTGAATCACCACCACCATATGCCGGTGCTGTAAATGGATTTGCGGTAGTTAAATAACTACTAACTAGCGGACTTCGGCTGTGATATTTAATTGAGTACAACCCAAACTCGGTGCTATTTAGTTCTTCTGCGAGCCAGCGCAGTGCTACACCATATTGACCGCTATCGCGAGCCTCACGGTCGTTCTTCTTTTTTACATATATATATCCTGGATCATCTCGATTATAGTCAGAGCCAGCCATGCTTAATCCAACGTTACAACCTTCTGCAGCAACATCAGATGTGGAGAAGAATGTGCCACAGTTATCTACAATTGTTTTATCCCACTGCAACTGGTAGAACGCCTCTACTGATAGTTGTTCGCCCAGTGATTGCGATACATAAACCATATTAACAGGTATCAGCCCCTCCTTAATTTCCGCACCGGGCCGACGGAATGCAGCTATATCATAAGGATTAACTGTGTTGATACTATTCTGAATGAAAACACTCTCCCCCCAACTTACCACCTGTTTGCCAACACGAACAGATCCATTAATTTCATTTATATAGTAATTATGGTAAATGAAGGCATCCAAAATTTGCCCCCCCGACGCTTGGGCTCCTGCTTTACGATCGCTATCATCAATATCGTATAGTTCGCGGTGCTCATCTTTTAACTCAAAGTCATACCAATATTTCCCGCGAACAAATACTCCAGATTCACCATAACGCAGTTCAAGATCATGGATTCCTTTAAAGATCTTTGAGAACGTTTTATTTTCCTTGAAATTCAGTCGACCATCATCCTCCGCAATTGACTAGACAACACTATATTCTACTACAAATATGTAATTACCTCGCCTAGCAAACTTGTACGAACCTCTCTTGCTGTACAAGAAACTCTAGATCAAATCCTATCAATAAGAAAAGCATGGCGCTTTGCTTGAAGTGATCGACGCGTAAGACGCTTACCAGAACTTGCATACGCCGCAATACAGCCCGACACGCATGGCCTAGCAGCAGCCGACATGGTTGAAATATATAAAGGCGCTTCAAATCGTTACAAGTGGACTTTGCTTGGTAAAGTTTAAATGTTGACTCCTTACAACAGTTATGAAACACATCAAAAGGGTCTTCCTTATGATTAAATCCTTCTTAAAAGCACCATTAACCCAGAGTTTCTGCGTCACGAGTTACACCGTGCATGGGTAGTGGATGCAAAGTTTCGTGAGGGGTTTAGCCATCCACATGCAATGCGGCGATTCTATTTTGACGAAGATAGCTGGCAGATCTTAGCAACGGATCTACGCAACAACCGCGGTGAACTTGTTGACTTAGAAGAATCGCACCCAATCAGCTATTATGAAGTTCCTGTATTTTCTAGCACGCTAGAAACAATTTATAACTTCAAGAAAAAATATTATTTTGTAGACAGGCTAGACAACAACGAGGCAATGTATGGTTTTAATGCTAAATTATCCAAATCAGACTTAAGCGCTTCAGCGCTTCAGCGCTACGCCAACGAGGAATATAAGCACTAAGCAAACCCAATTTATCTTATATTAATATTATTAAAGCGTACTTTTACACTACTCTACCTTTCACTCTAAGATTAATTCTCTTATTTACTTGCAGGGAGTCCTATTTTATATTTTTAGGCACTCTGGTCACACAGCGGCCTTAGGAAAATTTTAATTACTGCCCCCAAAAATGACTGCGAGCTCATGGAATCTGAGGTGTGTAGCGCAGCTATCAAGTCCATAGAGGCAGATCATTTCTGTGTCGCGCCCAATAGCTACATTCACAGTGCGGGTTTAACTCCTTAATGGGATTTGAACCCAGAACTGTTGTGATCAACGAATTCTGGACACTGGTTTAGGTTTATCCGGCCAGTGATTCAGCCTCCACTGGCGTTTTTTATCCGTTGTAACTGTGTGGCCGCTGATGATTGTAGTAATCCGTCAGATAGCGCAGTACGTCCGCCTCAGCGTTGCCTTGATTGGTATAGCCATGCTCCGGCATCCACTCTGTTTTCAGACTTCTGAAAAAGCGCTCCATCGGTGCGTTATTCCAGCAGTTACCACGGCGGCTCATGCTCTGTTTGATCCGATAGCGCCACAGCATTTGACGTAACTCGATGCTGGTGTAATGGCTGCCTTGGTCTGAGTGAAACATCAGTTGCTGCGTGCAACCACGGGACTCAAACGCCACGCGCAAAGCGCGCGTCGTAAGTTGCGAGTCTGGTCGATTGGATAGCGCCCAGCCCACGATGCGGCGTGCATACAGATCCATCACCGCCGCCAGGTAGATCCAGCGATTACCCTCACGTCGCCGCACCACACTTGGTTGGGGCCGCTCACTTTGAACTGCCGATCTAGCTCATTCGCCGCGATAGCATTTTCACCATCAGCTCGGCGATAACGATGCTTGCGCGATTGCGAACTGAACAGCCGAGCCTCTTTCATCAGGCGTTCGGCAAGGAAACGCCCCACAGCGACACCCTGTATCCGCAGCGCCGCTGACAATGTTCTTGCTCCAGCTGAGCCTCGACTTTGTAGATGAAGCTCAGTGGCCAGCTGACGCATAGCAGCCCGCCGATGATCTATCCGACGGCGCCGTGTGCAGGCGTCGTAAACACTACTGCGATTTACGCCAAATACGCGGCACAGTTCGGCGCGTGGATACCGCTCGCCCAATGCCTCAATCAGCGCTACTGATCGAGGGAGTCCGACATCAAGAGAGCGGTAGCCTTTTTAGGATCTCTTTCTCCCGCTCCAAACGCCGAACCTGAGCCTCCAGGTCTTGTATGCGTTTCTGCTCGGGAGTCATGGCCTTGCTGCGCGGCGGGGTTGTGCCACCACGCTCACGGCGCAGTTGCTCCACCCATCGACGTAATGCGGTCGGGCCTACGCCCATCGACTTGCAAGCTTCGGGAATTGAATAGCCTTGATCCAGAACTAGGCCTGCTGCTTCGAGTTTGAAATCTGTACTGAATGATCTTCTGGTCACGTAAACACCTCATTGCTGGGCGAAGCTTAACGCCCTATCGGGGTGTCCAGAATCATTGAGCCACAACATAGGAAGGAATGGGAGGACGAGGAAAAATGTAAACCATGCAAGGGTCAGAACACCCAAGGTTTACATTTCTATGCGTAATGGTAGCAACGAGCCCAGTCTTCACCCAGATGACCCTTTCACTGACTGAACTGAGACTGGAAATGAATCCGTTTACACACCTACCCTAGCGGCGGAGAAGCACTACTTCACGCATGCCCTACCCCTTACGCTCATTCAATACGTG
>TARA_R110001606_G_scaffold74778_6_pt1 | contig 24585 bp, 16 predicted proteins | sample TARA_R110001606 | Tara Oceans TARA_R110001606 (sample SAMEA4398315) | marine metagenome | biome: Polar Biome; feature: [SRF] surface water layer (ENVO:00010504); material: water (ENVO:00002006), including particulate matter (ENVO:01000060) such as... | depth 5 m
AGGTCAGAGACCGGGCGGCGGCTTCATCAAGGATACGCTGCACCACCTGATCCACGCTCATTTCGGTGGAATCGACCACCACGGCGTCGTCGGCGGCCTTCAAGGGGGCGACATCGCGCTTCATATCCCGCTCGTCACGGGTACGGATGTCCTCAATGAGGGTCGCGAGGGTAGCACCAAAGCCCTTTTCCTTCAACTGGGCATGGCGCCGGCGGGCGCGTTCCTCGGCGCTGGCGGTCAGGTAGATTTTCAGTGGCGCGTCGATGAACACCACCGTGCCCATGTCGCGGCCGTCGGCGACCAACCCGGGGGCCAGGGCAAAGGCGCGCTGGCGCGCGAACAGGGCGTCACGCACCGGCTGCAGCACCGCCACCTGGCTGGCCAGCTCACCGACCCGTTCCTGGCGGATTTCATTGCCGACGTCCTCGCCGTCCAGAATCACCACCGTGTCCCCTTTGCCCTCGCGGAACGTCACCGGCAAGCGCTCGGCCAGATCAACCAGCCGCATTTCGTCATCCAGCGGCACGCCCAGGCGCTGCGCGTGCAGCCCCAGCACCCGGTACAGCGCGCCGGAATCGAGCAGATGCCAGCTCAGGCGGGCCGCCACCTGACGCGCCACCGTGCCTTTGCCAGAAGAGACCGGGCCATCAATGGTAATAATCGGAATCATTGCACCTCCAGGGCGAGGCCGGCGGCGCGCGCCAGATCGGCGAAGCCGGGAAAACTGGTGGCCACGTTGGCGCAGTGGCGAATGGTAATCGGCGCCGAGGCACACAGGCCGGCGATGGCAAAGCTCATGGCGATGCGATGATCGCCATGGGATTCCACCTCTCCGCCTCCCAATGGGCCGCCGACAATACGGATGCCGTCGTCGAACACCTCATGCTCGACCCCCAGCGTGGCCAGGCCATCGGCCATCACCTGAATGCGGTCGGACTCCTTGACGCGCAGCTCCTCGGCGCCGCGCAGCACGGTTTCGCCATCGGCACAGGCGGCGGCGATGAACAACGCCGGGAATTCATCGATCGCCAGCGGCACCAGCTCGGCGGGGATCTCAATGCCCTTCAGAGGCGCCGCCCTGACCACCAGATCCGCCACCGGCTCGCCGCCGGCGTCGCGGGGGTTATCCAGGCGAATGTCGGCGCCCATCAGTTTAAGAATGTCGATCACCCCGGTGCGGGTCGGGTTGACGCCCACGTGCGGCAGCGTCACCTCGCTGCCCGCGGCAATCGAGGCGGCAACCAGGAAAAACGCCGCCGAGGAAATGTCCGCGGGCACTTCCAGGCGGGTGGCGGTCAACGTCTGGCCGCCGCGCACGGCGCTGGTGGGGCCGTCCCGGCGCACGCTGACGCCGAAACCGCCCAACATGCGCTCGGTGTGATCGCGGGTCGGTGCCGGTTCTGTGACCGAGGTCTCGCCGTCGGCGTAGAGCCCGGCCAGCAGCACCGCGGACTTCACCTGGGCGGACGCCATCGGCAGGTCATAATGGAAGCCCTTAAGCGTCTGGCCGCCATGTATACGCACCGGTGGGCGGCCGCCCTCGCCGGTGGTGATGTGCGCGCCCATTTCGCGCAACGGCTTGGCCACCCGCTCCATCGGGCGTTTGGCCAGCGACTCATCGCCGCTCAGTTCCACGTCAAAAGCCTGGCCGGCCAGCAAACCGGTGAGCAGGCGCATGGAAGTGCCGGAATTGCCCATATACAGGGGCTCCTCCGGCGCTTTCAGCCCGTGCAGGCCAACCCCGTGCACCGTCACCTGGCCGTTGTGTGGCCCCTCGATCACCACCCCCATGTCGCGAAACGCCTGCAGCGTGGCCAGAGCGTCCTCGCCTTCCAGGAACCCTTCCACCTCGGTGACCCCCTGGGCCAGCGAGGCGAGCATGATGGAGCGGTGGGAAATGGACTTATCACCGGGCACCCGCAGGCGGCCCTGCAGGCGGCCACCGGGGGCGACCACGAAAGTCGGATTGTTTTGTTCAGTCATGCCTGTCTCATCATCGCAATGGCGCGCGCGAGTGTAGGAGGTGCGCGTGTTCATGGCCAGAAAGTGAGCCCGGGCGGCGTTGGCCCGGGTCATGATGCCCATCAGGGCCTCGGCGTCGTCTTCACCGATGGCGCGCTGGAAACGGTCGATGCCATCGCGAAACAGCGCCAGCGCTTCGAGCACCGCCTGGCGGTTCTCGCGGAAGATATCGTGCCACATCACCGGGTCGGAGCTGGCAATGCGGGTAAAATCGCGGAAGCCGCCGGCGGCGTAGCGGAAAATCTCGTTGGAATCTCCCTGACGGGCCAGCGTATCGACCAGCGAAAAGGCCAACAGATGCGGCAAATGGCTGGTTTCCGCCAGCACCCGGTCGTGGTGATCGGGGGTCATTTCCAGCACCTCGGCGCCCACCGCGCGCCACACCTCGGCGACCCGGGCCAGGGCCTCGGCGTCGGTCCGCGCCACCGGGGTGAGGATCACCCGGTGCTGCTCGTAGAGGTGTGCATCCGCCGCTTCCACACCGCTCTTTTCCTTGCCGGCAATCGGGTGGCCCGGCACGAACCGGGGAAAATGATCGCCGAGAGCGGCGCGGGCCGCCTCGATCACCGCCCCTTTGACACTGCCGCCGTCGGTGACGATGGCGCGCTCCGCCAGCCCGGGCTTCAGCGCCGCCAGCACCTTGCCCATGGCCGACACCGGCGTGGCCACGAACACCAGCTCGGCGCCGCGCACCGCCACCGCCAGATCCTGGCTGCCCTCGTCGATCAGGCCCAGCGCCAGCCCCTGCTCCAGGGTGCGCGCCGAGCGCGAGCCCGCCACCACGGTACGCGCCAGCCCGCGCTCACGCAGGGCGGCGGCCAGGGAGCCGCCGATCAGCCCGAGCCCGATGATCGCCACCCGGTTGAACAACGGTGCGGTCATGGTGTTGCTCCCCGAGGCATCGCCATCAGCGCTTCAGCACTTTGTTCAGGGCCGCCAGAAAGCGTTCATTTTCCCGCGCGGTGCCGGTGGTCACACGCAGGTGCCGGGGCAGACCGTAGCCACCCAGCGGGCGCACGATCACCCCCTCGCGCAACAACGCCTGATACACCGGCTCCGCTTCACCGCCGCAGTCGAAGGTGACGAAATTGGCCACCGACGGAATGTGTTCGAGACCGGCCTGATCCAGCCCTTCCACCAGTTGCCCGAGACCGGCGGTGTTTTCACTCTTGGAGTTTTCGATGTGATCGATGTCGTCCAGGGCGGCTTCCGCCGCCGCCAGCGCCGGAATATTGACGTTGAACGGCTGACGCACCCGGTTGAGCACATCCGCCAGCTGCGGGTGCGACACCGAGTAACCAACCCGCAGACCGGCCAGGCCATGAATTTTCGAGAAGGTGCGCAGCACCACCAGGTTGGGGTACCGCGCGAGCCGGTCGAGACCGTTGGGGTAATGGCTTTCTTCCACGTACTCGCAGTAGGCCTCGTCGAGCACCACGATCACGTCTTCCGGGACCCGCGCCAGGAAGGCATCCAGCGCGTGGGCGTTGAACCAGGTGCCGGTGGGGTTGTTGGGGTTGGCCAGGAACACGATGCGGGTGCGCTCGTTGATCGCGTCCGCCATCGCCGCCAGATCGTGGCCGAACAAATTGGACGGCACCACCACCGGTTTCGCCGAACAGGCCAGGGTCACCAGCGGGTAAATGGCAAAACCGTACTCCGAGCTGACGGTTTCATCGCCGGGCCGCAAATAGGCGTGGGCGATCATCTCCAGCAGATCGTTGGAGCCGTTGCCCAGGGTCAGTTGGCTGAATTCCACCCGCAGCCGCTCGGCCAGCGCCGCCTTCAGCGAATAGCCCGCGCCATCCGGATACAGATGGCTCTGCCCCAGGGCATGCCGCGCCGCGTCCATGGCCCGATGGCTCGGCCCGAGGGGATTTTCGTTGCTGGCCAGCTTAATCACATCGCGCACGCCCAGCTCGCGCTGCAATTCCTCGATGGGCTTGCCGGGCTGATAGGGCCGCAGTTGCTGCACACCGCTGTTCGCCAATTGGATAAAGTCGCAGGTCATAAGTTGTTCCTAAATCGCCGGTAGAGAGTCGCTCTAAAGTTCCTGGTTGCCAGACGCCAGACGCCGGACGCCAGACGCCGGACGCTTGTCGACTGTCGCTTCGCTCCAGCCGACCACACCAGGAGGCTTCGCAGGAAACACCGCAAAACCGTCCGTACCGGGGTTTAGCGTCCGGCGTCCAGCGTCCAGCGTCCGGCGTCAAAGCACCGCTTTCGGGTACGAGCCGAGCAGCTTGATGGTGTTGCCCTGCTGCTCCAGGGTGTTGAGCACCTCGGCCAGCTCGGCGTTTTCCTTGTGGCCTTCGCAATCAATAAAGAACACGTAGCTCCAGTTGGCGATGCGCGAGGGCCGGCTTTCCAGGCGGGTCAGGTTGATGCCTTTCTCACGGAACGGCATCAACAGGTCGGAGAGCAAGCCCGGGCGGTTCTTGCCGGACACCAGCAGGCTGGTCTTGTCGCGGCCGGACGGCGGGGTGTCCTGGCGGCCGATGATCAGAAACCGGGTGGTGTTGTCCGGGCGGTCCTCGATGTTGCTCTGCACCTGCTCCAGACCGTACAGCTCGGCGGCCATGTCGCCGGCGATCGCCATGGCGTTCCATTCGTCCTTGAGACGGCGCGCCGCGTCCGCGTTGGAACTGACCGCGATGCGCTCCACGGTGGGCATATGCGTGTCGATCCATTGCCGGCACTGGGCCAGGGTCTGCTGGTGGGAATAGATGCGCGTCACCTTGTCCTGGCGGGTGTGAGGCCCGGCCAGCAGGTGATGGTGAATGCGCAGTTCCACCTCGCCGCAGATCTGCAACTCGGAGTTCATAAAGGAATCAAGGGTGTGGTTGACCATGCCCTCGGTGGAATTCTCCACCGGCACCACGCCGAAATGCACGGCGCCGGCGGCCACTTCCCGGAACACTTCATCAATGGCACCCAGCGGCACGCTCTGCGCGGCGTGGCCAAAATGCTTGATCGCCGCCTGTTGGGTAAAGGTGCCCTCGGGGCCCAGAAACGCCACCCGCATGGGCTGTTCCAGCGCCAGGCAAATGCTCATTACCTCGCGGAACAGGCGCGCCATGTCCTCACCGCCCACCGGCCCCTGATTGCGCTCCTTGATCCGGCGCAACACCTGGGCTTCACGCTCCGGCCGATAAAACACCGGGGTGGGGTCTTCGGCGTATTTGACCTCGGCCACCTGATGGGCCAGTTCGGCACGTCGGTTGATCAGGTCCTGGAGCTGTTGATCCAGGGCGTCGATCTGTTCTCTTAGCTTGTCCAATGAGTTGGTCATTTGCTGTCTCGCTTACAGGCTCGCACGCATCACGCTTGCACGCTGCGTGGGAGCGGGTGCCCTGTTTGCCTATTATTTCTCAGCGCGCCGCCGACGGCCACCACGCTCTCTGTCTTCCAGGTGCCATGCAAGCATGGCGTGCCATGCGTGTTGCGTGCCGCGTGCAAGCGCTCTTCTATCCTTTTCTCTTCTCGAAATCCGCCATGAAATCCACCAGCGCGTCCACCGCCGCCTCGGGCACCGCGTTGTAGATGCTGGCGCGCATGCCGCCGACACTGCGGTGGCCTTTCAGGTTGCGCAGGCCGGCGGCATCCGCTTCGGCCAGGAAGGTCTTATCCAGCGCCGTGTCCGCCAGCACGAACGGTACGTTCATCCAGCTGCGGTTGGCCGGCGCCACCGGGTTACTGTAGAACGGGCTGGCGTCGATAAAGTCATAAAACTTGCCCGCCTTGCGCCGATTGAGCGTTTCCATGGCCGGCATACCGCCCTGCGCCTTGAGCCACTGGAACACCAGGCCGGCCAGGTACCAGGCAAAAGTCGGCGGCGTGTTGTACATGGAGTCGTTATCCGCGTGCACCTGGTAGTTCATCATCGCCGGCACGCCCGGCCCGGCTCGGCCGAGCAGATCGCGGCGCACAATCACCAGGGTCAGGCCGGCCGGGCCAATGTTCTTTTGGGCGCCGGCGTAGATCAGCGAAAAGCGGTTCACATCCAGCGGGCGGGACAAAATGGTGGAACTCATGTCCGCCACCAGGGGCCGGTTGACCTCCGGAATAAAATCGTACTCCAGCCCACCGATGGTTTCGTTGGGGCAATAGTGCACGTACGCGGCGTTGTCGCTGAGGCGCCAGTCGCTCTGTGGCGGCACATAGGAAAAATTACGGTCCTCGCTGCTGGCCGCCACGTTGACCCGGCAAAAGCGGCCGGCTTCCTTGATCGCCTTGCTCGACCACTGCCCGGTGTTGACGTAATCCGCCGTGTCGGCGTCGCCGAGCAGGTTCATCGGCACCATGGCGAACTGGGCGCTGGCGCCACCTTGCAAAAACAGCACCGCGTAATCGTCGGAGATGCCCAGCAAATCGCGCAGATCCCGCTCCGCCCGGGCGGCCATCTCCACCACCACCTGATCGCGATGGCTCATTTCCATCACCGACATGCCGGTGCCCTGATAATCCAGCATTTCCTCGCGGGCCTGGTTGAGCACCGCCTCCGGCAGAGCCGCCGGACCAGCGCAGAAGTTGTAAGCGCGGGGCATGTTTCGTTTCTCCAAAGTCAGAGAAGCCCGGATCACTCCGGGCCAGGGTGTTGGCTATAGAATCTCCGGCGGCCGTGGCCGCCGGGCTGTTCACTGGTCCTGATCGGTGTCCGGCGCCGATTCGGAATCGTCCTCGCCGGCGTCGTGCTCCAGCGCCTCGTCGTCGAGAAGGTCGCCTTCCAGTTCGGGAATCGTCGCCAGCCCGGAGAGCGCTTCGTCACCGCTCATGCGGATCAAACGCACGCCCTGGGTATTGCGCCCCAGATGGCTGACTTCATCGACCCGGGTACGCACCAGGGTGCCCTGGTTGGAGATCAGCATGATGTCCTCGCCGCCGACCACCTGGGCGGCGCCCACCAGTTCACCGTTGCGCTCGTTCACCACCATGCCGATCACGCCCTGCGTGCCCCGCCCCTTGGTCGGGAACTCGGACAGGTCGGTGCGCTTGCCATAGCCGTTCTTCGACGCGGTCAGCAACTGGCCGTCGGCCTCGGGCACGATCAGGGCAATCACTTCCTCGCCCTCGGCCACTCTCATGCCGCGCACGCCACGGGCGGTGCGGCCCATCACCCGCACTTTGGATTCCTTGAAGCGCACCACCTTGCCGTTGCTGGCCACCAGCACCACATCTTCGTCGCCCTGGGTGATCGCCACATTGACCAGATGCTCGCCTTCCTGCAGCCGCACGGCAATCAGGCCGCTGCTGCGCGGCTTGGCGAACTTGGCCAGCTCGGTGCGTTTGACCACGCCGTTGGAGATCGCCATGAAGATAAACGGGCCGGCGACGCCGGTGTCCGCTTCGGCTTCAACGCCTTCGGCGTCCTCGACCACTTCGCCTTCCAGCACTTCGGCCTCGTCGTCATCATCGACGCTGCCCTGCTGACGCACCATGTCCGCGTCGAGCCGCAGAATTGCGGTGATCCGCTCTTCCGGCTTGAGCGCCGGAATCAGATTGACAATCGGCTTGCCCCGGGAGGCACGCCCGCCCTGCGGCAGCTCAAACACCCGTAGCCAGTACACCTTGCCCTCACTGGTGAAGCACAGCAGGGTGTCGTGGGTGCCGGCCACCAACAGGTGCTCAACGTAGTCTTCGTCTTTGAGCTGGCCGGCGGACTTGCCGCGCCCACCGCGTTTTTGCGCCCGGTAGGTGTCGATCGGCTGTATCTTGGCGTAACCGCCGTGGCTGAGCGTGGCCACCACGGTTTCCTCGGCGATCAGATCTTCCATGCTCAGATCCAGACGCGAGGTCTGAATCTCGGTACGGCGCTCGTCGCTGTACTCGGCGCGGATCGCGTTGAGTTCGTCACGGATCACCTGCATCAGGCGTTGCGGGTCGGCGAGAATCAGCATCAACTTGCTGATTTGCTCCAGCAGTTCCTGGTAATCGGTGATCAGCTTTTCCCGTTCCAGGCCGGTCAGTTTTTGCAGGCGCAGATCGAGAATCGCCTGGGCCTGTTCCGGGCTCAGGTGATAAAGCCCGTCACGCAACCCGTAGTGCTCGTCCAGGCCGTCCGGGCGCGCCGCGTCCTCACCGCCGGCGCGCTCCAGCATGGTCAGCACATCGCCGGGCGCCCAGCCCTGGGCAAGCAGTTTTTCCTTCGCTTCGGCACCGCTCGGCGACGCCTTGATCAGCGCGATCACCGGATCAATATTGGTCAGCGCCACCGCCAGGCCTTCCAGCTGATGGGCTTTTTCACGGGCCTTGCGCAGCTCGAACACGGTACGGCGGGTCACCACCTCGCGGCGGTGGCGCAGGAACGCATCCAGCAGTTCGCGCAGGTTCAGGGTGCGCGGCTGGCCATCCACCAGGGCCACCGTGTTGATGCCGAACACCGTCTCCATCTGCGTCTGCTGATAGAGATTATTCAGCACCACCTCGGCGTTTTCACCACGGCGCAACTCGATATAAACCCGCATCCCCTGCTTGTCGGATTCGTCGCGCAGTTCGGTGATGCCTTCGATCTTTTTCTCTTTGACCAGCTCCGCGATCTTCTCGATCAGGCGTGCCTTGTTCACCTGATAGGGCAGCTCGTGGATGATGATCGCTTCCTTGCCGCTTTTATCGGTTTGCTCGATGTCGGCGCGGGCCCGCACATAGATGCGCCCACGGCCGGTGCGGTAGGCCTGCACGATGCCAGCCCGGCCATTAATGATGCCGGCGGTGGGGAAATCCGGACCCTTGATGTATTCCATCAGGTCGTCCGGGGTCAGGCTGTCGTCGTCGATCAGCGCCAGGCATCCGTCCACCACTTCGCCCAGATTGTGCGGCGGAATATTGGTAGCCATGCCCACGGCGATCCCGGAGGAGCCGTTCACCAGCAGGTTGGGCACGCGGGTGGGCATGACGTCGGGAATGCGTTCGGTGCCGTCGTAGTTGTCCACGTAGTCGACGGTCTCTTTGTCCAGATCGGCGAGCAATTCGTGGGCGATCTTGGACATGCGCACTTCGGTGTAACGCATGGCGGCGGCGGAATCGCCGTCGATGGAACCGAAGTTACCCTGCCCGTCCACCAGCATGTAGCGCAGCGAGAACGGCTGCGCCATGCGCACGATGGTGTCGTAGACGGCGGAATCGCCGTGCGGGTGGTATTTACCGATGACGTCACCCACCACACGGGCGGATTTCTTATAAGGTTTGTTCCAGTCGTTGCTGAGCTCGTGCATGGCGAACAGCACGCGCCGGTGCACCGGCTTAAGGCCGTCACGCACATCCGGCAGGGCCCGGCCCACGATCACGCTCATGGCGTAATCCAGGTAGGATTGTCTGAGCTCATCCTCGATATTGACGGGAGTGACTTCTTTCGCGAGGTCCGTCATGGCGTTCCTTATTTCCCTCGGTGACGTGGACAGCGCCGTGGCGACGCCCGGCCTGAGTGTCGGGTAGTGATACCGGCGCCGCCGGGCCGATCAAATCAATGGCTCGGGGGCGCCCTAAAAGCCATCGATGATAGCACAGCTTTGCCACTTCCAAGGAGCCCGCGCCAATCGCCGCCACGGCGAACGGCGACAGCCGCTCCGGGGCCACCGAATCGTTCAAAAAATCGGCGGCAACAGGGTTTGCAATGGAACGGCAACGGACTCTAAGACACGGTATACTCGCCGCCAAACCGGGTTTGGAGTCTGCAATGAGCGAAAACCGAGCGGATCTGATCGTCAATGCGCGCTGGGTGGCCCCGGTGGCGCCCAACGAGCTGCTCGCCGACCACGCCGTGGTGGTCCGCGGCGACACCATTGTCGATCTGCTGCCACGCGCGTTAGCGGCGCAAAAATGGCAAGCCGACGAAGTGGTCACCCTGGACCAACACCTGCTTGCCCCGGGCCTGATCAACGCGCACACCCACGCCGCCATGAATCTGTTCCGCGGCCTCGCCGACGACCTGCCTTTAATGGCCTGGCTCGAGAACCACATCTGGCCGGCCGAGGGGCGCTGGGTCAGTGAAGCCTTCGTGCGTGATGGCGCGCTGCTGGCCGCCGCCGAGATGATCCGCTCGGGCACCACCTGCTTCGCCGACATGTACTTCTTCCCGGACGCCACCGCCCGCGCCACCATGGAAGCGGGCCTGCGCGCGGTGCTGTGTTGCCCGATCATGGATTTCCCCACGCCCATGGGCGAGGGCCCGGAGGATTACCTGCGCCTGGCCACCGAAGCGATCGACAACTGGCGGCACGAGCCCCGCCTGACCCTCGGCTTCGGCCCCCACGCGCCCTATACGGTCTCCGACGCGCCGCTGGAAAAAGTACTCACCCTGGCGGAGGAGTTGGACGCGCCGATCATGATGCACGTGCACGAAACCGCCGGCGAAATCCATCAGGCGGTGGAGAACGGCGGTGAGCGGCCGATCACCCGCCTGCGCCAACTGGGCCTGCTGGGCCCACGCCTGCTGGCCGTGCACATGACTCAACTGCTCGACGAAGAGATCGACTGGCTGGTGGAGACCGGCACCCATGTGGTGCACTGCCCGGAATCCAACCTGAAACTGGCGAGCGGCTTCGCGCCGGTGCACAAGCTGCTGGAGGCCGGCGTCAATGTCGCCCTGGGCACCGACGGCGCGGCCAGCAACAACGACCTGGACATGATCGGCGAGATGCGCACCGCCGCCCTGCTCGCCAAGGGCGTCAGCCAGCGCGCCGACGCCGTGCCGGCGGCCACGGCGTTGCGCATGGCCACTTTGAACGGCGCCCGGGCCCTGGGTCTGGAAGCGCGCATCGGCTCACTGGAAGCGGGCAAACAGGCGGATATGATCGCCATTGATATGAGCGCCCTGGAAACCCAGCCGCTGTTCGACCCGGTGGCGCAACTGGTGTACGCCGCCACCCGCGATCAGGTCACCCACAGCTGGGTGGCCGGGCGCTGCCTGATGCGCGACCGCGAACTCACCACCCTTAACCGCGCCCTGCTGGCCCGCAATGCCAGCGAATGGCAGCGCAAGATCGCTGGAGAACCCTCATGAGCAGCCCCAATGTGGACAGTGCCGAGATCGCCAAATTCAACGCCCTGGCCGAGCGCTGGTGGGACCCGGAGTCGGAGTTCCGCCCGCTGCACGACATCAACCCGCTGCGCCTGAACTACATTGACGAACGCGCCGGCCTGACCGGCAAGAGCGTGATCGACATCGGCTGCGGTGGCGGCTTGCTCTCCGAAGGCATGGCCCGGCGCGGCGCCACCGTGACCGGCATCGACATGGGCGAGGCGCCGCTGGCGGTGGCCCGTTTGCACGCGGAACAAAGCGGCGTGCAAGTGGAGTACATCCAGACCCCCGCCGAACAGATTGCCGGGGAACGCGCTGGCCAGTACGACGTGGTCACCTGCCTGGAAATGCTCGAGCACGTGCCCGACCCGTCCTCGGTGATCCACGCCTGCGCGACCCTGGTGAAGCCGGGCGGCCATGTTTTCTTCAGCACCATCAACCGCAACCCCAAGGCGTTTCTGTTCGCCATTGTCGGCGCCGAATACGTGTTGCGGCTGCTGCCGCGCGGCACCCACGAATACGCCAAATTGATCCGCCCCTCGGAGCTGGCCGGCTGGAGCCGCGACGCCGCCCTGCAGGTGCGCGAAACCACCGGCATGACCTACAACCCGCTGACCCAGGTCTACAAGTTGAACCGCGACGTCTCGGTGAACTACCTGATGCACACGGTGAGCCATGCTTGAAGCGGTGCTGTTCGATCTCGACGGCACCCTGATTGACACCGCGCCGGATTTTTACGTGGTGCTCAATCAGGTGCTGGCCGCCCATGGCCACCCGGAAGTCAGTTACCGGGCGGTGCGCGCCACCGTCTCCAACGGCGCCCGCGCCCTCACCGAGCTGGGCTTCGGGCTGGCGCCCGGCGACCCGGGCTTCCAGGAACGCCTCGACCAGTTGCTTGAAGCCTACGCCGGCCGTCTGGCGGTGGACACGCGCCTGTTCGAAGGCATGGCCGACTGCCTGCAATGGCTCGACGCCCAAGGGCTGCCCTGGGGGGTAGTCACCAATAAGCCGGAACGCTTCACGCGGCCGGTGCTGGCCGGGCTCGGGCTGCTCGAACGGGCCGCTTCGGTGATCTGCCCGGACCAGGTGCGCGAACGCAAACCGGACCCGGAAGGGTTGCTGATGGCCGCCGCCGAAATGGGCGTCAACCCGGTTCACTGCCTCTACGTGGGCGATCATCTGCGCGATATTCAAGCCGGCCTCAACGCCAGGATGATCACCGCCACCGCCGGCTTCGGCTACATCGACGCGGCCGATAACCCGCGCGCCTGGCCGGCGGATTATTTTATTGAACACGGCGAGCAACTGCTGCCTCTGATAAGGACGCTTTAAGCCATGAACAGCGAACAGATCCAGCGCCAGGCCCTTGAGTACAAATGCCCCGAACAGGCCTTCAAAGACCGGGTCATTCTGGTCACCGGCGCTGGCGATGGCATCGGCCGCGCCGCCGCCCTGGCCCTGGCCGCCCACGGCGCCACCGTGATTCTGCTGGGGCGAACCCAGGCCAAGCTGGAAGCGGTGTACGATCAGATCAAGGCCGCCGGCGGCGCCGAACCGGCGCTGGCGCCGGTCAATATGGAAGTGGCGCGCCCCATCGACTATCAGGAACTGGCCGGGCTGTTCGACAAGGAATTCGGACGGCTCGACGGCATTCTGCACAATGCCTCGATTCTCGGTGATATCACGCCACTGGAACGTTACGGCGCCGACACCTGGGATTCGGTGATGCGCGTTAACGTCAACAGCGCCTTTTACCTGACCCAGGCGATGCTGCCGCTGCTTCGCGCCAGCGCCGATGCCCGGGTGCTGTTCACCACCTCCAGCGTGGGCCGCACAGGGCGCGCCTATTGGGGCGCCTACGCGGCCTCCAAGGCCGCCACCGAGAACCTCGCCCAGGTGCTTTCCGAAGAGCTGGAAAACACCTCGGCGATTCGGGTGAACACCCTCAACCCGGGCGCCACCCGCACCGACATGCGCGCCCTGGCCTACCCCGGCGAAGACCCGATGACCCTGAAGACCCCGGCCGAGATCGTGGCCCCCTATCTGTTCCTGCTCGGGCCGGACAGCCAGGGCGTCAACGGCCTCTCCCTGGACGCCCAGCCGAAGTAAGAGCAGCAAAGCCGCGGCACGAAAAAGTCGCCGCAAACAAGCCCTGCCCCATCCGTGGAACCGCCGGTGGCCACCCGCTTGGCCCCGGCGACGCGCACCGCCGTCATGCCGGCATCTTCACGCCTCCATAGGCGTGCTTTACTCGATTCATTGCCCTCTAAAAACAAAAGCGGGGACCACTATGCGCCGTTTTACTGTTCTTATTATTGCACCGATTTTTGCAACTCTTCTGTCCATGACAATGGCGCCCGCCAACGCCCAGGAATTGCGCCTGACACCCGATCAGCAGGCGAAAATGCATAAGCTGCTGCCCGGCGTGGAGATCGACCAGCCGCTGGTGGACGGGCTCTCGGAAGTATTCTATTCCCGCGATATGCCGGTGCGTGTGCGGCTCAAGGCGATCAGCAAACTGGTGGGCATTGATCAGATGCCACCGGGCAGCGCCCTGCACCGGAAAATCTGCATCTGGGACATCGCCGGCCGCAACGGGCCGGTGTTCCAGGCCGCCATGGAACAGCGAACGCTGGCCCTGGAGTACGGTGTTAATCTGGAGATGCTTCCTTTCACCAATGAAACGGTGATGGTCGAGGAGCTTAAATCCGGGCGCTGCGACGCGGCGCTGATGAGCGGTTTCCGCGCCCGCACCTTCAACCTGTACACCGGCACCATCGACGCGATCGGCGCGGTGCCCGACGAAGAGCACATGCGCACCCTTCTGGAGGTGCTCGCCCACCCCAGCCAGGCCGGCCACATGGTGCATGGCGATTACGTGATCATGGGCATCTACCCGGCCGGCGCCGCGCACATTTTCGTGAACGACAAGCGCATCAGTTCCCTGGCCAAGGCCGCCGGCAAAAAAGTGGCGGTGCTCGACTACGACCCCACCCAGGCGGAGATGGTCGCCGGCATCGGCGCCACGCCGGTGCCCTCGGACATCGTCAGCGCGCCCAACAAATTCAATAATGGCGTGGTCGATATTCTCGCCGCGCCGCTGGTCGCCTATGAACTGCTCGAGCTTTATAAAGGCATGCAGCCCGACGGTGGCATCATCGATTACCCGCTCACCCAGCTTTCCATGCAACTGGTCGGCCGCCTGGACAAATTCCCCAACGAGGTGGCGCAGCTGATTCGCGAGGCGTCGTTTGAAGCGTTCGACCGCATCCGTGAACGGGTCAAGGTGGAGGAAGACCGGGTGCCCGCGCACTGGTGGATTCACATTCCCGAAGCGGACCGCCAGGAATACGAAAGCATGATGCAGGAAGCGCGCACCAAACTGCGCAAGGATAAATACTACAGCGGCGAGATGCTCGATCTTGAGCGGCGTATTCGCTGCAAGTACAACTCCTCCCGCGGCGAATGCTCCGCGGCCCGATAAACGACGCCTGAATGGAGAAACGCCCATGCGCCTGATCGCCCTCGGTGTCTGCCTGCTGTTGCTCGGCATCGTCACCAGCGGCAGCGCCGCCACCCGCGAGAACCTGAAAAGCGTGGTCTACGACAGCGACCGGCCAATTCAGGAACGCCTCAGCGCGATGCGCGAGCTGACCGGCCTGGGCAAGGAGGGCGAGTTCATCAACCGCACCATCTGCATCTGGGATGTGATCGGCCGCAACGGACCGATCTACGGCGCCGCCCAGGATCAGAGAGCGCGCATGCTGAAATACGGCATTAAATTAAAACTGGTGCCCTACACCGATGAGCGGGTGATGGTGGAAGAGTTCAAAGCCCGCCGTTGCGACGCGGCGCTGATGAGCGGCCTGCGCGCACGGTTGTTCAACCGCTACACCGGCACCATTGATTCGATCGGCGGCGTGCCCAGCGAAGAACACATGCGCATTCTGCTGCAGGTGCTGGCCAATCCGAAATCCGCCCCACGGATGGAACAGGGCGATTACGTGGTCGCCGGAATCGCCCCGGCCGGCGGGGCCTATATTTTTGTTAACGACAAACGCATCAATACCCTGGCCAAAGCCGCCGGGCGCAAGGTCGCGGTGCTCGATTATGATCCGGTACAGGCCGAGATGGTGGCCCAGGTGGGCGCCACCCCGGTGCCCACGGACATCGTCAACGCGCCCAACATGTTCAACAACGGCGTGGTCGATGTGCTGGCCGCGCCGTTGGCCGCCTACAGCATCATGGAACTGTATAAAGGCATGCAGCCCGACGGCGGCATCATCGACTACCCGCTGGCGCAGATCAGCATGCAATTGATCGCTCACAGTGATCGCATTCCCAACGCGGCCGCGCAACTGGTGCGTGAAGCCTTCTACGAAAGCTATGGCGACATGATGCGAAGAGTGCACGAGGAGACCAAGGACATCCCGGCACACTGGTGGGTCAGCGTGCCGGATCAGGATAAGCGGGAGTACGAAGTGATGATGCGCGACGCGCGGCTGCAGTTGCGCGATCGGGATTACTACAGCGGCGCCATGCTGACCCTGGAGCGGCGCATCCGCTGCAAGCTGGATGCGGCCCGCGCGGAATGCTCGGACCCGATGGAGTAGACCCGATCGCCTACCCGCGCTCAGCGCGGGTCCGGCTCGCCGGGCATCTGGTCGAGGGCGCCAAACATATCGACACGGCCGTCGTTGAACATATCCAGCTCCGGCGCCAGCACCTGCACATAACGGTCGAAATACAAAAACTGCTTGAGCAACAACGCGAACTCACGGGGAAAACGAATGCCGTGGCTCTCGCCGATGCGCACCAGCTCACCCAGCAATTGATTGACCTCCCGGCTGTTGCGATCCGCCTGCACCAGGGCGGTGGCGTCCACGTCGGTAAGCCGGTGTTGCAGCCCGGCGATGTCCCGGGCCAGCGCTTCCACGTCCACTTTCTCGCGGGTCATGCCCACCATCGCCATGGCCCGGGCCATGGCCTGCACATCGCCGCTGCCAATGGCGTCGAAGAACGCCATCATGCCTTCCCAGGTTTCCTTGCGGATGCGCCCCACCATACCGAAGTCGATGAAACCCACGCGGCCATCCTCCAGCAGCATCAGGTTGCCTGCGTGCACGTCGGCGTGGAAAAAATCACACAGCATCAGACTCGAGAACCAGGTGTTCAACGCGGTGATCAGGGTGCCGGCTGGATCGTCGGTGTAGCGGCGCAGCACCTCCAGATCAGTGAGCGGCACGCCGTGAAAACGCTCCATGGTCAGCACCCGGGCGGTGGTGTGCGAATGCACCGGGCGCGGCGCCACCACCCGGCTGTTGCCGCTCGCGGTCAGGAATTCATTGAACTGATCCAGGTTGCGCGCTTCTTGGAGAAAATCGCACTCTTCCAGCATTCCCGCCTGAAGCTCCTCGATCACGCCGGACAGTGCCGCCCGCGACAGCCCCGGCGCCAGGCTTTCCACCACCCGCGCGGAAAAATAGAGAAAATTAAAATCGGTCAGCAGCACGTTGCGAACGCCCGGTCGTTGCACCTTGATAACGACCTCGGCGCCATTCTTCAGGCGAGCGGCGTGCACCTGGGCAATCGACGCGCTGGCCAGCGCTTGCGTATCGACCCACTCGAACAGCGTCTCCAAGGGCTGGCCCAGCTCCGCCTCGACGGTTTCGCGCACATAACGGAACGGCAGCGGCGGAGTGCGATCCAGGCATTGCTGAAACTCCGTCACATATTCTTCGGGGAACAGCGACGGCGAGCTGGCGATGAACTGACCCAGCTTGATGTAGGTGGCACCCAGGGATTCGCAGGTACGCCGCAGGCGCGCCGGCAGCTTGTCCCGATCGCCCAATAGCCAGCCCAGGCCGTGCCGGCCCACCACGCCCACCGTCTCGGCCACGCGCAACGCGCCGCGAGCAGTATTACGGGCCAGCGCGAGGCCTTGCCGTTCCCGGGCCAGGTTGCTACGCGCGTCATTGATCACCGTTTGTTTCGCCATCACTGATCCTGGACTCCATTCAGGGTAAAAAGAAAACGTCCGACAACCCGACACCATTCGCTTTTTCGGAAAAGCATTTTAAAAAATGGCTCAACCACCGATGGCCAGCTGTCCGACTCGGCCCCCGATGCAAACAGGGACAGATACGAGACGCCGCCGAAGCCTCCTCCAGGCCACCCTCCTTCCTCCCAAGCCATTGATAAGAAAGGAGTAAAAATAAGAAGCGCGCGAGCAACGACAAGTGCATTGGCTGATCTGACAGAAGAGCTCAGACCCAGGGTCATTACACCACCGCAACCACCGAACCATGATCTCACGTCTACCATTATGTTTGTAATGGCTTACATGCATTTTTGTAATTGTCGCTTGTGCCAACGAAGACACCTTGGGTAACGTTGGCGGCGTCGTGAGAACAATAAAAAGGAGCTAAAGGAATGCGTTCTCTTATAAGTAAAATCCTGCGTCCCGCGGGCCTGGTCGTTGCTGGGGGCATGCTCACCGCCCTCTCCGGTTGTGGCATGATTTACAAGACCACCGGTGACGTTCTCGTCAGCTTTGGTCAAGCCGAACTGCTGCCTTACATGCTCGCCTACGACGACGTGCGCATGGGTTGTATTACCGGTGAGGCGCAAACCCCCCTGTTGATGTCCTTCGAAAGTGTCGGTTCACACCCGCAAAAACTCGGCGTCATGGTGTTCACCACCGCCGCGGTGTGCGCGGAACAAATGGCCCTTAACTCCGAACTGCGCTACCTGCGCGCCGTCAAGGCGGGCAACGTCAGCGAAGCCCAGGATGCCCGCATCGAGCAGAAGCAATGGTCCGCGGTGGCCGCCGAGCGTCAGCTCAAGGCCTACAACCTGATGACCAACGAACTCGGTGAGAAAAAAGACGGTGAATGTCCGAAGCTGAACCATGAGCTGGAGCAGTTGGTCTGGCTGGTGGGTAACATCAGTGGCGTCACCGCGCTGGTCAACGATGGCGCGGCCGATGGCTCCGTGGGCGTGCCCCGGGACATCGTCGCCAAGGTGGAACGCAACATGACCTGCATCGATAACGCCAAATGGTGGGGTGCTCCCCAGGGTGTGCGGGCCGCGGTCTGGTCCATTCTTCCGCAACTCGCCCCTGAAGGCGCTCAACCTTGGAAAACCCTGGAAGAGTCCGCTCAGATGGGCTTCGATCAGGGCGTTCGTCTCGGTAGCGCGCTCTACGCCATGAGTGCTTATGGCAAAGGCGACAAGGAGCATCTGCGTGATGCAATCCGCGATTTCGCCGCCAACGATCAGAACCTCAACCCCGACTACGCCATGATCGACGCCATCGCCAACGGTCTGGTGCGTGGCCTGTCCGATCGCATGTGGACCGAAGCCACCGGCAAGCGGACTCCGCTGCAGGGTCTGGGGACGTTCTGGGACGAACAGTCCCGTGGCGGCTCCAAGGTTGATATCGACGATTTGCTCTAAGGACCACGGGGCGGGCCACGGGCCCGCCCTGACCCGATTAAGATGTACGCAAGGAGAGAGACCGTAATGCGCTATTTCAAAGCGTTAGCCATGGCCGCGGTGACCGCCCTGGGCGCCGCCGCCCTGCCCGCCCAGGCCGCCAATGTGGATCGCACCTTCTGTGTTTTCGACATCATCGGCGCCAACGGCGACATCTACAACGTCATGAAAGACTACCGCACCTCCGCGGTAAACTGGGGCGTGAACGTCCATCTCAAGCCCTACACCGACGAGAAAATCGCCGCCGAGGATCTCAAAGCCGGCCAGTGTGACGCCGCCGTGATCACCGGCCTGCGCGTGCGCCAGTTCAACAGCTACTCCGGCAGCATGGAAGCGATCGGCGCGATTCCCGATTACGACCAGCTGCGCACCGTGTTCCAGGTGCTTTCCAGCAACAACGACTCAATCAACAGCAAGCTGACCTCTGGCAACTATACCATCGCCGGTCTGTTGCCCATGGGCGCCGCTTATCTGTTCGTGAAGGATCGCGAGATCGACACCGTTGGTGAGCTGTCCGGCAAGTCCATCGCGGTGATGGATTACGACCCCGCCCAGGGGCAGATGGCCTCGAAAGTGGGCATGTCTCCGGTGCAGTCGGACATCACCAATTTCGCCGGCCGCTTCAACAACAATTCGGTGGACATCTGCTTCGCTCCGGTGGTCGCCTACGCCGCCCTGGAACTGTACAAGGGCATGCAACCCGATGGCGGCATCATCCGCTATACCCTGGGTCAGCTGACCACCCAGGTGGTGCTGCGCAAGGACAAGTTCCCGGAGGACTTCGCGCCGCAGTCCCGCAAGTTCCTGTTCGGCCAGTACGACCGCGCCATGACCGTGATCAAGAACGCGGAAAAGGAAGTCGACCCGAAATGGTGGATCGATATTCCGCCCAAGGACGAAGCCCGCTACGACGAGATGCTGCGTGAAGCCCGCATCGACATGACCAAAAGTGGTATCTACAACAAGGACCTGATGACTCTTCTTCGCAAGGTGCGCTGCAAGTACGACAGCTCCCGTGCGGAATGCGCCAACCCCGTGGAGTAACCACTGCTTCCGGTAGTACACGACGGGGCCGGTTTTCCGGCCCCGTTTTTCTTCCTCCAAAGAACCTGCCCGTGCCGGAGCCATCATTATCCGGATCAGGAAAGGTAACAGTGCCTGGCGAGCAGTCCGTCAAAGAGCGGACCGATCCCATTCCGAAGGCATAATAAAACCGGGTGAACGATGGAAAAATCGAACTTTACCGTGGCCAAACGTTCGGCGGGCGAATGGTTATCTTCCCTGCCCACTCTGTTCATTCTTCTGACCGTCATCTTCCTGTCATCGGGTCAGATTATTCACTCCCAGCTCCTCAAGTTCGGGGAAAGCACCTGGGACGAGTACTTCCTGCTTCGCACCGCCGGTCTGGTCGCCGAACCGACCTGCGACCGCACCCCGAACATCGATGAGCAGGTCAGGAAGACCGTGGAACGGCGCAAGGCGGATGCCAGCAGCGACCCGTTGGCGGATATTCTTGGCGAGTCGGAAGTCAACGAAGACTCGATCCGTCAGTCCCTGCTGGCTTCACGGGACAACTGCGTGGACCGCTGGCAACGTTTCGAGACCGTGCAGGAGAAAGTCACCCCCTCGGTGATCATGTTCCGTAACGTGGAAGGCGGGGTGGCCCGAATCGTCTCCACCCTGGGCGATTACAAGCGCCTGCTGCTGTGCCTGCTGGTGGTGATCTGCGCGGCCACCGCCACCATTGCCCGCCACCACATTGCTCTGCGCCCTTCGCGCACCCGCAAGGACCATTACATCGGTACCGCGGCCCAATTGGCCGCCAACCTGATGCTGCTGATGTCCGCCACCGTCTACCGGGTGGAGGAAATGGACGCGCTCAGTTCCGGCGTTCAGGTCAGCAATTTCTATCTGCACAAATTCTGGATCATGGGCTTCGCCCTGCTCTCGCTGATCTCCCTGTATCAGTTGATCCGGCCACCCAAGACGCTGGAGAGCGGTGGCTCCTGGCCCAAGGCGTTCCTGACCATTCCGCTGTACAGCTTTATGTGTCTCACCGCCGGCGCCCAGTTCATCAGCCAGGGCTATTACCACGGTATCTCGGTGTATCTGGGCATGATGATGGAACTGTCCACCATGTTCCTGAATCTGGCGCTGTACATCTGGATCGGCATGATGCTCAAGCAAACCAGGCTCGCCCATCTGGTGTTTGATGTACTGCGACCGTGGAAGATGTCCCCGGAGCTGATGTGCTTCGTGGTGCTGGCCGTGGCGGCGGTTCCCACCGCCTACACCGGCGCCTCCGGGATCTTCGTGATCGCCGCCGGCGCGACCATCTACAATGAGCTGATCCGCGCCGGCGCACGCAAACAACTGGCGCTGGCCGCCACCGCCATGTCCGGCTCCATGGGCGTGGTGCTGCGGCCCTGTCTGCTGGTGGTGATCATCGCGGCGCTCAACAAGAGCGTGACCACCGCCGAGCTGTTCAGCTCCGGGCATAAGCTGTTCTTCCTGAGCCTGCTGCTGTTCTTTATTTACAGCCAGTTCGCGCGCACTTCGCCGGCACGCATCGCGCCGTTCTCCGAAGCCCTGCCCGCCAGCCTCAAGCGTCTGGTACCGCTGCTTCCCTATGGCATCATCGTCGGCGCGACCCTGATCCTGTTCAGCGATCTGCTGAACCGCCATCTGGACGAGTTCTCCGCACCCATTATCCTGCCGGTAATGATGCTGGCGATTCTCGCCTACGAGAAATTCAGCCGCCATTTCCTGCATCTGTTCAGCTTGTTCCTGGCGCCGATGCTGGTGCTCTCGGCAATGGGCATCTGGGAGGGGTATCAGGCCCTGCAAAGCGGCAATATTCCCGCCGGCGTCTCCGCCGCCGGGCTGCAGAATATTCTCTGGGGAGAATTCTGGCGCGATTTGATTCTGGGCGTGTTCCTGGTTGTCCACTATCTGGTCAAAACGCCGGACATGGACCCGCACTACCAGCGTGAGGAAGGCGTCTCCGACCGTCTTGAGGGCTCACTGCGGTTCGCCACCAATGAGACCACCGGCCACATCGGCGCGCTGCTGATGCTGATGGCGTTGTCGGTCAGCACCGGCGGCATTATCGAACGCTCCGGGGTGCTGGAGATGTTGCCCGCGACCTTCCCGTCAATCTGGATCGCGATGACCATTCTGGTGGTGACCATGGTGATCATCGGCATGTTCATGGACCCTTACGGGGCGGTGATTCTGGTCAACGCCACCATCGCCCAGGTCGCCTTCAACAACGGCATCGCGCCACTGCATTTCTGGATGATCTCGCTGGTCGCCTTCGAGCTGGGTTATCTGACACCGCCGGTGGCGCTCAATCACTTGCTGACACGACAGGTAGTCGGCGACGAAGAGGTGGAAAGCGCCAGGCTGACCACCGGCACCTTCTATCGCCGCCACGAGAAGATTCTACTGCCGATCGCGGTGATGCTGACCGCCTTGCTGGCGGTGGCCTATCTGCCACTGATGTCCGATTCGCTGCATCAATGGCTGTTCCAGAAAATCCAGGTCGGCATGTAATCCTGACGACCTGAACCAGGGGCCTTCGGGCCCCTTTTTTTCTGATGCCCAGGGCGCACCGGATCGCCGCCCGCTTTCTCATAAGGCCAGACTAAAACCGAATCGAAAAACAAAAACATTAAAAATAGAAGCAAAAGGGGACAGCAATGGAAGCAACGACCACCGGCTGGAAGAGCCGCACCATCTCGGAATGGCTGTGCTCACTGCCCACTCTGATCATCCTGCTACTGGTGATTTTCCTTTCCTCCGGCCAGATCATCCACTCGCAGTTGCTGAAATTCGGCGAACAGACCTGGGAAGACTACTTTCTGCTGCGCGGCGCCGGGGTAATCACGCAGCCATCCTGCGACCGCAACCCGGACCTTGACCGCCAGGTGCGTGACACCATTGAACGGCGCAAGGCGGATACCCGCACCGACCCGCTGGCCGATATTCTCGGTGCCACGGAAATCGACGCCCGGGCAATTCGCCAATCGCTTACCGCGTCGCTGAATAACTGTCGTGAAAGCTGGCAACGCTTCGAGACCGTCCAGGCCAAGGTGACGCCCGCGGTGATCGCCTATCGAAACGTCGAGGGCGGCGTCGCCCGGCTGGTGTCGGTACTGGGCCACTACAAGCAATTGCTGCTGTGCTTGCTGATCGTGATCTGCGGCGCCAGCACCACCCTGGTTCAGCATCACATCGGCCTGCGGCCGATTCGCACCGCCCGCGATCACACCGTGTCCACGGTGGCGCAATTGGCCGCCAACGTTCTGCTGCTGATCTCCGCTTTGGTTTATCGCCATCAGGAAGCCGCGGCTCTGGCCTCCGGCGTTCAGGTCGGTGGCTTCTTTATGCACCCGTTCTGGATCGCCGGTTTCGCGCTGCTCAGCGCCGCCTCCCTGTACCTTCTTATACGCGGCCCACGAGGCCTGGAACCCGGAGGCTCCTGGGGCAAAGCACTGCTGACCATTCCGCTGTACAGCTTCATGTGCTTCAGCGCCAGCGCGCAGTTTTTCGCCCAGGGTTATTTCCACGGCGTGTCCGTCTACCTGGGCATGATGATGGAGTTGTCCACGCTGTTTCTGAACCTGGCGTTGTACATCTGGATCGGCATGATGCTCAAGCAGACCCGCCTGACCCATCTGGTGTTCGACGTTCTGCGCCCCTGGCGCATGTCCGCGGAGCTGATGTGCTTCGTGGTCCTGGCGGTGGCCGCCGTGCTCACCGCCTATACCGGCGCCTCCGGGATCTTTCTGATCGCCGCCGGCGCCACTATTTATGCCGAACTGCGGCGCGCCGGGGCGCGCAAACAACTGGCACTGGCGGCCACCGCCATGTCCGGCTCCATGGGCGTGGTCCTGCGCCCCTGCCTGTTGGTGGTGATCATCGCCGCGCTCAACAAAAGCGTCACCACCACCGAGCTGTTTGCCTCCGGGCACAAGATGTTTTTTATCAGCCTGCTGATCTTTTTCGTTTACAGCCAGTTCGCGCGCACCTCACCGGCGCGCATCGCGCCGTTTTCCCAGGCTCTGCCGGCCAGCCTGCGCCGGCTGATACCCTTGGTGCCCTATGGCATCGTGGTGGGCGCGGTGCTGGTCCTGTTCAGCGATCTTCTGGATCGCCATATGGACGAATTCTCCGCGCCGATCATTCTGCCGATGATGCTGCTCGCGGTGCTCGCCTACGAAAAGCTCAGCCGCCACATCCTCCACCTCTTCGCCCTTTTTCTGATTCCCATGCTGGTGTTCTCGGTGGTCGATCTGTGGCAGGGCTATCAAGCCCTTCAGGCCGGCGACATCCCTTCCGGGATGTCCGCCGCCGGTCTGGAAAACACGCTCTGGGGCGGCTTCTGGCGGGATCTGATACTGACCGGTTTCCTGGTTGTCCACTATTTGCTGAAAACCGGACCCGACACCCCCCGGTTCGCACCCGAAGCCGGTGTCTCGGAAAAGCTGGAAGGCTCCCTGCGGTTTTCCATCAACGAGACCACCACGCACATCGGGGCTCTGTTGATGCTGATGGCGCTTTCGGTGAGCACCGCTGGCATTCTCGAACGCTCCGGCGTGATGGAGAGCCTGCCGGAGGTGTTCCCCTCGATCTGGATCGCCACCACCCTGTTGGTCCTTATCATGGTCATTATCGGCATGTTCGTGGACCCGTTCGGCGCGGTGATGCTGGTCAACGCCACGGTCGCGCAGGTGGCCTACAACAACGGCATCGCGCCGCTGCATTTCTGGATGATCGCTCTGATCGCCTTTGAGCTGGGCTATCTGACACCACCGGTGGCGCTCAATCATCTGTTGACCAGGCAGGTGGTGGGCGACGACGAAGTGGAAAGCGCGCGCCTTGATCAGGGCAGCTTCTACCGGCGCCACGAGAAAATCCTGCTGCCCATCATGGTGATGCTGAGCGCGCTTCTGGCGGTGGCCTATCTGCCGCTGCTATCCGATTCGCTGCATCACTGGCTGTTCCAAAGTATCGAGGTCGGTATGTAATCAGCCCCGGGGCGGCGG
>TARA_R110001606_G_scaffold151587_1_pt1 | contig 24547 bp, 20 predicted proteins | sample TARA_R110001606 | Tara Oceans TARA_R110001606 (sample SAMEA4398315) | marine metagenome | biome: Polar Biome; feature: [SRF] surface water layer (ENVO:00010504); material: water (ENVO:00002006), including particulate matter (ENVO:01000060) such as... | depth 5 m
TTTTTAACCCTGTTAATCAGTAATAAAAACAAATGAAGTCATTGAAAAAACAAATAATTTCTTAGTTTATTGAACAAAAAAAGTCTTCTCGTTTCTGAGAAGACTTTGTATTTTGGGTGGAAGACGGGACTCGAACCCGCGACACTCGGTACCACAAACCGATACTCTAACCAACTGAGCTACAACCACCATGTAATTTCGGCTGCAAATATATATATTTTTTTTAATTCTAAAAAAGAAAATATTAAATTAATTTACTTAAATTTTCAACTGCAACGTAACGTTCTGTTGTAAAGCCTTCTGCATATTCAACTCCTATCAATCTCCCTAAATCTTTTGCTCTATAGTTAATACTATCAGTAAAATTCTTGCTTGTAATGGGTGTTTCTGGCTCATTACTTGTAGGATCATAAAACTGAGAAGCGTACACAAGAACAGATTTCTCTTTTATTTCCATAAAACCTGAAACATCAACCACAAAATCTGGTTCAATATTTTTCCATTGTATATAATGAAAAACTTGTTTTGGTCTCCATTTATCTTGATTTTCTCCATCAATTTTGGTTTCAATACGCACTAATCCACTTAAAAAGCAGGCGTCAGAAACTAAACTACTCCCTTTTGGATGATCTATATGTCTATCATCAACAGCATTACAAAGCACAATATCTGGTTGATATTTTCGAATCATTTTTATAACCTCTAATTGATGCTTTTGATCATTTACAAAAAAACCATCTGCAAAACGTAAGTTTTCACGAACCAAAACACCTAAAACATTTGCCGCATTAGCCGCTTCTATATCCCTTAAATCTGCAGAACCACGCGTACCTAACTCACCTCTTGTTAAATCTACAATTCCTACTTTTTTCCCTAAAGAAATTTCTTTTGCTATAGTTGCTCCACAACCTAATTCTACATCATCTGGATGCGCTCCAAAAGCTAAAATATCTAATTTCATATCTCTTTTACTTAAATTTATGTGTCTAATAAATACTACTTATTAATTACAAAAAGACCTACTTCTTTTTTGTAAATTTTATCATTTAATGAATTAACTTATAAAATATAATTCATTAAAACAACCAAATTAATAGAATCTTTGAATAAAGTAGCACACCTATAACGTTTTCGTGCTTAATTTTTATCAACAAAAGCTTCTCTTCTGTAAGAGAAGTGTAAAAATTAAACAAGTGTTAGAAGTATGATATAAGTCATAATAATACATCAGTAATAGTTATAATTTTACGTGTATACTACAAAAAAAAACACCTTTAAACTTTGTGTTTATTTAATTTAAAACACAAAAATAGGAATACTAGCGTCATTATATTGTGCATTTTAATAAATATTTTTTTAAAAAAAACTTTTATGAACAAACAAACAATTATTCCAAAAAAATCAGATTTAGGAGTTTACGGAATTAAAAACGTAACTGCTAACTGGAATTTATCTCCTGAAGAACTACAAAAAATAACTGTGGAAAAAGGGATGGGTAGAGAAACTAAAAACGGAACTTTAGCCGTTAATACAGGTAAATTTACTGGTAGGTCGCCTCAAGATAGATTTATTGTAAAAGACGAATATACAGCAGATAAAGTTTGGTGGGGAAAAACCAACAAACCTGTTTCGCAAGAAAACTTTGATAAATTAAAAAAGAATGTAACAGACTATTTATCTAACAGAGAGTTATATGTAAGAGATGGTTATGTTTGTGCAGACCCAACTTACAAAACAAATATTAGAACAGTAACCGAGTATCCTTGGTCAAGTTCGTTTGTTTATAATATGTTCTTAAGACCTAATGAAGAAGAATTAGTAAACTTTGATGAAGAGTGGTTAGTTTTATGTGCACCAGGTTATATTTGTGACGATCCAAATGCTTACGGAATTCGTCAAGGAAACTTCTCTATTATAAACTTTACGGATAAAATAGCTTTAATTGGTGGCTCAGCATATACAGGAGAAATTAAAAAAGGTATTTTTTCTGCATTGAATTTAGTGCTACCGATTGAAAAAAATGTGTTACCAATGCATTGTTCTGCAAATGTTGGTGAAGATGGTGATACTGCAATTTTCTTTGGATTATCTGGAACAGGAAAAACAACTTTATCTGCAGACCCTTCAAGAAAATTAATTGGAGATGACGAACATGGTTGGACTGCAGATAACACAATTTTTAATTTTGAAGGTGGTTGTTATGCTAAAGTAATTGACTTAACAGAGGAAAAAGAACCCGATATATTTAGAGCGATTAAACCTAATGCCTTACTAGAAAATATAGTGTTTAACAAAGATGGTGATGTTGATTATATGGATGCTTCAATTACACAGAACACACGTGTAAGTTACCCAATTTATCACATAGATAATATAGCAACTCCTTCTTATGCAAAAAACCCAAAAAACATATTCTTTTTAACTGCAGATGCTTTTGGTGTACTACCTCCAGTTTCTAAATTAACTCCAGGACAAGCTGCATATCACTTTATTTCTGGTTATACTGCAAAAGTTGCAGGAACAGAAGCTGGTATTACAGAACCTGTACCATCATTTTCCGCTTGTTTTGGCGAACCTTTTATGCCATTACACCCAACTAAATATGCCGAAATGTTAAGTAAAAAAATGACAGATGCTGGTGTAAATGTTTGGTTTATAAACACTGGTTGGTCTGGTGGCCCTTACGGAATTGGTTCTCGAATAAAATTAAAATATACACGAGCAATGATTTCTGAAATATTAAAAGGAAGTTTAGATAATATCGAATTTGAACAACATCCAATTTTTGGTTTATTCATGCCTAAATATTGTCCTGGCGTTCCTACAGAAATATTAAACCCAATGAATACTTGGTTAAACAAAGGTGCTTATATAAGTAAAGCCATACATTTAGCACATTTCTTTCACTTAAACTTTGAGAAATTTTCGAATGAAGCTTCAGATCATATTATTGAAGGTGGTCCATTAATTGATGAACATCATAAATTAGATCACATGTAGCAAAATAGCTTCTATATTTGAGGCTAGATTTTCTTTCAAAAAAGAAAATCTAGCCTTTTTAACTTTATTAAAATTATGAAAAAAACACTTTTACTATTCCTCCTTTTTATTTCTTTTACAAAATTTCACGCACAAACCGAAGCAGAAAAAAATTTGGGAAGCTGGTACTTTATTTATGCAACACACAAAATTTCTAATAATTGGAGCGTTTTAACAGGTTTTGAAGAACGAAATTTCGAAGCTCTAAAAAACTATAATTTAACGCTGTATCATGGTGCTGTAAACTATAAGCTATTTAACAACTTAACTACTTCACTAGGTTACATGTATTTAGATATTGATAGAACTTTTGACCCAGATGTAGACCCAAACTTAAAAGAAAAAAGGTATTATGAGCAGGTTTTTTTCAAATCAAGTATTTTAAAACATCCTTTTGACCATAGAATTAGATTAGAACACAGACATTTAAATTCTATGGGTAACACAACTATAATTCATAGAATTAGATATCGATTTAGAACAAAAGTTAATTTAAATAACACATTTTATGTAACAGCAAGTAATGAATCTTTTTTTAATTTTAAAGGTGATTTATATCAAGAAAATAGATTTATTGCAGCCCTTGGATTAAAAGCCACCAAAAATATTGCTTTAGAAGCAGGTTATTTAGGTCATTATATTAATAATCTTCATTTAGATAGATTACAAGTAGGAATTTACATAAACACAGATTTAAGAAAAAAAGCTAAGAATTAATCAAAAAAAAACTCCAGTAAAGTTTTGGAGTTTTTTTTAAAATTAATTTTGGTGTCAAAAATAGAACCCGAAAAATTATTTCTTAGCTTTTAAAATTGCTTGTTCAATGTCTGCAATTAAATCTTCTGTTTCTTCAATTCCTACAGAAAAACGAATTAATCCAGCTTTAATTCCTCTTTCTAAACGCTCTTCTTCGCTCAATAATGCATGTGTAGTTTGCGTTGGACTAACTGTAGTACTTTCCACGCCAGCTAAACTCATCGATGGTTTTATGAACTCTAAACTATTTTGAAATTTCATGGCATCAATTCCTTCTTTTAACTCAAAAGAAAGCATTGCTCCAAAACCTTTCATTTGTTTTTTTGCAATTTCATATTGTGGATGACTTTTTAATCCTGGATAATAAACACGATCTATATCTGCATTATTTTCAAAATATTCTGCCATAATTTGAGCATTTTTAGTTTGCTCTTTTACACGCAGATTCATGGTTTTTAAACTTCTTTCTAACAACCAAACTGTTTGATCGCTTAAATTTCCGCCAAAATTAATGGCTGTTTTCCAAATTTGTGCAATATGTTCTTTGGATGCTGCAACTGCTCCCGCAGAAATATCAGAATGACCACCCATGTATTTTGTTGCGGAATGTAACATAATATCAATTCCGAATTCACCAGGATTTTGGTTGATAGGCGACGCAAACGTATTATCAATCATTGTGATGATATTATTATCCTTTGCAATATCGGAAATTGCCTTCATATCTGTAATTCCTAACAACGGATTTGAAGGTGTTTCAATATATAAAATTTTTGTGTTTTTTCTGATTAAAGCCTTAAAATCATCTGCTTTATCACTTTCTGTAAACGAATACTTAATGCCGTATTTCTCAAATTCAGTAACCACAAAATTATAAGTTCCTCCATAAATTACTTGCTGAATAATTACATGATCTCCTTTTTTTAAAAAAGCCAACATCGCATTAGAAATTGCTGCCATTCCAGAACTAAAAATCAACGCATCTTCTGTATTTTCTAATGCTGCAATTTTTTTACACAACATTTCTTGATTTGGCGTATTTAAATATCGCGGATAACGTTTAACATCCACACCATCAAAAGCATAGGAAGTAGACATATAAATTGGCGAAATGGCACCTTTAAATTGCTCGTCTTTTACTTCACCAAGGTGAACGCATATTGAATTTATTCCTAGTTTCTTACTTTTATTCATTTCAAATAATTTATATCAGCTAAATTAAGAAAATCGATTGATTAGTTTCTATTAAAAAAATAATATCTTCGTACTATGATATCAGTTTTACTTGTAGGAAAAGGAAATGTAGCCACTCATTTATATGAAGCTTTTTTAAAAGTTAATGACGTAAAAGTTACACAAATTAACTCTAGAGATTTAAATGTATTTCCGCAAGCGGATGTTGCCATTATTGCGGTTTCTGATGATGCTATTGCAGCAGTTTCATCAAAAATTACAACTAGTTTCGTGGTTCATACTTCTGGAAGTGTTGCTATAAATAATTTAAAAAACAGCTCTAGAAAAGGTGTTTTTTATATGTTGCAAACGTTCTCGAAGGATAAAAAAGTAGATTTTCATGAAGTTCCTTTTTGTTTAGAAGCTGAAAATGAAACAGATTACAAATTACTTGAAACCTTAGCAAAATCAATAGGGAAAAAAATCTATTCAATAAATTCTGAACAACGAAAAACACTTCATGTTGCTGCTGTTTTTGTAAATAACTTTACAAATCACATGTATAAAATTGGGAATGATATTTGCAAAGAGAATAATGTTCCGTTTAAAATTTTACAGCCATTGATTAAAGAAACAGCCTCAAAAATTGAATATTTATCACCAGAAAAAGCGCAAACAGGTCCGGCGATTAGAAATGATAAAAAAACAATAAAAAATCACTTAAATTTGTTGGATAAAAAGCAACAGAAAATTTATAAAATCATAACAAAATCAATCAAAAATGGAAATTAGTTACAAACAGTTACTTACAAATATTAACACTTTAATTTTTGATGTAGATGGTGTTCTAACAAACGGAATGGTAACGATAATGCCAGATGGAGAATTAATTAGACACATGAATATTAAAGATGGTTATGCTTTAAAAACCGCTGTAGATAAAGGTTTAAATGTGTGTATTATTTCTGGCGGAAATAATGAAGGCGTACGAACACGTTTGGCAAATTTGGGTATTAAAGACATTTATTTAGGAGCGCATGATAAAATTAAACAATACAACGAATTGGTAGAAAAATACAAATTGAAACCAGAAAATGTGTTGTATATGGGAGATGATATTCCCGATTTTCCTGTGATGAAATTAGTTGGATTACCTTGTTGCCCAAATGATGCTGCATCAGAAATTCAAAAAATATCAAAATATATTTCGGATAAAAAAGGTGGCGAAGGCTGCGTAAGAGATGTTATTGAACAAATATTGAAAGTTCAAGGAAAATGGGACAATAATTTTAATGCTAAATATGATTGATGCTAATTAAATTCATTCATTTTTTAATATCTTTCAGAAAATACTAAATTATTAACAAAAACTTACACCATGAAAAAAATAATCTTAACACTTTTTATAATTACAATTAGCGTATCTGTAAATGCACAGACCATTTTTGGAACATGGCATTCAAAAAATGAAGATACTGGTAAAGTTGATTCTGTTGTAGAAGTATATGAACATAACGGAAAAGCATTTGCTAAAATTATAGAGATTAAAAATCCTGATAGAAAAAATGCAGTTTGTGATTTATGCGATGGAAAAAATAAAAACAAACCTATTTTAGGATTAAACATTTTAACAGGTTTACAAAAAGATGGTGAAGAATGGTCTGGAGGGCAAATTTTAGATCCAAGAAATGGCAAAATATACAAATGCTACATTAAACTTGAAGGAGCTAATAAACTAAAAATTAGAGGATATATAGGATTTGCTTTAATTGGTAAAACCGCTTATTGGGAAAGAGCAGAGTAAATTTCTTCAATAATTTATAAAAAAACTATGGAGAAAATCCATTTTGGAATAAAAAATGAAAATCTTTCAACTAATAATTTTTTAGTTGAAAGATTTTTAAATGGCAATAATTCTTTACCCAATTTAAAGAACAAAAAAGGACTTTTATTTTCGATTGCTGTCTTAGAAAAATTTATAGAAAAAGAAGCTAGATATGATACACAAATTCTAAGTCTTGAAGAAAATAGAGGAATTCGATCTTTTTCTAGCGGAGAGCAAAAAAAGAGATTACTCAACTATTTAATACAACAAAAACCCGATTTTTTAATTTTAGAGAGTCCTTTTGAAAGCTTAGATGTACATGCTGTATCTGATTTAAAAGAAAACCTTATAAAGCTATCAAAAGAAATCGTTTTAATTCAACTTTTTAGCAGAAAAGAAGAAATACTACCCATAATTACACACATTTTAGAAATAGAAAACGACGAAATTACAGCTCGTATTCCAATAGAGGAATATCAATTTAATGAAACTCTTTTTACATTCAATGGCACAATTCCTAAACCAATTTCGTTTTATAAAAACATTCCGAATCAATTAATATCGCTTCAAAACATCACCGTATATTATGATGACAGCTGTATTTTAAATAACATTAATTGGACCATCAATAAAAATGAATTTTGGCAATTAATTGGTCCAAATGGTTCTGGAAAATCAACCATTTTATCGATGATTTACGGTAATAACGTAAAAGCATACGGCCAAGAAGTGTATTTATTTGGCAAGAAAAAAGGATCCGGAGAAAGTGTTTGGGAAATAAAAGAGAAAATAGGATATTTCACTCCCACCATTTTAGAACTATTTCAAAGAAGAACTACTGTAAAAGACATGATTATTTCTGGTTTTTTTGACAGCATTGGTTTATACAAAACACCCACCAATTTACAACTTCAACTAGCAGAAGAATGGATTAAATTATTAGACTTAGAGACTAAAAAAGAAACTCCTTTTAAAAATTTAGCTACAGCAACACAAAGATTGGTTTTAATTGCTAGAGCTATGATTAAGCATCCACCACTATTAATTTTAGACGAACCTTTAATAAATCTAGACAATCAATCAACTGAAATAATTGTAGCTTTAATCAATAAAATTGCTTCCGAAAGCGAGACAACAATCCTTTTTGTATCTCATAGAAATGTTGAAAATTTGAAACCTAATTATACCTACGAACTTACTCCTACTATAAACGGATCCATAGGAAAAATAAAAAAATAGACTTAATTTCTTTCTTCTAACATTGGCACAAAAGCAAAATCGCCCAATTCGTGTTTTTCAAATTCTTTGGCAGATTTTCTGATAAACAAGGTCATAATTTGAGTTTCATCTCCAACAGGAATCAACAACCTACCTCCTATTTTTAATTGCGCTAATAATGGATTTGGAACATAAGGAGCACCAGCAGTAACAATTATTTTATCAAAAGGCGCTTGTTCTGGCAAACCTTTATAACCATCACCAAAAATAAATTTTTTAGGCATATATCCTAATTTTGGTAAAAATAATATCGCCTTTTTAAATAGCTCGTGCTGTCTTTCAATTGAATACACTTCGGCATTCAACTCTAACAAAACAGCTGTTTGATATCCAGAACCTGTGCCAATTTCTAACACTTTATCACCTGGTTTTATCTCTAACATTTGCGATTGAAATGCAACTGTATAAGGTTGAGAAATTGTTTGCTCTGCGGCAATAGGAAAAGCTTTGTCTTGATACGCATGAGATTCAAAACTAGAATCAATAAAGTAGTGTCTTGGTATTTTTTTAATGGCTTTTAATACATTTTTATCTGTAATTCCTTTCGCTTCTAAAACAGTAGCTAATTGATTTCTAAGTCCTTGATGTTTTGCGGTGTCTTTCAATTTTTGGTAGATTTCTAAGGTTTAAAAATAGGAATAAATTCTTATAAAATTGTATATTTGTTACTGCTGATTTCTTAAAAATTCAGAAAACACTAAAACAAAGTCATTACGAGGAACTTACCTGCGTATAAGCATGGAAACACAAAGTACTCTATTTAATTAAGACTGCTTCAGTTTCATTGTAATGACAAAAACAGAAACAATATGTTAAAAGTTGGAGTATTAGGTGCAGGTCATCTAGGAAAAATTCATTTGCGTTTATTAAATCAATCTTCAAAATATGAATTGGTTGGTTTCTATGATCAAGACACTATAAATGCAGAAAAAGTTGCCGCAGAATTTGGGTACAAATTATTTGATTCTATCGATGATTTAATTGATGCTGTAGAAGTTGTAGATATTGTAACACCTACTTTATCTCATTTTGAATGTGCAAAAAAAGCAATCGAAAAAGGCTGTCATATTTTTATAGAAAAACCAATTGCTAAAACAGTTTTAGAGGCAGAAGCGATAAGAACTCTAGCGAGCCAATATCATGTTAAAGGGCAAGTTGGTCACGTAGAAAGATTCAATCCGGCATTTATTGCTGCCAAAGATATGATTGATAACCCGATGTTTATAGAAACGCATCGATTAGCAGAATTTAATCCAAGAGGCACAGATGTGCCCGTAGTTTTAGATTTAATGATTCATGATATTGACATTATTCTTTCTGTAGTAAAATCGAAAGTAAAAAAAGTACATGCAAGCGGAATTTCTGTAATTTCTGACACTCCGGATATTGCAAATGCAAGAATTGAATTTGAAAATGGTTGTGTTGCCAATTTAACGGCAAGTAGAATTTCTATGAAAAACATGCGTAAAAGTCGCTTTTTTCAAAAGGATGCGTATATTTCTGTGGATATGTTAGAGAAAAAAGCAGAAGTGGTAAGAATGAAAGATGTGCCAGAAAATCCGGATGATTATGCGATGATTTTACAAAATGCTGAAGGTGTTAAAAAACAAATATATTTTGACAATCCGGAAGTATTGAACAATAACGCCATTTTAGACGAGTTAGAAACTTTTGCTGATGCAATTAATAATGAAACAGAACCTGTTGTTACTTTAAGAAACGGTGCTGAAGCATTAAGAATTGCCCAAATGGTTATTGATAGTTTTTAAGGTTCCTTTTTAAAATCTAAAAGTTAAAAAATAAAAAAGTAGCTTTTAGTTATTTAAAAAAGTCGGCAATTAAACGCGTTAGGGATTGCAGTGGAAATCCTTTTTTTTTTAGACTGAATTATTAAGTTGAACTCAGGTATTAGCGCAACTAAAAATTCTATAAAAAAACGGAATAAAAAAAAGATTGAAACGGAAAGCCCGACCTTTAGGGAACGCCCAAAATAATACAAATTTAAAACAATACGTGATGAAAAATATAGCTGTAATTGGTGCTGGAACAATGGGAAACGGAATTGCGCATACGTTTGCACAATTTAATTACAAGGTTCAATTAATTGATATTTCTGAAGCTGCTCTTGAAAAAGGATTGGCAACAATTACCAAAAATTTGGATAGAATGGTTGCTAAAGAAAAAATTTCGGAAGCTGATAAACTAAAAACTTTAGCAAATATTACCACTTTTACATCCATTAAAGAAGGTGTTAAAAACACGAGTTTGGTAGTTGAAGCGGCTACAGAAAATGCTGTTTTAAAAGCGAAGATTTTTAAAGAATTAGATGAAGTTTGTGATGCAGAAACCATTTTAGCAACGAATACTTCATCAATTTCTATTACTCAAATTGCTGGCGTAACGAAAAGACCAGAAAAAGTTATTGGAATGCATTTTATGAATCCGGTGCCAATTATGAAGTTGGTGGAGATCATTAGAGGCTACAATACGAGTGATGACGTAATGAATTTTACGGTTGATTTGAGCAAAAAGATACATAAAATTCCGGTTGAAGTGAATGATTATCCTGGTTTTGTTGCCAACAGAATTTTAATGCCAATGATTAACGAATCGATTGAAACTTTGTATAACGGCGTTGCCGGTGTTGCAGAAATTGATACAGTGATGATGTTAGGAATGGCGCATCCTATGGGACCTTTGCAATTGGCAGATTTTATTGGTTTAGATGTTTGTTTGTCTATTTTAAACGTAATGTACGACGGCTTTAAAAACCCAAAATACGCACCTTGTCCGTTGTTGGTAAACATGGTAAATGCAGGTAAATTAGGTGTAAAATCTGGTGAAGGTTTTTATGATTATTCAGAGAATAGAAAAGCAGAAAAAGTAGCTAAAATGTTTTTAAAATAACCTGCTCTTTTAGATGAAAAAAAATCTTATCCTTTTAAGTTTCCTTTTTTTTATTAACACAACTTTTAGTCAGGAGAAAAAAAAATCGATTTTAAAACCCGCTAAAATTGGTTTTTTATACAATTTTGGAACGAATGAGAATTTTATTTTTAATGATGTAGATTATACCTATGCTACAAATACGTTGAAAGCGCAAGCTTTTTATAATCTAGGAACTTGGAAAAATCTTAATTTTGAATTAATAGTGCAACCTCAAGTTCAGTTTTTAAAACATCAATTAATCAATGAATCCTTTGTATTAGAAACGGAAGAAAATTATGTAGAAAAAAGAGCTGAATTCACGAAACCAAAAACCATGAATTTATATGGGTTAGAATTTGGTTTTGCTGTAAAAAAACGATTAACAGATAAATTAGATTTTCAAGGAACTGTAAGTTTAGGTTTTAGTTATATTGATACGAGAACAGAACGAATTGCAAAAGGATTTACGTTTATAGAAAATTTTTCTGTAGGATTTTCTCGTCAAATATTTACAAATTCTTTTATGTATTTAGGAACCAATTTTGGCCATGTTTCTAACTTAAACTTTCAACAGCCAAATAATGGATATAATATTTTAGGGCTTGAAATTGGGTATTCTTATATTTTAAACTAAAAAAAAACGTCTTTTGAAATCCATTCAAAAGACGTTTTTTAATCTATTTTTTTTAGTAATTATTTACCTAACCAAGAGTTTAACATCCAAATTGTTTTTTCTTGTTCTGCTATAAAATCGCTCATCATAGAATTTGTTCCTTCATCATTTGATTCATCAGAAATGTTTAAAATACTTCTTTCAATTTTTAACAATTCTGATAAAGAATTTACAACCAATTCTACACCTTCTACATCATTAGAAATGTTTTTACCAACCGCAACAGTAGCGTTTGCTAAATAATCTGTAAAAGTATGTAAAGGTTTTCCTTGTAAGGTTAAAATACGTTCTGCAATTTCATCAATCTTTACTTGAGAATCTGTATAGAACTCTTCAAATTTAACATGTAATTCAAAGAAATTCTTTCCTTTAATATTCCAATGTAAGCCTCTTAAATTTTGATAATATATTTGAAAATTTGACAGCAAACCATTTAATTCATTTACTAAATTTGCTGTTTCTTTTTTGTCTAATCCTATTATTGAAGTATTCATTTTGTATGTTTTTTTTAATGACATAAATTTACGAGAAATTTAATACAAAATACTATCACTTTAATTGATAGTTTTAATATCTTTATCAAAATTTTTTATCCAAAATGACCATAACCCAATTAAAATACGTTTTATCTGTTGCAGAATACCAGAATTTTACGGTAGCAGCAGAAAATAGTTTTGTTACGCAACCTACATTGAGTATGCAAATTCAGAAGTTAGAAGACGAATTAAGTGTAAAAATATTTAATCGTTCTAAAAAACCTATCGAATTAACAGAAGTTGGTAAAAAAATTGTACAACAAGCCAAAGTTATTGTTGATGAAAGCAACCGAATTTTAGACATCGTTCATCAACAAAAAGGATTTATTGGAGGTGAATTTAAGATAGGAATTATCCCTACCATAATGCCTACTTTATTACCGATGTTTTTACAAAACTTCACTAAAAAATATCCAAAAGTAAAGTTAATTATTGAAGAATTAACCACCGAAGATATTATCAAAAAACTAACTGATGGTCATATAGATGCTGCTATTGCTGCAACACCTTTAGAAAATGAATCTATAAGAGAAAGACCTTTATATTATGAACCTTTTGTTGGGTTAATTCCGCAAAATCATAGATTGTATAAAAACAAAACAATTACTGCAGATGAATTAGAAATGGAAGATATTTTGTTATTAGAAGACGGGCATTGTTTTAAAGACAGCGTTCTTAATTTATGTAGAACTCATAAAATTGATAATAAAAAAGGTTTTCAGCTAGAAAGTGGAAGTTTTGACACCTTGATAAAACTATCTAAAGAAGGTTTAGGAATGACACTTTTACCTTATTTACACACGCTAGATTTAAATGAAGTTGATAAATCTCATTTACGCGAATTTACAAATCCGCCACCAGCAAGAGAAGTAAGTTTAATTTATCATAAATCGCAATTAAAAATGCAATTGATAGAAGCGCTTAAGAAAACTATTGACGGTGTAATTAGAGGTGCAATTTCTTTTTCTGATGTAAAGATTATTAGTCCTTTGAATAAGAAATAAATGGTAAGACACTAATTTCACTAAGTATCACAAATTATTGATTTTCAACCATATAATGAAAAAGAGGCTGTCTGAAAAGGCAGTCTTTTTTTTGTATTTTTTTCTGATATTTCTTATTTTTAAGGATGAGTAGAAAAGTTGTTTTTAAGACGTATAATCAAGATCAGTTGAGTCTCTTACCTGCGAGTTATGACGATTTAGTTCCAAAGAATCATCCAGTTCGTATTGTAAATACGATTATTGATCATGTTGATATCAGTGCATTAGAAAAAAGTTATAAAGGTGGTGGAACCTCAAGCTATCATCCGCGAATGTTACTCAAGGTAATTGTTTACGCCTATTTACGTAATCTATATTCTTCAAGAAAAATAGAACAAGCGCTACAAGAGAATATTCACTTTATGTGGCTTAGTGGTCAAAGTAAACCCGACCACAACACCATCAACGATTTTAGAGGGAAACGCTTGCAAGGCCATCTAAAAAAAATATTTCATCAAGTTGTTTTGCTTTTAGTAGAACAAGGCGTTATTAGTTTGAAAGATATTTTTGTAGACGGTACAAAAATAGAAGCAAACGCTAATCGCTATACTTTTGTATGGGGTAAGAGTATAAAAACAAGTAAAGAACGCATCAAAAAGCAACTTAAAGAGCTCTGGTCTTATGTAGAAAAAGTGTATAAAGACGAACAACAGATACCTAATACACCTGATTTTGAAGCCATCGATGCTGATAAAATAGAAGCGACTATCAACCAAATCAATGATGCTCTAAAAGGTAAGGATATTGATAAAAAGGTAAAACAAAAGCTGAATTACGCCAAAAAGAACTGGCCTACCAATATGGCAAAGTACCAAAAACAAGAAGCCATTTTAAAAGAGCGAAACAGTTACAGTAAAACAGATCATGATGCTACTTTTATGCGAATGAAAGAGGATCATATGCAGAATGGACAACTTAAACCCGCCTACAACGTGCAGGCTTCTACCAACAATCAATACCTAACCAATTACACACTAGCACAAACAACAGCAGATACCACCACACTTAAAGACCACGTTGATAATCATATAGAAAACTATAACCAAACTCCAGAGACTCTCACTGCAGATGCAGGCTATGGAAGTGAAGAAAACTATACTGATTTAGAGGATAAAAATATCACTGCTTTTGTAAAATACAATTACTTCCATAAAGAACAACGAGAAAAAAAGAAAGAAAAAATAAATCCGTTCCATCCAGATCAGTTGCACTATGATAAAGAAACAGACACCTATTACTGTCCCATGGGACAAGCGATGACTAACATTGGTAGTTATAAAAAGAAAACAAAAAATGGTTTTGAGCAAGAAATTCATCGATATCAAGCTCAAAATTGTAATGGGTGTCCATTGATAAGTCTCTGTCATAAATCCAAATACAATCGCATCATAGAACGCAATTACAATCTAATGCGACTAAAAGCAAAAGCTAGAACATTATTAACCAGTGAGCAAGGTATCGCTAAAAGAAAACAACGTTGCTGGGATGTGGAAGCTGTTTTTGGAAATATAAAACACAATATGAACTTTAAACGCTTTATGTTAAGAGGAATTGATAAAGTAAATGTAGAAATAGGGCTAATCGCAATGGCACACAACTTGAATAAGTACAGTTTAGCGATATAAAATCGCTTTTACTTTTATAAAATTGAACTTTTTAACCCAACAAATCAAAATCAAAACAATAAACTAAAAAGACACAAAAAAGAAAATCGCCTAAAAATTACTTTTTAGACGACCTCTTTTTCATTATAATTAGTTTCTTACTTCATTTTTAAGAATACATTGAATCGCGTAATTCTTTAATTTTTGGATCTGATAAATAATCATCAAAAGTAGTGTATCTATCAATAACTCCTTTAGGCGTTAATTCTATAACTCTGTTTGCAACCGTTTGTGCAAATTCATGATCATGAGTAGAAAACAATACTGTTCCTTTAAAGTTGATTAATGAATTATTTAAAGACTGAATTGATTCTAAATCTAAGTGATTTGTTGGCTCATCTAAAATTAAAATATTCGCTCTTTTCATCATCATTCTAGAAAGCATGCAACGTACTTTTTCTCCTCCAGAAAGCACATTACTTTTCTTTAAAGCTTCTTCACCAGAAAAAATCATTTTTCCTAAAAATCCTCTTAAAAAAACTTCTTCACGCTCCTCTTCTGTTTGTGCATATTGTCTTAACCAATCTACTAAATTTAATTCTCCGTTTTGAAAAAATGATGAATTATCTAGCGGTAAATACGATTGAGTTGTAGTAACTCCCCAAGAAAATTTACCAGCATCTGCTTTTTCGTTATCGGTTATAATCTGATAAAAAGCAGTAATTGCTCTAGAATTTCTAGAAATTACGGCGATCTTATCTCCTTTATTTAGGTTGATATGCACATTATCAAATAATTTTTCGCCTTCAAATTCTTTAGATAATCCCTCAACATTTAAAATCTGATCTCCGGCTTCTCGATCTCTATCAAAAATAATTGCAGGATAACGTCTACTTGATGGTTTAATATCTTCAACATTTAATTTTTCGATCATTTTTTTACGAGAAGTAGCTTGTTTCGACTTCGCAACATTGGCAGAAAAACGACGGATAAATTCTTCTAATTCTTTCTTTTTATCTTCTGCTTTTTTGTTTTGTTGTGCTCTTTGTTTCGCTGCTAACTGGCTAGATTCGTACCAAAAAGTATAATTACCAGAGTAATTATTTATTTTGCTATAATCAATATCAGAAATATGTGTACACACGGCATCTAAAAAGTGTCTATCATGCGAAACCACAATTACACAGTTATCAAAATTTGCAATAAAATTTTCTAACCAAGCAATCGTTTCAAAATCTAAATCATTGGTTGGCTCATCCATGATTAATACATCTGGATTTCCAAAAAGTGCTTGCGAAATTAACACACGAACTTTTTGTTTACCATCCAAATCTTTCATCAAAGTAAAGTGTAAGTCTTCCGAAATACCTACGTTAGATAGCATTGCAGCCGCATCAGAATCTGCATTCCAACCGTTCATTTCCTCAAATTTTATTTGAAGTTCGCCAATTTTTTCTGCATTTTCATCCGTATAATCAGCATATAAGGCATCTATTTCCTTTTTAATTTTAAACAGCTCTTTGTTACCCATAACAACTGTTTCAAGCACAGGGAATTCATCAAAAGCATAATGATCTTGAGATAAAACAGACATTCTTTTTCCTTTCTCTAAATGAACTTGACCAGAAGTTGGATCTTGCTTACCTGAAATAATTTTTAAAAAAGTCGATTTTCCCGCCCCATTTGCACCGATAATTCCGTAACAATTTCCTTGAAGAAACTTTGTACTTACTTCATCAAACAAAATACGTTTTCCAAACTGAACAGATAAATTAGAAACTGATAACATAATAATATTTTAAATTTCTGCAAAAGTAGTAAATTGATTTCTCTTTTCTTGTCTCATTTTTATATGGTTTTTATAAAAGTATCATCTTGATACTTAAAATCTATAGTTCATATTTTTAACAGCGTATTAACAACTAAGGCAACGATGAATACCTAAATTTGTTACGAGGTATTTTAGCCCTAAACTAATATGACAAAAAAATTATTTTATTTTTTTTCTTTACTACTTTTAACAGTCTTAATTGGCTGTGAATCTAGCAAAAAAGACACTATAACTTATTTTGGTGGTAAAATTATTAATCCAAAATCTAATAAGGTGATTCTTTTTTCGATGGATAAAGTAATCGACACTTTTTACTTGGATCAAGAAAATAAATTTCTTGGAAAGCTAAAAAACGTAAATGAAGGTTTGTACTACTTTTTTCATGGTGATGAAAACCAATACTTCTACTTAGAGCCTAAAGATAGCTTAATGTTGCGTATAAATACTTGGGATTTTGATGAGTCTTTGCAATTTGCTGGTGAAGGAGCCGAAAGAAATAATATTTTAATTGATTGCTTTTTAGAAAACGAAAAAGAGAAAAAAACTTTTAATGATTATTACGAATTACAACCTAAAAAATTTGAGAAGAAAGTAGCCTATTTAACCAAGTTAAAGTTAAAAACTTATGATGAATATCTAGAAAGCCACCCAGACGAAACAGATGGTTTTAAAGAAATTTTAAAAGTTGCTCTTACTTTTCCTTTGTATGAACGTATTGAAAAATATCCTATTATTTATGCCAAACACTCGGAATCTGGTAATTTTCCTAAATTAGACAACTCTTTTTTTGAATACAGAAAGTTATTAAAAATAGACAATGATTCTTTAATGTATTACCCTCCTTACTTTCAGTATGTAAGAACTTTATTATACAGCAAAACCTATGCATTAGGTCATCCGGCGGTGAAAAGCAATTACTCTGCAAAATTTACCATCGACTTATTAAAAACGATTGATAAAAACATTAATTCTGAGGTTTCAAAAAATGTATTTCTAAAACAAACTGTTATTAGTCACTTTTACAATAAATCTAGTTGTCAAATTCATGAAGAACCTTTTGATCTATTTTTTGAATTAAGCACAAATAAAAAAGATAAAGAACAAATTCAAAATATAATTAATGACTCGAAAGCAGTCATTAAAAATAATATATTACCCGATTTTAATGTCATCGATTCAACTCAAACACAAAGACCTATAAGTGAAATTATAAAAAATAAAAATGTACTTCTTTTCTTTTGGAGCGCAGAATACTACACAGAAAACTTTATTACTTCGAGAATAAATTATTTATCAGAAGCATACCCAATGGTTACTTTTATTCAAATAAATATAGATGGAATTAACAATGACAGCTTTAAAAATACAGGTGTTAAAAATGAATTTTATTTAGATTCTAAAAGCCACGCAAATACTTTTTTAACAAGTAAAATGCCGCGCTGTATTTTGGTAAATAAGCAAGGAAAAGTTACAAATGGTTATGCATCATTTTCATCTTTTAACATAAACCCTTATTTAAAGGCACTTAGCGAAAATTAATTAATTCGTTTTTAATCTATTATATCAAAAATTTAAAGTACCTTTGCACGATTTTAAAAGTGAGATGTCTCAATAAAAATCAAGTCCAATTATTATAATCAGGTTTGCAGGTGGGCGTTCTGTGAATCTACAAAAACACAGTAATGTCAACATTTAAAGAATTAGGTTTAAAAGAACCTATCATCAAAGCATTAACAGATTTAGGGTACGAAAGTCCAACTGTTATTCAAGAAAAAGCAATTCCTCAAATAATTTCTTCAACAAGCGATTTAAAGGCTTTTGCACAAACAGGAACAGGTAAAACAGCTGCTTTTAGCTTACCAATTCTAGAACTTATAGATACTAGTAGTAGTAATGTACAAGCTATTATTTTATCACCTACGAGAGAACTTGCCGTTCAAATTGGTAACAATATTAAAGACTTTAGTAAATATTTAAAAGACGTTAATGTAACGACTGTTTATGGAGGATCTAGTATGGAAGAGCAAATTAGATCTTTAAAAAGAGGATCTCAAATTGTGGTTGGTACCCCAGGTAGAACTGTAGATTTAATTAATAGAAGAGCTTTAAAACTTGGTAACGTTAAATGGTTAGTTTTAGACGAAGCCGATGAAATGTTAAACATGGGCTTTAAAGACGAATTAGATGCCGTTTTAGAAGCTACTCCAGATACGAAACAAACTTTATTATTTTCTGCAACCTTTCCTAATGAGGTAGAGTCTATTGCAAGAAATTACATGAAAAAACCAGTAGAAATTACTTCTGGTCAGAAAAATCAAGGAGCAGATAGTGTAAGTCACGAATATTATTCGGTTACAGAAAGAACAAGATACCCAGCATTAAAAAGAATCGCAGATTTAAATCCTGATATTTATGCAATCATTTTTTGTAGAACTCGTAGAGAAACTCAAGAAGTTGCAGACAATTTAATTAAAGACGGTTATAGTGCTGATGCTTTACATGGAGATTTATCTCAAGGGCAGAGAGATTCTGTAATGGGTAAATTTAGAAGTAAAACCATACAAATATTAGTAGCTACAGACGTTGCTGCTCGTGGATTGGATGTAAATGAATTAACGCACGTTTTAAATCATAAATTACCAGACCAAATAGAAAACTATACGCATAGAAGTGGAAGAACTGGTAGAGCTGGTAATATTGGGATTTCTATTGTTTTAGTAAATGGAAAAGAAAAAGGGAAGTTAAGAGCTATTGAAAAAATCATTCAAAAGAAATTTGTAGAAACAAAAGTGCCTACAGGTAAAGAAATTGTGCAAAATCAACTAATGAATTTAATTGATAAAGTACAAGCTACAGAAGTAAATGAATCTGAGATTAAAGAATTTTTACCAAGTATTTACGATAAATTAAAAGATTTAGATAGAGAAGAATTAATTCAGAAATTTGTTTCATTAGAGTTTAACACTATGTTAGCTTATTATGAAAATGCTAAAGATTTAAACGATTTATCTAAAGATAATTCAAGATCTAGAGATACAGCAGATAATATGACACGCTTTTTCATCAATATTGGTAGAAAAGACAACTTAAATCCTGGAAAATTAATTGGTTTAATTAACGACCAAAATATTGGTGATAAAATAGAAATTGGCGCAATTGATATTTTAGATACATTCTCTTTCTTTGAAATTGATAAAAATTACGAAGACAAAACTTTAGAAGCATTTGCAGCTAACCAACCAGATTTTGACGGTCGTTCTGTAAATATTGAAATCACCAAAAAAGATCGCTCAGGCGGTGGTGGCGGGAGAAGAGGCGGTAAAAAACCTTTTGCTAAAAAAGATGGCGGTTTTGGAAGACGTAAAAGTGCAGAAGGTTCTTCTTCATCTGATGGAGGAAGAAAAAGAAGTGCTAGACCTGCTGACAGACCAGATAGAGGTTCTGCAGATAGAAAAACTGGTGGTTTCGGAAGAAGACGTAGAGAAAGATAGAATACTACAATAATAATTTAAAAGCCTCACATTTTTTTGTGAGGCTTTTTTTATTTCTTAATTTTTAAATATTCAACAACTGCTTTTCTAATATCAAAAGCCAATTCGTTATTCTTTGGTTTATAAATAGATACTACTTCCTTATTTTCTGATGACAAAAAAGGAATATCAAAACCTTGTAATAAATAATCAGAAAAAGCTACAGTGTAGATTTTATTGATGTTTAGTTCTTGGTTTTGAATCATCCACTTCTCTCCTACTTTTTCTACGTTATAATGTTGTAAATAAGCCCCTGTTCCTGCCGCTAAAAGACCATAATCTAAAACACGTTTTAATAATCTTCCTTTAATTTCAACTTTAAAAATTGGGCCACCATAAGGTAAAACTCTAAAAATATCTACTGCATTAATGTTACCTTGCAATTCATCGTCAATTCTAATTGAACCGCCATTTACAATAGCGCAATCTACCTTATCATCAAAAGCAAAAGACATCGATTTAGTGATAATCGTTCCTAAATTAGTTTGCTCACTTCTAACTTGTGTATCTCTACCGTCTAAAGGAATTTTTGTAGCATAAATTATTTCATTTGGATTCTGAATAATTTCTTTAATCTCAGTTTTTAAAATATTTTGCCACTTATCAACCACTAAACCAACCTTTTCATCACTTTTAATAGAAGAATTTATTTCTTTTAATTCTGATTTCACAATTGTTTTCTTCGTCTTTTTATCATACGAAATTCTATGAATATAAGCCGTTTTTGCATTTGCATCTGCTTTAGAAATAATTACATTTCCTATTTTATCATAAGAATTTGTATGCTCATGTCCGCCCATTATTAAAGGTAAATCAGGAATTAACTTTGCAATTCTTTTATCATTTGTCAATTTAACGTGTGTTAGACCAAAAACAACATCAACAGAATCTTTGATGGCTGCGTAAGAAGCTCTTGCTGCTACAAACATATTTCCGTATTCTACGTAATCAACAGGATTTGACGGAATACAAACACTTATAAAACCTACTTTTATTTTTGTGCCATCTTTATCTGTAAATTCTTTGATAAATGTTTCTCTTAAAGGTATTTGTTTTCCTTCTTTTTCTTTATAAAACGGAATGGATTTTTCTTTTGTTTTTAATTTTACGTTGGCAGAAATCCAAGGAAAATTACTTTCATTTAAACGTTTTTGCAAATCATTTTGAGAAACATCAAACTCATGATTTCCAAAAGCAACTAAATCTACATTCATAGCATTTAAAACTTCAACCATTTGTTTTCCACGAACTCTTTCTCCGTCAACTTTTATGGTTCCTAATAAAGAAGGATTTAAAAAATCGCCCGCCAAAAACAACATGGTGTTTTTATTTTCTTTCAATAATTCTTGATGTACAGTTGCAACTCGTGCCATTCCACCAAATTCTCCTCCTTGAATTGGCGCAATTTCATACACATCATTAATTTGTAAAAAAGTAAACTCAATTTTGTCATCATCTTTTTTACAAGAAAAAAAAGACACGATTACTAGGATAAAAATGATTTTTGTTGATAGTTGCATAGAAAGAAAATTAAACTAAAAATTATATTTTTAGGATTTTTAGAGTATCAAAAATAAGAACATAAAACAAGAAACCCATCAAAATTTTGATGGGTTTCTAAAATAAAACAAGAATTACTATTCTTAATTAGAACCAATATTACCTTGAGCAACAATTGTTGATAATTGAGTTGCACTTAAATGTACGTTTATATAACCATTATAAGTTAATATTTGATCATAAGTAATTGCAGTACTATTATCTAGAGTAGCAACTTGAGTAGCGCTTAACCCCGTATCACCATTTACAGCATTAAAAGTAAATGCAATTCCGCCGCCTGTTGCAGCATTATTTTGATGAATATGTGCTGGATGCAAACCTCCTGCAGGAGTATTTTGGATTGCTAAAACAGCCAAAGCCGTTCCATTTACTCTTTTGTAAAAAGTAGCTGTTCCTTGGATTGTAGCTACATCTTTTTCTGATAAAGTATATGATTTAGAATCTCCTGTTAACTCATTTTGACCTATATCTCCCTGTGCAACAATAGTTGATAGTGAGGTAGTGCTTAAATGTACATTTACGTAACCATTAATATTTGTAATATCTGAATACGATAAAGCCACACCACTATCTAAAGCGGCAACGTTTGTAGCGCTCATTCCAGTATCTCCATTTACAGGATTAAAACTAAATAAAATACCTCCTCCTTCTGCAGCAGTATTCGCATGAATATGTGCTGGATGAGAACCACCTGCTGGTGTACCTGTTAACATAATTTCTGCCAATGCTTCTCCATTTACTCTTTCCGAGAAAACTACATTTCCAGAAATACCTGCAACAGCTTTAGAACCTAAATCATACGTTTTCGTCATTCCTGTTAAATCGTTCTGACCTATATCTCCTTGAGCAACTATAGTTCCTAATTCACTTGCACTTAAATGTACATTTACATAACCATCAATATTTGAAATATCTGAATACGATAAAGCTGCTCCACTATCTAAAGTAGCAACGTTTGTAATACTCATTCCTGTGTCTCCATTTACAGGATTAAAACTAAATAAAATACCTCCTCCTTCTGCAGCAGTATTCGCATGAATATGTGCTGGATGAGAACCGCCAGCTGGTGTACCTGTTAACATAATTTCTGCCAATGCTTCTCCATTTAGTCTTTCAGAGAAAACTACGTTTCCAGAAATTCCTGCAACAGCTTTAGAACCTAAATCATACGTTTTTGTCATTCCTGTTAAATCATTCTGACCTATATCTCCCTGAGCAACTATAGTTCCTAAATCACTTGCACTTAAGTGTACATTTATATAACCATCAAAATTTAGTAATTGATTATACGTTACTGCTGTACCATCGTTTAAAGCAGAAACAGTTATTTCACTTTTACCTGTATCACCATTTACTGGTTCTAATGATAATGCTATATCTCCACCTTCTGCAGCTGTATTAAAATGAATATGAGCTGGATGCGAACCTCCTGCTGGTGTGCCAGAAATGTCTAACAAAATAGTTACAGATGCATCAGAATTTTCTACAAAAGTTGCAGTACCTGAGATTCCCGCTACAGCTTTTGTTGATAAATCATAAGTAACTGAATTGCCTGTTGGTAATGGAATTACCATTTCATCATCATTATTACAATTAAAAAGGAATAATGATACTGAAAATAATAAAATAATAGATTTTAATTTTCTCATGTTGTTTAATTTTGTTTAACTTATTTTAACCAAAACTAAACAATAAAATATCTCAACAGCGTATTAAAATTTTATTTTAACAAATATTTAAGAATAAACACAGTAACTAATTGATAATTCACAGGCTAAATGACTGTTCTATTTTTTTAAAAAATAATTAATTTTGTTACACAAATAGCGAGAACAATTAAACAATACAGGAAATAAATTCAGGAAATCAGAAAGGAAAGTAAAATATAAAATTTAAATAAAAACCTCTAATGCTTTGTTATAAGCGCTTTCAAAACTCATTGGTTTTATATTTGTATCGGCTTTTTCAGCAGTAAAATAACTCAACAATTTTTCTGTTGGCATATTTCCTGTTAATTCGTCTTTTGCCATTGGGCAACCTCCATAACCTTTAATTGCACCATCAAAACGCAAACAGCCAGCTTTGTAAGCTGCGTCAACTTTTTCATGCCATTTATCTGGTGTTGTGTGCAAATGTGCACCAAACTCAATTTTTGGATACAACGGAATTAAATTTGAAAACAAATACGAAATAACATCTGGAGTTGAGCTGCCAACAGTGTCTGAAAGTGATAAAATTTTAACCCCCATACTAGAAAGTTTTTCGGTCCAATTACCAACAATATCAACATTCCAAGGATCTCCATAAGGGTTTCCAAAACCCATAGATAAATAAGCAACTACTTCCTTTTTTGATTTATCAGCAATCGTTAAAATTTCGTCTAAAGCTTCTATAGATTCTTCAATAGTTTTGTGCGTATTACGCATTTGAAAATTTTCTGAAATAGAAAAAGGATATCCAAGATAATCAATCTCTTCAAATTGTGATGCATCTTCTGCGCCTCTTACATTTGCAATAATTGCCAACAATTTACTTTGCGTTCTAGATAAATCTAATTGCGCCAAAACAGCAGCAGTATCTCGCATTTGAGGAATTGCTTTTGGAGACACAAAACTACCAAAATCGATGGTATCAAAACCAACTTTTAATAAGGAATTGATATACAATGCCTTTTTATCTGTGGATATAAAATGAGATTTTATACCTTGCATGGCATCTCTAGGACATTCTATGATTTTGACTTTTTTCATCAATTCAAATATAGATAAAGT
>TARA_R110001606_G_scaffold111545_2_pt1 | contig 24502 bp, 23 predicted proteins | sample TARA_R110001606 | Tara Oceans TARA_R110001606 (sample SAMEA4398315) | marine metagenome | biome: Polar Biome; feature: [SRF] surface water layer (ENVO:00010504); material: water (ENVO:00002006), including particulate matter (ENVO:01000060) such as... | depth 5 m
ATCGCCAAAGCCAATGTCTGGAAAACCGGTTGGGTGGCGTTCCGCTACAGTTTGGCCGGCTTCTTGGTAGCTTTCGCCTTCGTTTTCAGCCCAGCGCTGCTGCTACAGGGCGAATGGATACGCATTATTCCATCAGTGCTCACTGCAATTACCGGCTGCTATGCGCTGGCTGGCTGCGTCGCGGGATACCTGAGAGCGAGAAACACACCCCTTGAATCGGTGCTGTTGCTGATTGCTGCAGTGCTGCTCATCGCGCCCGTGCTCAAAGCCTCGGCAGCGGGTCTGGTGATGCTGGGTGCGGTATGGGCCTGGCAGAGCCACAAGGCAAGGTTCGCCTCCAGGGGAGCGGAGTTGGAAAGATCGCGCACCTGAAGGTGTCCCTACGCACGGCCGACTGTGCTCATAAAACGGCAAATGGTCAGGCCAACATCTTTACCTAGAGAGAACAAAAAATGTTCAACACACTGAAAAAGCATACTTTGTTTATCATTCTCGGTGGCGCCCTCGCTTTCTCCAGCAATGCCATGGCCGACGATCCGGTGAACGTGACGTTCGCCGCTGGCCCCACCGGCACAACTTGGTACGCCTATGCAGGCGCCATGCGCACCGAGATGCTCAACAGTCTGCCCGCCAGCTCTACCGTCGACATCCTCGGCACTCCAATGGCCATCGCCAACACCAAGCTGCTGACGGCCGAGCGCGTCGACATCGGCCTGATCTTCCCGCCCGTGGCTGCTTGGGCTACCGACGGCTTCGGCCCCTTCGACAAAAAAATCGACAATGTGCTGGGCTTGGTCGGCGGCCTCAATCAGTACTACCAACGCATCACCGTACAGAACGACAGCCCGATCACCTCGATTACCGAGATCAAGGAGAAAAAGCTGGCTGTTAGCATCGGTACCGGCCCGCAGGGCAGTCTCAACGAGTACATCGCCAGACTGATCCTAGAAGCCAATGGCCTGACCTATGAAGACATCGAGTCCTACGGCGGTAGCATCAGCAAGTCGAGCCTGAGCATCCTGCAGGATCAGTTCGGTGACAAGCAGCTGGACATGATCATCGGCATCACCACCGAAGGTCATCCGAACACCGCCCAGCTTTCCATAGCGCCCGGTCAGCGCTTCCTGAGCCTGAGTGAAGATGCAATCAAGTTCCTGGAAAATTACGGTTTCGCGCAGGCCCCCATGCCAGCGAATATGTTCGAAGGACAGAATAACACCGTGGAAGGGGTCGGCTTCAGCACCTCACTGTATGCCAACGCCAGTGTCTCTGAAGACGATGCCTATCAGATCACCAAGGCGGTAATGGAGAGTCAGGAGAATCTACAGCGCTCGTTCGGCTCGATGAAGGGCTGGACCGCTGAAGGCTCGGCTACCAAGATCAACCTCTCCACCCCGCTGCATCCAGGCGTGAAGAAGTACTACCAGGAAGTTGGCTTGCTGAAATAAGCAGGCCTACCGTGAGGCAGGAGTAATCGAATGACTGGCACTCAGGAATTCATGACCGGCGGACAGGCCATCGTCGAGCTGTTTCGGCGCAACGGCATCGACCGTGTCTTCACCGTGCCTGGCGAAAGCTTCTTGCCGGTAATAGATGCCTTGCATGATGCACCCGATATCGACCTAATGGTTTGCTGACAGGAAGGCGGCGCCTCAATGATGGCCGAGGCGCATGCCAAGGCCACGGGGTGCCCGGGCGTCTGCTTTGTGACACGCGGTCCGGGTTGCGCCAACGCACTGGCGGGCCTGCACGTCGCCTCACAGGATTCGACACCGCTGATGGTGTTCGTCGGTCAGGTGCCGCGCAGTTTTAAACAACGCGAAGCTTGGCAGGAAGTGGACGTCCACGCCCTCTTCGACTCCGTCGCAAAATGGGCCATCGATATCCAGGAAACCGAACGCCTACCCGAGTATCTAAGCCGGGCGTTTGCCACCGCTCAGTCGGGTCGCATGGGCCCAGTGGTAATGGGCCTGCCCGAAGATCTATTGTACCAAACACTTTCACCGGTGGAGTTGGCTGGCTCCACCGCTGTGCAGGGTTACCCATCCCCGCGCGACATGCACCTGCTGGAGAGCCTGTTGAGCGCAGCACGTCATCCACTGATGGTAGTCGGCGGATCCGGTTGGACGGCCGAGAGTCGACAGCAGCTGGAGAGCTTCGTCGAAAAGCGCGTCCTACCGGTGGTCACCGCGTTCCGTCGTCAGGACCGTTTCGATAACAGCCACGCCCATTATGACGGCGATGCTGGCCTGGTCGCCGCTACGGCACTGACCTGATAAATCCGGACATGCTGCAACTGGCCCGAGCCTTCGGGGCGGGGGCGGCACGTGTAGAGAGCACCGAGGAATTTGCCGACATCTTCGAGCATGCCCAGGCGACAAACCGGCCCTTCCTCATCGAAGTGATCATTGATCCATCCATTCTACGCCCTTAATCGGCTCCGTCTCCTCCGCCTTCGGATACCTTCTCCCAGTGAGAGATGGAACTGAGCATACTACTTCCTACGCCTAACTCAACCTTCCCACGGCAGCTTCAGTGCCCCCCAGGAGATAGGCCCGCAGCACTACGTAGAAAGGGCCGCGATCACTCGCAGCCCTTTAAGTACAGCCTAGGTAACGCCGAATCAGTGCATCACCGATCCACCGTCCACAACCACCGTCTCGCCAGTCATAAAAGCGCTCTCATCCGAGGCCAGGAATAGCAGCGGGCCGATCAGATCCTCCGGCATCTGGTCGCGCTTGATCGCCCGGCTGGCGATAACTGGTGCTGTGAGCCGTTCACGCATTTCGGCGTTGGCCACCACACCTTCGCTCAGTACCAGCCCCGGAGCTAGTGTATTGACCGCAATGCCATGGTCGCCCAACTCACGTGCCAGCGCACGAGTAAGCGACAGAATCGCCCCCTTTGAGGTGACGTAATGTAGAAGGTTAGGTGTGCCCTTGAAGGGTGTGCCTGAGGAAATGTTGATAATCCGCCCGTACTTCTGCGCTCTCATGTGCGGCGCGACAGCACGGGCGCAGACGAACGGCCCGCGCACATTTACCGCCATTACCTTGTCCCATTCGTCGAGATCGATTTCCTCGAAGGACTGCATCTTCAGCGAAGCGTAAATAGCGGCGTTGTTGATCAACACGTCGATGCGGCCGAAGCGCTCAACTGCCGCAGTGGCCATCGCAGCCGCCGAGCGCTCATCCGAAACGTCCGTGGTGATTGTCAGTGCTTGGGCGCCGCTCGCTTCGATCTCTGCGACCACCGATGAGCCGTCTAGCACGTCCGCTACTACTACATGCGCGCCTTCCGCCGCTATAGCCTTGGCGTAGACGGCACCGATACCTTGGGCAGCACCGGTAATAATTACGACCTTACCTTTCATTCGATTCATGGGTTCTCCTACTAGTGGGTTTAGGAAATGAAGGCGGTGACTAGCCAGGGCTGCCAAGAAATCAGTACCATCACTAGCAGCGTGATGAGCAGGAAGGGCAGCAGCGGCCGCATGATATCGCCAGGCCGGCAGCCGGTAACGCGAGAGGCCACGTACAGCGCTGCGCCGACAGGTGGCGTAAGCAGGCCTAGAGTCAGGTTGATACACATGACCACGCCCAAGTGATAGGCGTTGATACCGTACACCGATTCGGCCACCGGCAAGACGATGGGCACCAGCAGAATCAACGCGGCGATGCCATCAATGACCATGCCAACCACCAGCAACAATGCGATAAGAAGCAACATGTAGACGAAGGGATCGGACGTCATGCCCTGCATGATCGTACCGAGTTGTTGAGGAATCTGTTCATACACTATCACCCAACCGAACACTGCGGCTGCAGCGACTAGCGCTAGCACCACACCGCTGTTGATACCCACGCGAAGTAGCATGCCACCCATTCGGTCAAGCTTCATTTCACCATGGGCGAAGCGCCCGACCAGCACAGCCATGGCTGCACCCACAGCTGCGGCTTCGGTCGGCGTGGCGATGCCGCCAATGATGCTGCCGATCATCACCACCGGAACACTGAGCGACGGGAGGCTGCCGAGCACGTTCTGCACCATCTGTGTGGGAGTCAACCGTTCGCTCGGTGGGTATTGATAAACGAAGCCCAGCAGGGCAATCACTAGGATGAAACCGGCGGCCATCAGCAGGCCCGGCACAATGCCGGCAATGAATAGATCACCGATGGAAATCTGTGCAAGCACGCCGAAGATTACGAACAACATCGATGGGGGGATCACCGGTGCCAGCAGCGCGCCGGCCGCCGTCGTGGCGGTGGCAAAGTTGCGGTCGTAGCCCTTACTGTGCATCTCTGGAACCATCACTTGTGACATCACCGCGACTTGGGCATTGGCCGAGCCGACGATCGAGGCAAGCATCATGTTGGCGAGTATGTTGATGTAGGCCAGCCCGCCCTTCACAGAACCAAGGAAGACCGAAGCAAAGGCAACTAGCCGCTTGGTTATGCCGCCCTCGTTCATGAGCTCGCCGACCAACATAAACAATGGAATAGCTAGTAAACCGTAGTTATCTAGCCCCCCAAATAACTGCTGAGGATAGGAGAGATATAATACGCTGTTACCGCTAGACAGGATGTAGATCAAGGCGCTAACTGACAACACCAGCGCGATCGGCACACCGATGAAGAGCAGCACTACAAAGAGTCCGATAACCATTTCCTATTTCCCCGAGTCAGAGGCCGATGATGGCCCGGCGCCCCGCACAGAGTACGGTTCGCGCAGACTATCGAGCAGGTTGGCCAGTGCGTGTACGCTACTAGTCAAGGCTACCAGCGGCAGGATCATCCAGAACCAAAACTTGGGCACGCCCAGTGTCGCGGTTGGCTCTTGGTACACAAAGTTGAAGGAATCGGCTGCGAAGGCGTCGACATTGAAACCGTTTCGCCACAGCGCTAAGGGGTCGAACCACATATAGCAGAGTACCAGCAGCGCCACGGCAAAACCGAGCACCACTAAGTCGGCGGCGCATTGGAGCACATTGCTCACATTTTTTGGAACGGTATCAATCAGAAGCGTAACGGCTACAGCCTCGCGCGTCTGTAAGGTCACTGCCAGTCCCACCATGGCCAGCCAGACCATGGTCAGAACCGCCAGTTCATCGAGCCAGAAGATCGGCACTTTAAGTGCACGGCTAGCGACGTTGATCAGAATCATCAGCGGCAAAATCACTACTAACACACGCAGCGCGGCCCTTTCGGCACGACCAATCGTGTTGCTTAGCGCACGGATCATAGCCATCTCTCCGAATAAAACTGGGGTAAAAGCCCCGCAGGTCGCGTCGCGGGGCTTAGAAGTTATAGGTCGGCCGCTTCCCGGCGCAGATCAACGAGCTCCGGGGTCTTCTCTTGCCAGATATCTTCCCACTGTTGCAACGTATCACCGAAAAACTCAGGGCCTACAGGCGTCACCTTAACTCCAGCTTGTTCGATCCTAGTCTGTGTATCGGCCTCAGCCTTTTCATAGTGGGCTGTTAGGGTGCTGAGGTGTTTGCGGGTCAGCTCGCGAATCATGCCTCGGTCTTTTTCACTCATTTGCGCCCAGAGTCGCCCCGACATCAAACCAATGACTGGAAACATCATATGGTTGCTCTGTAGCACGGTATTGGCACGCTCGTAGAGACGCAGTTTCCAGATCAGCTCAAGATCAGCATCCACCCCGTCGACTTGCCCGTTGGCCAGCGCGTCATATACATCGGTGACAGGCATAGGCGTCGAGGCGGCGTCGAGTAGGCGGTAGAAGTCCTGCACTGGAGGAAACGGCGTGATACGAATCTTTCGACCGCCGATAGCTTCGACCGTGTCGGTCGGAAAAGCATTTAACATCAGTCGCATTCCCGCCACGCCATAACCGAGACCGACGACGCCAGCCTTGGCCGGAAGCTGGTCTAGCATCGCCTGGGCAGTCTCGCCATTGAGTAACTGGCCAGCCTGAACTACATCACGTACGAGATAAGGGGCGAACAACGCACCGAAATCCGGCACCCGGTTGGCAACCTCGGCGGCAGTCAAGAACGCAATGTCGAGTGCGCCGGTCTGCAGTTGCTGGAGCATTCGTGCCTCGTTGCCGAGCTGGCCGGCAGGGAAGACAACCACGTTATATTGGCCATCCGAGCGCTCCTTAAGCTCCTCGCCCATAGCTTGCGCGGCTTGAGTCCAAGCATGGGTGCCTGGGACGATTAGGCCTAGGCGTAGGTCTTTGGCCATCGCACTGGCGCTGAAGACCGCAGCGAAACCTAGTGTGCAAAGCAATCTAATTGTTATCTTCATAGTCCACCTTTTTTTTATGTATTGTCATTTAATGGGCGGCTGAACCAAACGGGCAGATTAAACCGCTGCAACAGGGCGCTTCTGCCAACTTCGAGGCATGGTCGTCTGATGCCTCCTACCAACTCCCACCAACTAACTGGGAAATAAGGAAGTTATTTTTGCCGGCCCGACGCACTTCTTATTGTTCAAGAACCTAGCACAAGTCCTCTTTCATCGAACATTAATAAATAGTGATGCGTGAAATCACTGAAAGTTATGGGCCTCGATAGATAAGTAACGAAACCGATATCGTGGATGTTTTATTCGAAAATGCATGCTAAATAATGTAGGGCATCGCCGATACTGATGGCGGGCATCAAAAAAGCTTAATATGCAGGGTTTCACAACATTCCTAGAATGGCCGAAATAATAATTGTGAGAAAATTGCCATGCCATCTATCCCGTCATCTTCGGCCAATTCCGCCTCATCAACCCTGCCGCTTGGTGCCTGCCTCCGCGGTTGGCTGGATCATCTCCAGCGCAATCAGCGGCTGAGTATCATCCGCCCAGGTATTAACCTCAGCTTTGGGGTCGCGGGCATCGCCAACCGGTTGGATGGCCAAAGCGCATCATTATTTATAAAGCCCGGAGGGCATGAGATTCCGATAATTTCAGGGTTGTTGTCGGATCGTCGATGGATGGCCGAAGCGATGGGCGTCGAACCCAGTCAGGTGCTAGAGCGTTTTGAGCACGCCTGCCTCGAGCCACTGCCTTGGCTTGAAACAGCCGAGCCCAGTTGTCAACAGGTGGTTCACCACGAGGTTAACCTGCTCGGCCAACTGCCGATTCCTATACACAACGAACATGACAGTGGCGCCTATATTACGGCGGGTCTTTTAATAACCCGCAATCCGCACACCGGTGTGCAAAACGTATCCATCCATCGACTGCAGGTCAGCGGCTCCGACCGCCTCGGTGCGCTGCTGTTACCCCGCCATACCCTGGCCTACTTTCAGGAGTCAGAGCGCAATAACGATGATCTTGAGGTCGCCGTGGTGGTCGGATGCGACCCGCTGACGCTGATGGCATCGCAAGCCATCGTGCCGATCGACCATGACGAACTTGAGATTGCTGGCGCTCTACACGGCCGTCCGCTGTCGGTGGCCAAGTGTGTGACCAACCGAATCCGCGTACCAGCCGAGGCGGAAATTGTCATTGAAGGCCGCCTGCTGGCCAACGCCCGTGAGGAAGAGGGGCCCTTCGGCGAATTTCCGCAGTACTACGGCGAGCGCGCCGAACGTCATGTGATCAAAGTGGATGCCATCACTCACCGTCAGGCCCCGATGTTCCACACCATCGTGGGTGGCAGCCTTGAGCATTTGCTTCTCGGCGGCATCCCACGCGAGGCGACGATGCTTGCGCACCTGCGGCGCAGCTTCCCCTCAGTACGCGACGTGCATCTGGCGCGCGGTGGCGTTTGCCGCTATCACCTCTATATACAGATTGAAAAGCGCTCGGAGGGAGAGGCGAAAAATGTGATCCTAGGCGCACTTGGTGGACACTATGATATCAAGCACGTGGTGGTGGTCGATACCGATGTCGACATCCACACCCCCGCCGAGGTCGAGTGGGCGGTGGCGACGCGCTTCCAGGCTGATCGTGACTTAGTATTGATCCATGAATCGCAGGGCTCCAAACTAGATCCTTCCACCCGTGACGGAATCGGATCGAAGATGGGCTTAGATGCCACCGTATCATTGACGGCTCCAGCGATGCGCTTCAAGCGAATCCATGTCCCTGGCGAGGCCGAGGTGGATCTCACTGCGGTCGCCCAGGCGGCGGGCGCCGACTGGCAGCAATTATTCGGTAAGCCGAGCAACAGCTGACCGATAACAAGGCACATGACGACACGCTCACTTCTCTGAACACTCAATAGCAAGCGCATCTCCAGAACGACATTTCACAAGTTATCGTTTCGGGATGCCACCTGTTTGGGGTGATCACAATAAAGAGCGCAGAGACCTTTGTCAGCGACTAAACAATCACAAAATACCTTCGCCGGACAGGAGAAACAGATGCAACAGGCCCAACACTTTATTGATGGAAAATGGCAAGGCAACGGCCAGTGGGCCGACAGTCTTGATCCTGCCAACGGCGAACTCATCGGACGTTTCGCAGATGGCGGCGAGGCCCAAGCACGCGCCGCTGTCGATGCTGCCGTGCGGGCCTTCGAGAATCCGCAGTGGTCACAAAACCCCCGCCTGCGCCAGCAGCTAATGCTGGATTGGGCTGCCGCCCTAAAAAGCCGCCAGGAAGCGCTTGCCCAGTTGCTCACGCGTGAGAACGGTAAGGCTCTGGCGCAATCGCGCGGCGAGATCGGCGGAGCCATTTCAGAAATTCTTTATTACGCTGGCCTCGCGCGGCACAACCCAGGGCATGTGCTCGAAGTGGCGCCTGGTGAATTCTCCACCATGCTGCGCGAGCCGGCCGGCGTGGCCGGGCTTATTATCCCCTGGAACGCACCGGCGGTACTGCTAGTGCGCGCGCTGGCCCCGGCGCTGGCCGCTGGCTGCACCTGCGTGGTTAAGCCAGCGCAGCAGACCGCTCTGTTTACTGCAGACTTCCTCGCACCACTGTTGGAACTGCCTGGCTTGGCGCCCGGGGTGGTCAACTTATTCGCCGAAACCGGCCACTCCGGCGCGGCCCATCTGGTCGCCACGCCGAAGGTCGACGTGCTCAGTTTCACCGGCTCCACCGCGACTGGTACACGGATTATGCAGGATGCCGCACCGACTATGAAGAAGCTATCGTTGGAATTGGGCGGCAAATCCTGCTGCCTGGTGCTGGACGACGCCGACGTGGCGACAGTGGCGCCCAAGCTCGCCGCCGCCGCAACCATCATCTCCGGCCAGCAGTGTACCGCCGCTCGGCGCGTACTGGTCCACGCCAGCCGCTCGGCGGAAATGAAACAGGCATTGGCTGTGGCGCTTAGTGAAATTCGCCTAGGTCATGGCCTGGATGCAGCGACCCAAATGGGCCCTTTGATCGACCAAGAATCGTGTGAGTGGGTCGAGCAACGCATACGCGAATCGATGGACAGCTGCGACGAGGTGGTGCTGGCTGGCGGCCGTCCAGGAGGTGCGCTGGACAGCGGAGCCTTTCTCTCTCCGACGCTGATCGCTCATCAGGACAGCGGCGCTTTTTTCTGTCAGGAGGAAATCTTTGGCCCACTACTGGTGCTGGAAACTTTTGAGGACGAGGCCGAAGCAGTGCGTCGCGCAAATCACACCGAGTTCGGTCTCTCAGCCAGCGTCTGGACCCATGACGGCGCCCGAGCCCTACGTATGGCCCGGTCACTGCGCAACGGCACGGTATGGATCAACGACCATAACAAGCTGTTCGCTGAAGCTGAAACCGGAGGCTACCGAAAGAGTGGCCTAGGACGCCTGCATGGCTACGATGCACTGTTAGATTTTACAGAACTCAAGCACGTCTATCAGAATATCGGAACCCTATAGACCGACATTGATGAGGCTGTAATGGAACTGCGTCAGCTGAAGTACTTTACCTGTCTGTATGAGGAAGGGTCGGTGACCAAAGCGGCGCAGAGGTTGAACATTGTTCAACCGGCCCTTTCGATGCAGATCTCCAAGCTGGAAGAGGAGCTCGGTCAGCCATTGTTCGAGCGTACTCCTAAGGGAATGACACCAACAGAAGCAGGTGTGCAGGCCTATCGACTGTTCATGCCAATCCTCGGCGGGCTTCTTGAAGCGCGGCAAACACTGATCGACCGCAGCGGTAAGATTGGTGGGCGGATCAACGCCGGACTGATTGCCTCGGCAGCCAACCAAGCTCTGGCCAGCACGCTAGCCTACTTCGTCGAGAACCATCCGGACGTCGAGCTGCAGATTAGTTACGGCTACAGCCAAGATCTGATTGATAGGGTCCTATCCGGTACACTGGACTTCGCAGTGATTAACCAGAGCTTTCAACAAGAACACCTAAACCGTATCGATATCCTCAATGAGGAATTGCTGATCGCCTGCAGTGCCACTACGCGATTGCGCGTTCCGCTGCCGGTTTCACTCAAAGCTCTTGGTCAACTCAAACTCGTCCTTCCATCTCGCCGTCACGGCTTGCGCATTGTGATCGATCAAGTGCTGGCGGCCCAAGGCATCGAGCTAGCACCGCACATGGAACTTGATGACTTAACGGTGATTGAGAGCTTCCTGAGACGCAGTGACTGGGTTAGCGTGCTGCCAGCAACCGTGCTACAGCGAGGCCTTGAAGAAGGTGCTGTACGCGCCTACCCAATAGCGTCGCCCGGTATTACTCGGCGAATGGTTTGCGTGCATGACAGCCGGAGGCCCCTCACCCCGGCGGCCATGCTATTTATCGACATAATCAGTAAAACGCTAGGCACGGCGCTAGAAGCCATCCATTTCTTCAAGGAAGGCACCACTCAGGATACAGACAATGAACTCAGCTAACCCCTCCCCGCAGCGACTAATTATTGGTATTTCTGGCGCATCAGGGGCTGTCTACGGGCTTCGTCTGCTGGAGTTATTGCGTGACACGCCGATCGAGACGCACCTAGTGGTGTCGAAATCAGCGCTGATCACGCTGACCCACGAGACAGGACTATCATGGTCACAACTCAAACCGCTGGCGAAGGTGTGCTACTCCAACCAGGACATTGGTGCGGCCATAGCCAGCGGTTCATTCAAGACCATGGGTATGCTCATTGCTCCATGTTCGGTACGCTCAATGTCGGAGATCGCTAGTGGCGTGACCTCCACGCTGCTAACCCGTGCCGCCGACGTGATCCTCAAGGAGCATCGGCGCTTGGTACTAATGGTCCGCGAGACGCCGCTTCACCGGAACCACCTGCGTACCATGACCGAACTGGCCGAGCTGGGCGCCATCATCGCCCCGCCGGTACCGGCATTTTACGCCAAGCCGGCCTCGCTTAACGAGATGGTCGACCATACGCTCGGCCGTGTACTCGACCTGTTCGATATCGAACTCGGTGTAGTCAAGCGCTGGGGCGAAAAATCGGATGGCTTACCGAACCTTGATGGGGCCGAGCCGGGAAGCCATTCCTTAGATTGAGGCTGCCTAGGCCCTTGTGCAACAAGACGAGCACGGAGCTGGTCGAACCCTTAGGTCGCAGGAACTGATATTTGAGTCTGGCTATGGTGGTCTCGAGGAATTGTCGGCGTGTCATCAAATTCGATTCCGGCTATCAGTACCTCAAGGGTTAACTGACTGGAACAGTCCTCTTATAGTGCAGCCATTAATAGAATAAGATGACAAACGATCTCACCACTCCCGAGTTCAAGGGCTAAACCTAGATAAATGAGGCACAGTGCAACATAAAAAAACTGATTCAGGGCAAGCCCTGTTGATCCCTGAGAGCAGCATGAGTCTGAGCTGCGGTGAAAAAAGGGGCCTTGGGCTAAGCCAGAGCAATTATCAAACGCCGCTAGAGCCGGTGCTACAACGAAGAACGGCCACATCGGTCTCTTAGCTATAAAATCCGGGCATACTCTTCAGTAGCAACGTGGATGTGCAGAACCGTAAACATTACAGACTTACGCGGCGCCTCATGCGACCGCGCTCATAACGAGGATGCTGTTATGCGTCAACTCGACCTTCAGGTCGTTCACACCGCTTTGCAGTGGGCTCGCAAGGGTCACTCCTTTTGGCTGTGCACGGTGCTTTCAACCTACGGCTCGGCACCCCGTACACCCGGCGCGATGCTGGCCGTGCGAGCGGACGGCCAACTCATCGGCTCCCTTTCGGGCGGCTGCGTCGAGGAGGCCTTTCTCGAAAGTCTCGCTGACGGCGAGCTGCGTGCACCGACCCAGATCGTCCTGTATGGGGAGAGCGATGAAGAGCGTCAGCGGCTGCAACTGCCGTGCGGCGGTGTTCTTAAGGTACTAGTCGAGCATCGCGCACCGGACAAAACTTGGGTCGACCATCTGCAGGGCATGTACAACGCACTGCTCGGCCAACGTCGGTTGGTGCGTGAACTCGACCTGTCCTCCGGTGCCTTCGTGCTCATGGCGGACGACCATGGCGGCGAGATTGCGCAGCTCGTGAACGAACGCGTGCGAATACGCATCGGCCCTGTGCTTAGGCTGATTCTTGCCGGGTTGTCGCCAGTGGCCGAATACTGCGCCAGCTTCGCTCGTACCATCGGCTGTGAGGTGATTGCCTGTGATCCGCGCGAAGAGATGCTGCGACGCCCACCCGAGGGAGTTCAAGTACATCCAGTGCTGCCTTCCGAATTCATCGCCGCTGGCCATTGCCACGAAGCTACCGCTGTGGTCGCACTGACCCACGACCCACGCATCGACGACCTGGCGCTGATGGAAGCAGTGCGCTCTCCGGCCTTTTACATCGGTGCTATGGGCTCGCGGCAAACCTCCATCCGGCGTGCTGAACGGCTGATCCGGGTCGGCGGACTGTCTTCACAGCAGATCGCGCGTATCCACATGCCCATCGGGCTTGACCTCGGCAGCAAAACGCCTGCCGAGATCGCCTTGTCAGTGGTCGCCGACGTACTGCGCGTTTATCACGGGAAAGGTCGCGATGCGCTCTGAAACGAAAGTAGTAGACTTGTCGCTGGTCGACCTACACCTGCCGCGGCAGGTTGGGTGATAAACTTATAGAGCACACCATCCTGCCACTACACCCACGACCATAAGGAGCTAGCGATGTCCACCGCGCAACGCGTCTTCCACGGCAAGTTCGGGAGAGTCGCCCTCCTCGATATGGACCGACCACTTGTAACCCATTCGCACCACGAATGCCATGTGCTGGTGAAGGTGTCAGGCTCCGACACATTTTTCAACGTCAATGGCCATCAAGTACCTCTTACCGACCGCAATGCGGTACTGATCAACGCTTGGCAGCCGCATTTCTTTGATTACCAGCCCAGCGCCGAGCAGACACAGATTCTCGCGCTCTATATCGAACCGGCCTGGCTGGCTGAAGCCCAGCATACGTTAGCCCTGAGCTCGCATCCGGGATTTTTTGCACAGCCTAGTATTGAGCTTAACAGCAAGAAACGGGCGATGGCCGACCGGTTAATAGCCGAGGCCTATAGTGCCGGGCTAATTCCACGCGAACACATTGAATTTTTACTATTTGATTTTCTAATCGAGCTTATCGAGGATTTCTCTCAATGGAAGCACCTGTGCCACCTCGGCACTCAGATGCGCCAAGGATTCAATGATGCACGCATCCGCCGTGCTTGCGCCTACCTGCAAACCCATCTTGACGATCCTGATTGCGTTGCCAACGCTGCGAAGGCCGCCGGGTTATCCCGTGCGCACTTCTTTACCTTATTTCGCAAAGACACTGGCATGACACCAAGGCTCATGCTAAATGATGCGAGAATGCGGCGGGCCTTCATTTGGCTTGAGCGAGAGCGCAGCGGTACTCTAGGCCAACTCGCAGAGAACCTTGGCTTTACCGAGCAGGGTCACTTTACTCGGTTCTTCCGCCAACACATTGGAGCATCTCCAAGCCAGTATCGATGTGTAGTGGACAGTTATTGGACAGGAGATATGTGACCACGATAGTGTGAACCACAAGATGTTCGCGAGACTAGCTAAACGAACATACAGATAAAAGAACTTGCTCTTTGTGCGTTTGAATATGAGCTCGTACAAAAAAGCGACAAAAACTGAGACTAAAATCGACACTCACCGCAATCGGGCAAATCGAAACATAAAGTGGTGAAGTGCCACCACACTAACATTGCCGATTCCCGGCTTGACCACCTGCATAAGCTCACTCGCCAGATCATCAACGAGTGACCTTTCCCCTAGATTAGTACCACTGTCTCAATGAGATTCTCCACATTATCCAGCTCTTTGAGCATATGCAACGGGCGGTAAATAACTTAACTGATGCTCGTGTTGAATTAGACATCGATATCAGGTCATTCAAGCTGGTATTTAGCCAATCTTTAGTACCGGTTTGACAGTCGTGCCATTTTTGGAGTCTTCGAAGGCTTGGTTAATCTGATCCGCTGGGTAGAGCTTGACCAGCTTATCGAAAGGAAAGCGGCCTTCTTTGTAGTAGGCCACCAACTGAGGGGTGAATACCCGTGGTACCGTCGCCCTGCTAACAAACATTTTAGCCAAGCCTACCTCAGCTCAATCAAAAGTCTAATTGCACCATCGTCATTAAATCACAACACTGATGATCACAATACTGATCAAATGCAAAATGATTTTTTTGACGAGGCTCTGCCATGCAATTCCATCTCAACGGCTTTCAGACCGGCGACCCTAAGCGCTATGAACCAGCCAGCACGCTCGCCAACTCCGACCAGTTACCCGAAGAGGTTGATGTACTGATCGTCGGTTCCGGTCCTGCCGGATTGCTGCTGGCGGCGCAGCTCTCGACCTTTCCGGAAATCGTCACCCGCGTGGTGGAGAAGGCCGAGGGGGCCCTTGAGGTGGGACGCGCCGACGGTATCGCCTGCCGCACCGTGGAGATGTTCGAGGCCTTCGGCCTGGCCGAGCGGCTGACCACAGAAGCCTACTGGATTAACGAGACCCACTTCTGGGGTCCGGCCCCCGGTGACAAGTCACGGATTACCCGGCTCGGCCGCGTGCAGGACGTGCGCGATGGCCTCTCCGAGTTCCCCCACGTGATCGTCAACCAGGCCCGCCTTCTCGACTTCCTGCTGGAGTACATGCACAACTCCCCCAGTCGCCTGCAGGTCGACTACAGCCACGAAACGCTCAAGGTGGAGGTGCCCGAGGGCGCTGACGAGCGGGTTGCCGTGACACTCAACACACCCAAGGGCAAGAAGACCGTCCGAGCCAGGTACGTGGTCGGCTGCGACGGCGCACACAGCGTCGTGCGAGAGTCCATCGGTCGCGTGGCCCAGGGCCACGGCGAGGACAAAGCGTGGGGCGTGATGGATGTTCTGGCGGTGACTGACTTCCCCGACATCCGCTTCAAGTGCACGATTCAGTCTGCCGAGGCGGGCAATATCCTGCTGATCCCCCGCGAAGGCGGTTATATGGTCCGGCTCTACGTCGACATGGGGAATATCGCCCCGGACGCCTGGCTGACCAAGGAACAGGTGCTTAAGAAGGCCCAGGCAGTGCTAGCGCCCTACACCTTCGATGTGAAGGAGATCGCCTGGTTCTCCGTCTACCGGGTCGGCCACCGTGTCACTGACAAGTTCGATGATGTCGACGATGACCAGATGGACAACCGTACGCCGCGGGTCTTCATCGCCGGTGATGCATGCCACACCCACACCGCCAAGGCAGGCCAAGGCATGAACGTGTCGATGCAAGACACATTCAACCTTGGCTGGAAATTGATGTCCGTGCTGCAAGGCCGCAGCCCGGCCAGCCTGCTGCACACCTACAACGCTGAGCGCCACGTCATCGCGGAAAACCTGATCGAGATGGATACCAGCTGGTCACGGGCGATCGGAGCTGCCCAGGGCTCCGACGACCCGCAGGGGGCCATGAAAGGTCTGGCCGAGGTGCAGCGCCAATTCGTCACTAACAGCGAGTTCACCGCGGGGTTTGCCACTCACTACGCGCCTGACCTTCTCACCGGCGACGACACTCATCTAGGGCTTGCCACCGGATTTCCGCCTGGGCGCCGCTTCCATTCGGCCGAGGTCATCCGGCTCGGCGATGCCAAGAAGGTTCATCTCGGGCACGTCCATCGCGCCGACGGCCGCTGGCGGCTCTATGCTTTCGCCGACATGGTCGACCCGAGAAATCCAGGGTCGCGGTTTAACCAGTTAATGGATTTCCTTGCCAGCAAGGCCTCGCCGATTCGCTGCTTCACCCCGCAAGGGGCCGACCCGGACGCGATCTTCGACGTCCATGGCATCATCCAGCAGTCCCATCTCGAAGTGGACTGGACCGACATGCACGACGTCCTCAAGCCGCACAAGGGTGCCCTCGGACTTCAGGACTACCAGAAGGCCCACGCCCCTGTGCTGGGTACCGATCAGGATATCTTCGACCTGCGGGGCATCGACCGTGGCGCTGGCGCGCTGGTCGTAGTGCGGCCGGATCAGTACGTCGCTCTCGTACTCCCCTTGGATGCCCATGACGAACTCGCCGCCTACTTCGACCGATTCATGCTAAATGCCCAGTAAGTAGACGTTACGGGCACTCCAGCTAACGCTGCCTGCCCTCCTTTGCAGGAGGCGTTATCGACCTTCGGTTAATTGATCAGTATTATGATTATCATAATGCTGATCTAACTGGGCACACCTCATTTAGCACGATTTAACCACCCGCGCGGAGCGAACCCAGTCCGAACTGCACGGTTTTTCAGCGTAAGACAAAGCTTTAACCCTGACAGCCACGAGGCTCACAATGATAACTAAGACTCGCTTTAACGACTTTTCCAAAACCCTTCTTTCCACGATGTTAGTAGCCACGAGCGCCGCCGCTAGCACGCAAGCATTCGCAGCAGAGCTGCGTTTAGGCATGATCACACCGCCCCAGCATATCTGGACGCAAACCGCCGAGCGGTTCGCTGAAACGGTTGCTGAGCAAAGTGACGGCGAGCTTACAGTAGAGCTCTTTCCCTCTGGGCAAATGGGCGATGAATCGGCCATGTTCTCCCAAATGGAAACCGGGTTACTGGATATGGGCATTATGACGGCAGCGCTCACAAGCCAACGCGAACCCTCCATTGTCGGCTGGTTTACGCCGTTTCAATTTGACAGCGTAGAGCAAGCGGCCAAAGCCGCCAAGACAAATGCAGCTCAGCTGATGCTTGAGAACCTTGAGAGTAAAGGCCTGCATGCTTTCGGTTATACTTTTGCGGGCATGCGCCACATGCTTATGCGCGAAAGCGCTGTTGAAAGCGCTGAGGATGTTAGCGGCAAAAACATGCGCATTATCCCCTTTGCGGCGATGAATACCTGGTGGCGTGCCGTTGAGGCTCGGCCGACCCCAATCAGCCTGCCAGATGTTTACCAAGGCCTCCAAAACGGCATGCTTGACGGTGTGGATATCGACCTTGATGCCTTGGTAGGCTCAGGCTTCTACGAAGTAGCTGAACACTTAACATTGACTAGCCATATGGCTTTTCCTGCGGTGTCGGTGATGAGTCAAGCCTCTCGTGCATCGCTTAGTGACGCAGAACGCCAGCTAGTGGATACCGCCATGGAAGACGCACTCGCCTGGGGCATTGAAGCACAAATTGAAGCGGAAGCGCGCAACCGCGCCATGCTCGAAAAGCGGATTACAGTGACCGAGCTAGCAGATGCTGAAAGCGTGTTTAGCACGGCTAACCAGGCTTTCGCTGAGCGCTTTGGCGGCCATCCGATTATCCAAGCGTTCCAAAAGCAGTCAAATGAACTTCTTAACGCTAAATAAAAATGCGTCAGGGCGCACCTGCGCCCCGCACTGCCCCGCAAGGATTTCCTCGATGCATTCTCCCTATGATACGTGGCTTACCCGGGCGAGCCGACACCTAGCCCGGGTTGAGCAATTTGCTTGCAGTGGGCTTATCATCGCCTTCAGCGTACTTTTGATGGTGAATGTGATTGCCCGCTATGTGTTTAACAGTCCGCTATTTTTTGCCAACGAACTCGCCGTTTATATCTTGATCTGGATGGCGTTTCTGGCGGTGTCTGTTGCCATTCATCATGACCAGCATGTGCGATTGACCATGCTGATGGGGATCCTACCAAAAACCGCTCAGCGCATTTGCTACTGGCTGACGGAGCTACTTTGTGTGGCCATTTTGGCGACTATATTGTGGTACGCCATCGTCTGGCTACGCTCGCCGTCGGTCAGCTATGACATCGCCATTACCTTGGATTGGCCCAAGTGGCACTTCTACCTCATTGTGCCGCTTTTCTGCGCCACGTCGATATTCCACCTTATCGCTAGGCTCTCGGATCGCTCACGCGTGAATTTTATACTAGCTGACGACGAGGAGTGACCTAATGACACTTCTGGCTTTTCTGGTATTGATGCTGCTCGGCATGCCAATTGCTTTTGTCCTACTGGGCTCAACGCTCACCTTTATCATTACATCAGGTAACTATCGTCTGCTTGAAAACCTGCCCCAGGTAATTTTTAGCTCGTTAGACGTCTTTGACTTGCTGGCAATTCCTCTATTTATACTGTTAGGGGAAGTCATGAACGAGGGCGGCATAACACGACGCATTATTACCGCGGCCCGTGCTTGGTTTGCCTGGGTTCCTCATAGCATTGCCTACGTATCGCTCACTTCAAATTTAATGCTTGCTTCTATTATGGGTTCGGCCACGGCGCAAATCGCCATTATGAGCCGAGTGATGACCCCGGAAATGGAGCGTGACGGCTACGATAGAGGCTTTGCTGCAGCACTGACGGCTGGGGCTGGCCTGCTAGGGCCCATAATTCCACCTTCGATGGTGTTTATTATCTATGGCGTCATTGCCCAGGTGTCGATTGGTGCCATGTTTATGGGCGGCATACTCCCCGGGCTGGTGCTGTTTGTACTAATCAGCGGGCTTATTGCAATCATTGCGCGCCGTGCGCGAAAAAACCCCGCTGGTGAACGAAAAAGCATTCCTCTATGGCGAGCGACGCGAAGCGCCCTCTTCACTCTCAGTATTCCCGTCGTCATTGTGGGCGGGATCGCGTTTGGGGTTGTCACGCCAACGGAGTCTGCCGCTGCCGCCACGTTAATGGCGGTGATTATCGGTAGCGTGTTTTTTCGCGAGCTAAAATGGGGGCAACTGCCGGGGGTGTTAAGCCGTACGGCACGCAATACTGCGATCGTCCTTTTTTTGATTGCCGCTGCCAAGGCTTTTGGGTGGGTGTTAGTGTATAACCAAATCCCACAGCAGGTGGCCGAGTTGCTGCAGAACACCACCGAAAGCCCGTTGGTATTTATGCTGCTGGTATTCGTGATGCTGATATTAGTGGGGATGGTGCTCGACGGCATCGCCGCGCTGATCATTTTGGTGCCTATTTTACTGCCGGTAGCACAGCAGAGCTATGGCATTGATCCGGTTCATTTTGGGATAGTCACCTGCATGACGCTAAGCTTAGGGCTTTTAACACCCCCAGTCGGCGCCGGTCTCTATGTGGCCTCGGCCATTAGTAACGTCAGTTTACCCCGTATCACGAAATGGATACTTCCTTTCATTGTAGCGGCCTGTCTCGTCATTCTCGCGGTGATCTTTAACCCATGGATGGTTAGCCTATTCAGCTAACACCTTGAGTGATTTTTGGCCCCTTCTTCTGCCCAGCGGTTCAAGGCTGGGCAGACACTATTTCAACAGTGCCAGCTGCTGCGACTTCTGATATGGTCACGGCGTGTTCTCACCCACGATAAGAACTGATATGACGCGATCCCCGCTTTCTGAAGCTTACGACCTGCCCGGCAACCTGCTACGGCGATGCCACCAAATTAGCGTGGCGATCTTCTTGCGCAAGTGCGAGGCCCTTAAGCTGACTCAGCTGCAATACATTATTCTTTCCGCGCTTGAAGAGATGGGCACTAGTGACCAAATCACGTTGGGCGGATATACCGCCCTAGATCGTAATACCGTGGCGGTCGTGGTGCGTAAACTTGAGGAACGAGGACTCGTCTCGCGTCACCGAAACCCTGAAGATCGCCGCTCAATGGTCGTCAAGCTGACCCAAGAGGGAGAGTCTCTACGCGAAGCCGCTGAGCCTGCCGTTGAAGAAGTGCAACAAGATATATTGGCGCCGCTAGCTCCTGATGAGCAGGAAGTACTGTTAAAGCTGTTACAGAAATTAGCGAGTGACAATAACCACCTGAGTCGTGTTCCAGTGCGCTTAAATGAAAACTAGGCCCAACCCGTAAACTCCCAGAAAATAATCTTGGTGATAAGTGATGGGATTGTAAACTCAGCAAGAAGCGACATCTCACATGCGTAATGCACGCGTTACGAACAGCCAAATTATGGTAATTCTGCAGTAAGTCGAGTTGGACTAAGTAGTACCGGAGCTTAGTCGCAGCCTAGAGGACTGGCTTGGTCAAGGTCTTCGCTTAACCGTCGTTGGTATGTTCATCGTAAAGGATCTGCTCAACTTCCTGGTCGGCTCCGGGCACGACCAAGCGTTGACCACCATTCTGATCATACGGCCTACCCGATCTGTTGTAACCGCCAAACCGCCGAACTGGCCTTACTGTTTGGTGACAGCTTCAACAATATCATCTATACCGGGAACGCCTTAGAAATCCTGGACATCGCCAAGATCAACTATGGCAAATGGCTGAAATTCATTGCCTCGCTGATGCTGATCTGGTGCACCGCTGTCGCTATTTCTCAGCATACCTCTGTTAATACTCTTTATCCATTTTGCTCACCATAGGTACAACTTGACCAGGTATCCCATAAATGCGGATACCTGGTCTTTTTGTCTATCGCAAGAACAGTGCCAGCATGGATGCATCCCAGGCATCGCATGAGAAAAACAAGGCATTTTAACTCGGAAAGCCCAAAGGATAGTCTGCCGAAGGCCTCGATACCTACGTCGTTGGCTAGCCAATAACAATCCAACAACAGGATATTATGTCTTCATGATACTTCGACTTACGCCTCTTGCGATCGCCTTCGTTACCGGCTCTCTGGTAGTTTCTCCTCTAGCCTCAGCCCTCAAGATCACGCCGGAAACACCACAGCTAGCGTTTATGGCTATGCCAAGCTGGATATCATTCAGGATCTGGATGTCGACCTCGGAAATGCTGTGAACCCTGGAGCGATTCGAGCGGATGGAGACACTGGTCCCAACGGACATAGCACTCTGCACGTCTATCAAAGCCAAAGCAGTTTCGGCATCGCCACCTCCACGCCGACAGACAGAGGCGTTCTGAAGACCCGCATTGAGGGAGATTTCTTCGGCAGTGATGGCGGTGAGTTCCGCCTGCGCCATGCCTATGGTGAGTGGAACGGCCTGCTGGCCGGCCAGACCAAAACCAACTTCGGCAGCGACCGCTTCATCGGCTACACCCCCAACTGTGGACTTCAATGGTCAGGTCGGCCAGGCACAGCTGGGGCGTCTCGCACAACTGCGCTACAGCCATGGGGGCTTCGCCGTCGCTTTGGAAGATCCCAGCGGTTTCATTGGCGCTACAACCCTGCCAGTGGATACATCTCTAATAAGGCCACACTGATAATCAAACGCAACGGCTAGGGCAACAAAACGCAACACATGTGGAGAAGTGCAACGGCTGACCTAATGCGAAACCTTTAGGATAAGCAGCGTCAACGCGTAAAGCCTTTTTGTGGGTTAGCAGGAGATATGGCACAACGGCCTAATGTGGGACTATAAACAACAAATAGGGATAAGCTGGGATAAGAGGCGAAATTTAGAGCCTTAAATTCAGAAGGTTACGAACACAGCGCCAGTATATAGCGCGAGCAAATTAGACACCAGCAGTGCCAAAGGCGTGCAAATTGAAAAAGAGGCTGTCTCGCTTGGAAACAGCCTCTTTTGCTAGTTATTTGGCATAGCCTAGATCTGGAGTAGACGCCTAGCCATTTGGTGTGAGCAGTCAGTGCCTTCGATGGATACGACCATCATCTCTTCATGAGTGACGTTGTATAGCTCAAAGCCTCCATCCTGGCGAAGGTCTCCCTGCATAACATCACCAATCTCAATATCGCACCCGCCAATAAACTCGGCCACCGTGATGCTACCGTCCTCGACCTGTATAGCGCCCATGCCGTTCCTAGGATTATACGCAACTACCCTGCCTTTCATTTGCTCCTCCTTACAACCACCCAGCAGACCACACGGCGCGCCCAACGATCTCAAGCTCATGAAGTTGATCCTGGGGCACTAGTACTTTGTCATATTCCTTATTCGCGCTAATGATGGATACGCCGTTGAATTGGCGCTGCAGGCGCTTAGCGTAGAGATGTCCATCCAGCCGCAGTATATAGATACCCTCGCCCTCAATCGCCGTCCTGGTGTGGTCAATCAGCACCGTATCACCGCTATGCAGTACCGGCTCCATGCTGTCGCCATCAATGCGGATTGCTGAAAGGTGATCCGGCGTTAGCCCCTGCTTGCGCAGTGAGTAGCGTGTAAAGCTGATGTGCGTGAGTACGCGGCAGTTCTCGTTCCAGGCCCCATCGCCCGCGCTGCACTGCGCGTCATACAGGGGCACAAAGGCGTAGTCCTCCATCCCAGCCACTTCCGTATCCGGAACAGGCTGGCTTTGGCCTAATTCTTTTGGCCCTTCACCTGTGGCGACCCAGTCGAGGGACACCCCGGCGCCTTGAGCTAAACGCGCAATGCTGTCAAGCGCCGGTATCGAGTCACCCGCTAACCATCTATGAAAAGTGGATAAAGCCACTCCAGCCATCTTCGCAGCTTTTTTGCGCCCACCCATCATCTCAGAAATTTCCGAAATTCGAGTTCCGATTCCTTTATCGGGATTCGGAACTGAGGATTCAGTTTTTTCTTTCAGTTCCGATTCTTCATAAGGCATTGATTTAGACCCAATATTCCTTATAAGGACTTTAATATCCATATAAGAGAGAAAAAGAACTCCATAAAAGGATTTAACAGTTCCGAATGTGGAGTTATGTTTATGGGGAAAGACAGGTTAGACACCCCAAAAAACGCCACCGAGGTGACGCCATGAATAACGAAATTCCTATCAATCCTTCCCAGCGCTGGGAGTGGTTGAAATACCAACTCCGCAGCCAGGGTTCCAGCTTGCGCAAGCTTAGCGACGAACTTGGCGTCACTGGCAACGCGGTGCAACTGGTGAAATACACACCGTACCCACGCATGGAGCGCGCTATTGCCAAAAAGCTTGGGCTTACTCCTCATGCCGTTTGGCCAGAGCGCTGGAACCACGACGGCACACCATGCCGCGAACGTCCCAACCGCGCAGAAAAACTCACAACTGCAAAAGCGCAAAACCGTATATGCAACAAGGATAGCGGTTCTAACGCTATCGCGCATCGTCAAATGGCACAGGGAGCATAGCCATGCGACGCGTCAAAGATACCCAAACATTAGACATCTTTGAGGTACCGGCGCCGGTCGTGCCTATGCCAGGCAGCGGCAACTATGCCGCCCAGGTCAGTGAGTTAGTCGGTCTAGTGCTGAAAGATTGCCCCGTTGATCGTTACGAAGTCGCCGCGCAGATGAGCCGTTTCTCGGGTGACGACGTCTCCAAGCACATGCTAGATGCGTGGAGTTCACCAGCGCGCAGCGACCACAACATCCCTTTCTACCGCATTCCACTATTGGAAGAGGTCTGCCAAAGCCACGTTTTTACCGACTGGATCGTGCACCTGCGTGGCGGGCGCGTCGCTTATGGCCGTGAAGCCCTTGCTGCCGAATACGGGAAGTTGTCGCGTGTACAAGAGCGGGTAAATGCGGATCTGCGAAAGCTGAAAAAGCTGATGGGAGAAGAAGAATGAACTGGTACTCTGCCAAAGAACTGGCCGGGCTACCAGGCATGCCCGGCACTGAGAGAGGCGTTAAAAAAGCTGCCGAGCGCAATAGCTGGGAAGGCCAACAGCGCCTGAGCAGCAAAGCGATTGAATACGCCTTCGCGGTTCTACCCACCGAAACTCAAAACGCACTGCTTTTGGCACAGGCAGATAACGCCGCGCCACCCCCTGTTAGCACCGTAGTGCCCCAGCAGGAAGAACAGCGCCCTGGCCAGCAGCAGCTAACCGATGCCCAGCGCCAAGTGATGACTGCCCGTGTTGCCTTCGTTCGCGAGATCGAGCGCATGAGCAAAATGGTCAGCCAGCAGCGCGCTATCGAAACGTTAGTTGCCCATGCGAAGGAAGACGATCTAACGCCTTACCTTAAAGAGCGCGTCGTGATGGCCAACGACCGCAAGACAATCACGCGCAACCTGAGTGAGCGCACCCTAAAGCGCTGGATCGCTGACTTCCGCAAGCACGGCGAACGCGGCCTAGCGCCTAAACGCCGCCAAGCGGATATGAGCATGCCTGTTTGGGCCGGTGATTTTCTCAAGCGCTACCAGAAGCCGCAGAAGCCTAGCGTGGAAGCGGCCTATCAGCTGCTGGTCGAGCAGACCCAGCCGCCGCACCCCTCTATACACCAGGTGCGCCGCTGGCTTGCCAAGCTGTCACCGGAAGCGCGTGAGCGTGGCCGCATGGGCGCTCATGAGCTGAAGGCGCTCCAGCCCTTTAAGCGCCGCACCAGTGCGGAGCTATGGCCCAACGATGTGTGGGTCGCGGATGGCCACACCTTTGATGCCGAAGTGAT
>TARA_R110001606_G_scaffold185943_1_pt1 | contig 24501 bp, 23 predicted proteins | sample TARA_R110001606 | Tara Oceans TARA_R110001606 (sample SAMEA4398315) | marine metagenome | biome: Polar Biome; feature: [SRF] surface water layer (ENVO:00010504); material: water (ENVO:00002006), including particulate matter (ENVO:01000060) such as... | depth 5 m
GTTTGCTGGCGATGGATCACGGCTGCGAGTATGCCCATTACCGCATGGTGAGAACCGCCTGCCACATCTGCAATCTGGATCCCCATGGGAGGCGGACCACTCTCGGTACGGCCACAATGGCTGCTTACGCCGGCAATAGCGAGGTAGTTGATGTCATGCCCTGCCCGGTCTTTATAAGGGCCTGTTTGGCCGTATCCGGTAATGGCGCAATAAATAAGCTTGGGGTTAATCGATTTCAGGGTTTCATAACCAATACCAAGGCGATCCATCACGCCAGGCCGGAACTGTTCGATCACGATGTCGTAATCCTTTATCAGCTCCAGAATTTTTTCCTTACTGCCTTCCTTTTTCAGGTTAAGCGCAAGAGACTGCTTGCCCCGGTTCAGAAACCCATGAGCTGTGCTCACACCCGCATCGTGGGGCGGCATTACACGGGTAAGGTCTACCCTGTCTGGAGCCTCAACCCTCAATACTTCCGCGCCCATATCGGCCAACAGCATGGTGGCGTATGGCCCGGGCAGCAGCGTGCTGAAATCCAGAATCTTCATCGAGGTCAACGGACCTGCCATGGTGCTCTCCTTCTCTGTAATGTGTTGTTCTGTTTGTTTTTAAGAGTCACTCCATGCTGCACGCTTTTGCCGTTAAGGCCAACTGCCTGTTGCACCATTCCCATTAGCCGATTGTTACAACCGCTTCGGTTGCATTGTAGCTGGGGGGTTTTATGATAGGTTTCGTTTTCATGAATTGGCGAGTTAGATGTCTGATCTGACAGTTTCACGGCACTTTGTGCAGGCCGCCCTGGCCGGCGCTGAGTATTTGGGGTTTGATACCGGAGAAATGCTCCGGGAAGCGGGCATATCCCCGGATCTGCTACGTATCGAAATGGCGAGGGTTAGCAGCGATCAGTTCAGTTTGTTGTTACAGACTGCCTGGAACCGCATGGATGATGAATTCATGGGTATGGGTCCACGGCGGGCCCGGGTTGGCACGTTCGCCACTATGTGTGCGCTGGTTATTGACTGCCCTACGCTGGAGGCTGTTTACCGCCGGGCATACCAGTTTTCCCGGCTGTTTGATCCTATGGTTGCCATGAAACTGGAAATCGATAAGCAGAAAGTTCGGCTGGTTACTCATATGGAAGGCGAGATCCACGATCCTCATTATTTTCTGCGGGAGAGCATACTGGTTATCTGGCACCGGTTAGGTAGCTGGCTGATCGGGCAGCCGGTGGAGCTTGAGAAAGCCGGGTTCGACTACCCAAGGCCGGCTCATGGCGATGAATACCGCCATATTTTTCATTGCCCTCTGGAATTTGAGTCTGACCGCACAGCCCTGACGTTCGATAAACGTTTCCTGTCTGCCCCGGTCATCAGGGACAAACCGGAGATCCGTCAGTTTCTGAAAACCTCACCGGCGGATCTGTTATCCCGACCGGACGAGAGCAATACCTTTACGGGCAAGATCCGGGCGCTCATTGGGCGGGATTTTTCAACCCCCCTGCCCGATTTCGAACGAATTGCGAGCGAACTGCACACCAGCCCGCAAACACTGCGCCGCAGGCTGAAGCAGGAAAACACGTCGTTTCAGGAGATCAAGGATTTGCTGCGCCGGGATATGGCGATTTACTATCTGAGCCGGCAGGAGCTCTCAATTAACGACATCGCGGCAAAAGTCGGGTTCACAGAGCCCTCAACCTTTCACCGGGCCTTCAAAAAGTGGACGGGCGTTACCCCGGGCGCCTATCGTGAAGGCGATCGGGGCAACCCCAGGATTGTGCACTAGGAACCCGAAGGGGTCTGCAGATTGCGGATCAGTTTACCCAGAGTCTGCGCAATCTCTTCCACCTGGCTTCGGTTTGGCGAAAGCTGGAGCAAACGCGAGCCGTCTCTCGGATCGTATACCCAGCAGGTAGCCACCGCAGGTTCACACCCCCATTCTACTTGGGGGCTTACACCAAAAACCGGAATCTGGCTGGTTGTCCGTGCAACACCGCCGGAGCTGTTACGCCGGAGTTGCTGAATGGAGATGGCGTCATCTCCGCTGCTCAGCCGGTATTCAATATCCGCTGGCCGGTCGAGACGCACAATCGCCTGGTCCTGTCGCCACCCGGCAATACCCAGCAGACTGTTGAGGTGTAAAACAAGCGCTTCGCCGTCAGAGTCTGCCAGATACAGCTTGCGCAGAGACGCGCTTCGCTTGTCGCCGGCAGGCTCAATCACGGCGATTCGGGATTCAGCACCAACCTGTGTCACCTGAGACTTCTCTTTTCTTGCGCGCTCAATCCCGGTGATCAGTTTCAGAGCATCCTGATAATGACTGCCTTCAGTACCCGCCTTGGTCACGTAGGCTTCAAGCGCTGATTGGGCTTCGTTGAAGTGAGAAGACTGCAGCATTACTCTGCCACGGTAGTAGTTATAATCGACCGGCTTTTCCGCATCCAGAAGCTGCAAGCGGTTAAGGTATTCACTGGCTTCACCCCAGTTTTCAGCAGCTACCGATTCTTCGATCGCCATCAGCAGCCTGCGAGTTTCATGCTCTGGCGCAAGTGCAGCAGCCTGACCCGCCAACAGCGCCAGGGTGATACCCACAACTCCTGCCAGTTGCTTGCTTTTTATTCTCAAGACCGAAATATGGATACTCCCAAACCCTACTGCCATGGTCCTTACTCCTGTTCGTTATCTGCACCAACTGCCTGTCTTTCTGAATCCGGCTGTTCGCGATGTGCTTCCTGCTCGGAATCAACCTCGGCCTGATCCGTAATTGCTTTCGGCAGTTCCCTTTTAACCCGCACTCCAAGCTCAACAAACCGGTTTGCCTGGGAAATAAGGTTACCCCGCCCTCTGGTTAACGTGTTCATGGCGGAATCGTAGGTAACCTGTGCGGTATGAAGTTGCCCGCCAAGGCGTTCCATGGCTTCCACAAACACCCTGAGTTTGTCATAAACTGCGCCCGCGCGCTCAGCAATCAATCGCGCGTTCTGGCTTTGGCGCTCATACCGCCAGATGTTTTCGATCGTGCGCAGCGTCGCCAGCAGTGTTGTGGGTGTTACTACAATAATCTTTCGCTCAAACGCTTCCGAGAAAAGGTTCTCGTCCTGCTGAAAAGCCGCTACAAATGCCGGTTCTATGGGCATAAAAAGCAGAACAAAGTCAGGCGAGTGCAGGCCACCAAGCTGGCTATAGTCTTTCTCACTGAGGGTACGAATGTGGTTGCGCACCGCTTCCACGTGATTCTTCAGTGCTTCTTCCCGAGCGCTGTCGCCTTCCTCCGTCACCCACTTCTGATAGTCCAGAAGAGACACCTTGGAGTCGATAACCAGGTTCCGGTTATCCGGAAGGTGCACCACCACGTCTGGCCTCAGCAGTTGGTTTTCGCGGTCTCGGTAGCTGCCTTGGGTTTCGTATTCAACGCCCTTGCGTAGCCCGGACTTCTCCAGAACCCGCTCAAGGATCAATTCACCCCAGTTACCCTGAATCTTTTTATCGCCTTTTAAAGCCCGGGTCAGGTTGGCGGCCTCTTCGGTAATTTGTCGATTAAGATCCTGAAGGGATTTTATCTCGCTGCGAAGAGCCTGCCGATCCCGGGTTTCTGAGGTGTATACATCTTCCACCCGCTTGCGGAAATCCTGCAACTGATCCCGAAAGGGGTTAAGCAAGGTATCGAGGCTTGTGCGTGTTTGTTGGGTGAAACGCTCGCTTTTCTGCTCAAAAATCCTGTTGGCGAGATTTTCGAATTCCTGCTTCAGGGCATCCCGGTTGCGCTCCAGCAGCGCAAGTTTTTCCGTAGCCGAACGCCGCTCTTCTTTCAGCACGACTTGCTGCTCTCGCAGAACTGCTCGAGCTTCGCTCAGCTCACTCGCTAGCTCATCAATCTTCGCTCGCTGGCTTTGGCGCTCTTCCAACAGTTCTTCGATCCGGCGGTTGTGCGCTGCCACGTCAGCTTGCAGGCCTGCAGCCCGGTTTTCCGCCCTCGCCTTCGCCAGAAACACGGCAACAATAACGATGGTTGCCAACAGCAGAGTCAAAAATGCCGCCACCAATCCCGGCTGGGATATCACAAATTCGCTGACGGCCTCAGGCACAGACAAGACTCCTCTGAGTTTTAAGTATTTATCAGGATTAACGTAGGCTAACGCACGCATTACATTCTATCGGAACGTAACGGGCTTTTCTTTGTTGGTCTTCGACTGTGGCGGGCGCACGGCCTGCATCACGACTGTTTGGCAATTTGGTAACGCACCTGAATCCGCTCCTGGACGCGGGACCTAATATCCATTAGAAAGATAAACGTAGCCTGCGGTTAGTGGCATTACGCTTTTTTAACGGCATTCGGGCACACTCAGAGTCAGAACCAGAGCCAAAACGGATAAACGAACATGCTGAAAGAACTCTGGCGAAAGCTGGGCGCAGATTTCCTGCAGACTGATTGCTCCGGCGATGAGTGCAAAGGAAGCATGCCCGGGATGTATGACTCAAGCGAGTTTCGTATGCTTCCTCACATCACCCACACCGGTGAGTTCCACCTTGAACGGCTGACCTCCCTGCTGAACAGCCGGTACGGCAAACGCCCTGCAGATAGTGAAACCAACAGTGACGATGCCATACGCGACCTGATCACCTATGCGGCGCGAGTGCAGGATCAGGACATTCAGCGCGAACTGCTGTTGTTTTATCTGAATTGCTCACCGGTTATTCAGGAGTACCTGCGCTCTGACGAGGTACTTGGAACGCGTCATTTCTTCTCCCCTTAACCAACTGTAAACCAAATACACAGGTCTGTTGTTGTATACTTCCGCTCCAGATATTCTCAGATCCACACTTTCAGACCGTCACATTTTTTTATTTTTGAATGTGACGGGCAACCGGCTCAGAGGTTTTCCATGTGTTCTAAACGATTGCGAGCTGGTCTATCGACTTTCTCCGTTATAGTTCTTGCAGGCAGTGTTCTGCTAACGGGGTGCTCGGCAGACAGATATTTCATGGTTCCTAAAGCGGATCTGGGTGATATGAACGCCTCTGTTCAAAGCCAGCGTGCGACTCTGGTAACCATGGAGCAAAACGCAACGGTTCGTCATGAAAAACTTCTGGAGAACAACGTCGCCTCCACGCAGAAAGTACTGGACGCGATTGCAACTCAGGTGGCTAAGCCTTCCTGCCCTCCGATCCCGGCCCAGAAGGCCTGCCCTGCCTCCGACAATGCGAAAGGCCGGGCTGACCGCCTCAAGGGGAAAGTAGTGGTCGGTGAGGTTGAGAATTTTCATCTGGCAGGCCCGGGGCTGATCTACAAAGCACGGATTGACAGCGGAGCAGAAACCTCTTCGATCGACGCACGGAATATCACCCGCTTCGAGCGCGACGGAAGCAACTGGGTTCGCTTCGACGTTCCAGTGCCAGGCACGGAAGAGTTTGTTACCCTCGAAAAAGAAATCTCCCGCCGCGTGAAAGTCATTCAGGCGAGCGCCGATGAAGCGGAGCGGCGCGTTGTTGTTGAACTTCAGTTTTCTATCGGCGATCACCAACAGGTTGCAGAATTCACGCTTGCAGACCGAAGCAACCTGACCTACCAAGCTCTTATCGGCCGCAACGTGCTCCGGGATGTCATGCTGATTGATGTCGGCAAGGAGTATGCAACGGAACTGCCCGAATCAATCCGTAACGATAATGACAACGGGGAAAAATAGTGACTACCCCCTCCCGCTCACCGTTTTATATTGCCGTTTTCCTGCTTATCACCGCAGGTATTTCTTTAGCCGTGTGGCGACACATAGAGCTTGGAATTCCCTGGCTAACCGGCGAGCAACGCCCCGTCTGGATGGTGGAAGCCCGCGTTGATTTTGATGGCGCCAACGACTCGGTTGTGGCCAGCCTGAACGTTCCGGCACAACCACCCGGGTTCCAGATTCTGACAGAACAGGCAGCCTCACCCGGCTATGGCTTCTCGATCATTGACAAGCCTGGAAGCCGTCGTGCGGAGTGGACAAAGCGTGAAGTAACGGGGCCACAAACGCTGTATTTCAAGGCCCAGTTCATACCCGACCCGGGCGCCGAGCCTGAACCACCCGCTCAGCCGCCTAAAACCAAGCAATTGTTCTGGGAAGAACCCCAAGCGACGGCTGTCCGGGAAATTCTGGCCCAGGCGAAAGAGCGTTCAAGCACACCGGAGAGTATGACGCGGGAACTGATTCGGCTGATGCAGCCAGACACCCGCGTTCAGAACACCACTTTGCTCATGTCCGAGGAAAACTACCTTCAGCTGCTGGTTAACATGCTCAACCACTCCGGTATTCCTGCCAGGACAGCCGATGGCCTCAAGCTTGAAGATGCACGTCGGAGACAGCAGCTGACCCCCTTCCTGCAAATCTATAACGGCGAACGCTGGCTCACGCTTAATCCGAAAACCGCCGCTCAGGGCGTTCCGGAAGACCTGCTGCTTTGGCGGCAAGGTTCCGAGTCACTGCTGGACGTTGTCGGCGGCGACAACTCCGAGATCAGCTTTTCCATGCTTCGGCAAACCGTACCAGCCCTCCAGCTTGTCGCCATGCAGTCCAAGGGCAACGGTCTCGGCTTTCTGAGCTTCTATGAACTCCCGATTGAGGAGCAGGGCATGTTCCGCATGCTTCTTCTACTGCCACTCGGGGCGCTGGTGGTAGCATTCATGCGTATCGTGATCGGTATTCGTACCTCAGGCACCTTCATGCCGGTACTGATTGCCGTCGCCTTTGTTCAAACCACACTTATACCCGGCCTTATTGCCTTCCTGTCGGTGGTGTCCATTGGCCTGGCGATGCGGGGATATCTCTCCAGCCTGAACCTCCTGCTTGTATCGCGGATATCTGCGCTGATCATTCTGGTCATTTTCATTACGGCAGGCTTGAGCATTTTTGGTTATCAGATGGGCTTCAATACAGGCATGACCGTAACCTTCTTTCCCATGGTCATCATCGCCTGGACGGTTGAGCGCATGTCGATTCTCTGGGAGGAAGAAGGCGGCCAGGAAGTTCTGGTTCAGGGGTCCGGCAGCCTGTTCGTTGCGATCTCTGCCTATTTGCTCATGAGCGCACCTTTGGCGGGCCACCTGACGTTCAACTTCCCCGAGCTGCACTTTGCGATTCTGGGCCTGATCCTTCTGATGGGTCAATACACCGGCTACAAGCTCACCGAACTTAGACGCTTTACGCCAATGAAGGTGTACGACTGATATGGACTGGATCTCCCCGCGCTCGCTGACCCGGCTAGGCATACTGAACATGAATCGGCGCAACGTGGACTATATTGCGCGTTACAACGAGCGCTCGTCCTATCCACTGGTAGACAACAAGCTCAAAACCAAGCTGGTTGTTGCCGAGTATGGTGTAAAAACGCCGAAACTCCTGCAGGTTGTAAAGCAACAGCATGAGATATCCCATTTCAGGGAAATGGCTGAGGGCCTCGCAGGTTTTGCCATCAAGCCCGCAAAAGGCTCCGGCGGCAAAGGCATTACGGTGATTACGGGCCGGGATGAGGATTACTTTGTAAAAGCATCCGGAGCCCGTGTGGGCGCGCCTGTGCTGGAGCGGCACCTGACCAATATTCTGGCGGGTCTCTATTCGCTTGCAGGCACGCCCGATGTCGCCATTGTTGAAAATCTGGTGGAGTCGGCCCCTTCTCTGGCCCGATACTCTCACCAGGGCGTTCCTGACATACGGATAGTCGTGTTTCAGGGCTACCCGGTTATGGCCATGCTGCGGCTTGCAACCACTGCATCTGATGGCAAAGCCAACCTGCACCAAGGCGCTGTAGGTGTGGGCCTGGACATAGGCACAGGTAAAAGCCTGAATGCGGTGCAGTTCAACCGCCCCATTACGCTTCATCCAGACACCGGCCTGGCATTGGAAAACATCAACATTGAAGACTGGGAAGAGATGCTCGAAATGGCCTCACGCTGTTATGAGGCGACCGGCCTGGGCTATATGGGTGTTGATCTTGTGGTAGACGCCAACGAAGGCCCCTTACTGCTTGAACTCAACGCTCGCCCCGGCTTGGCAATTCAAATGGCAAACGGACGCGGGTTGCTGCCAAGGCTAAGGGCTATTGAAAGCCTGAAACGCCCTCACTTTACGCCCAGAGAACGGGCAAACTACGCGATGGAAACCTTCGCCAGCCTCTAAGCCACAAACACATCATTCCCATCGGATTTTCTGACTTTCTGACTGACAAGCGTAAAAAAACCGAAGCCAAGGCTCCGGTTTTTTTACGCTTCATTGCTTACATTATTATGTCATCTCGCCTCTGGCGATCAGCAACTTGCGCTCATGGGTCAGGCCTTTCAACAGGCCCCAGGTCATGACCAGTAGAATCACCGTGAAGGGTAAGCCCGCACTGATCGCCGTTGCCTGGATAGCACCCAGCGCATCTGCACCGCCGCCAAAGATCAAGGCCGCTGCAATGGCCCCTTCCATCACCACCCAGAATACACGCTGTGCTGTGGGCGCATCGGTTTTACCACCGGCGGTTATGCTGTCGATAACCAGTGAGCCGGAGTCCGACGACGTTATAAAGAACACGAGCACCAACACAATGCCGATAAACGAAAGGATGCCTGTGAACGGCAGGTGTTCAAACATCTGGAATGTGGCCAGAGAAACCTCGGTAATACCCTTTTCTGCAAGCACACCGATACCTTTATCGATCTGCTCCAACGCTGAGCCACCAAAGGAGCTCATCCACACCGTGGTAATCACTGTCGGTATGATCAAAACAGCTGTCACAAATTCACGAACAGTCCGGCCTTTGGAAACCCGCGCAATAAACATACCCACGAAAGGTGACCAGGAAATCCACCAGGCCCAGTAGAATACCGTCCAGCCACGCAGCCAGGTTTCGTCTTCACGCCCAAACGGGTTGCTCAATGGCACGATGTTGGTCACATAGCTGACACTGGTCGCCCATATGTTTTCCAGAATGCTCATGGTCGGGCCGGCAAAAATAATGAAGAACAGCAAGATGCCCGCCAAGGCCATGTTGATGTTACTTAGCACCTTAACCCCGCCGTCAAGACCACGCAGCACAGACATAAGCGCAACAGCGGTCACACCAACGATGATAGCCATTTGAACGTTGATGCCAGAGCTCATGCCAAACAAGTAGCTCAAGCCGGAGGCCGCTTGTTGTGCACCGAAACCAAGAGACGTCGCCAGGCCGAAAATGGTCGCAACAACTGCCAGGATATCAATAATATGGCCGGGCCAGCCCCACACTTTGTCCTTCAGCAGAGGAAAAAAGGCAGAACGGATGGTCAGTGGCATACCCTTATTGAACGAAAAGAACGCTAACGAGAGCGCAACAATAGAGTAAACCGCCCAAGGATGAAGACCCCAATGATACATGGTGGCGCCCATGGCAAGATCACGGGCTTCAGGTGTGTTGGCAACCACGTCAAAAGGAGTCCCGTACCAACCAGTGTAATAGGCCACGGGCTCTGCAACGGCCCAGAACATCAGGCCGATACCCATGCCAGCCGCAAAAAGCATGGAAAACCAGGATATGGTTGAGAACTCAGGCTTGGAATCCATTCCACCCAGGCGGATTTTCCCCACAGGCATGAAAATCAACGCAATACACACGATGACAAAAATGTTGGCGCTTAGCAGGAAAAACCAGTCAAAGGTTGCAATGATGTCCAGTTTGGCGCCGTCCAGCAATTCCTTGGAGGCCTCCGGAAACATCAGCGTTCCCATGACAAAAACAACCACCAGTATTGCGGTGATCGGAAATACCGGTGCGTGCAGATCCAGCCCGAATGGTTTGATATTATCCTGGCCGGCCACGTAATCCGTCTGATACTCGTCTTTAACTACGTCGCCCACGTTTGGCGCCTCCTGGTTCTGAGTTTAGTAACGAATACTCGTCATAATCCGGATTCAAACGTTACAGGCGCGCCATACTAATGTTTTGAGCTCAAAACATCAAAAACGTCACAATGGAGACACCAACTATCAGGATAGACTAAATTCAGAACACCAAAGCTGAAAGCTTCATCAATCGGATATCAGTCAAGCGTCGTATCGATATACCCGGCCCTGTCAAAATGAAGCAAGCCATCCGATACAAGCCACCGAAAGCACCCACGAGATATTCATGGAGAAAACAACTACCTTCCCAATGCGCTACTCAGCCTATGTGATCAGCATTTCAGGCTTTATTGTCTCTCTGGCACTCAGCCTGCACCTTGAGGGAGGGTATATTTTCACGGGTATATTTGGTGCCCTGGCGATTCTTGGCACCTACGACTTGCTGCAGAAATCGCGCACGATCAGCCGAAACTACCCCATTATGGTGCACTTCCGTTACCTTTTTGAGTCCATAGGGCCCGAAATCCGCCAGTACTTTATTCAGTCTGATAACGACGAACAGCCCTTTTCAAGGGATCAGCGCACCCTCATCTATCAGCGCGCCAAAAATGTGCTGGACAAGCGCCCCTTTGGCTCGCAACTGAAAATGTATGAAGACGGTTTCGAATGGATAAATCACTCCCTCAAACCATCAAAAATCGCGAATAGCAACTTCCGTGTGCAGATTGGCTCGCGCTGCGCCAAGCCCTATAACGCAAGCGTTTTCAACATCTCTGCCATGAGCTTTGGCTCGCTTTCTGCCAACGCGATTCTGAGTCTGAACACGGGCGCCAAAATGGGCGACTTCTATCACGACACAGGCGAAGGCTCTATCTCCCGCTATCACAAGGAGCCCGGGGGCGACCTGGTCTGGGAAATCGGTTCCGGCTACTTCGGCTGTCGGAACAAAGATGGCACATTCAGCCCTGAACAGTTTGCAAGAAATGCGACGATCGATCAGGTAAAAATGATAGAGGTCAAACTATCTCAGGGTGCAAAACCCGGCCACGGAGGCATTCTCCCCGGCGCCAAAGTAACACCGGAAATTGCAGAAGCCCGAGGTGTATCCGTTGGCGAAGACTGCATATCGCCCGCACAGCACTCGGCCTTTTCAACGCCCATTGAAATGCTTGAGTTTCTGGACCAGCTCCGCGAACTGTCCGGAGGTAAACCAGTGGGTTTCAAGCTGGCTATCGGCCACCCCTGGGAATGGTTTGCTATTGTTAAAGCGATGCTCGAGACCGGGCGCAAGCCCGACTTTATTGTTGTAGACGGCGGCGAAGGTGGCACTGGCGCAGCGCCCCTGGAGTTCATCAATCGTATTGGAACGCCCATGACAGAGGCGCTTCTTCTGGTTCACAACACTCTGGTGGGCACCAATCTAAGGGAAGATATCGCCATTGGTGCTGCCGGGAAAATCACCTCTGCTTTCAATATTGCACGTACGCTCGCCTTGGGAGCTGACTGGTGCAACGCGGCCCGCGGCTACATGTTTTCACTGGGCTGCATCCAGGCCCTGAATTGCCATACTGGTCGCTGCCCCAGCGGTGTTGCCACTCAGGACCCCAGAAGAAGCAACAAGCTGGATGTAGAAGACAAAAGCAAGAGGGTGTACAACTTCCACAAAAACACTCTGGATGCGCTGCAAAACCTGCTGGAAGCCTCCGGCCTGCGCCACCCCGGCGAGCTGGGACCCGAGCACATTGTTCGCCGGGTGTCGAAAACGAAAGTACACTCGTACATCGACCTGTTCCCCTTCCTTGCGCCCGGCGCACTGCTAGAGGGTAAAACCGGCATGGCGGTCTTTGATAAATACTGGGCTGTATCGCAACCAGACAGCTTTGATCCGCCAGAGTTCGTGCAGAAGCTCAGAGAAACCAAGCTCCGCTAAAAATCCGGGAGCGAAACCCACAAAGTCTGTTTATTTTTGCTTTGGGCTAGTGTAGACTTCGCTCCCGCTAAGCCACTGAGATTCCTCTTTAAGTCTCTTTGGCTCATGTCATCAAAGCTTGGTATCAAAGCCCGGTTTCGAAACGACGGCATATAGCGTATCGGGGCGTAGCGCAGCTTGGTAGCGCACTTGCATGGGGTGCAAGGGGTCGTAGGTTCAAATCCTACCGTCCCGACCAGATTTATCAAACACTTAGCCCGGTCTCGAAAGAGTCGGGCTTTGTTGTTTCTGAGAAAAAGCCTTTTTCGTCACCGTTTCGCGTGCTTCTCAAACATCTCCTTTGTAAGAAACGGCTCCACAAGTCGGCCGAAGTCCTCACCGCCCATTTTCTCAAAATCCCGCTTTAATTGTCTGCGGCGATTGCGCTCTTGTTTCAACTGCTCCTGAAGCAACTGGTTTTGCAGACACATCAACCCAGCCAGATCGCCAAGACGAGACGATCTCTGCTCTACCTCAGCAACGACAACCTCCTGTTCAGAACACCGCTCACGAAGCTCCTGCGGGCTCTCTCTGTCGCCAAAATCTGGCAGAGTTAATTCATCCAAATATCTCAGTATCTTAGCCCAACACACCTGAGCGTCACCAAGCAGGCGCCAAGCGTCTTTTTTGCAGATTCACCATCCGCCTTCCCTGACCGAATATCACGGTGAAGAATGTGGCAGTCAGACTCAAACCGCTTTTGCTGATCCTCAAGACACGAAACAAATCCCATAACAGCCCTCCTTTCTTGTTGTGTTCTGAAAACATTACCAACAGAAAGTGGCGTCGCCCTGTATAAAGTTGTGGCGAATAATGGCAATCGTACCAACACCGAATTCCAGACGCTGGTACCTCGCTAATTTCCAGTAAGTATTATGAACAAGAATGGGAATGATGATATGGAAGTTTTGAGACTGGCAGAAGTGATTGGGAAAACCGGCCTGGCAAGATCGACCATTTATAAGTACGCCGATCCGGGAAGGTTCCCCAGACCCATATCGCTGGGTGGTAAATCGGTAGGTAATCCCTCCGCTAAAAATGGAGGGATTACCCCCTACCCCTGCAATTTCACGTAAGGCTTCAATACGTTAAGCCAAGCCAAAGGTTTTTGCTTCAACCAGTAACGGTTGTTCAATGCTAACCGCGCGCCCAAGGGGGAATGGGTGATAGCACCTGGATCAGAACCCAACCGCCGGATTCTCTACATTCACAGCGGTTCTGGATCGCTGGCAACCCCAAAAGCCATCGCGCCATTACTGACCGGTTGTCGAGGTTGGCACACGCCTGCGTATTCGCCATTGATTGCCGGCTAATGCCGGAAGTGGCGGTGCAGTTACCGCTCTTTCTGGTTAAAATTTGTTCATGTTTTATGGTCTATTTTCACTGTGAAAGTGGACCATAAAATATGTCAGGGATCGCTGAAAGAACTGCCTGTAACCCCATAATAATACGTCGCTTTTCATGACACCAACCTTCAGTTTAAGTGCCAAAACTGAAAGAAAAAACCATAAAATCAAGCTACTATATAGAGATGCAGGTGGCAGCTTTTCAGCCCACAAAGCGGGTGTTTATTGGGAGTAGCAGGTGCCAACCAATTGCCACCTTGAACACGTATATTTGTGAGGAGCGTCGCTGCGGAACATTACAAATTCTGTTAGGTGATCACCAAACGTTCGAGCCTGCTCTACGCTTTATATAGTGTTAATCAACGTTCGGCGGCACAGCATTTTTGCTTGTATGCTGCCGAATCATGTAGGAGAAAGTGCTATGCAGTGGAAAAATTCTTTGGCCGTTTTGTGCCTGACTGTATCGCCAGCGCTTGCATTAGCTGAACCTGAGGCCGGCGATCGGCTCTTTACCCTTTCGGGTTCCGGAGCGAGCGACTCTGGCTTCGATAACAACACTACCAGTATCAGCTTTGATCTTGGCCAGTTTTACTCAGACCACACAGTTTTTGGTATTCGCCAAAGTGTTGGCTTTGCCGATTCCGATAATGACTCAAGCTGGAATGGTGCGACCCGGGTGTTCGGGGATTATCATTTTGATGCAGGGAAATGGCAGCCATTTATTGGTGCAAACATTGGTGGCATCTATGGGGACGGTGTTGATGAGACCTTCTTCGCAGGGCCCGAGGCCGGCGTGAAGTACTACGTCAAACCAAAAACCTTCATCACGTTTCAGACGGAGTATCAGGTTTTCTTTGATAGTGCGAGCGAAGCCAACGATAACTTCGACGACGGTGCCTGGGCGTACAGTGCCGGTATTGGTATTAACTTCTAAACCTGAAATGCGACGAACACAGGCTTCTTTCGGGAAGCCTGTGTGTTTAATGACCGATTTCATCTGCAATGACACTCTGCTCAATGCCTTTGGCAACCCAGTGAACGTCACAGTTTTGCCAGCGCCTCAGGCTCAGCAGCGCACCAATCTGTTACCATGACCCAAACTCCCAACAAAGAGCTGAACCACGATGGATGCAACCAAGTTTTACATTAATGGGAAGTGGGTTACACCTGAGGGAACCCAACACCTGGACGTTATAAACCCTTCTGATGAAAAGGGATTTTCCAAGATAACGCTAGGCTCGCAGGCTGATACGGACAAAGCTGTCAGTGCTGCAAAGAAAGCATTACCGGCCTGGTCGGCGTCTACCAAAGAACAACGTATTGAGCTGTTGGAACGTTTATTTGAGACCTACAAGGAACGCGCAGAAGAGATGGCCCAAACCATCAGCCAGGAAATGGGCGCGCCCATTGACCTTGCGCGAAGCGCACAGGTTGGCGCCGGCGCCGCGCACCTGAAGAACACCATCCGTGCCCTGAAGTCTTTCAACTTTGAACACCCTCTCGGTGAGCACGCACCGGACAACATCATTTTGCACGAGGCGATAGGTGTCTGTGCGCTGATCACACCCTGGAACTGGCCGATGAACCAAGTGATGCTGAAGGTCGCTCCAGCGCTCGCCGCAGGTTGCACGGTGGTTATCAAGCCGTCTGAGATCTCGCCTCTGTCGGCAATGCTTCTTGCCGAAATGATTGATAGCTCGGGCTTCCCGGAAGGCGTTTTCAACCTTGTTAACGGCGATGGCGCAGGCGTTGGTTCGCAACTGTCCGAGCACCCGGATGTTGATCTGGTCAGCTTTACCGGCTCCACCCGTGCCGGCAAAGCAATCACAATTGCTGCAGCAGACACCATGAAACGAGTCGGCCTGGAGCTGGGTGGCAAAGGCGCCAATATCATCTTTGCTGACGCTGACGAAAAGGCAGTGACCCGTGGTGTACGCCACTGCTTCGCTAACTCGGGCCAGTCCTGCAACGCTCCCACGCGAATGCTGGTGGAAAAGTCTCTTTACAAACAGGCCGTTGAAACCGCAGCGATGATTGCTGGTAAAACCGACGTAGGTCTTGCAGGTAATGAAGGTCGGCATATCGGGCCGGTAGTGTCCGGGCAGCAGTTCCTGAAGGTTCAGGCGTTGATCAAAAAGGGTATAGAGGAAGGTGCTACGCTGGTAGCTGGCGGTGAAGGCAGGCCAGAAGGTTTTGAGGAAGGCTATTTCGTGAAACCAACCGTGTTCGCGGATGTCACACCCAACATGACCATATGGAGTGAAGAAATTTTCGGCCCGGTTCTGGCTATCACGCCTTTTGAAACAGAAGAGGAAGCGATAGAGCTGGCGAACGATACGCTCTACGGGCTTACCAACTATATCCAGACCTCCGACAAAGACAAAGCCCGCAGGGTCGCCAGGCAGGTCAGGTCGGGCATGGTGGAAATTAACGGCAAATCCGGATCGGCAGGCTTTCCATTCGGCGGTATGAAGCAGTCCGGTAATGGCAGCCGCGAAGGTGGCGTCTGGGGCCTGGAAGAGTTCCTGGAAGTTAAATCCGTCACCGACTGGTAACGTTTACCACCGTTTCTAAAAGGTTGACCAATCGCCCCGGAGCCCGAGAGGGATCTCCGGGGCGATTGCCTTACAAGCCCTTCACATCAATCCTCAAGGCGTTCATCCATTCGGCGAAAAGCGGCCGACTGATCCATCAGCCGGTCAAATAGACCCCGGGGAACCATGGCAGCTTCGGACGCCTCTTCCACAAAGGCCTCTGCACGGTATTCATAGCCCGTCATCAGGCAGCCAATAGACAAGGTACAAATATCATCAGCGCCCATGCGGTACAGCACGATACTGTTGCCGGACACGCCTGTCATCTGGACCTTAACCGCACCACTAAGCATGAGCGGCAGGCCCTTGCAATGCTCACCTGCGCGGAACAGGATTTGTCCCGGAGGAAAGCGCATAACCTTAATACTTTCAACGGCTTCCTTTTGAAGTTCCCGAGGCAGGGTTTCCAGAATACTGTGGTGCAACATGAGTCTTCCCTGAGCTTTTAATACGGACAGCGCCAGTGTGACTTTATCACTGAACTGGCTCGCTGTGAGCGCTAAAGTAAGAATCGTAGCCTCATACCAACACAGGAGAATGGATCATGAACATTAATATGGGTTCTGCAGACCGGATCATTCGCGCCCTTGTCGGAATTATACTTCTGGCACTGGTGTTTGTCGGGCCACAAACACTCTGGGGCTGGATTGGTATCGTGCCGCTGGCGACCGCGCTGATTGGCAACTGCCCTGCGTATTCACTGCTGGGTATAAAAACCTGCAAAAAGCAGTAAATTAAGCCCGATACAAAAAAGCCGAAGTGACGGGGAATCACTTCGGCTTTTTTGTTTGAGGAGTCTGGTTATTTTACGGGTGCATTGAGTACGTCCAGCACCTCTTCCAGCTCGGATATCATCTGTCGAATAAGCTGCTTGTACTGAGTGGTATCGTCCTTCACCTCATGGCTGCTAAGCTTCTGCTTGGCACCACCAATCGTGTAACCCTGCTCGTACAGCAAACTGCGTATCTGGCGAATGGTAATAACGTCAGCTCGCTGATAATACCGGCGATTACCCCGTCGCTTTACGGGTGACAGCTGGGGGAACTCCTGCTCCCAATAGCGCAGTACGTGGGCTTTCACCGCGCACAGCTCCGCTACCTCACCGATCGTGAAATAACGCTTCCCGGGAATAGCGGGGAGTTCGTTGTTATGACTGGGTTCCAACATACGCTTCTACTTTCTGTTTCAGTTTCTGTCCCGGGCGAAACGTAACAACACGTCGTGCGCTTATAGGAATCTCTTCACCGGTTTTCGGATTTCGTCCCGGACGCTGTTTTTTATCGCGCAGGTCAAAATTCCCGAAACCCGACAGTTTTACCTGTTCGTTGTGACTGAGCGCGCCTCTGATCTCATCGAAAAAAGCTTCCACCATTTCCTTGGCTTCGCGTTTGTTCAGGCCCAACTCCTCATACAAGCGCTCTGCCATTTCCGCTTTCGTCAAAGCCGCCATCTCTCAACTCCTCAGTGTTGCCCCCAACTCTTCCTTCAATGCGCTGATGACACCGTCGAAGAGCGAATGCACCTCATCTTCATTCAACGTGCGCTCAGGATGTTGCCAGAACAGGCTCAGCGCCAGGCTTCGGTTACCCTCGCCCAGACTCTCTCCTTCGTAAACATCAAACGCACGCAACGCGGTCAGGCGTTCGCCGGCATGTTTTCGGGCTACACGCTCAACATCAGCAAACGCGACCTCACCACCGATAATAATAGCCAAATCCCGGCGAACTTCCGGAAATTTCGAAATTTCTTTGAAATTAGGCACATATCCGGTAACGATCGAATTCAAGGATAGCTCAAACATTAGAATCGTGCCATTAAGTTCAAGATTTTTCTGAACTTGTGGGTGCAATGTGCCCAGCCATCCGACATGTTGGCCATCCCGGAGGAGTTCTGCCGTCTGGCCCGGGTGCAGAGCCGGGTGCTGGCCACCCACAAACCCGATCTCGATACCCAGCAAACTGAACAGTCCTTCCAACTCTCCTTTTACATCAAAGAAGTCCGCAGTTCTGCGACCGTTTACCCAGTTTTCGGGGTATTGTGAACCAACAACAACGCCTGCCAGCATGGGTTGCTGATCAATGCGCTGGCCGTCCTGCAGAAAACGCAAACCTGTCTCGAACAGCCGGATACGCGACTGCTGTCGGTTCTGATTGTGGGCAACTGTTTTCAGCAAGCCACTCCAGAGGCTGGTTCGCATCACAGACAAGTCCGATGAAATCGGATTTGCCAACGCAATGCCTTCATGCTCGGGATCTATCTGCGTCTGCACCTTGGGGTCCACAAAGCTGTAAGTGATCGCCTCCTGATAACCGTGGGAAACAAAGTAATCACGTATGGCCGAAACCGGGCGAGTCGCTTCTTCGTTCACTCTCAGTCCAAGGGAACCTGTCGGCTCGGTAACCGGCAGGTTGTTGTAGCCATAGATGCGCCCCACTTCTTCGATCAAATCTTCTTCGATCGAAATATCGGGGCGAAAACTGGGCACAGTGATGCGCCAACCGTTCTTCAGTAATTTCCCAATGCCCAGGCCGAGCCGGATCAGGATTTGCTCAACCGTGGTGCGATCGATTTCAAGACCCAGCACGTCAGCCAGCCGCTGTGAACGAAGATCAATTGTGCGCCTTTTTGGCAGGTGCTCTGCACTGGCCACCTCAACAATCTCGCCAGGCTCGCCGCCTACGATGTCCATGAGCAGATGGGTCGCACGCTCCATGGCGTCACGGGCAAGCTCATAATCCACTCCACGCTCGAAGCGGTGCGATGCATCCGTATGCAGGCCGTAATGACGGGCTTTGCCCGCGAGGGTGATCGGGTCAAAGTAGGCCGCTTCAAGCACCAGATCGCGGGTTTTGGAGCTCACACCTGAGTGCTCGCCACCCATAATGCCAGCGATAGCAATGGGTTTTTCATGATCTGCGATAACGAGTGTCTGCTCCGTCAGCTCAACTTCCTGACCGTCCAGCAGCACCAGTTTCTCTGCCGGAAGTGCCATGCGCACGACAATCCCTTCGCTGATCTCATCGCGATCAAATGCGTGCAGTGGCTGCCCCTGCTCCAACATCACGTAGTTGGTCACATCCACGGCTGCATCAATTGAACGAACGCCTGATCGCCGGAGTTTTTCCTGCATCCACAAGGGCGTCGCGGCCTGAAGATTCACATTGCGAAGAATGCGGCCGAGGTAACGCGGACAACCCTCAGGAGCATCAACGCGGATGTCAGGAACCTCAGAATGTACGGCATCAACCGGATCAATCTGCGGTGATTGCGAAACCATGCTGTTCAGCACGCCGACTTCGCGAGCAATGCCTTTGATCGAGAGGCAGTCACTGCGGTTAGGCGTCAGATCCACATCGATGGCTACGTCATTCAGCTTGAGATAATCACTTACCGCTGCCCCTACCGGCGCATCGGCGGGCAGCTCCATGATACCGTCGTGATCTTCAGACAGCCCCAGCTCGGATCCTGAGCACAACATTCCTTCGGACGGCTGGCCACGAAGTTTTGCTTTCCGGATTTTGAAATCACCGGGCAGCACTGCGCCAATCACTGCAAAAGGCACCTTCAAACCCTGGCGCACATTCGGAGCGCCACACACAACCTGGACTGTCTGGCCGCCATCACTCACTTGGCATACACGAAGTTTGTCAGCATCCGGGTGGGGCTCTACAGACAAAACCTCTCCAACCACCACCCCTTGAAACTTACCGGCTACGGGCTCGAAGCCATCGACTTCCAGCCCTGCCATTGTAATCTGGTCCATCAACTCCTGAGAGCTGATCTCCGGGTTAACCCACTCGCGCAGCCACTGCTCACTGAATTTCATGGTTATTGCCTTATCCTGATGCGGTTTCGACTGTTGATTTGGATGCCGTAAAGCGCCGTATTAGCGGAACTGACGCAGAAAACGCAGATCGTTCTCAAAGAACATCCGCAAGTCGTTCACGCCATAACGGAGCATGGCCAGACGCTCTACGCCCATACCGAATGCAAAGCCCCGGTACTCCTCGGCATCAATGCCGCAATACCCGAATACCTTGGGGTGCACCATGCCGCAACCCATAATTTCCAGCCATTTGATGCTGCCATCGGCTTCCCGACCCCACTCAATATCCACCTCGGCGGAGGGTTCAGTGAACGGGAAGTAGGACGGACGAAAGCGCACTTGAAGGTCACGCTCAAAAAACACCCGCAGAAACTCTTCTACCGTACTTTTCAGATCGGCAAAACTGACATTTTTTTCGACCAGCAACCCTTCAACCTGATGGAACATCGGGGTATGGGTCATATCCGAATCACAGCGATAAACCCGCCCTGGGCAGATCATGCGAAATGGGGGCTTTCCGGCTTCCATGGTACGAATCTGCACCGGGGACGTGTGGGTGCGCAGCAAGGTGCCGGGATTAAAATAGAAGGTATCATGCATAGCCCGGGCGGGATGGTGGCCCGGAATGTTGAGAGCTTCGAAGTTATGGTAGTCGTCTTCAATTTCCGGGCCCTGCTCTACGGTGTAGCCGGCGCGGGAAAAGAAGTCTTCGATACGTTGGAGAGTTCGGGTAACCGGGTGCAATCCACCAAGATCCTGACCGCGACCAGGTAGGCTTACGTCTATGGATTCACCGGCGAGCTTCTGCTCAATGGCGACCCGCTCAAGGTCACTGCGCCGCGCATTAATCGCTTGCTCAACCTGCCCTTTTGCCTCATTTATCTTCTGGCCGGCTGCGGGACGTTCCTCTGCAGAGAGTTTGCCCAGAGTTTTCGCTTGCTGGGTAATTACGCCTTTCTTGCCGAGGTATTCCACACGAATTTGATCAAGCGCCTGCAAGCTGCCGGCTTGTTCTACTGCTGCCAAACCGCCCTGAACCAGTTGCTCCAGGTTTTCCATTGACCCTGCTCCAAACCAGAAGTGAGGATTTCAAAAAAATGAAATCTTGAAACAAAAATAGGGGAAGAGCGTGCCCTTCCCCTATTAAACAATGTCTGTTGCGCTTAATGGATAGGCGCCTGACACCGGATCGATTCGCAATCGATGAAAGAGCTAAGCGATCAGAGAGATGCTTTGGCTGTATCAACAACAGCGGCAAATGCCTGCTGCTCGTTCATGGCCAGATCAGCCAGAACCTTACGATCGATCTCAACGTTTGCCTTTTTCAGACCAGCGATCAAACGGCTGTATGACAGACCGTTAGCGCGGGCACCGGCGTTAATACGTGCAATCCACAGAGCGCGGAATGAACGCTTACGGTTACGACGGTCGCGATATGCGTACTGACCGGCTTTAATAACCGCTTGCTTGGCAACGCGGAACACACGGCTACGGGCACCGTAGTAACCCTTGGCCTGCTTTAAAATCTTCTTATGACGACGACGTGCAACCACGCCACGCTTAACACGAGCCATACTTTAATCCTTCTACCTTAAAACCGTTGTGAGTGTATTGCTGCGTTACTTACCGAGCATACGCTTTACGGAAGCCACATCAGATTTGACAACCAATGAAGTACCACGCAGCTGACGCTTACGCTTGGGACTCTTCTTGGTCAGAATGTGACTGGTGAAGGCTGACTTGTGCTTGAAGCCGGTAGCAGTCTTCTTGAACCGCTTGGCCGCTCCACTTTTGGTTTTCATTTTAGGCATTTTTTAAAACTCCGCATTCTGTTTTTAGTGCATCAATGTGAACCTGAACGACAAATCCCCCGCTTGGTGCAGGGGACAAATCATTGAGTCAGATTCACTTCTTTTTGCGGGGAGCCACAATCATGGTCATCTGGCGGCCTTCCATTTTCGGCCGCATTTCAACCTGAGCCAGCGCGTCAATATCTGCTTCAATGCGTTCCATGAGCTTCATACCAATTTCCTGGTGTGCCATCTCACGGCCACGGAAGCGGATAGTGATCTTGCCGCGGTCCCCGCCTTCAAGGAAACGTACCAGGTTGCGTAGTTTTACCTGATAATCCCCTTCTTCAGTTCCTGGTCGGAACTTAAGCTCTTTGACTTGCGTCTGTTTCTGTTTCTTCTTGGCAGCAGCCTTCGCCTTTTTCTCGTCGAAGACCTTTTTACCATAGTCCATTATTTTACAGACGATCGGATCGGAATCTGTAACCTGTACCAGATCCAGGGTCGCCTCCTCTGCCATCTTGAGGGCGTCTTCGATCGATACCACACCAACCTGATTGCCTTCGGCATCGATCAGGCGGACTTCAGTTGCATCAATATTCTCATTGATCGGCGCCTTTGGAGTACGCCCACCCCGATTCGTTCGCTGTTTAATAGTCAATTCTCCGTCTTGATTCTGCCCTTGCGCTCAACATCTTCCTGCAGAAGCTGCTCAAACGCTTCGAGCGATAGGGTTCCCAAATCTTCACCTTTGCGGGTTCTCACCGCAACGGCGTTGTTTTCGACTTCTTTATCGCCGACAACGACAAGGTAGGGAACTTTGTTAATAGTATGCTCGCGGATTTTAAAGCCGATCTTCTCGTTTCTCAAGTCAGCATTAACCCTAAAGCCTAAAGAATCGAACTTTTTCGCCAGATTCTGACAATAATCACGCTGATTATCGGTAATATTGAGAATTGCCACCTGAGTCGGAGCCAGCCATGTCGGGAATGCGCCCTCGTACTCCTCAATCAGAATACCAATAAACCTCTCGAACGAGCCCAGCACTGCGCGATGCAACATCACCGGCGTTTTACGCTCTGAATTGTCAGCGACATATTGCGCGCCCAGGCGACCAGGCATGGAGAAATCTACCTGGATGGTGCCACATTGCCATACCCGACCGATACAATCCTTGAGAGAAAACTCGATTTTCGGGCCATAAAAAGCACCTTCGCCCGGCAAAAGCTCCCAGTCGACACCTTCACGGTTCAGAGCTTCCTCTAATGCAGCCTCGGACTTGTCCCAAACTTCATCAGAGCCAACGCGCTTTTCCGGGCGGGTAGACAGCTTGTACAAAATTTCGGTAAAACCAAAATCCTTGTAAACCTCATGCAGCAGGTCAATAAACCTGGACACTTCCTTCTGAATCGCATTTTCCTCACAGAAAATGTGGGCGTCATCCTGGGTAAAACCACGCACCCGCATCAACCCGTGCAATGCACCGGAGGCTTCGTTGCGGTGACAGGAGCCGAATTCCGCCAACCGCAGCGGCAAGTCCTTATAGCTTTTCAGGCCCTGATTGAACACCTGGATATGGCAAGGGCAGTTCATCGGCTTGATGGCGAAGTCATGTTTTTCCGACTCAGTGGTGAACATGCCCTCTTTGAACTTGTCCCAATGGCCGGATTTTTCCCAAAGTGCGCGGGACACGATCTGAGGTGTCTTTATTTCCTGATACCCGTGGCGGCGCAGAATATCGCGCATGTACTGCTCAATCTCCTGGTACACAGCCCAGCCATCCGGATGCCAGAACACCATGCCGGGAGCTTCTTCCTGCATATGAAACAGGCCAAGCTTCTTGCCCACTTTGCGATGGTCACGCTTTTCGGCTTCTTCGATGCGATGCAAGTAGGCTTTCAGATCCTTCTTGTTGGCCCAGGCAGTGCCGTAAACCCGCTGCAACTGTTCGTTGCCGGTATCGCCACGCCAGTAGGCCCCGGCAACCTTGGTGAGTTTGAAAGCCTTCATTTTACCGGTGCTGGGCACGTGCGGGCCGCGGCACAGATCGATAAAATCACCTTGGCGGTAGAACGACAGATCCTCTTCGCCCGGAATGTCCTCAATAATGCGAACTTTATACTCTTCACCCATTTCAGTGAATAGCGCAACAGCTTCGCTGCGGGACATCACGGAGCGGGAAACTGGCAGATCCTGCTTGGCAAGTTCCGCCATGCGCTTTTCAATACGCGCCAGATCTTCATTGGTGAAAGGGCGGTCGTATTTGAAATCGTAGTAAAAACCGTCATCGATCACTGGGCCTATGGTGACCTGAGCGTCCGGAAACAACTCTTTGACCGCCATGGCCAGCAGGTGGGCCGTAGAGTGACGAATAACCTCAAGGCCGTCAGGGTCGCGCTCTGTGATGATGGCGAGCGCTGCGTCTTGTTCGATCAGGTGACTGGTATCGACCAGGCTGCCATCGACTTTACCGGCCAGGGCGGCCTTGGCCAGACCGGCGCCGATATCGGCTGCCACATCGTGTACGCTGACAGGTTGGGCAAAACTGCGATGACTGCCATCAGGCAGGGTTACTACGGGCATGGTGCGCTCCAAAAGAGTGTTCCAGAGAGTGCTCTGGAAAGAACTCAGCGGTGATCTATACCAAAGACCACTTGTGTTAATAGCCGCCGCGATACAAACCACGGTGCCAAAGAAGGGAGGCAGTTTAACAGAAAAAAACCCGGCGGGTTAATGCCGGGTTTTGCTTTGAGTTTTGCCTGAACCGATACCTGTGCCCGCCGCTTAACGCGAGGGCACAAAGTCCGGTCGCTCGGGCTCACCAGCCCTGCGACGCAACTGCAAGAAAGCAAGCAAACCCAGCAACAGCAGTGCTGGAATGAACATCAGCTCTTTCGGCGGTCGCGGATTCGCTACCTGCACGGTATCGATAGTCCAGCCAAAGCTCAGCCCGGCTTTTTCCGCATCGCTGCCAAAGTTGACGAACTCGACGTTCATCACCCCTCCTGCCTCGGAAACTTCCAGGCCGGCTGCGGCCAACCGCTGCTCAGGCGTATCGCCCGCTGGCAGCGGCAACTGCAGATACTTCGATGTGTCGTCGCCAGACAACGACATACCCGAGGCCTGAAGAACGATGGGCTGGTCTGC
>TARA_R110001606_G_scaffold69099_2_pt1 | contig 24462 bp, 1 predicted proteins | sample TARA_R110001606 | Tara Oceans TARA_R110001606 (sample SAMEA4398315) | marine metagenome | biome: Polar Biome; feature: [SRF] surface water layer (ENVO:00010504); material: water (ENVO:00002006), including particulate matter (ENVO:01000060) such as... | depth 5 m
AAAAAAGAATCAAAATATTGACCGTTTAAGAACTATTGTTGTTGATGCTGGTGCGAAAGGTGCACTGACCACAGAAAAAATTAATGAAATAGCACGTCCATTATTTGAAGCTGAACCTTTATTGGCTGATTTAGCTATTTTTACCACTGACGCTGAACCCACTTATCAAATTGAGACTATAGATTTTCAGCACTGCGAAGTAGCAGCTGACGAATTAGCCTTTCTACAATATACATCTGGCTCAACGGGTGAGCCAAAAGGGGTAATGGTTAGCCAAGCCAATATTCTCGATAATCAAGAAATGATGAAGCAAGCCTTTGGTCATGATCACAGCACCGGTATTGTCAGCTGGTTACCGCACTTTCATGATATGGGTCTTATTTTTGGTATTTTGCATCCGATCTATATTGGTGCACCAGCGGCTTTGATGAATCCGACTTACTTTTTACAAAAGCCGTATCGCTGGCTCAAACTGTTAAGTGATACTAAAGCTGTAACCTCTAGTGCGCCTAACTTTGCTTATGATTTATGTGTCGATACGGTTAAAGATACTGATTTAAAAAACCTCGATTTATCACATTGGCGCTCTGCATTAAATGGTGCGGAGCCCGTTCGAGCGACGACGTTGGAGCGCTTTGTAGAGAAATTTAAAGGGTGTGGTTTTCGCCGTGACAGTATTTCTCCTTGTTATGGTATGGCGGAAACAACTTTATTTGCAAGCGGTGGTAAATTATCACACTCGCCAACTGTGTTACGTCTTATCACTGCAGAATTACAAACAGGTAAAGTAACAAACGTAACGCATGGCGATGATGATTCATTTTGTGATTTACACACATCATCCGATAACTCGCCTTATTATGCGGTGTCGTGTGGCATTACGTGGCACAACCATACAATGGCCATTGTTAATACTGACACTAATAAACGCTGTGCTGATGGCGAAACCGGCGAAATTTGGATCAAAGGTGCAAGTGTTGCACAAGGTTATTGGGGAAAAGCCGCATTAACAAAAGAAATATTTCAGGCCTATGTTGATGATAACGATGGCCCATACTTACGCACTGGCGACTTAGGCTTTGTATATCGCGATGAGTTGTTCGTCACTGGGCGCTCTAAAGATGTATTAATTTTTCGCGGTAAAAATTATTACCCACAAGATATTGAATTGACGGTAAGTAACGCAAATGCTGCACTTGATAATAACGGTGGTGCGGCATTTTCAATAATGTGCGAACAGCAAGAGCGACTTGTCATTGTGCAACAAGTAAAACGTACTGCGGTTCGTAAACTTGATCCTGAAGCGATATGTAAAGATGTGATCCAAGCGATTACAGAGCAGCATGGTATTACGCCCTATGATGTTGTACTGATAAAACCTGGGCGAGTATTAAAAACATCTAGCGGAAAAATTCAACGTCAAGAAAACAAACGTCATTACTTAGCGCAGCAGCTAACGCCACTTTATCAATTGCGTGGTTCTTTTGAGAGCGAAACGTTTGAGCCACAATCCGCAGATATATTCAGTAGCCACTGTGCACTTGAAGATGAACAACATGCAAATTTACTTAGCTTGTTGCAAAGCGTTGTTGCACAGGAAGTTGATATGGACCCGCAATCACTTGCTGTTGATGCTTCATTTCAATCTTTAGGGGTTGATTCAATGAAGGCGGTGCGTATTTCGGGTGAGTTAATGGAATTGCATGATATTGAGTTAGAGCCGACAGTTTTATATGACTATCCATCTATTTCAAAGCTTGCTAATTATTTATGGCAATTTGCTGCGATCCGAACTGCTGCTATATCATCAAATACAGTCACTATGCCCGCGGCTATACCCACACTAAATGAAGCTGCTCAGTCTCTAAGGGACTGCACGGACAAAGACATTGCCATTATAGGGATGGCATGTCGTTACCCTGAAGCTGAAAGTATAGAGGCGTTTTGGCAGCTATTATGTAACCAACAAGATGCAATTGGACTGCCAAACGAAAGTCGCGGCATGTTATGCCCACATTTGGATAATACCCGTTTAGGTGGTTACATCAGTGACATTGAACAATTTGATGCAAATTTATTTGGTATTTCTCCAACCGAAGCTAAGCATATAGATCCTCAGCATCGATTGTTGCTAGAAACCAGTTACCATGCCATTGAAGCCGCAGGTTATGCGCCGATGCAATTATCGGGTGCAAAAGTAGGGGTTTATATTGGTATCTCGCAAAATGATTACTTCTTACTTTCTCAGCAATATGAAAAGCAAAATGCTTATTTAGGTACTGGTACTGCGCTGAGTATTGCGGCTAATCGGTTATCGTATTATTACAACTTCAGCGGGCCAAGTGTTGCAGTTGATACAGCATGCTCATCTTCGTTAGTTGCATTGCATTTAGCCATGCAAAGTATTCACAGTGGTGAAATAGCCCAAGCTTTGGTGGGCGGGGTGAATTTGATCCTCAGTGATGAGGTAACGAACGCCTGTGAAAACGCGCAAATGCTTGCAAAAGATGGCCGTTGTAAAACGTTTTCAGACTCTGCAGATGGCTATGTACGAAGTGAAGGGGTGGGATGTTTATTATTAAAGTCGTTAGCGCAGGCAGTACAGGATAACGACCCTATTTACGGGGTACTAAAAGGCAGTGCAGTCAATCAAGATGGCCGCAGTAATGGCATTACAGCACCTAATGGCTTGTCACAGCAAAGTGTTATTAAGTCGGCGTTAGCTAATGCACAAATTGCAGCAGATGATGTGCAATATGTTGAAGCCCATGGCACTGGTACAGAGCTGGGTGATCCAATAGAAGTATCGGCGCTGAGTAAAGTATATAGGCCACAAACAAGCTTAGCTGAGCCACTTACTGTGGGCGCTGTGAAAGCGAATATTGGCCATTTGGAATCGGGTGCAGGCATTGCTGGTGTGATCAAAACCATGTTATGCATGCAGCATAAAAAAATACCCGGCCAAGCTCATGCTAAAGAGCTTAACAAACACATTGCTTGGCATAAAATTGCGTTAAAAATTAATCGTGATTTACAGCCGTGGCCTGTTGGTTCAGACAATGGTTGTATTGCTGGTGTTAGCTCGTTTGGTTTTGGTGGCACCAATGCACATATTATCTGTGCGAGTGCACCTCAACGTGCGGTCGATACCATTGATTTAGCCTCGCAAACGGGATTTTATCTGTTACCGTTATCAGCTAAAACTCCAGATGCGTTAGCCAATTTACTGACGCGTTATGAAACGAGATTAAAGAGTTTATCTGATAATGAATTTGATGCGCTGATCTACACAGCAGCACATCTGACTAAGTTTAAAGAAGCAAAACGTGCCGTATGCGGCGAAGATCGTGCAGGTTTATTACGTGCGATGCGTGGCTTAAATACAACTTCGCATTTAAGTGCGGCTGAAAATGATAAAGCTGCGACAAATTATGAGTTAGTAATGCTATTTACTGGTCAGGGCTCGCAATATCCTGCAATGGCAAAACAATTGTATGATACGCAAATTGTATTTAAAAACGCGATTGATGAATGTGATCATTTACTTGGCGATAGACTCGGCGAGTCATTGCTAACGGTTCTGTATCAGCAAAGCCATAAACAGTTTTTAGAACAAACTAACTGGACTCAAGTCGGCTTATTTGCGGTTGAGTATGCTACGGCCAAATTAATGATCCACTTTGGCGCCACTCCTAAGCTGTTATTAGGTCACAGTGTTGGGGAGTATGCAGCCGCATGCATTGCTCAGGTGTTTTCGTTAGCTGATGCTATTTTATTGATAGCTGCGCGTGGCCAACTCATGCATGAACTTGCTGATAATGGGGGCATGTTTGCAGTGCGTTGTAGTGAGCAAGTTGCCCAGCAAGTCATTACAAAATGCCATGATAATGGCAAGACTCAAATTGCAATTTCAGCCTATCATGGTGCTTCTGGCGTGGTGTTCTCGGGCGAAAACTCAGCGCTTGAGATTGCCATTGAGTTATTAAAAGAACAAAATCTGACGATTAAACAGCTCAACACAGCACGTGCTTTTCATTCACCACTTATGGATCCGATGCTTGATGATTTTGCTGCTATAGCAGCGCAAGTAAACTATAGAAAACCTTGTTATCCCTTGTTGTCGTCGGTGACTGGCCAGCTAGAAACTGACGCCTTAGCAACACCTCAATACTGGATCGAGCAGATCACTAAACCTGTTCGCATTGATTTATGCGTGAGCGAGTTAGATAAACGTGAGCATTTGTGCGCGGTAGAAGTTGGACCAAAACCTGTTTTGATGGTGTTATTGCAAGAAAACTTGCCCCATTTAGATGCTGAGTATTTACCTATATTGCACAGTCAAGGTGCTGATAAAACACGTTTAGTAACCAGTTTAGGGCGTATTTTTGAACTAGGCATTGAGCTAAATTGGGCGCATATTTATCCACAAATAAATATTCAAAAACAGCCATTACCCGCTTATCCGTTTGCAAAAAATGCACATTGGATAGTGCCAACAGCAAAGCAACCAGCGCTAAAAAGTACTGCAATGCAGGAAAATATGCAGGCCAATAAATCGGTAACAAACATAAACCAAGTTGTTGCACGAACTGAGCTTATTCGTGACATCGTACTCTCTAATCTTGCAAATTTATTATCATTACCAGTTGATGCTATAAAAACGAATGTTCCCTTACTTGAAATGGGGGTTGATTCATTAATGATAATGCAAGCCGTACGCACCTATGAAAGAGAATTTGGCTTAGAGTTTAGCGTACGCCAGTTTTACGAAGAACTAAGCACAGTGGATAGTTTATTGGATTATATTGCGCAACATAGTGACTTTTACCCACACACTGAAGATGCCCAGTTAACCTCGGATATTGCAATTGTAGAGCAGAATACCCCTTCGTACTCTGATACAACAACTTCTTCAGCCAATATGGGGTTTGATCAACAGACTATCATGGCAATTTGCCAGCAGCAGCTGCAAGCTGCCGCGAGTGTAACTAATGATTTTGGCCGTCAAAGCATTGCCGCGGTGACAGCGCAACAATTACGTTTTCTACAGGGCAGTGCTATAACCTCCTCGGCAAGTGTAACGCCAGACAATATGCCTCAGCAGCAAGTAAAAACAGTTGCAATGCCCGTAAATAAGCGCGCCACAGAACTTCCTGCATCGCAAAGTAGACAATTACACATGCAGCATCAGTCACCCGCTATGCAGCAGCATTTTGAACAACTAAAAGCTGATTATTGCGCAAAAACCAGCGCATCGAAAAAGCTGGTTGCTCAACATCGTGGCAACTTAGCTGATTGCAGAGCCTCAGCGGGGTTTAGGTTATCAAGCAAGGAAATGCTTTATCCGATTTATGCAGACCACTGCGAGCAAGCCAGATTATGGGATATAGACGGCAATGAATACATTGATATTACAATGGATTTTGGAGTTAATTTATTTGGCCATAAAGCCGAATTTGTGACTGATGCTTTAGCGCAACAAGTAGATCAAGGTATTCAATTAGGCTTAGCCAGTCCTTTAGCGTGTGAAGTGGCTGCTTTGATCAGCGAATTAACTGGTTTGGCGCGTGTGACGTTTTGTAATTCAGGCACCGAGGCGGTCATGACCGCACTGCGCTTAGCACGCAATTATACAAAACGTGACAAAATTGTGCAGTTTAGTGGGGCATACCATGGTCATTATGATGGTACTTTGGCGCACTCTGTGGGCCAAGGAGACATCGAGCCTATGTGCGCAGGTGTTCGCCAAGGCGCAGTTAATGACAACTTAGTATTAGATTACGGTAGCGCGCAGGCGCTGGAAATTATTCGTGCAAATGCACATACAATTGCTGCGGTATTGGTTGAACCGGTTCAAAGCAGATACCCAGAAATACAACCGTGGGAATTTTTAAAAGAGCTCAGAGCAATAACCACAGAGCATGGAATAGCACTGATTTTTGATGAGATGATCACCGGCTTTCGCGCTCATCCAGGCGGCGTACAGGGATTAGTGGGGATCCAAGCTGATATGGCAACCTATGGCAAAATTGTTGGTGGAGGGTTGCCAATCGGAGTTGTTGCCGGCAGTGCCGATTACTTAGACGGTATTGATGGTGGTGTATGGCAATATGGTGATCAGTCTTATCCACAGGCAGATACGACTTTTTTTGCTGGAACATTTTGTAAACACCCAATGGCAATGGCCAGTGCAAAAGCGGTTTTAAGCGAAATTAAACGCCAAGGACCACAGTTACAACAAAGGCTAAGTGATAAAACCAATTATCTGAAAACAACCCTTAATCGCTTTTTTGCTGATGCAATGATCCCAATTCAAATTGAAGCTTTTAGCTCTTTATTTCGTTTTAGATTTAGCCAAAATCTAGATATGTTTTTTTATGAAATGCTTAATCGTGGCATCTTTATTTGGGAAGGACGTAACTGCTTTTTATCAGCAGCACATACAGATGCAGATATAGAGATCATTATTACCGCAGTTAAAGACAGTGCCTTGAGCTTAAAGGTGGCAGGTTATTTTGGTATTGAGCGTGATGATAAGATGAGCTTGGCCACCTTAGCGGCGACATTTCCATTGACCGAGGCGCAGCAGCAATTACTTGCCTTAGCGTCAAAGTCACCTGAGGGGGCTTTTGCGTATCACTTACAAGCCGTACTTAAATTAACAGGTCAGTTAGATATAAGTCGCTTAGTTACCGCAGTTGATAAAACAGTACGCGAGTGCACTATTTTACAGTATGCAATTGATAGCGATACGCTTTGCCATAGGTTAGTGGCTGAGCATCGTCCTCAATTGTTAGTTATTAATCTACAACACTCAGATAATAATATCGCTGTAGCAACTCAGTTGCAGGAGTTACGTTACCATGCTTTTGATTTTAATAATGAAGTTGCATGTCGCTTTGCGCTACTAAGAGAAAATGATAATACTGCTTACTTAAGTGTGGTTACGCATCATTTACTCTGTGATGGCGTATCGTTGCAGATTATTTTGAGTAAAGTTGCCCAACACTATAACAACACCACAACAGAGGCGTTGGCAGCACCGCTAGACTTTAGTGCATATGTTAAAGCACTTGACCACTATAAAGAGTCTGCTAATTACCAGCAAGATAAGGCATTTTGGTTGGCACAACTAGCGCCAAGTATGCCGTTGCAACTACCAACAAACACTGCGATTGCAACGACAACGAACTATGCAGTATCGGTATTGACTGTTGAGCTTAATGAGCACACCAAAGGAAATATTGCTGATCTGGCTAAACAGCAGGGCTGCGGTCAATTTGCCACTTTATTGGGGTTATATATAGCGTGGTTAAGTAAGCTTAGCCAGCAGTCAATGATCACCGTTGGGATCCCTTGCTCTGATCGACAATTACTCCCTCAAGCTGATAGCGCAGAATCTTCCGATAGCGAATTAGTCGGGTATTGCACGAATATTTTACCAATTTGCATTGATGTTACAAACATCAGCAGTGTTCGAGAGTTAATCAAAACAGTGCAATCTGAATTATTAACTGCATTTGAACATCAACATTTCCCTTATTCAGCGTTAGCAAATGAATCGCTTAATTTACCTAATACTTTATTTAATTTAGATAAAGTTACTGCCTTACCGGCATTTACTGAATTGCAATTAAATACCATGCCAAGCAACACCTGTTATAGCCAATTCCAATTAAGTTGTAACTTAACTCAGTTTGCTAACAGTTGGTCACTCACCCTTGAATATCAAAAAGATAAATTTACATATGAACAGGTAAATCATTGGTTATCTGGGTTAATAGGGTTGTTTAGCAACGCTGTTGGGACAGACGAACTAAACAGTGCGAACTGTTCATTGTTAGATGATTTACAAATAGCGACACTGGTTACTGAACAATGTGAGCGTGTTGATAAACAACTTTGTGTCGATTCTTGTATCGTTTCATTTGAATATGCTGCGACTCAATACCCTGACAATATTGCTATTACCTGTGATGGCCAAAGCCTTAACTATTCACAGTTAAATCAACGAGTAAATACCTTTGCTCATTATCTTATTGAGCAAGGTATTGGGGTCGGCAGCTTAGTCGCAATTGCACTACCAAGGCGTGCGGAGCTGATTATTAGCTTATTAGCGGTATTAAAAACGGGGGCTGCATTTTTGCCACTCGATATTACTTTTCCGCAAGCACGCATTGAATATATTCTGGCTGATGCACAAGCTGATTTACTGTTGTGTGACAGTTTTAGTGATAGTAGCCCAATTATTGCGAGCAACAAATTGCCCGTATTAGATATTGATACTGTGGTACTTACAGGCTTGCAAAGCAGTAATCCAGATCGCGTTATTGCTCCTTTATCAACCGCTTATGTTATATATACATCGGGCTCAACGGGGCAACCTAAAGGTGTGGAAATTAATCACCAAGGGCTGCAAAACCTGTTGCTCGCTATGACGGTACAGCCTGGAATAGAGCCAACCGATTGCTTGTTGGCAGTTACCACTATTGCATTTGATATCGCGATGTTAGAGCTGTTTTCGCCCTTAATTGTTGGGGCTAATGTACTGCTTGCGAGTGAGCAAACATGCAGTGACCCATATGCAATTACCGATCTAATAGCACATTTCCCAGTGTCTATTATGCAAGCGACTCCGACGTTATGGCGATTAATAATAAATGCAGCACCTGATTGTTTAGCTGGTATCAAGGTCTTGTGTGGTGGCGAACCGCTTGATCCAGCACTTGCTCAGGCGGTGCTGTCGCAGCAGGGGGATTTATGGAATATGTATGGTCCAACCGAAACCACCATTTGGTCTGCAATTAGCCATATTCAGCACAGTGATGATATTACGATAGGTTCAGCAATTGCTAATACGAGCTTGTATGTTATGGCTGAGGATGCACAAAGTCCATGTTTACCTCTACCTATTGGCGTGTGGGGGGAGTTATGGATCGGTGGTTTAGGATTAGCGACTGGCTACTTACAGCAACCAGCACTCACAGCTGAACGTTTTGTTAGTCATGTTTTTAATGGTCAATCGCATCAGCGTTTGTATAAAACTGGCGACCGTGCAAGGCGTTTACTCGATGGCCATATTGAACTACAAGGGCGGTTAGATCAACAAGTTAAACTAAACGGGCATCGTATTGAATTAAGTGAAATTGAACACCACCTGCGCTTGTTATTTGCGAACCAAGATGTACGTGTTTTTATCAAACCAAACAATCACGACCAGCCGAGTTTATGTGCTTATAGCCTTGAGGACGACAGTTTGGAAAGTGTTTGGAGTGTGAGTGAATTACGTCGTGTGCTATCACAATCATTGCCAAGTTATATGGTGCCAGAATCAATCTGTTGGTTAACGCAGTGGCCAACCACACCAAATGGAAAATTAGACACGAAAGCATTACCGCTTCCGACTGCGGCTATGCAATCGGCAATAGTACGTATTGCCCCCAGCTGCGCGACTGAAACGAGCTTACTGCAACATTATTTAGCATTACTTAAGGTTGCAGTGTTAGGTACCCAAGAAAGTTTCTTTGATTGTGGTGGTAACTCTGTACTCGCGATGCAGCTTGTGTCACGAATTAATCTGCAATTTAAAGTACGGGTGACGGTAGGCGATATTTTTGACTACCCTAGCGTGGCGCAATTAGCGCTACGAATTGACGATTTATTATCAGCGCGAGCAGCAAGTACCGAGCAAAGTCAGCCTCAGGTTACTGTTGTGAGCGATATAGTGAGCGGCCGTGATATTAGTAAAGCCCTTGATGATAGCAGCATGACTGAAATGGACTTGTAACATGGATAATGTAGCAATTAAAACTTTACTGGCCGAATTGGACGCACAAGGTATCTTCGTTTATTTGCAAGATGGGCGGTTAAAGTTACGAAGTAAGTTAACGACAGTCCCAGCACCAGAACTGGCAAAGATCAAAGCATGTAAGGATGAGCTGATTGCCTATATGCAACGTCATCATCAGCAACAAGGGGATTTATCAAGTGCGCAACAACGTATTTGGTTTATTGATCAATATGAACAGCAGTCAACTGCATACAATATGTGTGGTCTGTTGCAGCTGTCAGATTCATTGACAATAAATGAACTACAGCGGGCATTTGACAAATTGTTGGCTCGCCATCAAATATTAACAACGCAATTTTTTAACACTGATCAAGGTGTTGTGCAGCGAGTTAATAGCCAGTTGCGCTTAGCATTGAATACACTTGAGATAGCACGGCATGAAACACCCACACAAATAGTTGAAAAATTACACGATGAATTAAGTTACCGCTTTGATCTGGAAAATGATTTACTGATACGTGCAACGTTAATTGGCCACTCAGGTGAAGGTAAATGGTTATACATTGCGATGCATCATATTATTGCCGATGGTTGGTCTGTGCGGCTTTTGGTGCAAGAATTATTGGCGATACTGACAAATAATAATAATACCGTTAATAATGCGGCTGCATGTAAACCTTTACAGTATTTAGATTATGTACATTGGCAAGGTCAGTTTAAACAATCACCTATATATCAACAGCAGCTAAGTTATTGGCAACAAGCGCTAACAGGGATGGAGTTATTTGAGCTGCCAACGAGTTATCCTCGTGATAAACAAAAAACCTATCAAGGCAAGAGCCAGCACAGTGTTATCGAGACACGGCTGGTTAGTGAGTTTGACAGTTGCTGTCAGCAATTAAGTGCTACTCGGTTTGTCGGGTTGTTAAGTGTGTTTTATGTACTATTACAGCGCTATAGCCAAAAACAGGATATTACGGTGGCGGTGCCTGTATTGAATCGTGAACAGCCCGAATTTGAGAATGTTATAGGGTGTTTTATCAATACCTTACCTATGCGACAAATGGTGTCACCGCAGAGCTCTTTTGCACAATTAATAGCGCAAACTAAAGTGTTAGTGGCGCAAGGGCTAGCAAATCAAAGTGTGGCAGTTGAAGATATTATCGAAACACTTGGCTTAGCTAAATCGTCAGCACATTCAGCATTGTTTCAAATACTGTTTAATTATAACGGTGTAGATACCGGTACTGTGGAAACCGCAACATTGTCGGCTAAATTATTGCCATTAGTTAACGGTACTGCAAAATTTGATTTAACCTTGAATGTAAGTGAATCAGAGCAGGGCTTAGATATTAGTTTTGATTATTGCAGTGCGCTATTTGATGACCATGTTATTCAGCAAATGAGCAATGATTTTAATGAGTTAGTTATATCTCTTGGCAATAACGCAGCACAAACTATTGCAACCGTTGAGTTACCCTCTGCGTGTTATGCCAGCCAGTTGTTAGGGCGTAAAAAAGATAATGAAAAAGTCAGCAGTGATGTGATTGCATTACCTGTACAGGTGATAAAGCAGGCTGAGCTTAGTGCTGAAAAAACAGCCTGTATTGAAGCTGACCAACATGGAAAAACCGCACGAAGTTTGAGTTATCAACAATTAGTGCAACAAAGCGCAGCACTCGCCAGCCATATTTTAGCTTTGCAAACTCATCATCAACAAACAACTGCAGCACCCATTGCATTATTGGTATCTCGCTCAATCGATGCCTTATTAACGATGTTTGCACTATTGCAAACAGGCCGTGCTTACTTACCGATTGAGCAAGGCACTCCAGTGGCGCGTATTGCGGAAATTTTACAGCAGGCAGGCTGTGAATATTTAGTAACATTTGATGATACAGCGCTCGAAAAGCAAGCAGTTACGGTATTAAATGAGCAACATATTACATTATGGCCTTTTGCGCAGCTGTCAAAAGCGGCGGTTAATTTAACTGGCTTACCCAATTTAAACCTTAATGACAGCGCGTACGTGATATTTACCTCCGGTTCAACAGGCGCGCCAAAAGGGGTTGAAATTAATCATGCTGCACTAGCGCACTATGTTCAAAGTATTACTAAGCGACTTGAATTGAATAATGATACCAAGTCAGCTGTGGTTACAGGGCTTGCGACCGATCTTTGTTTAACTGGGATATACCCGGTATGGGCGAGTGGCGGCACTGTGGTATTAATTTCACCACATGTAAAAAGTGATCCTGTTGCGATTGTCGATACGTTCAGTGAGCAAGCAATTAACTTTTTAAAGATCACTCCCAGCTTTGCTGCTGAACTATTAGCCACTATTGCTGCGAGTCAAGCACCTCGCGCACCTCTTCAACAGTGGGTGTTAGGGGGGGAATCATTAACAGCGCAATTAGTAGCGCAAATTCGGGCGCTCTATCCAAGCGCTAAATTAATCAATCATTATGGGCCGACAGAAACCTGCATTGGGGTGGCTACCTATGAAATTGAGGATCATCAAACTGCTGAGCAGATGAGTTATCCTATTGGTAGCGCACTTGCGCATGTTGAACTTGCCATACTAGATGCACACCACGAGCCCGTTGCCATGGGCATGCCTGGACAGCTTTATATTGGTGGTGAGAGTTTAGCAACAGGCTATATTCGTGCAACGGATCAGACTGCGAAAAGTTTTGTTGTGATTAACACGACCAAGGGACAACAACGCTATTATTGCTCTGGTGATAATGTACGTTTGCGCAAAGACGGTGCGCTGGAATATTTAGGGCGTTTAGATAAGCAACCTAAGATCAGAGGCTTTAGAGTTGACTTACTTGATATCGAGGCAAAGTTAACGGCTTTATCAGTGGTTAAAAATAGTGCTGTGATTTGTCGCGAAATTGCTTCTGCAGATACTTTAGTTGCGTACTATGTGGCATCTAATGAAGGCCAGCAATTAACTGCTGAGGCCTTACAACAACGGATCAAAACGGACTTAAAGTGTGTATTACCAGAGCCTATGATCCCCAGTTTCTTTGTGCTGAAAGAGCAATTACCTTATCTTGAAAATGGCAAAGTTGATCGTAAATTCTTACAACAACAAATGGTACGCAGCAGCGATACTTTTGTAGCGCCAAAAACGCTAATGCAGCAGCAAGTAGCGGCGTTATTTGCACAGTTAACAGGCTTTGCTAGGGTTGGTCTAGAAGATGACTTTTTTGCAATCGGTGGGCATTCCTTACTAGCAATTAGATTACTTAACCAAATTCGTCAGCAGTTTGGCGTTTCATTGTCACTTAAAGACATCTTCAATCATGCAACCGTTGAGGAGTTAGCCCAGTATTTAACCTGTAGTGAACAAGCTAGCTCAAAGGTGCAATTAACACATATTGATTTAGCTGGGGAACACCCGTTGTCATTTTCTCAGCGGCGTATTTGGTTTGTTGATCAGCTGCAAGGACACAGCCGTCAATATAATTTACAGGGCGTGTTTACGCTGCGCGGTGATGTTGATGTGGCGGCATTGCAGCAGGCATTTAAAGATATCATTAAGCGCCATACGATCCTAAGTTATAACTATAAAAGTACAGCTGATGCGCAGCCATGCCAATATTTTAACGGCCATTTAGCTTTTTCATTGCAACAGATAGACCTTTGCACACAAGCAGATCAACAGCAGCTGTTACAGAAGATGATAGTGGAAGATTATAATCAGTCATTTGATTTAACCTCACAGCTGATGTTACGGGCAAGCTTGATTAAAATAGCCGATCACCATTATCAGTTACTTGTTACTGTTCATCATATTGTTGCCGATGGCTGGTCTATTGGCTTGATATGCCGTGAACTCGCTAGCAATTATAATCAGCATATTGGTATGACAAACGCCACTGATTTGCAAACTCTAGAGCATAATTATATTGATTTTGTACATTGGCAGCATCGTATGCAAGCTGATCCTCAGTGGCAAATAAGTATTGACTACTGGCGTCAACAGTTAGCGCAATTACCTACAGTGCATGAGTTACCTACACAGTACGAGCGAGGTAACGATGTGCTCAGCGGCGGCGGTTTATATAAAACCGTGTTGTCGCCTGCATTAACTGAACAATTAAGATTGTTTATTGCAAACCAAGGTGACACTTTGTTTGTAACCTTACAAACTGTATTTACTTTGTGGTTTAGTCGAGTTTCTGGGCAATCAGATTGTGTGCTAGGTACGCCAGTTGCAGGGCGAGTTGCCGCAGAGCTTGAACCTATTATTGGCAACTTTGTTAACACGCTGGTGTTACGTAATAAGGTGTCAGGGGATACATGCTTTAACCAAGCATTAGCTGATGTAAAAGCAACGTTGAGTGAAGCACTGCTTCATCAACAGATCCCATTTGATCTCTTAGTGGATGAATTAGCCACCGAACGCAGTTTAGCAATTCCGCCGTTAGTACAAGTCATCTTTAGAGTAAACAATACGATAAATGAAAATTTACAGCTAGCAGGGCTATCAATTAAAGCCTCACAGAGCAAGGTGCGTAGCGCTAAACTTGACTTAGAAGTCTCAGTTATAGATACCGGTGACGTGCTAGAAATTGAGTGGTTATACGATACCGCACTATGGCATCAAGCGAATATAGTGACATTCTTTGCTCAATTTAGTTATGTGTTGCAGCAATGCTTGGCTGATCAAAGCGTCAAGCTCGCAGAGTTAATACTGTGGAGCCCGAGCCAGCACGCAGCGGCATTATCTCATAGTGACTCAATTGATATACAAAATACCCAACCATCGCCTTTACATGTGTGTTTTTCGCATTTTGCAAAGCAGCACCCGCAACACCCCGCAGTAAGATGTAATGGCCAAACCTATAGTTACCTCGCCCTTGAACAACGTGCTAATCAGCTTGCGCATTGTTTACTCGAAATGGATTTTGCTGCGCAAAGTCGAATTGCTATTTTGCTGCCATCAGGTGCCGCTATGGTGGTGGCGATACTCGCTATTTTAAAGGCACGTCATGTATACGTGCCGATACACCAAGATACACCAGTAAAAACGTTAAGTTATATTGTTGAAGATGCTGAGTTGATGATGATTTTAGCATTGAGTGAGAATGCCGACACGCTGATCAACAGTGGCGCAGATTTTTTGCTCGTTGATGATCTTCTTGATGACGATTCTAACTTCGACGGCTACCCAGTGGAGCAGCCAGATGAACAACTCAGCCTCAATGTCAAAGATGATGATTTGAGTTACATTATTTATACTTCTGGTTCGACCGGACGGCCGAAAGGGGTGATGATAAACCATGCCAATTTAGCGGCTTATTTACAGCATGCGGTTGCGCATTATATGCCCGATAATTCAGCCCTTTGTAGCAGCGTATTGAGTACGCCTTTGGCGTTTGATGCAACGATCACGGCGTTATATCCAGCCTTGATGCAAGGTGGCGTGGTGGAAATTATTGCGCAAGGGGGTGAACAGTTAACCCAGCTGACGGAACTACTCTTTACAGCAACAGACGCTAAACTGTTTAAGCTCACGCCAGCTCATTTACGTGCCATTTTGGCATTATCGCAGCACTATTGTGTAAGCAATGTTACCCATACATTGGTGATCGGTGGTGAAGCACTCACAACTGAATTGTTGTTGGCGATCCGTGCAAAGTTACCACTGTGTCGTTGGATTAACGAATATGGACCAACAGAAACTACAGTCGGTTCAAGTACTTTTGTAATTGATCACAGTACCAGTGATGAGGTTTTACTGCGTCATAATGATGTCCCAATTGGTTTAGCTAACGATAATGTAACGCTGTTAGTGGTTGACCAATTTGATCAGCCAGCAGCAGTGAATATGCGTGGTGAATTACTTATTGCAGGACCTGTTGTCAGCCCAGGTTACATTAATCAGACTGAGCTTAATAATACCAGCTTTATTACTTTGCAGCTGCCTAGCCAACAGGGTGGAAAAGTGACCAAGCGTTTTTATAGAACAGGCGACATAGCGTTATGGCAAGCTGATGAAACAGGTGCTGCTTGTTATTTAAGATACTGTGGACGTAAGGATCAACAGATCAAGCTGCGCGGTTTTCGAGTTGATTTAGCCGCGATCGAGCAGCTGATCCTGGAACTCCCTGAAGTGGCTGATTGTGCGGTGACGGTTGATAGCAAGCAGCAAACGTTAGCGGCACATATTGTTTACCATCAACATGAAAAGCCATTAGCCGTTAACACCATTAAATCGCATTTATCGCATTACTTAGCGCCGTATATGATCCCCGCACACTGTTATGCTATTACTGTGATGCCACTGACGAAAAACGGCAAGATTGATAAAGCCACATTGATAGCTGACGCACTTAGTTGTTTACAGCCAACTAGCACAACACACAGCAAGCACGCGCAAACACCATTACAGCAATATTTGTTACAGCTGTTTAGTGAGATTTTACTCACTACACATATTGGTTTAGACGATAATTTTTTTGATTTAGGGGGGCACTCGTTATTAGCGATCCGCTTGATTGGTAAGATTCGTGAAGGTAAGCAGCTCGACATAACATTACCGCAATTATTTAAAACCCCAACGATTGCAACGTTAGCGCAAGCATTACAAAACTGTGAAAAAATTCAGTCACACCAAGAGATTGTGAAAATATCTCGCCAGCAAGCGCTACCTCTTTCCTATGCACAGCAACGATTATGGCTTATTGATCAAGTACATAATGAAAGTGTGCAATATCATATGCCAGCTAGCTTTGTGTTTACGGGGAAGTTGGAGCTGACTGCATTGTCGGGCGCGTTATATGCACTTATTGAACGCCATGAAGTGCTGCGTACCGTTATTATTACACGCGACCAAGGCTCAGCGCCTGAGCAGTGTATTAATGAACACTTTGAGATCCCACTTGAGCTGCACGATTTAAGTATGCTTAATCGTGAACAGCAAGATCACCAATGGCAATTACTGTCGTCACATGCAAGTAGTAAAGCGTTTGATTTGGCAAGCGACGTTTTACTGCGTGTGGTGGTTGCTAAAATTAGCAATGAGCAAAGTTTTGTGCATTTTAATATGCATCATATTGCAAGCGATGGCTGGTCAATGGCAATTTTAGTTCGCGAGTTTATTGCTTTTTACCGAGCTGCAAGTGCTGAACCGCGATTTGTTTTACCTGCATTATTACAGCAACCATTAGCTATCCAATATGCCGATTTCGCTTATTGGCAGCGTTTAGTATGCAGTGAAAGTGCCTTGCATGAATCACTTTCTTATTGGCGTACTCAGTTAACAGGTGCCCCTTTTGTTCATCAATTACCAATAGAGCAGCCTCGAGCAATCCAACAGCAGTTGCAAGGGCAATGTTTTAACCAGCATTTGTCCGCTGCAACGACTAAAGCTATCCACCAACAATGTGCCACACACGGTGTTACTTTATATATGTGGTTACACACAACCTTTTCCTTGTTAATGATGCGATTGAGTGAAGCGACGGATATTTTAGTTGGCTCTCCAGTTGCTGGTCGTGAACAGCCACAAATAGCTAATCTAATTGGTTTTTTTGTTAATACCTTAGTGATCCGCACCCGCAGTGAAGGACAGCAAAACTTCACGCAGTTATTAATGCAGCAAAAACAGGTGATTTTAGATGCTTTTAAACATCAACAAGTGCCATTTGAACAATTAGTTGAAGTACTGCAGCCTGAGCGAAACTTAGCACATCATCCTTTATTTCAAATTTTATTTGCACTGCAAAACAATGAAACGAGTGATTTTTCACTGCCAGGTTTACATATTGAAATGCAGCCACACGCAGCACCAAAAATGAAATTTGATTTAGAGGTCAATGCAATTGAGCAAGGCGATGGCATTGAGCTGCAGTGGAATTTTAGTGAGACATTATTTAATGCCAGTAGTATTACTGAATATGCAGCAGCATTCGAGGTCTTGATTGATGCGATACTAAGTGACCCTCTTATGAAGTTGCAGCTATTACCTGTAGTGTCAGCAACCAAAGAAAATGTGCTGCTTAACTTATCTTCGCCACCCTATGCAAGGCACACTCAGCCACTTAACCTTGTCACGCAAATCGCACGTCAAGCTGAACAATATCCAACACGTAATGCGGTCGTTGGCCCTGATGGTGAAGTGTTGAGTTATGTTGAATTACAGACTCAGTCACAGCTGTTAGCCAATTATTTACAAGAACAAGGGATAACCGCCGGAAGTAAAGTTGCTTTATGTGTTAGCGCAACGGCACAAATGCTGGTCGCCATGTTAGCGATTTTAAAAACCGGCAGTGCCTATGTGCCGATTGATCCAAAATTACCAGTATCCAGAGTGCAATTTATTATCGATGACAGTAAAGCACAGTGTTTGATCACACAGTCAGCGTTTGCTAAACAGCATCTAACGGATGAGCTCGGGAGTCTTATTGCGCCATTATGTGTATTGCTTGATGAGCCAAACAGTTGGCAGTATGGCTCACTCAATGGTTCGCAAAGTGCACTGCCTGCGTCATATTCGGCGGATGATCTTGCATATATTATTTATACATCAGGAACCACAGGCACCCCAAAAGGGGTGATGATCAGCCATGGTAATTTAGCTTGTTACTTAGCACATGCGCAGTGTGAGTATCTATCAGCTGCGTTAACAACCAGTGTGGTGAGTACGCCATTGGCATTTGATGCTACGGTCACTTCGTTGTGGGCACCATTACTAATGGGTATCAATATTACACTACTTGCTGATGATGAGCAGATGCTTGAGCAGCTTGCAAAGCAGATATTCAGCTCTCAAGCCTGCTTATTTAAAGTTACTCCTGCACATTTACAAGGCTTACTTGCGTTTGCTCCAGCTGCTGCAGTAGCAACTGCACATGTGGTTGTCATTGGTGGTGAAGCATTACCCACTCAGTTGCTCAAATCGTTAACTCAGTATTTGCCTAATTGCCAGTGGGTGAATGAGTACGGCCCAACTGAAGCGACGGTAGGTTGCAGTGTTTATCATTGCGAGCTTAAGCAAATTAGCGAGCTTGAACGGCGTAAAATGGCCCAAGTGCCAATTGGTCGGGCGATTGCAGATAGTCAGTTGGTGATATTAGATGAACATCAGCAATTAACCGCAATGGGTGCCATTGGCGAGCTTTATATTGCCGGTGACAATGTTGCTCAAGGGTATTTAAATCAAGCGAGTTTAACGGCGCAAAGTTTTGTGTGGTTACCTTTTGGGCATCAGCAAACTGTGCAGCGATTTTATCGTACTGGGGATAAAGTGCGTTGGTTGCTTGATAAACATGGCCAACCAGAACACCTGCTATTTTGTGCACGAGTCGATGAACAAATTAAGTTGCGCGGTTATCGCATTGAGCCGGGCGAAATTACAGCACAGTTAGTCCAGCATAAAGAGATTAGTGAGGCATGTGTAATATTAAATAAAGACACTGAAAACCTTGAGGCTTACTTAGTGCTTACGCCAAATAACTCATTGATTAAAGCGTTTGGGCAAGAGCAGCAAATAACACTCTTAGGCGCACAGCAACAGGCTATGCTTAGCAACTACCTTACGAACTATTTACCTGCTTATATGATGCCAACAAAATGGCATGCGATAAGTGCTATTCCCCTGACATCTAACGCAAAAGTTGACAGTAAACAACTGCTTCAATGGGGACAATCAGTCGCAGTAGCAACTGAAAATGTGCCGCCGCGTAATGACTTTGAGGCAGCCTTGGTCGATATCTTTGCAGAGCAGTTACAAGTTGACTCTGTTGGCATCACCGATAACTTTTTTGCGCTCGGGGGGCATTCATTATTGGCAACACAATGTATGGCGTTGCTCAAGGCGCGGTTACAGGCTGATATTCCAGTGAGAGTTCTGTTTGAAAGGCCGACAATTGCGGCTATTGCTAGCTGGTACGCCATTCATCAAGCCGCTAATAACGCCATGAGTGAAAATGATAACTCAGAAGAGATGTTTTTGTGATGGAAAATCAACTGCTAGAAATTGAAGAGTTAATCGCAGATGCTTTACGAGCAGGTGTTACTTTGTATGAAAAACAAGGTGCTTTAGCATTTAAACAAAGTAACGGTTTTCCAAGTGAACTTAAAGCTCGGATCATTGAGCATAAAGCGGCGATTATCCGCTATTTTCAGCAACAACAGTCAGTGGTTACGTTGCAAAGTAATATGGACGCAATTGCCATCGCTGAGCGAGATAGATGTTTGCCTTTGAGCTTTGCTCAACAAGGCTTATGGTTTATTGAGCAGTTACAAGGCAGCCAACAATATTATATGCCTGCTGAGTTTACTCTAAAAGGCCATATAGATGTGCCGTTGTTACGCGCGGCAATCAAACACATTGTTGGTCGCCATGAAATATTACGCAGTCAGTTTATAACTGATCCGCAAGGTATACCGTATGTGCAAGTAACAGACACCTTTGTGACGCCTTTTCAGTGGCTGGATGCGTCAACATTCCCAGTTACACAGCGACAAAGCCAAATAAAAGCGGCGCTGATACAACATCAAGCTCAGCCATTTGATTTGAGTCGAGATGTATTAATACGAGTGCTATTGGTATCCGATAATGAGCAACATTATTTAGCATTTAATATGCATCATATTGTTAGTGATGGCGCGTCAATGCAAATATTTGCTCAAGAATTACAAACCATTTATACGCAACTACTGCAAGGTAATGTCGAATTAGACTCGTTACCAATTCAATATGCTGATTACGCTGCGTGGCAACGAAATACCTTAACAGCAGAGTACTTTACAGCAGCAATTAATTATTGGCGTACAACACTTGGCGATCTTGAACCGTTGCAATCACTACCAACGGATAAAGTTAGATCGAGCGTTCAAAAGCAGTCTGGTTTAGTTTATCGGCAACGGTTAAGTCGCTCGTTAGTTGAAAAAATACAACAACATGCGGCGAGTCAATCAGTCACACCATTTATGTGGTTGTTAAGTAGTTTTATGTTATTTATTGGCCGTATTAAACAAACGGAACAGGTACTGATCGGCACGCCAACTCAGGGCCGTGAGCATCCACAGCTAAACGATTTAATCGGTTTGTTTGTTAATACCTTAGTTATGCATGCCGTATTGCCGGATGAATTAACTTTTAATGCATGGTTGCAGCAACAAAAAGAACGTATTTTACAGTCGTTTGAATATCGCAATATGCCATTTGATAAACTGGTTGAAGGGCTCAATTGTCAACGCGATTTAAGTCATCATCCTTTAGTACAAATTTTCTTCACTTTAACTGTTGATGAGCAACCAACCTTTCAGTTACCGGGTGTTGAAATAGCTGAGGCTCGCAGTGAAGCGCGAGAGCACCACAGCGCAGTAAAATGTGATTTGGAGCTTAATGCAGTTATCGACAACCAAGGTTTAACAGTTACTTGGAAGTTTGATGAAGCACTTTATGAGCTTGCGACAATTACTCACTGGGCAGATAGTTTTGCCGTATTATTAGCAAACATTGTTGCTGCACCGGATACCCAAATATCAAAATTGGCATTGCTTGATGAACAGCAGCTACAGGCATTAACTGACGCTGCCACATCGCAGCAAGCGGATAGTACAAGTTGGGATCAAAGCGCCAGTATAGTGAGTGTATTTGAACAACAAGCAATCAGGTTTGCTGACCAGTTGGCGCTAGTCGATGAGCACGAAGCACTCACTTATAAACAGCTTAATGAACGGGCAAATCTACTCGCCAGAGTATTATTAAGTCAGGGTGTTGAAGCGCAAGATATGCTGCCAGTGAGCGTAACCCGCAATGTTAATTTAGTGGTGACGTTATTAGCGGTGCTAAAAGCTGGCGCTGCTTATGTGCCTATTGATCCCAATTATCCTCGCGATCGGATCAGTTATATTGTAGACGATGTCCAGAGTAACTTAGTGTTGTGTGATAACAGTAGTCTCGGGTTGTTTTCGCAGCATAACTTAACGTGCATAAATATTGATGATTGCGCGATCTACACAGCTATTAATCAGATTAGTGATACACAAAACCTCGAGTTAGCTATTTGTCCATCCCACTTAGCGTATATGATTTACACCTCTGGCACTACTGGACGGCCTAAAGGCGTGCAAATTGAACACCGCCAAGTGATCCGATTATTGTGTGTACAGCCGAGTTTATTTGATTTTAATGAGCATGATGTATGGACTCTGTTTCATTCATTTTGTTTTGATTTTTCGGTGTGGGAAATGTACGGCGCGTTACTTTTTGGTGGCCGCTTAGTTATTGTGGATGCAGATACCGCAAAAGACAGTGATGCATTTGCAAATTTATTACTAGATCAACACGTCAGCGTGCTAAATCAAACCCCCAGTGCTTTTTATGCGCTACAAACAGTAATGTTAACCAAGCCTTCGCAGCGTATACAGCAGAGCAAAATTAGATACGTCATTTTTGGTGGCGAAGCATTACAGCCCGTTAAGTTGACCCCTTGGGCAAAACGCTTTAGCGACTGCCAACTGATCAATATGTATGGCATTACTGAAACAACGGTTCATGTGACTTTCAAGCGTTTACATGACGCAGATCTGGTATCTGGTGCAAACAATATTGGTCGGCCAATACCAACGACCAGTTGCTACGTTTTGGATAAGTTTCGTCAGTTACTACCTGTTGGCGCAGTTGGTGAGTTATATGTAGGTGGGGATGGGGTTTGCAGGGGGTATTGGCGCCGTGATGAGCTCAACGTTGAGCGCTTTGTGGCAGATACATTTTCTTCAGCTAACGCAGCTAAAAAACTATATAAAACGGGTGATTTAGTACGTCAGTTAGCAACTGGCGAATTGAGTTATATGGGCCGTATTGACGACCAAGTTAAAGTACGCGGTTACCGTATTGAACTGGGTGAAATAGAAAACCAGTTACGTGGCCACCCTAAGCTGAGTAGCGCAACAGTGTTACTGAATACTCAACAGCCGACTAATCCACGGATCACAGCATTTGTTATCGTCAAAAGTGATGCCGTATTTGCTGCACTCACAAGCGAAGTACAACAGTTTTTACGCACCACATTACCCGAATTTATGCTGCCAACGAATGTTATTGCCGTGCTGCAGATGCCATTAACGGTGAACGGTAAAATTGATAAAAAAGCACTCTTAGCGCTGGATCAATTACAGCTTAAAGCAACTGCCGATGAGCCTCCAGGATCGGATGACGAACAAGCAATCGCTGCGGCATTTGAGGCGATATTAAAGGTTTCAAACGTGGGTAGGCAAGGGCACTTTTTTGAATTGGGTGGGCATTCATTATTAGCTAGCCAATTAGTCAGTCACTTAGCGCAACACGCTCAGTTGTCGATTACTTTAGCTGATCTGTTTTACGCGCCGCAGGTCCACACACTCGCGTTAGCGGCTGCGCGCAATAAAGCTGCCAATTACACTGTAGCATCAGCAGTTATACCGAAAGTGCAATCAGTAACGCAATTACCGGTATCTTTTGCTCAACAACGATTATGGACCATAGATCAATTGCAGCCGGGAAACGTGCAATATCATATGCCAGCTAATTTTGAACTGCATGGTTTGCTTGATGTTGATACATTTCAACGCGTGTGTGACGCTATCGTGCAGCGTCATGAAGTGTTGCGTACGTTTATCACAGTCGGTAAAGCAAACTTACCTCAGCAAGTGGTCCAAGACACATTTCCATCGGTGTTAAAGATCATAGATGCCAGTGAACTTAACGATGAGCAACAGCAACGACTGTGGTTAAAAACGCTGCGCGATGACAGCCAAGCAGCCTTTGATTTAAGGTGCCAGTTACCGCTGCGTATTATTTTAGTTAAGCTGCATGCAAAGCATTGGAAGTTACGGGTAAATATTCATCATATTGCCTCTGATGCACATTCTTTAGCAATATTAGCGAGTGAATTTGAAGCGTTTTATCAAAGCTTTACGAGTGATACTCGGTTGCCTGAACAGCTTGCGCAACCTTTATCAATTCAATACGGGGATTATGCTCATTGGCAGCGTAGTCAGTTACACCAGCAGCAGTTAGATAAACACCAAGCATTTTGGTTACAACAGTTACAAGATGCCCCACCGATACATCAAATACCGCTGGATAAAATACGTCCTAAACAGCTTACGTCCGCCGGTGCGAGCTATCAAATACAGCTAGATAAAACCACGGTTTCGGCGATCCACAGGCAATGCCAGCAGTTTGATGTGAGCTTATTTATGTGGCTGCATAGTGCTTATGCGGCATTTGTAGCTAGGTATAGTCAGTGTGATGATGTTGTGATTGGTGCGCCATTTTCAGGGCGTTCACAAACGCAACTAACTCCCTTAATTGGATTCTTTATTAATACACTGCCGATCCGTTGTCAATTGCGCGAAGATATGTGTTTTGAAGGGCTACTCGCACAGCAAAAACAATTAGTTGTTGCCGTTGGTCAGCATCAAGCCATGCCATTTGAAAAAATTGTTGATGCTTTGCAGTTACCGCGTGGCATGAGTCAACAGAGTGTTTTTCAGCTTACATTTTCGTTAAACCCAAGGTTAAATGCACAGTTTAAATTACCTAATATACAGGTTACAGCGATTGATGATCAGCCACCGCAAGTAAAATTTGATATTGAGCTGGCATGCAGCGAAGATGACGATGAGTTACGCTTTAGCTGGGCTTATAACACGGCGTT